>Ga0307929_1000452_pt1 | contig 40027 bp, 38 predicted proteins | sample AceLakmetage1330_FD_203160 | JGI IMG/M metagenome (GOLD analysis project Ga0307929, IMG submission 203160) | Saline water microbial communities from Ace Lake, Antarctica - #1330 | ecosystem: Environmental > Aquatic > Non-marine Saline and Alkaline > Saline | place: Antarctica: Ace Lake... | reverse complement strand
AATAAATCAAAAGAATCGCTTAAAGTATATTTTTTTTGTAAAGCAAAATGCTTTTTTTGATTTTCGAGTTCAGATAGAATCTTCTAGCCTTTATCCGAAAAAAGGAGCAATAAAATATCGCTTGGGAATAGGGGTAAAGAAAGAAAAAATCATTGCCTTGCGTGGCGAATGGAAATTTAGTCGCAGGTGGGGCTTAAGTTTTGAAATTAATTATGGAGGAGGAAGAGTAAAGAAAAGCTATTTTTCCGCCCAAGTCAATATCACTAAAGATAAAAATGTAATATTTACGCTTTTAAGTAAAGATAATAAGCCAATCGGCGCAAGTTTAACTTTTAAACAGAAAATGCTTTCGAAGAGAGATATTGAATATTTCTTGCGCATTAAAACAGAAGGAAAAACCCACCAAATCTCAACCGGCCTTACTTTTAAGTTCTAACCCATATTTATGTTTTTTAATGAAACTTATGTTTCTCGCAAGAAAAACATATAGTTGAATTATCCCGAAGTCGCGCCGAATAAATATCGCAGAAATTTATTCGGCAAACCATGTGACAAGGGACCCTGTCGACCATAGACTATGGACTATCGACTTTCGTTTATTATTTTCTCCGTTGACTATGGACCATGGACTATGGACTTTCTCAATCAACTATCGACTTTCCCCATATCTCTCATTCTTAACCTCTATTGCATTATGTTATCAAATATGTTAATATAGCGTTATGAGATGGGAAGAGTTTGTTAATATTACCGGGAATTTACCAATTATTGAACCGGAGATTTTACTTGCGGGAACACTTAAGATTGAACCGGTGAAAGTCCAAATTAGTCGTTGGGTAAAGGTAGGTAAGCTAATTCAGCTTAAAAGAGGTGTTTATGCATTAGCTGAGCCTTTCCGCAAAATTAGTATTTATGAGCCTTACGCGGCATCGGTTTTGAAAAAACCTTCTTATCTCAGCTTAGAGAAGGCGCTTGAATATTATAATATGATTCCCGAAGCTGTTTCGGTGTATACTTCGGTTACAACTAAGCGGCCGGGAAAATTTACTTGTCGGATGGGAGTTTTCGATTATCGACATATTAAAACCAGTCTTTTTTGGGGGTATAAGTCTATTACTGTAAATAACCAGACTGGTTTTGTTGCTACGCCCGAGAAAGCACTGCTTGATTTCTTTTACTTAAAAAGACTAAGAATTACATTTGAATACCTTAAAGAGCTACGGCTTCAGAATTTAAACATGATTAATCTAGGTATACTCTTTGAGTATGGTCAAAGGTTCAAAAAGCCCGGCATTTTGTCTGTTTGTAAAATGATCAAGGAATATGTGGAGATTAAAAAAGATGAGGAGGAGATACTATGAAAAATTATGTTCTAGAGTTAGCTTCTAAGCAATCAGGTATTAACGCTAAATTAAATATTATGCGTGAATATCTTCAAGCTTACGCATTAAGAATTTTATATGATCAGGGGTTTTTTCGGTCTACCGCGTTTTTAGGTGGGACAGCATTAAGATTTTTGTATAATCTACCGCGTTTTTCCGAAGATTTGGATTTTTCATTGGTGGCAAATATTAAATATTCCTTTGTTGATATTATTGGAAAGGTGAAGGAGGAATTTTTATTGGCGGGCTATAATATTTCTGTGTTTTACAATGACAAAAAAAGCGTTAATCATGCTTTTTTACGGTTTTCAGAATTGATGTATGAGGCAGAGATTTCTCCGTTAAAGAGTCAAAATCTTTCTATTAAGATCGAAGTTGATATGAATCCTCCAAAAGAAGCAGAAGTCAGGACGGATATTGTGAATAAATTTTTTCCTATTTCTTTTTTATCTTACGACCTATCTTCACTATTTGCCGGCAAATTACACGCTTTATTGAGTAGAAAATATACTAAGGGGCGTGATTTTTTTGATCTTGGTTGGTATTTATCGCGTTGGAAGGATATTTGTCCGAATTTTAAGCTGCTTAATAACGCGCTTTTGCAGACTGGATGGAAAGATGGGGTATTGTCTGAAAATGACTGGCGTGATTTTATTTATAAAGTTGTTGCGAATGCTGATTGGGTAAAAGTCAAAAAAGATGTAGAAAACTTTTTGGAAAACCCTTCTGACTTAAACATTTTTTCTCAAGAAAACATCCTTAAGCTGCTAAGCGAAAAATAACTATCCACCTATCGCTATCATCTTCCCTCGTTTTTATTTTTAAGTACACTTAATCCATAATCCTTAATCCTGTTTTATCCTTCAACCTTCAACCTTTATCCTTTTTCCTCCTATCGTCCCTCTTCCATCTTCTGTCTTCTATCTTCTACCTCTTCTTCTTCTTCTTCTTCTTCCTTCCATCGTCTATCATCTATCATCTCTCATCCATCTCTCTCCTATTTTCCGTTTTAGTCTTAACCTCATCCTCACCCTCAACCTCTTTCCCTTCTCTTTTCTCCTCTAAACCTTAACCTTCACCTTAGCCTTCTCTCGGTACCCTTTATCCTTTATCCTTCTTCTATCTTTCCTCATCCTAAAATCGTCCCTCATCTCTCATCCATCTTTTCTCTTCTATTCTCCGTCTTAGTCTTAACCTCATCCTCACCCTCAACCTTTTCTTCTTACTACCTCCCACTTCGTCCATCATCCTTCATCTCTCTTCTATCTCTTCTTTTTCCTTCTTCTATCGTCCCTCATCCTTCTTCTATATTTTCTCCTTTTCACTTCGTCTATCTTCCATCATTTACTGTCCCTTTTCCATCTTCTATCCCTTCTCCTTACTACCTTCTACCTCTTCTTCTTCCTTCTTCCATCGTCTATCATCTATCATCTCTCATCCATCTCTCTCCTATTTTCCGTTTTAGTCTTAACCTCATCCTCACCCTCAACCTCTTCTCCTTTCTACCTTTCACTTTCCACCTCGTCCCTCTTCTATCTTTTCTCCTTTTCTCCTCTAAACCTTAACCTTCACCTTAGCCTTCTCTCGGTACCCTTTATCCTTTATCCTTCTTCTATCTTTCCTCATCCTAAAATCGTCCCTCATCTCTCATCCATCTTTTCTCTTCTATTCTCCGTCTTAGTCTTAACCTCATCCTCACCCTCAACCTCTTCTCCTTTCTACCTTTCACTTTCCACCTCGTCCTTCTTCCATCTCTTTTCTTCTCTAAACCTTAACCTTAATCTTAGCCTTCTCTCGGTACCCTTTATCCTTTATCCTTGAACCTTTATCCTTATTGCCCATATACCTCTTGACACAATTTACAGACTAGTTATAATGTTCAATGCTTGAACATAAGCTCAATATTGTGATATTTAATATATGTTTAATACCAACCAAAATTACAGCACTAAAGAAGACATTCTAAACATTTTACGTCTTTTATCCACAAATGAAGATTTGACTCAAAGGGACGTGTCTACACACTTAGGCCTTTCATTGGGCAAAACAAATTACCTTTTAAAATCATTGATAAAGAAAGACTTAATTAAGATAAACGATTTAATTTCTAGAGGGAATAAGGTAAAAAAGATCCGGTATTTTTTAACTAAGAATGGATTGAAAGAAAAAATCAATCTCACCTATCATTTTTTGCAATGCAAGGAGACAGAATATCGTAATTTAAAAAAAGAGTGGGAGAGTTTACAGGTATGATTTTCAATTGGTCTTCAATAATCTTTTACTTCCATAGTTATCAATGTAAACAGGAATTACCTAATATCTATCCTTGTCACAAGAAATTTATAGAGTTGGCTATTACTAAAAATGGATAGAGGTTATATGTCCACAATATTTGAGAGAAAGATGGTTGGACCGAATTGATCTTGTTTGTGTGTGAATGGGGGCACGAGTGGTGAAGTTTATTCGGATACAAAAGCATAAAAGTAGATAATACAGAAAACTTTATGAGCAATATTAGAACTATAGCATGAAAGGCATAATTTTAGCCGGAGGCAAAGGAACAAGACTATACCCGATTACTAAAGGAGTATGCAAACAGTTACTGCCTATATACGATAAACCTCTGATTTATTATCCTATTTCAGTGTTAATGCTTGCAGGAATAAAAGATATCCTTATAATTTCTACGCCGAAGGATTTACCTCGATTTAAAGAATTATTAGGATCGGGAAAAAACCTAGGAATAAGTTTTTCTTATCTGAAACAAGATGAGCCAAAAGGAATTGCGGAAGCTTTTATTATTGGTGAAAATTTTATTGGTTTAGACGGTGTAATTTTGATTTTAGGCGATAATATTTTTTATGGTCATAATTTAGCTGAAATGCTACAAGAAGCAAGTATGTTAAAATTTGGAGCAATAGCTTTTGCTTGTTATGTTAAAGACTCTCAAAGATATGGAGTGGTGGAATTTGATAAAGACTATAGTGTATTATCTATTGAAGAAAAACCAAAGCAACCTAAATCTAATTGGGCGATAACAGGTCTTTATGTTTATGACAATCAAGTAGTGCGAATAGCTAAGAGCATTAAACCTTCTGCCAGAGGAGAGCTTGAAATAACTGATATAAATAATGAATATTTATCAAAAGATCAGCTTAAAGTAAAACCTTTGGGGCGAGGTTATGCCTGGCTTGATACAGGAACATACGATTCTCTAATGGATGCGGCAATGTTTATAAAGACAATAGAAGACCGCCAGGGTCTTAAAATTGGTTGTATTGAGGAAGTTGCCTACCGGATGAAGTATATTGATAAAAATCAGCTTAAATTTATTGCAGAGAACGTGAGTATTAATTACGGGGAATATCTAAGGAGAATTCTAGAGCATGAAGAGTAAGATGTTGGTTACTGGTGCTGCTGGTTTTATTGGTAGTGAATTTGTGAGGCAGAGCGCTAAGAAAGGATATAAAATCGTAGCTATTGATAAATTAACTTATGCTGGAAGTCTAGAAAGATTAAAAGCTTTAGGGAATAAGTATAAATTTTACAAGAATGATATTTGTGATAAGAAAATAATAAGTAATATATTTAAAAGAGAACGTCCAGATATTGTTATAAATTTTGCTGCCGAAACTCACGTAGATCGAAGCATCCAAGATGCAACCCCTTTTATAAAGACAAATATTGAAGGGGTTCAGGTTTTATTAGATATTTCTAGAAAAATTAAAGTAAAAAAGTTTATTCAAATTTCTACAGATGAAGTTTATGGTGAGATAAAAAAGGGCAAGTTTACAGAGCAGGATTCATTGCAACCCAATAGCCCTTATGCGGCTTCTAAAGCTTCTGCTGATTTGTTGGTCAAGGCGTATATGAGAACATATAATTTTCCGGCTATAATTATAAGGCCGTGCAATAATTATGGGCCATGGCAATATCCAGAAAAATTTATTCCAGTTGTTATTCTTAAGGCTCTGAAAAACAAAAAAGTTCCGGTTTATGGCAATGGTACTAACCGAAGAGAATGGCTCTATGTTGGTGATTGCGCTAGGGGAATAGCAAGGGTTATAGGCACAGGAAAGATTGGGCAAATTTATAATTTAGGCAGCAGCTATGAGGCAAAAAATATAGATTTGGCAAAAGAGATAATTTATATGCTTGGTAAGTCTTGTTCATTGGTGGATTTTGTTAAAGATCGTCTTGGTCATGATTTTAGGTATTGTTTGGATTATTCTAAGTTATCTGAATTAGGATGGAAACCATTAGTTAATTTTAACGAGGGTATTAATAAAACTCTTGATTGGTATATTGATAACTGTAATTGGCTGGAAGAAAAAGTTAAATATTTGAAAAGCTATTGGAGGCAAGTATATAAACCAAACAATAATTAATTTTTTAGGGTATAGTAGGTACTCTTGCCTAAAGACAAAACAAGATTATCCTTGTCTTTAAACAAGAGTATTCTAAACAAAATAAATTTGATGAAATATTTGTTCAAGAAAAAAATAAAATAATTAATCAGAGATTTTATCCGTTATCTTTGGAAATCAGGCTGGTAGATATTAAAGCAGAGCTAGAAAATAAAATTATGAATACTGAAAATGTAATAAACAGGAGGCATTATGGATAATCATTCCCGACATGATATGCGATATGACGACGAAATCAACTTAATGGATTATATTAAAGTTATCATTAAACGAAAAAAGATAATAGCGGGTATATTTGTCATTTGTGTTGTTGCTGCTGTAATATATAGTCTTACTGTTGTTCCAGTTTATGAAATGACTCAAATATTAGAAGTACCTACCATAGGTGAGAATGTTTATTTAGATTCTTCGTTAAAGATAAAAGAAAAGATTGAAAGTGGGTTTTATAATTTTAAAATATTGGAGAATCTCGACTTTAAAAGTAAATATAATATTAATAATATCGGGTTTTTTAAAATTACCATTCCAAAAGAAAATCAATTCTTGTCAATATATGCTGATGTAACAAAACAAGATTTAGAAAATAGTAAGAAAGTATTGAGTGAACTTTTTGCTCAAATGGATGTTGATTATTCACTTAGGCTTGAAGCGGAGAGGGGCCGTAAGAATACCGAGGAAGCAATTAAGAAAAACACTATTAAGAGTATGGATGTGAGAATTGAAGATGCAAAGTTTCATATAATTTTATTAGAGCCAAGGATAGAATCTCTGGTTGCGAGAATAGAGGAGACGAAAACCAATACGGAAGATATTATATTAGAACGGGAAAAGTTCATAAATAAACAAAAAATCGATGGCATTGTAGGGTCTATTTTGTATACGACTACTATACAGCAAGCAATAAACCATTTGGACCAACTTGATAGTGAGCTGGTTTCTTTAAGAATGAAAAAATTGGACAAGGAAAAAGAAATAAAAAATTTGTTAATAGAAAGAGAAAGAGTTGTTTTAGAAATATTTAATTTAGATAAACAGAAAGAATTCATACGTAGTTTCCGAGAAATACAGCCTGTCTTACTTTCAACTAACCCGATAAAACCAAAAAAAAGACAAATGGTTGCTATAGCGGCAATGTTAGGTTTAATATTGGGGGTGTTTATTGCGTTTTTCGTTGAGTTTTGGCAAAATAGTAAAGAAAATAGGCAATAGAAAGTAGAACATGGAGCAACAAACCCAATTAACGCCATGAGCGCTATAAACGCTACATCATGAAAGGTAGAATTTTAGCCGGAGGCAATGATCTTCTCCCTATAGAAAATTGGAGTGGATACGGGATGTAGATTTTGAAGAAGGTATTTTATTGGCTACAGAAAAATATAATAAGTCTGAGCCAGTAAACCTTGGCGCTGGATTTTTCGCCAAAGGCGGATCCGTTCCTGGAGGAGAAATTTCAATAAAAAGTTTAGTTAAAGTAGTTGCTAAATTAACTAGCTTTAAAGGTAAAATTATATGGGATGTAGCAAAACCAGATGGCTAGCCACGAAGATGTTTTGATACAAAAAAAGCATCTAAAGAATTTGGGTTTAAAGCCAAAACACCATTTGAGAAAGGGTTAAAAAAGACGATTAAGCGGTATAGAGATATAAAAAAAGATGAACAAGATGAGAGATAAAATAGTGGGTAATAAACAATTTGAAATAAATATAAAAGATATTCAATTAAATGTTTATGATTTTGATGGAGTCATGACAGATAACCGTGTTATGATTTTCCAGGATGGAGCAGAAGCAGTTATGGTAAGCCGGGCAGATGGTTTAGGTGTGGAGCGTTTGCGCACATTAGGTATTCCTCAATTAATCTTGAGCAGTGAAACGAATTCCGTTGTGAAGGCTAGAGCGGCGAAGCTTGGGCTTGAGGTTGTAGCACCTTGCAAAGATAAAAAAATTACTTTAATGGATTATTGCGAACAGAATGATTATGATTTGCAAAAAGTTCTTTATGTAGGTAATGACTTGAATGATCTTGAAGTTATGAAGATTATTGGCTTTCCTATCGCTCCGGCGGATGCACATCCTGATATAAAATCTCTTGCAAAGCTAGTCACAAAGGCAAAGGGCGGAGAAGGTGTAATAAGAGAACTTTCGGATCTTATTATTCAAAAAACGGACATGAATGAAAAAGGAGATTAAGTGTGGCTAACCAAGTTATTAAAATCAACAATCATACTATAGGTAATGACAATCCTGTTTTTATGATAGCCGAGATTGGTATAAATCATAATGGAAGTCTTGATATCACAAAAAAATTAATTGATGCGGCGTTTGCTTGTAATTGGCATTGTGCTAAATTTCAAAAAAGAAGTCCGGATTTGTGTGTGCCGGAGGATCAAAAAAATATTCTGAGAGACACACCTTGGGGCAGGATTACTTATTTGGAATACAAATATAAAGTGGAGTTCGATCACAAGGAATATTCATATATAGACAAATATTGTAAAGAAAAGCCTTTTTATTGGACTGCGTCTGTTTGGGATATCCCAAGTCTTGAGTTTGTAGTTAGCTATGATGTTCCCTTTATTAAAATACCATCTGCCAAACTTACAGATCATGAACTTCTGAGTCTTGTATCGCAGTCTGGCAAACCTGTCATTTTGTCCACTGGTATGAGCACAATCGAAGAAGTTGACGAAGCGGTAGAAATATTAGAAAAATATTCAAAAGGCGATTACATATTAATGCATACTAATTCGGCATATCCATCTCCAATTGAAGAATTGAATTTACGTGTCATCGATTATTTAAGAGATAGGTATGAGTGTATAGTCGGATACAGTGGTCATGAGTATGGGTTAGAACCATCTGTTATTGCTGTTTCTTTGGGTGCTAAAGTTATTGAGAGGCATATTACTCTTGACCATAATATGTGGGGTTCCGACCATTCCGCAAGTTTAGAGGTTCATGCGATGGATATGCTTTATAAAAGAATAAAAGAAATAAAAAATGTACTTGGTGACGGAATTAAAAAGGTAGAAGAAACAGAGTTAGAATCGAGAAAAAAACTCAGGGGTTAACTATATGACCTGCAGTGTATAGTGATTCTAAGTGTTTAATACAGTAAATTTTTTATAGTAGGTGCAAGTGTGTTAATTTTAAACGCAGGAATAAATGAATCAAGACAAAAAAATTAAAAATAGCAATATGGTGGTAGCTATTTTACAAGCTAGGATGGGATCTTCCAGGTTGCCGAATAAAGTTTTATGTAAGATTAAAGGCAAAACTTTATTAGAGTTATGCATTAACCGAGTAAAACAAAGTCGACTGATAGATAAAATTGTAATAGCGAGTACAACAAAGTTGATAGATGATGCTATCGAAGAAATAGCATCCAAACTTGGGCTTGAATGTTTTAGAGGAAGTGAAAATGATCTATTGGATCGCTATTATCAATGTGCTAAAAAGTATAAAGCTGGTGTTATTGTCAGAGTTACCCCCGATGATCCCTTTGTTGACTATCGAGCAATAGATCGGGCTGTCCAGATTTTTAAGGACAATGAAGTGGATTTTGTTACAAATCATTTTGAGCCTACTTATCCCGAAGGGCTGGATGTAGAAGTGTATTCAATCCATGTGTTGAAAAAGTCATGGAAAGAAGCAAAACTGCTTTCAGAACGAGAGCATGTATTTCCTTATATTCAAAATAATCAGGATCAATTTAAGATAATTAATTTTAAGCAAGAAAAAGATTATTCACATCTGAGATGGACAATTGATTATGAGTGCGATTATGAGATGACAAAAATTATTTATGATTACCTTTATGATAAAAAACCAATTTTTCTCCAGGAAGACATTCTGAAATTATTAGAAAAGCACTCGGAAATAGCAGGAATGAACAGTCATATTAGTCGAAAAGAAGGAGTGAATCACACAAAGGCAAATGATAGAATTGTGAAAAAGGAGCATGAAAGTGCCTAATAAAGATTTAAACAATCCGATAAAATACCTTGGCAATGAATTGGATTATATAAAGAAAGTGTTACAATCCGAATCATGGTCTGCCACAGGTGGAAACTGGAACCAAGAGCTTGAGAAAGCCTTTGCCCGTAAAATTGGGACCCGTTTTGGTGTTGCTCTTAATTCAGGAACTTCCACTCTCCACGCTGCAATAGAAGCTGCTGGGGTGCAGCCGGGAGATGAAGTAATATCTCCAACTATCACTGTTATGATGGATACTACTGCGACGCTTCACGCGAATGCTGTTCCTGTTTACGTCGATGTTGATCCAGAGACATTTACCATTAGTCCGAAAGATTTGGAAAGGAAAATTACCTCCAAAACCAAAGTAATCATTACTGTAGGAATCTATGGATTGTCTCCAGACATGGATCCAATCATGAAGCTTGCGAAAAAACATGATATCGTTGTAATTGAGGATAATGCTCAATGTTTTATGAATACTTATAAAGGCAGTATAGCAGGAACAATAGGGCATATATCTAGCTATAGTTTTGAAAATACGAAGCATATTTCATGTGGAGAAGGCGGAATTATTCTAACAGACAATGAAAAATACGCTGAAATGGTTCGAAAAGTAGGTGGTCATGGTTTTAAAAATCTCAAGGCTGAAGAGGGACGTATTCGCTTGAATGCTGATATATTCCAGAATCCGGATTACAAAAGACACGATGAGCTTGGTTGGAATTACCGATTAAATGAATTTAGTGCGGCTATTGCTCTTGCTCAATTAGAAAGAGGCGAAGAACTTGTTAATATGCGGATTAAATCTGCAAGATTGTTTATAGATGTAATGGCTGATACTGATTATCTTATTCCTCAAAAAGTCCCAGAAGGTTATACGAATTCGTATTATACTCTTGGAGTTCTATATAAAGGAGAAGAAAGCATAGGGGTTAGCTGGAGTGAATTCCGAAAAGCTTATGTTAAAGCAGGTGGAGATGGTATTTATGGCGCATGGAGTGTACCTTATCTTGAACCTATGATGACGGAACGTAAATATGTAAAACGATGTCCATGGGTTTACGAAAAGATATATTATGAACCAGGATTGTGTCCAGAGGCAGAACACATTCAAAAACAGTTAATGCAGTTTAAGACGAATTATCGGGATATGAAGTTAGTAGAAATGAAGGCTGATATTTTACGTAAAGTTATTAAGAAATTTTCATGATAGTGGAGATAAAAAATGATTGATATAAAGTTTTTCATGAAAATTCATGAACTGAAACAGAAAATTATGAAAGGGGAATCGTTTGACAGAATGTATGTGTTTGACGAATTTGAGAAGTATCGAAGCCAAGATCCTGTTATCTATAATATTGAGACTACTAATGCTTGTAACATGAGATGTGAGATGTGTCCAAGAACTACGATGATGACAAGGAAAATAGAAACACTGGATCAGGAAACATTCGAAAATGTTGCAAATCAAATAATGCCTTTTTCAGCCGAAGAGTGGAAAACCTGGGAATCATTTGTTGAAGAGAAATATAAAATCGCTCCCCATGAAATGAGTGAAAATCATTTCTTTTTATACATTATTCCCAAAATTATACAACTCCATGGTTATGGAGATCCTCTGTTGGATAAAAGGATGGCAGATAGGGTTAAAATCCTGAGAGAGAAAGGATTTTTAACCTATTTTAGTTGCAATCCAGCTAATATAGATATTAACAAAAATCTTGAAATGTTCGAAAATGGATTGGATTATATCAAATACTCAATAGAAACAGTTGATGATGCGCTACATAAAAAGATTAGAGGGAAGGCATCGAATTTTTCAGAAAGTTATAAAAGAATACTTCGGCTTTTGGAAGGGAAAAAAAAATATAATTACAAAACGACAATTGTAATAACAATGCTTAATTTACATGGTTTTAATCAGCAGGAAGAGTTTGAGAAACTCAAAAAAGCATTTGAAGGGTTGGATGTATATATCTATCTTAAAAGCCAGGATACACAATGGTATCAAAACAAAGATGAAGGTACAAAATCAGTACATTGGTTAGAGTTCTGCCAGCACCCATGGATGTCCACGACTATTAAGTCAAATGGTGAAGTTGTAATGTGTATGGAAGATTTTAATAATGAAATAATTCTTGGCGATGCCAGAAAAGAATCACTATATGATATTTGGAATGGAAAAAAATATCAACAATTTCGGGAAGATCATTTTTCTTTAACACGTGGAATGAAATGCACAGAACAATGCGATATGAAATTGGTAGGTAATTATTTTGGTTAATTCAGAAGAAACACCAGATTTGAGTTTTGTTTTGTCGTTTGAGTACATGAAAATGGAGTTTTATGAAAGCGTCTCAGGGGCAGGGTAAGAGTCGACTTGATATTAAAAATGGCTTAAAATCTTTGTTCAGCTAAGAAAGAATAATAATGAGTAAAGTATTATTTGTATATCCAAACAAAGAGGGTTATCCTATAATCCCTCTAGGCATAAGTGTTTTATCGGGAATCCTGAAATACTATAACCATGAAGTGGATTTATTTGATATAACCTTTAGGGGCTCAAAAAGATTAGATCATGAGGCGCGGGAAAAAACAGGGACGGTAAAGACGGTTGATATGAGTAAATACTGGGGTGGAAATCAAACTGAAAATATTGAGGAAGAATTTATTAAACAAATTGAATCTTTTAATCCCGATTTAATAGCATTTTCAATCGTTGAAAATAATTATTCTTGTGCGACAAGATTGTTTGAAATTGCAAAAAAAACTACTCCAGCTTCTATAGTTGTTGGGGGGTTGTTTCCGACTACAGTTCCTAGTTTTTTCATTAATGATGATAATGTAGATTTTATATGTATAGGAGAAGGAGAGTATGCAATAAAAAAACTGGCAGACAAGATAGGATGTAATGAGGATATTTCTAATGTGCCTAACCTGATAATTAAAAAAAACGGCAATATAATTAAAAATGAATTATCGAAATATTATGATTGGGAATTCCCAGAAATTTTCCAAGACTGGGAGATTTTTGATGAAAGGCATTTTTTAAAGCCTTTTATGGGAAAAATGTACAGAACAGGGTTTTTTGAACTGTCAAGAGGGTGTCCATTTAATTGTTCATATTGTTTAAATCATTTTATGCAACAAGAGTTTAAAGGGCTTGGAAAATATACGAGGGAAAAACCTGTGAATCTGGCAATAAGAGAAATGGTGTATTTGAAAAAAAAATGGTCATTAGAACTTATATTTTTCAATGATGAGAATTTTTTAACAATGAAAGATGAAAGGTTTTTAGAATTTTGTGAAAAGTATAAAAGTAAGGTAGGATTACCGTTTTTTATAATGACCAGAGCGGACAGTCTTCTTAACAAAGATAGGATTGAAAGATTAAAAGAAGCCGGTTGCATCACTATAGGTATAGGAATTGAGACAGGAAATGAAGAAATAAGAAGAAAATTGTTAAATAAAAATATTTCTAACGCTACCTTGAAGAAAGCTTTTGATAACTGTCACAAATATAATATTAGAACTACGGCAAATATTATGATTGGTTTGCCTTTTGAAACGGAAGAGAATATATTAGAAAGCGCAAGGTTTTGTAAAGAATTAAAAGTTAAAAGCATATCTCTTGCTATCTTTGCACCGTACTATGGAACTAAACTAAGAAACATATGCATTGAGAATGATTTTATTGAAGATAGGTATTATGATAATATTGCTGTTATAAATCATTCAATTTTGAAAATGCCTCAGTTGAAAAATGATAAATTAGAGGAATTATATCACAAGTTCAATAGTTTAGTTTTTGATGTCTGAAAGTTTATATTTTTAAGTATAAATTAAATTTGTTCAATATTTAAAATCTTATTTCACCATGAATCTAGAACTTGGTTAGGTTAAGCATGGTTTAAAAGTTTTGTAAAATACCCATGTTGTATTTGTGGCGAAGCGAAATCATATAATGATGTGTTGATAATTCATAATAGTCAATGTTTGAAGGATGAAAGATGTTAGATTATAAAAAATGCTATCTGTGTGGAAGCATAGAATTTAATAAAAGACCCGGTAGCGTGCGTGATAACCCTGAATTGGGGGTCTTGGAATGCGTTTCCTGCGGGCTAGTTTTTCTTTCTTCTTTTGGTCATGTTAAAAACGGTTTCTATGAAAGTTCAGAAATGCATGGTAAAAAGATTCCGGACACTAAAGCTTGGCTTAAAGAAACCGATGTAGATGACCAACGGCGTTTCCAATATCTCAAATCAGTATTGCCGAATTGTAAACTATTGGATTTTGGATGTGGGGCGGGAGGATTTCTTTTAAGAGCGCGCGAAAAGGCAGCTGCAGCATTTGGTATAGAATTAGAAAGTCAGCTAAAAAATCATTTCCAAAATAACAATCTTACTGTTTTTAAAAGTTTATCCGATACCCCAGAGAATATTAGTAAAGAGGGGTATGATATCATAACTATGTTTCATGTATTAGAACATCTTTCTGATCCCAAGTTGGTATTAAGTGAATTGAGTAAAATGTTGACAGAGAATGGACGGATTATTGTTGAAGTGCCAAATGCGAATGATGCTTTATTAACCTTATACAATAATGAGCCATTTTCTAATTTTACTTATTGGAGTTGTCACTTGTTTTTATATACAATGAAGACTTTGCAGATGTTATTTGACCAAGTTAATTTAAAGGTAAACTATATCAAGCAAATTCAAAGGTATCCGTTATCCAATCATTTATATTGGTTGGCTAATGGTAAGCCTGGCGGACATAAGAAGTGGAATTTTCTTGATTCCCCGGAATTGTATGCTGTCTATGAAAAACAACTTGCTGTGCTTGGAAAATGCGACACAATAATCGCAAGCATTTCAAAAGGTTGAAAGGGCTAAAAAGGATTGATTAATGTCCCAGTCATATTCTAAATCATTTGCAAAAGATAACATAGTTGTTATCGGTGGCCATGTATTGATTTACATGAAGGGCATTATTCTTATGCCCTTAATCATCAAGACGGTTGGTGTCACGATTTATGGCGGGTTTGTTTTGCTTTCTTCAGTTTTTGGAATTGTATTCGGTATTTCGTCATTTGGAGCGGGATTCAGAGCAAAGAGGTTTATGCCATCAGCCAGTGGCATACAGGCCCGGAGGGAACTTTTTTACCCCCAGTTTTTGTTCCAATTGTTTTCCATATTATTTCTGTCGTTACTGTTAATCCTTCTGAACAAACAACTAAACACATATATTTTTAAAAATGAAATTAGCTATTCCGTATTAATAATTCCTTTTTTTTTGGTCTTATATTTTCTTTATTCTCAGGGGAGCAATTATTTCCGCTATACGTCCAGAGTGCACTATATGATGGCGGCAACGTTATCTTTTTCTTACATCCATATCGGGTTGATCCTACTTTTTTTTTATTGCTATAGGTATATAAACATAAATGTTCTTGTACTGTCGCAGTCCCTATCCGCTTTTTTGATCGTAGTCCCTTGTTTTTGGATCATTTTTAGGGAAATTGGATTTAAATTTTCATTTTATAGGTTAAAAAGTTTAATTTCTGATATCAAACTTGGATTTCCACTTGTCCTTAATTTTATTGTTGATTTTATTTTGGCGGGTAGTGATAGGTATTTTATTGCATTTTATTTGACTGTTTCGGCTGTGGGCTATTACAATCCGGGGTATGTGTTGGGTTCTCTTATTATTTTTATTCCAAAGGCAATGGGGACGGCTCTTCCTCAACTTATGTCCAAGGCTGTAGATAATAATAACGAATATGAAGCCCAGAGGATGCTTAATTATGCGTTAAAGATATTTTTGATTTTGGTAATTCCTTTTATTTTCGGAAGCATGGTTCTCAGTAATCCAGTATTAACTTTATTAGCTAATAGTGAGGTTGCGGGAAAGGCATATCTTGTAACACCTATTGTGGCTTTAGGAACATTGTTTTACGGATTGAATATTATCCTTTCAAATGCTCTGTTTGTACGCATGAAGACTTTCGCAATATTCAAAATGAATCTTTTTGCATCAGTATTCAACCTACTGGCAAACTTGATTTTACTCTATTTTTTCAGAAACATTATCATTGCCGCTATAACGACATTTTTGAGTTATTTTATTGCTTTTTTATATATTAATAAAATTGTTAAAAAGCATTGGTTAGTAAATTTTCAACTTCGAACAATAGTAAAGTCTATAATGGCTTCATTATTTATGGGCGTTTTATTATTTTGGGCTTTATCCAATGTAAGAGAGGTTAACTCTGTGGCTATAATCATTGGAGGATTAATTTTGAGTATAGTGGCATATGTCGGTGGGCTTTTTGCATTGGGAGCATTTTCAAAAAAAGAATTGCAGTTTGTAAAAAGTTGCGTTTGCAGGCGATCAAAAAGGTAGATGAATGGTTGATTCTAATAATGTATTGATTGTTTGCCGTGATCTAAAGTCAGCGCGTAGACTACGATATTTTAAACTAGAGGCTCAGACTCGTTATATTCTGGCGTCAGATGATCCAAGAGTCCATGAAGCGGTAAAAGAGTATCCGTGGATAGATAAAACTTGCTGGATTGAGCAGATGGAGTCATTTTACAATGTTGCTGATGATGTGATTCGCCTTACGGAAGTAGTGAATGAATGGCTAAAAACCTTAGCTGATAATAAGCATGAATTTCCGGAAAAATTGTTGTTTTTTACCCGACATGTTGAAGGTGGTATGACAACACAACGAATACAGGATTTGTTGCTTTTAATTCGTTCTTACAATTTTTTACTTGATACCTATAAGATTAGCAGTGTTGTATTAATAAGTCAGTTGGGGATGGGATGGGAAGATGATGTTTTTATAGAGACTGCTCGAAGCAGGGATGTTGATGTTGAAGTTGTTGGATGCTATTCTATAAGTGTGCTAATCAAGACGGCAAAATCTATTTTAGGAATATATGCAAGATCAGCATATTATGCATTTAACGTTTTTAGAATTAACCTGCACAATCGCTTCAAACCTAAAAAAGAAGAAGTCGTTGACAAGGAAATAGTTTTTCAACTTTGTAGCTCTGCATATAAGCATGTTGAGAATATCATTCCTCTTATGAAGGAGTTAAAGCAAAAAGGTTATAATCCGGTTGCTCTTTGTTGGCATTCAAATGAAAGATATACAAAAGAACCAGGAGCATCACAGGTCAGGCGGGAAGACCTTCAAGTAGAGGAACTGGAAAAATGGTGTTCTTTTTCTGATATATGGAGAAGTTTTTCTGGTTTCATTTGGACATGGAAGAACGCGAAAAGAAAAAAGAGTAATTTTGTATCACATCTGGCATTCAATTATCAATTAGTACCTATCGGAGTTCTGCTTTGGCCGTCTGTCAGGTTTTTTATTATTGCAGAACTTCCTCAATCGTACAGGTTTTATCAAGCTGTAAAAAAATATTTTAAAAGGCATAAACCGCTTGCGATCAAATTATGGGGGGCTACAGCGTTAAGAGAAGGATTTCTGGCTTGGAAAAGCTTGGACATGCAGCATCCCTCTTTGATTCTCTATTATATAGTAGGGGCATATATAGATTGGCCTTATGAAGAACCTGAAAATTCTGTTAATTTGTTATTTGTTGCTGGCAAATATCATAAAAGAATGGTGCTTAAGTCAAGCAATATACCAGCTGCTAATATAGAAATATGTGGTCAGGCGAAGTATGAGGGAATTCCTAATTTCAGAAAAAAATATAGTGCAGAACAGTCTCGTTTGTACCTTAGAATACCAAGCACTTTTTCCATGTATATACTTTTTGATTCTAATATGATTCTAAGGGGTTTTATGGCTCAAAAGGAACTGGTGGTAACTTTGAACGCATTGCTAAAATTTGCAAATAAATATCCATCCGTGGCAATACTGGTAAAATCGCACCCAGGTCATAAAACTGACATTCTGGATGATATGATTAAAAGCCGTGGAGATTTAAAAAACGTTTTTCTGATTGATAATAAAATGTTGCCTTATCATGCACTAAATGCTGCAAATGTGTTGATTACTAAATTCTCTACACTTGGCATAGAAGCTATGTTGTTTGATTGTCCTGTTATATGTTGTGTTCTTGATGGTGAACAGCGTTTTAATATTTATAAAGATGGCGCTGACTATATAGACAATATCGAAAAACTCGAAGACTTATTGTTTAAATTGGTAAATGATAATTATTTTAGACAGAAGTGGAACAACAGACATATGCAAATGCAGAAGGCTTTTTTGGCAGAGTATTTTTGCGAGATAGAAGAATCGCCTTCGGCTTATCAGGCCATGGTGTTAGACAAGCGTCTTAAAGAGAGGTGTAGTTTATGCGGGAAAAATTAAAAATAATCTGCACTATAGGACCTGCTTCGTTCAATGAAGGGGTTCTTAGAAAATTTGAAGCGAGAAAGGTTTCGTTAGTCCGAATAAATCTTTCACATGTTTCTGTTGAAGATATTGAGAGGTATATCCATTTTCTAAAGAAATTTAATATTTTGATAGCTATAGATACAGAGGGGGCTCAAGTAAGAACCGGTATTATGAAGTCAGGCCCGATATATTTTAATATTGATGATATTGTGTTTATTCATCGCAAGAAAATTACATGCAACAAAAATAGTATTTATTTTACCCCTTGTGAAGTGGTCGATTATTTAAAACCAGGCGATTTGATATCTCTGGATTTTAACTCAGTATTGTTGAAGGTAGAAGATACTAATACTCTATGGAATCGGAACTTCATTAAAAGCAGGGTGATCATACAAGGAGTGGTAAGTGGTAACAAAGGGGTGCATTGTGAAGGGCTTGGAAATAAATTACCCACTTTTAGCAAAAAAGACTTAAAAGCTATCGATTTAGCCAAGCAATATGGGATTAAGCATTTTACTCTTTCGTTTATGAATTCAGCTGATGAAGTAAAAACATTTAAAAATTTGTATCCTGAAGCTATTGCTTACGCTAAAATTGAAACCAAGAAAGGCATAAATAATTTAGAAGAAATCCTGCGGAGTTGTGAGGGGATTTTAATTGATCGGGGGGATCTCAGTAGGGAAGTGCCTATTCAAAAAATGCCTCTGGTCCAAAAAATATTAATTGGCAAGGCACGCAGCGCTGGTAAAGATGTATTCATTGCTTCTAATTTAGTGGAAACAATGGCTAATGATTTGAAGCCTTCAAGAGCTGAAGCTAATGATATTGTTAATACTGTTTTGGATGGTGTGACTGGCTTTGTTTTAACTAAAGAGACCGCGGTGGGAAAATATCCGATTGAGACAGTGAATATGCTAGATACTTTAATTCGACAAGGTCAGTTAGCAATGGATCATCAAACCAAAAAGAAGTATAAAGATTCGCAGCATACAATATCGGTGGATTTGTCGAAATTGGAAAAGGCAGATTATATAAAAAATACGGATGCGGAAGGATTCCTAATTGAGCCTCACGGAGGCAGATTAGTGAATCGAATGGTGGATCTGGAAAAAATTACCTCAATTTCTTGGAAAGCCTTAAGAACACTAAAAATCGGGAATAACGCTTTGATGGATCTCGAGCAACTAGGTATTGGGACATATAGTCCTTTGGAAAGTTTTATGGTCAAGGATGAATTAGAATCCGTTATTGATAAAATGTGTTTAAGAAATGGTACTGTATGGACTCTTCCGATAATATTGAGCATAAAGAAGCAAGAGGCTAAAATATATACGGAAGGAGAAAAGATTGCCTTAGTTGCAAAAGAGGATGGGGAAATTTACGGGTTATTAGATATTGCGCAGATCTATGCTTTTGACAAAAAAACATATGCTAAAGCTATTTTTGGCACAAATGATCATAACCACCCAGGTGTAAAGATGTTGGCCAATGAAGGGGAATATCTATTGGGAGGAAAAGTAACCTTGGTAAAAAGACGTACCGATAAATATCATCAATATAACCTGACACCGCAACAGGTAAGAACAATCTTTGAATCTTTAGGTTGGGCCAAAGTTGTTGGCTTCCATACACGCAATGTCATTCATCGCTCACACGAATTTATTCAGATGCAAGCTATGGAAAAAACGGGATGTGATGGTCTGTTTGTGCAGCCAATTGTGGGCACCAAGAAAAAGGGAGACTTTCAGTCAGAGATTATTATTAAAAGTTATGAAATTATGCTGGAAAAGTATTATGAAAAGAATAAGGTGATATTTGGATTATTTTCTACTTATTCACGCTATGCCGGCCCGCGAGAAGCTGTTTTTACCGCTTTATGCAGGCAGAACTTTGGGTGTAGTCATTTCATCATCGGCAGGGATCATGCTGGAGCGACAAGTTACTTCGGACCTAAAGATTCACATGAAATTTTTGATAAGATAGGGAAAATTGGCATTACACCGGTATTTTTTGAGGAAGTAGGGTATGATTCGAAAGTGAGAAGCTACATAATTAAACAGAAAGCCAACAAAGACGATTTCATTTCTATAAGTGGAACAGAGATCAGGAATATGTTACAACAAAAAAAAATACCGCCAAAATGGATTATGCGTAAAGAGATTGCCAAATATATTATTGGGCGGATTGGTAAAAAAGGAAAAGTTTTTGTATGAGCAATAAATGTGCCTTAGTTTTATGGTTTACAGGATTATCCGGTAGCGGTAAATCGACGATTGCCGAAGCACTTAAAAATAAACTTGAAAATCAAGGCAAAAAGATACTGATTATCGATGGTGACATAATTAGGAATACTTTGCATAAACATCTGGGATTTACCCCGGCTGATATTAAAAAAAATAATCTGTTGACAGTCAAAATATGCGCCAAGAAAAGAGAAAATTACAATTATATCATAGTCTCTCTAATCTCACCATTTCGGGAAAGCCGGAAACATGCTAGAAAAAAGTTATTTCCTGATTTTTTGGAAATATACATCAAAGCCGATCTACAGGAGTGTATCCACCGGGATGTTAAAAATCTGTATCAGAAAGCTCTAGCGGGACAGATAGAAAATTTTATCGGAGTTTCGCCGGATACGCCATATGAACCACCAGAAAATCCAGAAATACTAATAGATACGAAACGTAATAGTCTCACCATTTGTGTCAACAAGATTATTACTACACTGAAACGCAGAGAAAAGGGGATTAGAAAATGATGCAGAAAGACATTATTCTGATAGCTGATTACGGAAGATCAGGCCAGGGTTGGCTAAGTTATATGATTTGTTATATTCTTAATGCGCGTTATATTGAACCATATTGCCTGCTTAGGGGTATTGTGTTTTCCGGACACGATAAAATCGTAGAATTGACCCAGGGAAATTTACCTGCGCGGGCGAAAACCAGATATAATCTGGTGGTAAAAACGCATAATTTACCCGATTACTATTTTTCTTTAACCGATAAAGTTATTCTTTTAGCACGGGATCCGCGCGATGTGGCAGTGTCTGCCCTGGCCCGGTATACGGTTGCCTTTAAGACTGGCACAGATGTGGAAGTTGGCGCACAAAAGAAGATGGATGGCTTAAAACTGGGGAAAAGTATATTCAGGAGGTTTATCGAGTGGCTAAAAACCGTCAAACTCGTTTGTTACTTCTTTACGGCTTATCGCTGGAAAAAGTTTTATGAATCATGGGATGGATTGAGTTTGAGCCATAGATTAACTTATGAAGAGTTATCGAGTAATCCAAAAGCAACGTTACAGCGATTGTTAAAATATCTGGAAATTGAAGCTTCGGACGAACTTATTGATGAGGCCATAGGAGAATTTACTTTCAAGAAGCTCACTGGCCGGGAAAAAGGCAGTGAACAGAAGGGTAATGTGGCTTTTAGGAAAGGAATAGTCGGCGATTATTGTAATCATTTTAGTAAAGTACAATTATATTTATTCAAAGCTATTTGTGGTAAAATTATGAGTCTATGGAGGTACAAATAATGCATAAGTGTTTGATCTGTAAGTCTAATATCGAGCCATTCATATCATTTGGGAAAATGCCTATAGCTAATGGTTTTCTAAGCAAAGAACAATTTGTCAATGAATATTATTTTGAGCTTCAAGTTGCTTTTTGTTCGGCGTGCGGTATGGTGCAACTGGTGGAGCAACCTGAACGCGAAAAAATGTTTAATGAACATTACGCCTTTTTCTCCGGTACTTCGAAGAGAATGGCTATCCATTTCAAAGAGTTTGCTGATCATGTATTGAAAGATTATATTAGAGGCAAAGACCCGTTCATAGTAGAGATCGGCAGTAATGACGGTATCATGCTGCAGAACTTTGCCGTGAAAAAAATTCGCCATTTAGGTATTGAACCGTCGTCTAATGTAGCACAGGTCGCTATTGATAAAGGAATAAATACTGTCTCTAACTTTTTTGACGAAAGTCTGGCGCAGCAAATAGTGAAAGATCATGGTCAGGCCGATGCCTTCCTGGCTGCCAATGTAATGTGCCATATACCCCATATACATTCCGTAGTGGAAGGTATCAGAATTTTGCTTAAGCCTGAAGGTATTGTTATGTTTGAAGATCCCTATCTTGGGGATGTCATCGAAAATACATCATATGACCAGATTTATGATGAGCATGTTTTCCTTTTTTCTTTATCTTCCATCAGTTATCTCTTTGGACAGCATGATATGGAGATTATAGACATTGAACCGCAGGAAACGCATGGGGGTTCCATGCGATATGTAATAGCCCGTAAAGGAATGTACTCTGTTTCTGGCAGGATATATGTACAGTTGGAAAAAGAGAAAAGCATGGGTTTAGATAAACCAGAAACTTATGAGTTATTTCGAAAAAACTGCGAGCATTCGCGGGAAAGTTTGATGACTCTTTTACAGGATTTAAGACATCAAGGAAAGAGAATTGTGGGATATGCTGCAACTTCTAAGAGTACGACGATCATAAATTACTGTGGTATTAGCACGGATTTAATAGAATTTATTTCGGATACTACACCGATTAAGCAGGGAAAGTTCAGCCCTGGCGCTCATGTTCCTGTTCGTCCATACGAAGAATTTTTGAAGGATTACCCTGATTATGCTTTGCTTTTTGCCTATAACCATGCGAAGGAGATTATGACGAAGGAACAAAAATTCGTTGCCTCCGGTGGCAAGTGGATTGTATATGTTCCGGAAGTGCAGGTGCTGAGATGATTTTATGCAGTAATCCCAAGAAACAGTATCTTTCTTATAAGAGCGAAATCGATGCTGCAATTTCCAGAGTGCTTGATAGTGGACGCTATATCCTGGGAAATGAGGTTCGGTCGTTTGAAGAAGAGTTTGCGAGTTACATCGGTACAGCACATGGAATTAGTGTCGGTAGCGGTACTGAGGCACTTCACCTGACTTTGGTTGCATGTGGTATAGGGCGTGGCGATGAAGTGATAACCGTTTCACATACTGCCGTTGCAACTGTAGCGGCGATTGAGTTAGCTGGCGCAACCCCTGTGCTGGTGGATATTGATCCCGAATTTTACACAATAGATCCAGAGAAAATAGAAGCCGCTATCACCTCGCATACAAAGGTGCTCATTCCTGTCCATATTTATGGACAGCCGGCAGACATGGACCCTATAATGGAAGTCGCAGAAAGATATAATTTAAAGGTGATAGAAGATTGTGCTCAAGCGCATGGGGCGAAGTATAAAGGAAGGAGTGTTGGTTCAATAGGAGATGTGGGATGTTTCAGCTTTTATCCAACAAAGAACCTTGGCGCCATGGGCGACGGGGGGATTGTTGTCACGGATGATAAGGAATTAGCTGAAAAGGCAAGACTTCTGCGTGAATATGGTTGGGCTGAGCGTTATGTAAGTCATTTTGCTGGATGGAATACCAGATTGGATGAAATACAGGCAGCGATATTGCGTGTTAAATTAGAGCATCTGGATGAGGATAATTCGAAAAGGGTTCATCTGGCAGAGATATACTATAGAGAATTGAGAACTGCCAACCTAATTTTACCGAAACTAAGAGAAAATTGTACACCTGTGTATCATTTGTATGTTGTACGTTCCCCCAAACGTGATGAATTATTGACTTTTTTGAAAGAAAAAAGCATTGGCGCTTCGATTCATTATCCCGTGCCCGTACACCTTCAGCCAGTATACAGAAGTTTGCATGGTTGTGACAAATTACCGGAAACGGAAAAGATTACTAAGGAAATAATTTCATTGCCCATTTACCCTGAGTTAAGTGAATTAGATATTCAGACAACGATTAAAACCATAAGGGATTTTGCAGGAGCAACAAATGATTGATGGTGTTGTTGTAAAAGCTTTGAAAACCTACGGAGATGAACGTGGCTTTTTTCGAGAAATATTTCGCTTCTCAGAAGAATTCAATGATGTTTCTGTTGACCAATTGAGTCATTCCCTTGTAAAAGAAGGTGTTATCAAGGGATGGCACGGGCACAAAGTACAATCACAATGGAACTATGTGGTTTTGGGTCTTATAAAAGTAGCTCTTCATGACAATCGGGCCAATTCTCCGACCTATAAGGAAACCATGGAATTTCTTATTGGAGACGACCAGGAACCTTGTGCATACTTTTTTCCTTCGGGCGTTCTGCACGGCTATGAGTGTCTGAAAGGGCCTATGCAGATTATCTATTTAACTTCAGGGGTTTATGACATAGCAGATGAGGTAAAGATTGATTTAAACAGCCTGAGTATTAGAGAAGTCTTTGAAAAATAAGCTGTCAAACATGAAAACATCAAATCGATTTAATCTTCCCCAAGAAATAATTCTTTATGGCGGTACCGGTCAGTCAAAGGTTGTACGTCCTATAATTGAATATTATGGGTCTAAAGTAGTTGCGGTTTTTGATGACACTGTTGGTTTAAGTGCTCCATTCGATGACATTGTTTTTTGCATTGGCTTTGATTCTTTACTGGCTTGGATAAAAAATAAAAATGAAAAAGAAATCGGATTCTGTATTACTATTGGTAATCCCCACGGTAATGTAAGAATGAAACTACATAATCGATTGGATAATTTGGGCTTAATTCCAACAAAGGTTGTTCACCCAAATGCGTGTTTGGCGGATAATTGTGAAATTGGTATTGGATCACAGATTATGGCTGGCGCTATCATAATGCCTGAAGCAAAAATAGGGAAGCAATGCATTATTAACACAAAGGCGAGTGTTGACCATGAATGTGTTTTAGAAGACGGTTGCGAAGTTGCGCCTGGTGCTACCTTATGTGGAAAAGTGCATATGAAATTTAATTCTTGGGTCTGTGCAGGTGCTACCGTACTCCCAAAAATCACGATTGGTGAAAACTCGATAGTAGGTGCTGGTTCTGTAGTTATCACAGATATAAATGATGATTCTACTGTTGTAGGCGTTCCTGCGAAAAAAATTAAAAAGGAGATTTTATGAAACCAATATTAATGGCAGGTCCGTGGATTACTGATCACGAAAAGAAAACTGTTTCAAATATGATGGAGAATGGCTGGGACAATTATGACTATGTAGAGAAATTTGAACCGGCCTTTGCGAACTGGCACAGAAGAAAATATACTTTAATGACGACATGTTGTACACATGCTATTCATTTGCTATTGTTGGCTCTTGACATTAAAGAAGGTGATGAAGTGATTGTGCCGGAATGTACCTGGACTGCAACGGCTGCACCAATTACCTATCAGCGAGCAAAACCTGTTTTTGCAGATATTGATCCTGAAAGTTGGTGCCTGGAACCTGATTCAGTCAGAAAGAATATAACAGAAAAGACAAAAGCCATTATTGTGGTTGATCTTTTTGGAAATATGCCGGATATGGAAGCATTGGGATCCATTTCAGAGCAAAGTGGAATTCCGCTCATCGAAGATTCAGCGGAGGCTCTGGGCTCAAAATACAAGGGTGTCCGAGCAGGAAAATTCGGTGTGGCTAGTGTACATAGTTTCCATCGTACCAAAACAATCACAACGGGAGAAGGTGGTGCTTTGCTTCTAGATGATGATGAATTATACCAACGGGCTAAATTTCTTCGAGATCATGGCAGATCTTCTAAAATTCCATATTTCACTCTGGAGGCAACACCGAAATATATGCCATCGAACCTTCAGGCAGCCATGGGCTATGCCCAGTTCCAGCGGATTGATAAGCTGGTGGAAAGAAAGAGATATTTTTTACACCGTTATAAAAACAATCTTTCTGATATTAAAGATTTGCAATTCAATATGGAAACTGATGATGTGTACAATGGAGTATGGGCGACAACACTGGTTTTTGGAAAATCACACGATATTACTAAACTTGAAGCTATAGATAGACTTGCAAAATTGAATGTGCCAGCACGACCGTTTTTCTATCCTTTGTCTTCTCTTCCGGCTTATGAACCCTATAAAACAGGTTCTATGGAGAAAAATCCCAACGCCTATGATGTTTCAGAACGGGGGATTACTCTTGCCTGTCACTATGCTCTTACGGACGAACAGATAGATTACATTTGTAACGGGATAAGAACTATACTTAGTCATTAACAAAGGGAAATTAAAATCATGGAATTAAAGGGTAAAAAAGTGCTCATTACTGGCGGTTTGGGTTTTATAGGTAGTAATCTGGCACACAAATGTCTTGAATTAGGAGCTACAGTAACTATTTTTGATTGTTTGGATCCGCGATCAGGAGGCAATCTCTATAATATTCATGAGATACGGGACCATATTGAAATATGTTTTCATGATATTCTAAACTTTGATCAAATTAGTGAGCGCATTGTTGACAAAGATATTATCTTTAATTGTGCTGCATCCACTTCGCATTCCTTCTCAATGCGGGAACCGTGGCTTGACCAGGATGTAAACAGTAGAGGAATGATCAATTTATTGGAAGCTATTCGTCGTTTTAACCTAGATATTAAGTTTGTACATATCGGCACATCAACCCAATTAGGGAAATTGTACTATCAACCAGCGGATGAATTCCATCCAGAGTTTCCAACTGATATATATTCAGCTAACAAAAGCGTTTCGGAAAAATATGTTTTGATATACGCAAACGCATACAACTTGGATCTTTGTGTGATCAGATTCGCTAATGTATTTGGGCCTCGTGCAAGCATTTACAGTTCAGAATTCACTTTCAATAACTATTTTATCGGCCTTGCATTGCAAAATAAAACGATCACTGTTTTTGGTGACGGAAAACAATTAAGAAATGTTTTGTTTGTTGATGATGCTGTAAATGCACTCATCTTAGCTTCACAAAGTAATAAAACGAAGGGGGGAACTTTTTTTGCAGTTAGTGACAGCCATTACAGTGTAACCCAGATAGCTGAAAAAACCGTTAAATATATTGGAGGAGGTAATGTTAACCATGTTGCCTGGCCAGCAGGAAACAAAGCTATTGATGTAGGTGATGCAGTAATAAGCAATAAGAAAATAAAGAAATTTATTAACTGGCTCCCTCAGTACGATTTGGAATTAGGCTTTATTAAAACTAAGGGCTATTACGAAGATTGTCTGGATAAATATTTGAGGTGATAAAATGAAAATTTTAGTAACAGGTGCTCTTGGACATATTGGATCTAAATTTATTCATTCTTTGAAACGAGGACAGTTTAAGGAAGTGATAATTATTGATAATTTATTAACACAAAGATATCCGTCCCTTTTTCGATTATCCTCTGGAGTAAAATTCAGATTCATCGAAAAAGATATCTGCAAAGCTGATCTTAATAAGTATTTTCGAGAAGTTCAGGTGGTTATCCATTTGGCCGCTATCACTGATGCTTCTTCTACTTTTGATAAGAAGGAGCTAGTGGAGGAGGTTAATTATTTAGGAACTAAGCGTGTTGCGGAAGCCTGTGCGCGCAATAAGTGCCGTCTGATTTTCCCGTCCACGACTAGCGTTTACGGTAGTCAGGATGAAGTAGTTGATGAAGGTTATACTGGAATAGAATTAAAGCCGCAGAGTCCTTATGCAGAAAGTAAATTGAAGGCTGAGTGTTTGTTACAAAAAATGGGAGAGAAAAAGGATTTGCGGTTTATTATTTGTCGTTTAGGTACGATTTTCGGCACTTCCATTGGTATGCGTTTTCACACGGCTGTCAATAAATTTGTTTGGCAGGCTTGCATGAAAGAACCAATAACTGTATGGCGGACAGCCATGAATCAAAAAAGACCGTATCTTGATCTGGGGGATGCGGTGCGTGCTTTCAACCATATTATGGATAAGGATATCTTTGACAAGGAGATCTATAATATTGTCACCACCAATTGTACTGTTGCGGATATCGTTAGACAAATTAGACGTATTTTGCCACAGACTAAGGTGAAGTATGTAACCTCGCCAATTATGAACCAACTTACATATAGAGTCGCTAATTTAAAATTTTTGAGGACAGGATTTAAATTTAGGGGAAATTTAAGGAAAAGTATAGACGAAACGATAAAACTCTTAGGAGGTGGTGGCGAAAATGACAAATAAAAGTAATCATGGAGGGAAAAAACTTTATACCAGGAATCAGTTTGAACAAATGCGATTGAAAATGGCTGAAAAAATGGCTGAAAATTCGAATTTACAAGCTAAAGCATTAAATATCCTAATTCAGGCGGACTGCTATAATTGGATTCATCAAACCAATTGGTTTGGAGAGCCTATCTTGCAACTTCCGCAAGATATGTTTGCTATGCAGGAAATTATATTTAAAATTCGACCAGAATATATTATTGAAGTAGGTGTGGCATGGGGGGGGTCTTTGCTTTTCTATTCAACACTTATGGAAGCGATTGGTGGGAAGAAGATCATTGGAATCGATATTTTCATTCCTGAAGATTTAAGGAAAAGAATCCTGTCTCACGGCAAATTGTCAAAAAGGATTAAATTAATAAATGCTTCTTCAATCGAAGAGAAAACAGTGGAAAAGATTTCCAAGATCATTAATGGTTCAAAAAAAGTATTAGTAGTACTGGATTCATATCACACCCATGAGCATGTGATTAAAGAACTCAACCTTTATTCTCCCTTGATAAGTAAGGGTGGGTATATTATTTGTAGTGATACGATTATCGAGGATATGCCAACGCAGAAGCATAGGTCTCGTCCATGGGGACCTGGAAATAATCCAAAAACAGCAGTGCGTGAGTTTTTGAAGAAGAATAAGTCATTCCGAGTCGATAAAATGATTGAGAATAAACTTCTTTTTACCTGTAATCCTGGTGGATATTTATTTAAGGTCCGTTAAAAAGGTATAAGAAAATAATGCCCATTTTTTCCATTGGTATAACGACATTTGACAGAAGAGCTATGCTCATTGAAGCTATTAATTCTGTTTTGCAGCAAACCTATGCTGATTTTGAAGTGATTATATCAAATGATAATCCTGCTCGTAAAATCACGGCTGATTCTTTAAAGATTTGGGATACACGTGTTAGAATTATTAATCAGGAAAAGAACCTGGGTGAATTTAATAACATGAATTACTTGCTTAATGAAAGCAAGGGAGAATATTTTACGTGGCTAGCTGATGATGACCTTTATAACAATTACTTTCTTGAAACTGCTCATAATATCTTGAAAAAACATAATTGGCCGCAATGTTTTTATACTTCATTCGGTTATGTGGGGAATGAGGATATTACTGCCAAACATGACCTCGGGGAATTAAGCCTACCTGGACCAGAGTTCTTAAATAAGTATCTAGGAAGGCAATTGAAAGCCATTGGTGTCATGGGTATTTTCAAAAGGGAGGCGTTGATAAACTTGGGAGGGTTAGAGGACGTAAGCGGAGACGGCAAAGGTTTTTATTGCGAATACATGCTGCTGATCAAGGCGAGTAAATTTCCCGTTGTTCAATATGTAAACGCTCCTTTGGTATTATATCGCCATCATGCAGATGCATGGGGTGTAAAAAGTACTGATGTGGCCATGTTTTACCGTGCTGCCAAAAGTTTGAATAAGATAAGTGTAGCTGTTTTATTAGAGGATAATTACAAAACAGGATTTTATAAAAATTATTATGCAATCCTTAAATTAATAACTGGGGATTGCGTGAGTGCTATGCGGAGAAAGAAGATACTATCTTTAAGATCATTTGTGGTTTACCTGTATGAAACCCGAAAATATTTATCTTCCTTGAAAGGTTGGGCTTGTTTTAAAGGGACTTTGGCTTGGTTAAAAGCAATCATCAGATTGTTTCTGCGCGAGTCATGGTATATAATAAAAGGATATTGAATGATAACTTTGCTAGCCATTCAAGGATCATATCGGTTTAATTCAAAGGAATGCGATTCAAAGCTGGCTTTCTCTGCGACCGGCATGTGAGATCATTCTGCTTGGCGATGATGAGGGTGTAAAAGAAAAAGCAGAAGAATTTGATGTTTTGCATGTACCGGACGTTGAAAAAAATGAATTTGGAACACCTTTTTTGAGTTCAGCCTTTAGTTCTGCTCAAAAACTGGCTGAAAATAATATTCTAATGTACGCCAACGCTGATGTCATTTTTACTCAGGATCTGATTGAAGCAGTTCAAAGGATTGACATGCCTTCCTTTTTGATGTGTGGAAGGCGCTGGGATTTGGATGTGACTGAGGAGATTGATTTTAAAGACAATGGGTGGACTGATGAATTGCACGAAAAAGTTAAAAAAGAAGGGGAAAAGCATAGTCTTTCCGGTATGGACTATTTTATCTTTCCAAGAAATTTAATAAATATGTCGGTCTTTGCTGTAGGCAGACCTGGGTGGGATTCCTGGTTTATCTATGACATGCGAGCTAGAAGGATACTGGTGATAAATGCTACAGACGCGATTACTGTTGTTCACCAAGATCATGATTTTTCACATTCGAAATTTAGTGAAAAGAAGAAAATTGGTGGGCCTGAATGCCAGAAAAATACTGAGATAGCGGGTGGGTTGACAAATAAGATGACGCTGCGGGATGTTGATTGGGTGCTTGACGAAAACGGGTTGAGACGACCTGATTTTCCCATGCGACTTTTTCCCATGCTTTCTCTGTCTTATCCCTGGAGATTTCTTTTTTTAGTTAAACGAAGATTACAAGTGTTATGGTCAAACATTGTTTCTGTGCTTATGGACAAAGTCTCAAAATATTTCAGTGTTTTAACACATGCTTCGGGGCTGTTTGTTCTGACCATCGTTTCTCCTTGTTTCCCTTTGAATTATGAAAAACATGAACGAAATCAAGGCAGGTTGGAAGTTAAGAGTGGGGCTATGCGCATAATGATAAATTGGGGGTTGAAAAAATAAGGGAAATGACAAGTGCTTTAAAACATAGTCGAACATTAATATTGTTTTCTTATGTTGTTTTTATTTTTTTCTTTCCTAGACTAAGTGCATTTTTTGGACAAGATATCCAACGCAATTTGCGGCTAGAGGATGTTATTTTCCCGCTCATGTTTTTCGTCACTGTGCTTTCTATACACCGTCGCACACTGAACTATGCTCTTGGACCGATTCTTTACATCTGCTATGGTCTTCTTATTACACTTTTGGGACTTTTACTATATTCAATGCCGTCAAAAGCCTTGTTTATCTGGGGAAAGGAGTTTCAGTATATAGTTGGATTTATACTCTTTATTGAATGTATAAGGTCAAATCCGAGGCTTTTGTTGTTTTTTGAGAGGGTGGTAATTGCGGCAGGATTAGTTAGTGTTGCATTTTTATTATTACATGTGACTAATATTTATCGCATTCTTAGAGGGTATGGCATGACTCATTATACCACGCCGTTTTCCTCGTCGCTTACCGCCTGGATGTATTTTAATTTATTCTTTTTATTTGCAGTAATCGCCGGTGTTGGTGCTGTAGGGGTCCGCACAAAATTTATTATAAAAATCTGTGTACCGCTTCTTGCCGCAGGAGCGCTTTTGTCAGGAACTAGAACGAGTTTTATTGTTCTGGGGCTTTTTATATCGGTCTATGTTTGGAAAACCTTGCAGCCGGTGAAAATAGGGTTGTGGTGTATGATGATGGTTGGAGTTATTCTCTTCGCGATTTTTCAGGATGACATTGTTTTATATCTGGATTCGATTCATGCTGATATTTTTGCGACATCGCTTCATCGGGTAAGGGCACTTTTTAACTATTTGCAGGGAAAGGATTTGGACTTATTTATGCTTTCTCGCGGGAACTCGTGGGTATCGATTTTAAGAAACGCTTTTAACCATGGTACGTTTATTTTTGGTGGTGGAAGAGGGTTTAGCCATATGGTCGTTGATGGTACTATACCGAGTTTAGGTTTGGGTGGTGATAACCAATATACCGTAAATATTGCTGAACTCGGAATGATTGGGAGTTTTTTATTCTTTTTAACCATTGGTAGTGTATACTCATTTATCCATCGAAAGTTGCGATATCTATATTTTTCCTATGTTTTTGTTTACTTAATAGGGGGGATGGCCTGTGAAGTTTTTCAGCTTTCTAAGCCTGGGCAATTGTTTTGGCTTGTCACTGCTTACTTTATAGTAAAATCGGAAAGAATAAAAGAACGCAAGGTAGATCAAACACTGTCCTATGTGCCAGTTCAAGGTAACGTGCGGGTGCGTTGTCCGGAGAGGGGTACCACCCATGCTTGAGTTGAGGCGCTTTGATCTGGTGAAACAATAGTCTCTAAATTTGGATATTTGAGATGTTAAGATTTCTATAGGTTTTTAATAAGCATGTTAACAATATTCACGATCCCCAAGCCATTTGTAGGACACAGTCGTATGATCCAGAGGAATGCCATCAAAAGTTGGCTTGAACTAAAGCCGCGATGCGAGATCATTCTTTTCGGGGATGATGCAGGCGTGGCTGAAATAGCCAAAGAATTATCTGTCGAGCATATTCCGTCCATCGTCAAAAATGAATTCAGGACACCACTATTAAGTTCGGCATTTGCTACCGCTCAGAAAGTAGCAAAAAACGACATCTTAATGTATGCTAATACAGATGTTATTTTTTTTCAGGATTTGATAGAAGCGGTTCATAGAGTTAACAAGCCGCCCTTTTTAGCATGCGGTAGACGATGGGATCTTGATATAATGGATGATGTTGATTTTGAGGACAGTGAGTGGATAATAAAGTTGCTCAATAGAATCAGAGATGAAGGGAATTTACATGGGTATGCGGGAATAGATTATTTCATCTTTCCTAAAAACACAGTGAATATGCCTGATTTTTCGGTTGGAAGGCCGGGATGGGATAACTGGCTTGTTTATGATGTTCGTATGAGGGAAATACCAGTAATAGATGCAACCGAGGCTATTACAGTTATCCACCAGAACCATGATTTTTCACATTCGAAATTTGGCGGAAAGAAGCGGGTTGGTGGCCCTGAATGGCAGAAAAATATTGAGATAGCAGGGGGCTTGACAAATATGATGACGCTGTGGGATGCAGGCTGGACACTTGGCAAAAATGGCTTAAAACGGCCTGATTTTCCCATGCGACTTTTTTCTATGCTGTCATTGTTTTATCCGTGGAGAGTATTGCTGGCCGTTAAACGAAAATTTCAAAATATGCGGTGAAGTTAGCTGACGAATTAAATCAGGCTACTTTTCAAAAGGTGCTGAAACCATGTATTGGCAATACAAGGCAAAAATCATGAAAATATGTGCCCTTCTTCCGGCAGGGGGCTTTTTTGGAGGATAAGAAAATTAGAGGGTGGAAAGATTAGAATAGAAGAAAAAGGACGCTTAAACATTTTTGTATGAAAATTATTTATCTCCACCAATATTTTAGCACACCTCAGATGCCCGGGGGAATACGTTCCTATGAAATGGCAAAAAGATTTGTTACAGCAGGGCACGAAGTACACTTAATTACATCACACAGAGAAGCAGGTGATTGTTTCCACGGGTGGATGGAAAAAAATATTGATGGTATTCACGTTCACTGGGTACATGTGCCTTATTCAAACAAAATGGAATTTACAGCACGTATCATGTCTTTTATGAAATTTTCTTTTTTGTCGGGTTTACAGGCTGTAAAAGTGGGTGGCGATGTAATATTTGCGACTAGCACGCCCTTAACTATTGCGTTGCCGGCTGTCTATGCCGCCAGACGATTAAAAAAGCCGATGGTCTTTGAGGTGAGAGATTTGTGGCCTGAGTTGCCAATCGCGGTGGGGGTACTCAAAAATCCTTTTTTGAAGAAAGCAGCCAGATGGCTTGAGCAATTTGCGTACAAGAATGCTAAATATGTAGTAGCTTTATCTCTTGGTATGGCTAAAGGTGTTATTAAATCCGGTTATTCTCCTGACAAGGTGCATGTTATTCCAAATAGTTGTGATACTGATCTTTTTCAGGTTCCGCAGAGTGAAGGACAGAAATTCTTGAATTCCCATCCGGAATTGCAAGGTGGGCCGCTTGTCCTTTATGCAGGCACGCTCGGTCTCATAAACGGCGTGGGGTACCTTGTTGATATCGCAAGTGCCATGCTGCAAATAGACCCTGCTGTCCGTTTTTTGATTGTTGGCGATGGCAGGGAACAAGATCAAATTAGGGAAAAGGTCTCCAATGCAGGAGTATTAGGAAAAAATTTTTGGATGATACCGCCAATTCCAAAATTAGAAATGCCACGGTTGTTGTCAGCAACAACAATAGCTACTTCTTTTGTTATAGATTTGCCTGAATTGTGGAATAACTCTGCGAATAAATTTTTTGATGCTTTAGCTGCCGGCCGGCCAGTTATGGTTAATTATGAAGGTTGGCAGGCTGATTTGATTCGTGAAACCGGAAGTGGGCTTGTTGTGTCGCCAACCTATGCAGTACAATCTGCCAGAATGTTGCATGATTTTCTTTCCGAACCAGACAAAGTAGCAAAGGCAGGACAAGCGGCTTTTCAACTTGCTAAAACCCGATTTGACAGTGATGATTTGGCAGAAGAATTATTGGCTGTATTGCAAAAGGCATCCGCAGATTACGCAGATTAAAAAATTAAGAATGAGAGAGCAATGTGCAGATTATGGAGATTAAATATTTCGCACAATAGTATAAAGATGAAAAACATATGAGGAACATGTCTTTTTGTAAATTGTGTAAAAAACCTGTTAAGCGGTTTTTTGATTTGGTGGTAGCTGTTCCTTCTGTGATTTTTTTATCACCACTTCTTATTTTCATTGGATTCCTGGTACATTTTAAAATCGGTTCGCCAATTCTTTTCAAACAGGAGCGGCCGGGGCTGAATGGCAAACCTTTTATCATCTATAAGTTTCGTACAATGATAAATGAACGCAATCAAAACGATGAACTTTTGCCAGATGAACAGCGGTTGACTTCTCTTGGGCAGTTTTTGCGTAGAGCCAGCATAGACGAATTGCCAGAGCTTTTTAATGTTATCAAAGGCAATATAAGCATTATTGGGCCAAGGCCTTTGCTTATGCAGTACCTTGATCGCTACACATTGGAGCAAACAAGGCGTCATGAGGTAAAGCCAGGGATTACTGGCTGGGCGCAGGTAAATGGTAGAAATGCTATTTCTTGGGAGGATAAATTTAAACTAGATGTGTGGTATATTGATAACTGGTCATTATTGTTGGATGTTAAAATTGTTTTTATGACAATTGGTAAAATTTTAAAACGGGAAGGAATTAGTCAGTCTGGACAAGCGACGATGAAAGAGTTTATTGGGACAAAAGCGCATACTAATAAATAATTTATTGAGGAGTATTCAGTGATTAGAAAAATTGGAATTGTAGGAATAGGTTCGTATTTACCAGAAAAAGTGATGACAAACTTTGATTTGGAAAAAATAGTAGATACAAGCGATGAATGGATTTACGCTAAAACCGGTATTAAAGAAAGGCGTATAGCGGCAGCAGGAGAAGCTACCTCTGATTTAGCAGTTAAAGCGGCCAGGTCTGCACTTGAAAATGCTAACATAGATCCTAAAGAATTAGACCTTATTCTTTTAGCTACCTCCTCGCCAGATATGATTCAACCATCTACTGCTTGTATGGTGCAAGGAAGAATAGGCGCTTACAATGCCGGTGCTTTTGATATATCTGCTGTTTGTTCAGGCTTTGTTTATGCTTTAAGTGTGGGGAGTGATTTAATGAAGGGAAACGATAGCTACAAAACTGTTTTGGTTATTGCTGCAGAAACTTATTCAAAAATATTAGATTGGACAGATAGAAAAACATGTGTATATTTTGGTGATGGTGCAAGTGCGGTTGTTTTAAAGGAAATAAATAGCAATTATGGTGGAATATTGGGTTCTTATTTAAAAACAGATGGAAAAGGGTGCGATATAATTAAATTTCCTGCAGGAGGGACTAGATATCCGGCTACTAAGAAAACAGTTGATGACAATATGCACGCTTTTCAAATGCAAGGCAAAAAAGTATGGGATTTTGCAATTAAGGCTTTTCCTGATGCCGTTCTTGGAGGCTTGAAAAATTGTGGGTTGATGCTCAAAGATCTAGATTTTCTTATTTCTCATCAAGCAAATGCAGTTTTAATTAAAACATGTATAGATAATCTTGGGATTCCTTTAGAAAAAACTTATTTAAATATTTGTAAGTATGGAAATACTTCAGGAGCTTCAGCGGGAATTGCTTTGGAGGAAGCAGTAAAACTTAATAAAATTAGAAATGGCGATATTGTTATTATTGTTGGGTTTGGAGGTGGGTTAACATGGGGTTCTGTGGTGTTAAAATGGATAAAATAAGAATAGATAAAGTTGTTATTTTTGGTGCTGGAAGGATGGGCTCTACGATAGCTATAGCTATGGCTCAAGCCGGAATCAAGGTTGTCGTAGTAAGTCGTAAGGATAAGAACAAGGTTTTTTCTTTGGTTGTTCCTCGGCTGATAAAATCAATTGAAAAAAAAGAGCTAACAATTAAGAACAAGAGTAAAATTTTAGAAAATATTTCTGGAACTGTAAAGGTGAATGTTTCTGCTGACGCAGACCTTGTTTTAGATGCTATTACTGAAAATTTTGAAGAAAAGAAAAAATTATTTAAACAGTTAAATTTAATTTGTGCGCCAAAAACTATATTTGCAACTAATACTTCTGCCTTAAGCGTTGAGCGCCTTTCTTTGATAAGTAATCGACCTAATCAATTTATAGGTATGCATTTTTTTAATCCTGCTGATAAAATGAAGCTGGTCGAAATAATTAGAACCAAAACAGTATCAGAATCGGTAGTTAGGAGAATAAAAGAAATTGTAAAAAAAATAAATAAAGAATTTATAGTCATTGAGGATATCCCAGGCTTCATAGTAAATCGTTTGTTTTTTCCTATGCTTAATGAAGCAGTCAATCTTGTTGAGGAGAAAGTTGCATCTCCTGGAGATGTTGATAGGGCTATGTTTTTTGGAGCGAATTTTCCCATGGGGCCACTAGCCTTGGCTGACTTAATTGGGCTAGATATTTGTTTAGCAATTTTAGAATCTTTATACAAAAGAACAGAAGATAAAAAGTATGCTCCGAGTTCATTGTTATTGAAGAAAGTTAGAAGTGGTCAATTAGGGAAAAAGACACATCGAGGGTTTTATAGCTATTAGGAATTAAAAATAATTTCTATATTTTGTTATTAATTTTATAATTTTAAAAAATTAGTTTTTAAGGGAGAAAAATGTGAAGAAAAAAAAGATTGCAGTTTATGGTGCAAGTGGATTTGGGCGGGAAGTTGCCAGCTTAATTCAGTCGAATGATAATTATGACGTGCCATGTTTTATAGATGATGATACGTCTATGCAACAGGTCTGTGTGAATGGCATCCCAGTGATGAATTTTGAAACTGCTTGTAGTCGATTTTGTAATTTTTCCATTGCGGGAGGCATAGGCAATCCAAAGATTCGTGAGTTTTTAATGAAAAAAGTTGTTGCTGCTGGGCTTGAAGTTGAGACGATCACACATCCTTGTGTTGAAATGTCCAAGTGGATTGAGATTGGTACTGGAACGATTATTTGTGCGGGTAGCATTTTGACTACAAATATTTTGTTGGGTAAATATGTGCAGATAAATTTGAGTTGTACAATTGGGCATGATGTGATTATGGGAGATTATACAACTTTAGCACCAGGCGTGCATGTTTCTGGGTGGGTACATTTTGGTAAGCGAGTTTATGTTGGTACTGGAGCAGTAATTATTAATGGGACGAAAGAAAATCCAATTGTGATCAATGATGATGCGGTAATTGGAGCTGGAGCCTGCGTTACTAAATCAGTACCTGCAGGACAGACTTGGGTTGGTGTTCCAGCAAAAGTTATCAAAAGTGTAGAGCAGGAAAATACATGATGGAAAAAAAAGGTCCAGAAAGGATTTTTCTTTCTCCTCCTCATATGGGTGGAGATGAAATGCGGTTTGTTCAAAAGGCGTTTGAGAGCAATTACATTGCTCCGCTAGGGCCTCAAGTGGATGAATTTGAGAGAGAGTTTTCTAAATATGTGGGAATTCCTTATGTACTCGCTGTTTCTAGCGGCACTGCAGCGATTCATTTAGCCTTGTGTCTTTTGAATGTGGAACTGGGTGATGAAATAATTGTATCTACGCTGACTTTTATAGGGAGTGTGACTCCTGCTATTTTTCAAGGAGCACAACTTACATTTGTGGATTGTGATCCAGGTTCTTGGAATATGAGTCCAAAGTTGTTAAAGGAGGCATTAGAAGATTGTAAAAGAAGAGGAAAATCTCCCAAGGTAGTGATCCCTACGGATTTATACGGACAATGTTTTGATTACGAAAAAATTTTAAAAATTTGTAAAGATTATAATGTTCCTGTAATAGCAGATGCAGCAGAAGCTATGGGATCAAAATATCGGTATTTAGGTGATAAAAATATTGGATTAGATCGAGGGGGAATAAGATGGTTGCATGCTGGAAAAGGAGCAAAAGCTGCTATTTTTTCATTTAATGGAAATAAGATCATTACTACTTCTGGCGGAGGAATGCTCGCCTCTGATGATAAAGAATTTATTGATAGGGCGAGATTTCTTTCTCAGCAAGCAAAAGAATCAGTTCCATATTACGAGCACAAAGAAATCGGCTATAATTATCGGATGAGTAATATTTTGGCAGGTATTGGGAGAGGGCAGCTTAGGGTTTTAGATGAACGGGTAAGACGTAAAAGAGAAATTTTTAAATATTATCAAAAAGCGTTAGAAAATTTACCGGGGATTGAATTTATGCCTGAGCCTGAATGGTCAAGGTCTAGTAGGTGGCTAACAGTGATTCTTATTTCACCGGAAGAGTTTGGGGTAGACAGGGAAAAAGTACGATTGGCTTTGGAGATAGAAAATATTGAAGCGAGGCCGGTGTGGAAACCCATGCACCTTCAGCCAGTGTTTAGAGTCAAAGAACAAAATACAAAGCAGAAACAAAGAACAAGAGTTGTTGGAGGAGAAATATCGGAATATTTATTTGATAGAGGGTTATGTTTGCCGTCGGGCACAGCAATGTTAAACAGTGATGTGGATAGAGTCATAGAAATTATTTTAAAATGCCATAAAAATAGTTAATTATTAATAGATAAGAAGTATTTACTGAGCCAAATAATTCCTAAAAGTAGATAGAGGTGCAATTAAGATATTGCGCTTTTTTATTTTCAAGACTATAATGAGCCTATTGCAAAATGCAATAGCCTCGGATTACGGCGAGTGAAAAAAGATTACAGAGATTGGAACCCTCGTCTAAGGATGGTTTTTTAATAAAGTTAATAAATTATGACATTTTTGCGTATTTTTAGAAAATTTAGGATTCTATTTGTAATTGGATTTTATTGTGTTTTAGTCGCATTTTCTTATTACTTATCCTTTCTCCTGCGTTTTGATTTTTCTATTTCTGCGTATACGTTTTTTATCGCAAGAACATTGTTAATCCTAATTCTCGCAAAGATAGTTACATTTTATTATTTTGGTTTGTTCCATTCCTCGCTTAGATATGTAAGCATATTTGATCTTTGGCAGATTATAAAAGCTAATAGTATTGCTAGTATTGGGGTTTTCTTAATTATTGCTTTTATCTATCGAATGACAGGCTATCCACGTTCGATATTTGTTATAGATTGGGGTATATGTTTACTATTGATCGGTGGTTTTAGATTTAGTGGAAGATTGGTTAGAGAAAAAAAGAGTTTTTCTTTAAAATTTCGCAACAAAAAGGTACTTATTGTGGGAGCCGGAGAGGCGGGAAACTTGGCCTTAGAAGAATGCCGGAAGAATCCAGATATGAAATTCAGTGTGGTGGGGTTCATTGATGATAGTATTGGCAAGCGGAATTTACAAATTCAGGGAGTGAAGGTTTTAGGCGATAGAAAAAAAATCTCTGAAATAGTAGAGAAATACGAAATTGAAGAGATTATTATT
>Ga0307929_1000450_pt1 | contig 40076 bp, 31 predicted proteins | sample AceLakmetage1330_FD_203160 | JGI IMG/M metagenome (GOLD analysis project Ga0307929, IMG submission 203160) | Saline water microbial communities from Ace Lake, Antarctica - #1330 | ecosystem: Environmental > Aquatic > Non-marine Saline and Alkaline > Saline | place: Antarctica: Ace Lake... | reverse complement strand
CGCGTCACAGCATCCAGACTATTGTCTACAAGATCACAAACAAGACTGTCAGACGACTCCAATCGCGCCTTAATAATCCCCAGATTGGCCATAAGAACCGTAGCAGGCTGCCCTAAATGGTGGCAGGCTGCCCCCAGACTCTCAAGCATGACCCGCTGGCGCTCTGACTCCCGCATCGCAGTCTCCGCCCGGTTTCGATCCGACAAATCCATAAACGAGAAAACAACACCAACCGTATCCCCATCAGAATTACGGTTGCAGGTCGCCAAAACGCCAAGCTCAACGTGCTCACCAGATGGCTTCTGAACAGATATCTCGCCATTCCACGCGTGCCCATTAACCAGAACTTCCTCCAGCATTATATCCGTTGTATCCCCTGCCCCCAGAACTCGCCGTATGTCAACGCCCGAAAGGGATTCGGGAGATTCGTGCCCCAGCATATCGGCAAATGCAGGATTCACATACTCAAGATTTGCAGCCAAATTCGCAATCGCAATACCATTAGCCGCATGCTGAATTGCATTGTGCTCGGTACGTAGCATCTCTTCAGCCTGGCGCCGAATCGTGATATCACGAAGGAAAAAACAGAGATTACCATCGCCTTTACGAAATTGGTTCACCGCAATTTCGGCAGGAAAAAGAGATCCATCTTCACGCGTGCAGTACGCCTGAATCAGAGTAAAGCGATCCTTCTTTAGATTTTCAGCAAGTGTCGAAATCAGAGAATAATCAGCACCCGCGATAATATCCGTCACAGAAACACCAACCAAATCATCACGCGTCCACAGCAAAAAATCGACAGCACGCGTATTAACTTCCTCAATCACGCCATCCATATCCGTAATGAGCGCCGCGTCATAAATACTGTGAAGGAGCTCGTGATACCGAGAATCGCCAAGGTCTCCAGATGAGGTGAGAGGAAGACGGAGTTGATTTCGCTTGGAAGAAGCGCTTGAAGTAGAAGAAACAACTACGGGACGTTGCCCCCCCCCTTTGGCAGGCTCCTTAGGAACATCGGGGATCAAATCGATCCGCATAGTTCGAGACATATCATTCTGATTTGTCAAACGCTTAATCTCCACCTACAGAGGGACAACTTTGCAACTATCCTCATCTTCATCTGATGACGATTTTGTCATAACAGAGAACTCGTGTCTATAAAAAATGAGGAATCCAAATGATCTCGATACCATTCAATTGCGTTCATCATAGGTCACGAAATCAGAACGTACCCTCAAACCTTTTTATTAGAACCACATTAGCCCCCCTCGCACCCAACCAAACTGCCCCTATTCAATCAATGACTTCCGACACCTTGGCATGCATCGTGTTTTTTTAAGCGACAAGAAATGAGCCTAGTGAAGAGTCAAAATGGAATTTTGTAAACCCAATGCTAGCGACAATCGAGTCCTCTTACACAACGGATCACCAGACAAGGGTCTATTTTCTTGTGATTCGATCAAAAATCACGTCTAATGACGGCCATTAAGAAATAAAGTACGAATGAAATCATTTAAAACAATTATTGATGGCTTGAAACGTGGCCCTGTAGATTGCGTAGGAATCGACTTTGGCACTGCGACAACGAAACTCGTACGGTTACGCAACGCGGGCACTGATGTCCAACTTGTAGCAGCCGAGATACTCCCTCCCAGTGCTGGTGATCTTGTGATTCCACCCCGTGTACGAGCACACTACGCGGGGATCACGACCAGTCGTGGTCATGCCATCACCAAGCTTCTAACATTTCCAGGCGCAATCGACAGCGCCTTCCAAGCACGTTTGCGAAAAAGTCTCGGGCTGAATGATGAGGATGATTCCCGCATTTCTTACCGCCTCATTACGGAAGGCCAGGGGCGGGTTGAATCCCGGGCACTTGCCGTCTCTCTTGACCATGCTACAGCAGATCCACTCTTACAGCACTTTTCTTCAGGCATACCCGTGCCCCAAAGTCTTGAAATTGCCTCCCTCTCCGCTCTAACCGCCTTCGAATATGGCCCTGTTGCCAATGCACACGGACAAGCGATCGGCCTGATTGATTTTGGAACCACCAAAACCACCCTCTCTTTCTTTTACCGCGGAAGCCTCGTCCTAATGCGGCAGTTCGACTTTGGTACTCGAAGTCTATTTGAGCGTGTGGAGACAGCCCTTCATGTTGACACCCAGACCGCGCAAGGCATTCTCGCCGATAGTGCGTTCGACGTTTCAGAATTACTGGGCGATATTATGAACCCGGTCATAAACCAGTTTGTGGTTTCAAGGGACTTCATCGAGCGGCGAGAAAATTGCAGCGACATCAAGCTATTAGCAACTGGCGGTGTTGCCTTGTCCAAAGCGGCCATGCAAGAAATCGAACAGGCCCTGAGTGTCGACATTGCAGTTTGGAATCCTCTTGAAGGATTGACCATAGCACCACAGGCTCTCGCCCCCGAGATCGAAGATCAACATTGGCGATTGGGAGCTGCCATTGGAGCTGCCCTTGCTGTACTGGAGGCCTCATGAGCCTAAGCGTTGATCTCATTACGCCTGAAGAACGTCGCAGCGCTAGCGCCATAAACGTCAAATCACTCTCACGTATTGGCGCTATCATCTTGCCTACTCTAATTATCTTTGCCATGGGTCACCTCGCCCTTAAGGGCATGCTCACCTCAAGTCGACTCCGCGTTTTGGAAAGTCGCTGGGAATCGGCCGAGCCCAAACAGAAGCAATCTCTCAAACTTTCCAAACGGTTGCATTACAACATGCAGACGGCTACAGAATTGGATGCATGGAAAACCAGCCGCATTGAGTGGCATCAACAGCTAAGGGCGGTCATGGAGACAGCACCTACCTCCATTCAAGCAACAATGCTCGTCATCGCCGCGAATCGTAATGCCGCTGCCCCAGCCAGCCCCCCCACCCGGAAATTCACACTGAATTTAGAAGGCAAAACAAGTGGAGAACGGGCCATGCTGTTCGTCGAGAGCTTCAAACATCGCCTTGAAACACACCCTGCTACAACAGGAATAGTAGAGGCGGTTGCCGTGGCCAATTACGGAGCCGACATAAGCACATCTGCGGGGGAGTTTGATCGGGTATTTCGGATTGAGTGCCAATATCGCAAACGTCCCGAGGAGACAACCCAATGAAGTTGCCTACCGACAAAGCCGAGCGCACCAAGATCCTTATGATTATTGGGATTGCCGTTATTGGAGTCGGATACGTTGCCTACAGCTTTGGCCTGAGCCCGCTTCTTGCAAAGCAACGGGCAACCAGCGCCCGTATCACCGAATTAGAGGACTTACTATGGCGCGGGAAAAATGATATCAACATGATCCCAATCAACCTCAAGCAGAACTGCGAGACGTTGGAGCAAATTCTTGATATCTCAGAGGTTAAACGACAGATCCTCCGGCCAAGCCTAGGCAACTATCTCCTTGTGGCTTCAGATATCGTGGAGTCTCGTGCCGATGCACTCAACTTGAAAATTGATAAAATCAACGAGACGATTGCCAGAAAAAACATGCCCCGCACAGGCGTCACAACAAATCCAAATGCCCCTCGATTCATGCCATACGCCGTAAATGTAAGTCTTGCATGTGGACTTGCTGATCTCGTACAGCTTGTTCGCGCTCTTGAGGAAGACAATCCTTATCTATGCATCACCCGTCTTGGGGTGATTGAAAATACACAAACACCCGAAAGCCATGCTGTCAGTTTTGATATTCAATGGCCCATATGGAATGCTCCGACACACTCCATACAATTAGCTGCTGAACATCTTTCAGATAAGGAGAAGCTGTGAAGCTGTGCGTCCAACACCTAACCCTCACTGCGCTGCTCCTTCCGGTTTGGATGCTGTTTGCGGCTCCAACGCCGGAGGCATCCCCCGCCAATACCACAACAAACAACGCCCTCATCACCATGCGGGATCCCTTCTGGCCCGTTGGATTCCATCCCACGCCCAAATCCGAAAAGCAGGACAAGGAAAAGGAAAAGGAATCTCGCATACACGAACGTCTAAGTTGGCCAAAACTTGAACTGCGCGGTGTCTCGCAGACATCCCAAGGCAACTTTATCTGCATCATTGAGGGCATTGGCATTGTCGAACCCGGGGATGTTATCTCCATGGAGCACAACGGCCTCATCTATCGTTGGAAAATCAACACCATTAGTAATAGTGGGATTTCGCGAACACGATTGAATGTGCACGAACGCATGTCGACCTTGCACAAATCGAAATAATGACGTAGAAACAGATAAGCGTGACAATAAATGGAGTGTTATAGATGAAGTTACTTGTACCTGTTCTCACCTTGTTTATCGTATCAAGTTCCGTATTTGCACAAATACAGGAAACTGTTGACGTAACGGAAGTAACCACCAATGCAGCCAAAGATACGGCTTTCATTGCATTACCCACCGACACGGCCCCCGTTGAAGGAGCAGAAGCCGGACCGAGCGATTGGGGTGAAAACCTCATCACCATTTCGCTCGATAATGTCGAAATGATCGACGTTGTACGAATGTTCAGTCGCATCTCTCATGCCAATATCATTGCAACACCCTCTAATCTTAATGCCCGGGTCACGGCCAACTTGGATGGTGTCGAGTGGAAACCGGCGCTCTCCTCTATTCTCGCCATGCACAACCTAGCCCTTATTGAGAAACCGGCAGGATCTGGCGTCTACAGCATTATGCCAAAACAGCCCAATGCCCCCGAGCCGCTTGTCGTTGAAACCATCTTCCTTGAATACACAACCGTTGGCCAAGTCTCTCCTGTCATTCAGAAAATGATCCCGGCACCCGGCTCAATATCGACATTCGCTTCTAGAAACGCTCTGGTCATACAAACTACTGAAAACAATCTTGCCGAAATTGAGCAAGTCCTAAAGGCAATTGATATTGAAAGCAAACAGGTCTGTGTCGAGGCGCAGTTTATGGAGCTAAACGACTCTGCAATCCACCAACTCGGAATCAAATGGAGCTCACTCGGAGAATTTGGCGTGAGTGCTGAAGCGGGGCCCTTTACCTATGGCTCAACTTCCGAACGCGTACAATCCCGATCAGACGGACTCGCTCAAAATCGAAATCAGAGCTCGATCAGCGGGCAGAACGGTCTATACGACCAGTATGGCGGCCAATATCAAGTTCAAACAGTTGCGTACGTTGAACGTCCAGATGGCACATTTGCTCAAACCACATCTACCGATCCTACTCGCACGATCAACAATGCGCTGACAATCGGCAGCGATGCTACCTCCGACATCAGTGACACATTCACACGAACCATCAGCGAGAGTGGCGCGGCTATTCTCAACATTGATGCCATGGATATTGTGATCAGCGCACTGAACGAAACGGAAGGTGTCAGCACCATCTCAAACCCCAAGATTATTATCGCCAACGGGGCCACCAACGCTTTCTTCCGCGTGGGATCACGAAACCCCATTATCAAAAAGACCATCAAGCAAGGAACCACAGACAGTCCTGGGGATGAGATCACGGCAAACCTAGACACCTCCATTAGTACAGACTACATCAAAGACGGATATCTCCAAACAGGCATCGAGCTCAAGGTCATTCCCACTGTAAAGACAGATGGCCTCATCGAAGCTCAGATTGAACCCTCGCTGCGACGCCAAACCGGAACCAAAGAGGTGGAGGGTAACTCATGGCCCATCATATCCGTTAAAGAAATTAAAACGCGCTTCACTCTGAAAAGCGGACAGACCGTAGCCATTGGTGGCCTGACAGACACGACGGACAGTAAAGAAACCACCAAAGTCCCACTATTAGGTGATATCCCGCTGATCGGAAAGTATCTTTTTTCTCATACAAAGGAAGTTAAAAGTCAGATTGAGACCATTATCTTTGTTACGCTCACGCTGGCTAATCCCCACAATCTTGACAACGAACAAGGAATCCCAGAGCGTGGCGAATTGATTCACAAGCGTCTCATTCAGTTGGAATCCCGAAAGCGTACCCACGACAAGGAAATCGAACTGTTGCGCCAGGCCGCCAAGGCCGAGCGGGAACACGAGGACGAAGAAGCAGCCAAAGATCGCGAACGCGAAGACAAAGACAAAGACAACCAGTTCGGTGAATAGCATACATGCAGGCTTTGCCGAAAGATAGCTGGCGTTACGCGTTCCTACTCATTGTACTCTTTGCAATAGCGGCTCTCGCAACACAGGCCACAATCAACCATATTGAACCGCTCGTGGACGAAGTCGAGCGCCCTGTTATCATCGCGGTCCTCTGCACCCTCACATTTGGGCTTATGCTGATCTCAGCCGCTTTCGCGGTGTGGGCCATTCGTTTCTCGGCAGAAGCAGAAAGCCTGCGCCGATTGGGAAGTGTCGTTGACGCAATGACCTATATCCGTGATGGTGTCCTATCTGTTGATCGGCAAGGCAACATCACCGGAATGAATCCCACCGCTCGTGAAATGCTAAATGTGCCTGCCAATTCAGGTTATTCCCTTCACGACATCCATGTTGATCTAACCGACCAGAACATCGAACTTCTACTCCAGGGAACGCAGCCTGAAGAGGTCGAGTGCACATTCGACAACGCAGGACACCCAAACACACTCCGATTTCGCTCACAACCCTCAAAAGGCGCAACGTTGGTTATCGTAAGTGATGTCACAAAACTTTCGGGCACCCGTACACGCCACCGTCGCGCCGCCTACCTGCAACTCGTGGGGCATATTGCCCAGGGAGTCGCCAATGATTTCAACAACTTACTCTGCGGGATTTCAGGGCATGCATCACTCATCACGCGTTCAACCTTCGACACAACCATGGTGCGACACTCGGCAGATGCCATCACTGAATGTGCTAACCGTGGCATTCATTTAGCTGGGCGCCTTCTGGAACTTTCCGTCTCAACTGAGGGACAACAACCGTCTGCAGCTCACCCTGCCGCCTACGTGGATACCGCCATTGATTCCCTCGCCACAGATCTTGCATCAACATGGAATATTGTACGTGACATTGATCAAAACATCCCACCGATCAACCTCACGGGCATACAAATTGAGCACATCGTACACGGTCTCGGCCTACTGGCTGCCGACATATACGATAAGGAAAGCGTGTTATCCATTGATCTCGGCATCCCACAAGAAACGGGGCTGCGCCATACAGAAGAAACATTCGCGGGAATCATTACGGTGGCAGCAGCGCCCATGTCCTCCATTGATATACCGGCCCTTCGACCACAGGATACAGGTGTAATTGGACTCATTGAATCTGTTGTGGCCTCAATGCTGTTGCAAACAGGCGGACGACTCGACTGCTTCAGAAGCCACTCGGGAATCCCGGTCTATCGGGTCTGCCTTCCTTTCGCTGCAAGCGATGAAATGGACATGTCCTCAGATGAGATCTCTCTGGGGCTGGAAGCATACATTACGAATTGGAATGTTCTCATGTCACGGGATCTTAAGTCAGTCGACAGCCTACAGCGCTACCTCGAACGTTGCGACGTTACCGTAGAATGCACACAAGGTATCATCAACATTCTGTCTCGAATCGAACGGGGATCAAATCTATCCGTGATCATCCTGAGCCACAAATCACTCGGTGACGAGTACATTGGCCTCCTGAGAGCAATTACAAAACTCTGCCCACAAGCAGGAATCGTTGTTGAGGTAGATCACACCGAAAGCAATCCCCCGCTCTCGGATGATGTTGTATTCGTTGCAGAATCAGACTCCCCAACGCGTCTCATTCGCGCAATGATTGATGCCCGCAGCCTAGCACGCACACGGCAACCCTTGAATGCCTAAGCAGACTGCAGCCCAACACGCTCCCATTCACCAATTTCAGATTTCAGATTTCCCCATTTACCCATACCTCACACCACAGTGGCCAAATCACTGATCCTGCTGGCATGGGTCATTTTGATATCCACATGGGACAGCCCCCCCTGATGAAGCACCTGCTTAACCGTGCGCAACGCCAACGATGGTGTATTGCAATCTCGACTCAGATGCGCAAGAAAAACCGTCTGTAGTGAATCCCCGGCAACGTCAAGAAGAAGGCTCCCTGCTTTCGCATTTGAAAGGTGCCCTTGCCTACCCGCAATACGTTGTTTCAAAGCCCAGGGACGCTCCGAATCTTGAAGCATCGTCTCATCATGATTTGACTCCAGCACCAACGCCCCACAGTTACGCAGCCGTTGACGCACAAGTTCAGTTGCCATCCCCATGTCTGTAGCCACACCAATACGTGCCGTACCACACCGCACAACAAAACCCACGGGATCGTAGGAGTCATGGGGCACCCGAAACGGTTCCAAGACCAAATCACCAATTTCGAAAGGCTGGCCCGTTGTAAACACATTCCACGGGAGCCCAGAGAGCTTCGGATTGTGTGCAAGGGCTTCAATCGTTCCCGAGTTTGCGTAGACCCCCATGCCGAAACGACGGTGCAAAACATGTAGGGACGCTTTGTGATCGTCATGCTCATGCGTAAGACAAATTGCAGCAAGCGATTCGGGAGACACACCAATCTCCGTAAGACGCTCTACCGTCGCCTTACCACTGACTCCTGCATCAATCAGAATATTTGTGTTCTCAGAACCCACATAAATGCAGTTTCCCGAACTCCCGCTTGCAAGCACACACAGTCGTAAAGCCATGTTTAGAACACCCTCTCCCATCAAAAAACCGTATAGAATTCGCAATTGCAGTCAGGACAAGGCCCAAACGAACAATTCGAACGTGCATTAAGCTCGACCCACGAACAGAGGCCAAGTAAATTGGGGGTCATATTAGATCGAAAGTAAACACAATGCCAAGTCAAACCCTATCTTTGGTTCAGAGTCAACGTCTCCAAATGATTATGGCGCCCCAATTGCGCCAATCTCTGGAAATGTTACAGGTTCCCATTCTGGAACTGCGTGCCATGATTCAGAAAGAGATTGAGCAAAACCCCACCCTTGAAGAGCTAGCCCCTGAGGGACCTACGCTTGAGATTGAAGCCGACCCCGGTGATACCCCTGACGATAAATCGGAAATGGATTTCGACAAAGAGTTCGAGGTCATGGCGAAGCTTGACGATGAGTGGCGAGACTACTTCTTTCAGGATTTGGACAACCGTCCCTACTCACCGGATGACGACAAGAAACACCAATTTCTTATGGATTCGTTACCGCAACATGAGTCCCTCCAAGAACACCTTATGACGCAACTGCACATGACCGCGCTCGGCGAGCAGGATCAACAAATTGCAGAGATGATCATAGGCAGCATCAATGACGACGGATATCTTACCTCTTCTATGACCGAACTGGCAGATTCCCTGCCTTTTACCGAAGAACATCTTCAGGACATCCTGCTCGTGATACAGGATTTTAATCCTATCGGTATCGGCGCCACTGACTTACAGGATTGCCTCCTCCTTCAACTGGAACGCATCGGCAAGGCCGATACCGTTGCAGGGGATATCGTTCGCGATTACCTCACGAGCCTCGGATCACACAAACTTCAGGCCATTGCCAAGGCATTAAAAGTATCCGTCGAGGAAATAAAGGAAGCTGAAAATCTAATTCACTCGCTTGACCCAAAACCAGGACGCGCATTCTCAGAAGAGGTAGCGTCCTATGTTCTACCTGAAGTCGTCGTCCGCAAGGTTAACGGGGAATATGTTATTATTCTCAACGACAGCCAGCTCCCTCACCTGAGAATCAGTCGGCATTACCGTCGGCTTATGGAAAATCGAGAAACCACTGCAGAAGTGAAGTCATATATTCGTGATCGCTTGCGTGCGAGCACGTTCCTCATCAAGAGCATAGATCAGCGACAAAAAACCATTTACAAGATCGCAGACGAAATTGTGCGAATTCAGTATGACTTTCTAGAACACGGCGTATCGCACCTCAAACCACTCACCATGTCCACTGTAGCAGACGCTGTAGGGGTTCATGAAACAACCGTGAGTCGTGCCGTGAATCAGAAATATATGCGCACCCCCATTGGCACCTATGAGCTGAAATACTTTTTTACCCCTGGAATTACGACACAAGATGGTACATCCATCTCTAACAAGTCCGTCAAGGATATGATTGCACAGCTTGTCGCCGAAGAAGATCTCGATAAACCATTATCCGATCAAGCGATAATGGAAAAACTCAAACAGACGGGTGTCGATGTCGCTCGAAGAACTGTAGCAAAATATCGCATCGTCCTGAAAATTCCGCCCTCCCACCTCCGGAAATACCACTAACATCCTTTATTAGCAGCCTGTATGAACAAGGCAGAAGCAATATGATGAGGATGAACCGTGAAATCAATTAATCGTGTAGTCTCTTTAAGACCGACGACAGGTTGCTAGCAGTGAACATTCGTAGTGCCATCAAAAAAGTTGCCACGGCGCTAGACGCGTTGTGTAAAGATCGTGACGTGGTTGACCTCCCCGACATGCCGCCATCGGCAGAAGCGCTCTCCATTCTTGCGTTGACAACAACCAAGCCCGGTGTCTTGCTCTGGGTTCACGACTCAGTAGAAAATCTTGATCAAGCCCATCGCAACCTGCTCACGTTGCGTCATGCACAGAGTCCCAAAATCGGCTACTTCCCCCCGCGGGACGTCATCCCCGACACCACAGCCAACGATGACCCTGAAATAGCGGGATACCGCATCCGCGTGCTTCAACAACTACTCGAGCACGACTCGAAAAAACCGTTCATCATCGTCACTTGCATTCAAGCCCTCTGTCAAGCAGTGCCCTCACCAGAAATCATAAGTTCGCAAACTCTGACATTCGAAGTCGATGGTACCTGCGAGCTTGAAACCGTACCCTCGCAGCTTTTGCATTTGGGCTATGCATTTGAAGCAGAAGTGCTCGCAAAAGGGCAGTCTGCCGTGAAAGGAGGACTGCTGGACATCTGGTCACCCACAGACACCTGGCCCATTCGAATTGAACTTTTTGGCTCAACCATAGAATCCATCCGACGCTTTGATCCCAAAACTCAACGCTCTCTAGAAAAATGTGCCAGCGTTCGTATTTCTCCCGCACGTGAATGGATTCACAAGCAACCTACCTCACAGGTACCCACAACACTGCTCGACTATATGACGCATAGCGCCACAGTCGTCTGGAGCGAACCTGGAAGCATCAAAACCCGTGCATCTGCACACGAAGCACTACTGCACCTTGACACCCCTTCCTCACAAGTTGTGCTCTCTTTTGACGCCATCCAAAGCACAATCACCTCCGCCACCCGCTTTCAGGAAATTCGCATTGATCCAGACAACCCCGTATCCCTGCCCTCCGGCTTTCCTCGCTTCTTTCCCATTGCGAATTCGGTTGAAGAAACCGGAAACCGTTTCGATGCCACACACACAGAACAAACACGGGGGGCCCTTATATCCGACCTCTATGCACGTGCACGAAAGCGACACCATGTAGCCCTGTATCTTGACAGCACTGGCTCCATGACACATTTCGAAGAGACGCTTGCTCGACCAACCGAAAAACACATCAAACCAAATCTGGGCGTTCTAAGCGAAGGCTGCGACTGCCCGGATCTACGCCTTATCATCGTAGCGGAGTCCGATCTCTACGGCAGGCGAAAGTCCCTCAGACTACGCTACGACCCGGATGCGTACCGATCACGCTCCCGAAAGTACACGGGGGGCCGAATCACCGATTTTACGGACATGGAACCCGGCGATCTCGTTGTGCACATCGACCACGGCATCGGACGCTATCTTGGCGTACAGGAAATCACTTTCAATGATCAGCAACAGGAAGTGCTCGCCATAGCCTACGCCGATGATGCAAAACTCTACGTTCCCATGTCGCACGCGCATCTGCTAAGTCGATACGTGGGACTCGCCTCCCGACAAACCTCCTTACATCGTCTCGGTGGCACGCGCTGGAAAAATGAAAAAATCGCCGCGCAACAGTCCGTGTTGGATCTTGCCGCGGGTTTGCTCGAGGTACAGGCCACGCGCAACCTTCTTCAGGGGCACTCGTTTCCTCCCGACACAAAGTGGCAACATGAGTTCGAAACTGCATTTCCATTCCAGGAAACAGAAGATCAAATTCAGGTTATTCGTAACGTGAAGGAAGACATGGAATCAACGCGGCCTATGGATCGCCTCATTTGTGGTGATGCTGGATACGGTAAAACCGAAGTCGCCATGCGCGCTGCATTCAAAACCGTTCAAGACGGACGCCAGGTGGCAATGCTTGTTCCCACAACAATTCTTGCGCAACAACACTTCCGAACCTTCACTGAACGCATGGCAGGATTTCCTGTCCGCATCGGTGTGCTTAGCCGCTTTAGCACTGCTGGAATGCGTGCACAACTGAAAGACAATCTGGCATCGGGTTCCATTGATATCGTAATTGGCACCCACGCAATTCTGCAACGCGGTATATCCTTCGCCAATCTTGGACTTGTCATCATCGACGAAGAACAGCGCTTCGGGGTGCATCACAAAGAACATCTAAAGAAGATGAAACGCTTGGTCGACGTCCTGACTCTGAGCGCAACCCCCATTCCGCGAACGCTTTACATGAGCATGACTGGGGCGCGTGATATGAGCCTGATTCAAACACCCCCCCGTGAGCGTATGGCTATCGAAACCATCGTCGCCAATGGCGAGAATGACATCATTCGTAATGCCGTGCTACGCGAGCTAAATCGCGATGGGCAAGTCTACTACTTGCACAACCGCGTCATGACCATCCAACGGCTTCGTGACAAACTTGCAAAACTCATTCCGGAAGCGCGTATTGAGTTTGCCCATGGGCAGATGAAATCATCTGAACTCTCGCAGGTTATGAGTCGATTCGCCGCTGGTAAATTTGACGTCCTGCTCTGCACAACGATCATTGAAAGCGGACTCGATATTCCCCGAGCCAACACCATCCTGATTGACAGGGCAGATCGCTTTGGCATTGCAGATCTGTATCAATTGCGCGGGCGTGTAGGTCGCTCTCGACACAAAGCCTACGCTTATCTCCTTCTGCCACCTCACGGCTTTGTAGATAGCGATGCACGCGAACGCATCCATGCGCTTCGCAAGCACTCCGGTCTAGGAACCGGATTCAATCTCGCCATTCGTGACATGGAGATCCGGGGTGCCGGCAACATCCTCGGGGCTGCTCAGAGCGGCCATATCTCGGCGGTTGGGTTCGGCCTATACTGCCAACTCCTCAAATGCTCTATTGCACGTCTTAAAGGAGAAAAACAACCCTTGCTGGTCGACACCGAAATGAGATTGGATTTTATACAGCTAAACCCTTCAGATGAAAACCGGGGAACGGCGGCATACCTACCCATGCACTACATTTCCAGCGAACGCCTGCGCATCGCCATCTACCGCCGAATTGCTGAAGCCAACGCCACAACGGATATTGAGGCTTTGCAGCAGGAACTCGAAGATCGCTTTGGAAGGATGCCCCTAGCCGTGAGTCGGTTGCTCGCAGTTGCAACCATGCGAATCCTTGCTGCCCAGCGCGGCATACAACTCATTGAGGTGCGCAAACGAAAGATAATCATTAAGCGAGATGGTGACTACATTAAGGATGCCGTCCACTTCCCCACGCTTACCTCAACCGCCCCTGACGAACAGTTGGAGGAACTCCGCGACGCCATCCTCAACACTATCGCTTAATGTTATTCTTTGTAGGACGGGTCTTGAGTTGCCTAACAGAGGGAAGAATCCACGCGCTGGCGCGCGAGGCTACGTGAAGCAAACAGTACGTACACACAGTGCCACTGCCACAGACCGTTTGCATCAAACGTGGGCACATCCGATAGGGCGTAGTACCGGCCGCAGATTATAGCTGGTAAGCGCCTGCCATTCCTTCAGTCTCCCCCGGACTGTATAGATGCTGCTGTGTTATTAAGTCGACTATCCACGTCGGCTATCCGTGCCATTCTCGGCGTTGTACAACGCTTAAGCGTTGAACTTACCGGGCTCGATCAGATCGCCATACTGCTCTTTGGCCGCCTGAATTTTGGCGATAGCAGTATCCCAGTACTCAATGATTTCTGCAGGTGTGTTTGCGTCCATCTTTGCGTAAAAAGCTTTAGTCCGTTCGATCTTCTCAATCCATTTTGTGCAACGGAATGTGAAGAGGTAGGTGTAAGTTTCTTCAGTAAAGTCCTCGTCCAGGTACTTAGTGAAGAGAACCTTCAGATCCTGGTAGCGAGGAATCTTGCCTGTCGGTGTCTCGTAGGCTTCGTATTCACCATGGACGCGTCCATCAGCCCAGTGCAGCCACACGCGTTTAGCCAGCTTGCTGGTAATAAAATTACCGCTATCATCACGCATGAAGTAGTTATTACTGAAAACCTTAGGTGTGCTGTCAACGCCTTCACCGAACTTGATGTTGTTCATCGTATATTCGCCGAGAGGATAGGAAACGAAATCAAGGTTGGCCATGGGGCTCGGGGTACGGACACCCTCTGCTCCCAGAGTGGCACTGGTTGTTTCCGACTCCAGAGTGGCGGCTTTCAGAAGAATCCCGTCTTTCCAGCTTGGTGACTCTTCCACAGGAACCGTGGTGTCACTGTCACGTCCGCCATAGAGAACTCCCTGTACCTTGACACCCTCCTTGGCTTCAAACCCCTCTTTGTCGATATTGGCCAAGTAATCCAGACGCATTGTGTAGCGGGCGTTACCATGGGCGATTGCGACTTCATTACCGGCGGCATCCTTGACACCTTTCTTCCACTCACCGAAATGGTTGTTACCCTCTTCCGGTGGTTCCATGCCCATGCCAAGCCAGTAAGGTTTCTGGTCCGGTCCCTTGAGTATGTTGGAAAAGATAACCTCTTGATTTTTAAGCAGGTTCTCGAAAATCAGAGGATCATCATTGGCATTGACATCCTTGATAATGCCAAACATTCCAAATTCCACGTTCACAGCCCTGAATTCACCGTTGATATTGCGGAAATAGGCAATGTCGTCACCAACAATCTGCTCACCGGGAATCATAGCGGTTGATGTTTTACCGCAAGCTGAAGGATAAGCTCCGCAGAAATAGGTTTTGCGGTTCTTCTCTTCATTAAGTGCAGCCATTACAAACATATGTTCGCAAAGCCATCCGTTTTTGCCGCCTTCGTTAATGGCCAGGCGCATGGCGTGCTTCTTGAGCCCGATGGAGTTGCCTGCATACTGGTCGTTCATGGAATAAACCATATTGTTCTGGGTGTCCATGTAGATACGACGTTTGTCCAGATTAACCGTGCAATTACGTTCATCTACTTCGCCAGCAGAGTGGATAAAACGGAATAAATGATCTTTCTCGGCTTCAGCCATTTTCAGAAAGTGCGTGTAGGCAGTACGGTAAAGAATAAGCTCTGAGTGAGCAACATACCAACTGTCTGTGAATTGAATGCATGGAATTGTGAACGGACTTTCGGTTGGTCCTTCAGAGAAGAAAAGTACGACCACGTCCTTGCCCTTCATGATGCCCTTGGAAATTTCCATGATTTCAGCATATCCCTCTTCATATTCCACTGAATTCAGGGACTTCATGCGCTCAAGATTTTCCTTGTAGACCATGAATTTCGTATTTTTCTTATCACGCGCCTGATCGCCGTAACCATCCCAGTGAATAGTCTGCTCCGACAACCCCATGGGCTGTTCTTCGCCCATGCTAAGTGCGTGTTCGCGCACATACTTGGTATCTTCAGCACTGTCATCGCAGATATAAATAGATGCTGGATCACAGTGATCAGCGAAAACACCAATAAATTCAATTACTTTAGGATTATTAAGCGCTGTTAGCTTCTGATAGCTCGCTTCGCTCATTTTACTTTTCAGTATGTTCTCAAAACTATTACTCATAATGATTTCTCTTAGTTATTGATTAGACTTCGTGCGACCCCATCATCCATATTAAATGGGCAAATTTATGTTTCCAGCGATATACGGATTTATTTTCAGCTAGCGTGCTAGCTCGTCGTAGAGGCAACCTTTTGTCATTTAAAAGTCTTTATGTCAAGCCACCAGTGCTGACGCATCACGTAACAGGTTGACAATGAATGCGTTGAGAAACAAAACTGCACTACCGCCCCCGGCATCGTGCCTCTGCTGGATCATTCAGGCTAGCGCGCCCCCGTTTTCAGAAAAACCGGAAGCCCACAGGCCACAAGCACCACATCATCAGCGAGCTGCGCCACCGATTGATTCAGAAAACCCGCGAGATCTCGAAACAGACGTGAGGCTCGATTCGCAGGAATGATTCCCGATCCCACCTCATTCGTAACCAGAATCAAATCCATGGGAGGATCCTCTAGAAAAGAAAGCAACGCGACCACCTCAGGATACGCAGTGTCAGACTCACCATGTCGATGCAGCAAGTTGCCCAACCAAACCGTTAGACAATCCACAACCGAAACATCAGAATTCCCTTCCAACTCCAAAATCCCCGCCACCAGATCAACGGGAGCCTCCACGGTGATGTAAGTAGGATCACGATCTTCACGGTGTTTGGCAATGCGCACTTTCATCTCATCGTCAAACGGCACCGCCGTTGCCACAAACCCCTTACGACCATATCGCTCAGCCTGATTGAGGGCATATCGACTCTTTCCGCTACGCCCTCCCCCCGTAACCAACATTACACGATGTTTCATATTCATTTCCAATTTTGTAAGCATGTCATTGACGCATCAAAATCAGCTTTGCCAAACACCTCAACGATCATCACGCGATACACCCCATCTTGAACAGACATAGATGCCAGTGCGGCATCAAGAACCTTTGGAGAAAGATGCTGTAACGATTTGTGGTCATCTCCTTCCAGAATGCCATGAATATGCATCAGATGCATACGATCCGCATAACGTTCTAAATGCGAATCAACATTATGCCCCCATCGTATAAGATGGCCAATATCAAGACAGACACCAGCATCATGCGAAAGCACCACATTCTCAATCAATGCAAAAGGATACGACAGTGTCTCAACGCAAATGTTGCGTGGCGAATCTACCTCAGCAATCAAACATCCCAGGGAGTCATGCAATGCCCCAAGCCAGCCCGGCATATCCTGACTAGGCTGCATACCACGATCATCGGGATCATCTCCCGCAAAATGCAGCGCAAATGTCTGCGGCGACAAGGGGCGACAGAGATCCATAACACGGCGGCACATGTCAACGGATGCCGCGCGAACGGAGTCGTCGCGAGCCCCCAGAAAAACATCCAATGGAAAGTGCACCGTGTAGGTAAGGTCATGATCCTCACCAAGTGCCGCCAACTCCCGAATCACCTCTGGTGTGGGAAAGTTTGACACAGTATCCGATTCAAACAGAATCAACTGCACATCATCAACGCGATCTGCCAGATAGCGAATATTCGGCAAAATATCATCTGGAATAATATAAGATGTGGTTCCAAGGCGAAAAGGAAAGACGCCCTTCAATGAAGCGTGTTCTATCATACCAACTCTCCTTGATCACGGTCGACATTTCCCCCAGGTAAAAGCCGTAGGAGATCTGCAATTGACTCCCACTCCTTGGCCCCCGCCTCAAGCAGACGCGCCGCAATAGCACTGGCTTTCCCATCCAGCGTATAATCACGATCCGAAATTCCAGCCATGAGAAACACGGGGATGCCCTTCGCAAACATACGGTCAGCAAGCTCAAGATTCACAACATTACCGGGACCAAACGGCACACCACACACAACCAAAGCCGCACTTTCTGATGCCAGTCGCTCTGCCTCAAGAAAAGCATCACCCCCAACCGGCGAAAACGGCTTTTCAAGCGCCACTTTCAATTCAAGGGCCATAGCCGTATCGGCATCACGATCACCCGAATTCAACACGCCACAACTCACAGCATAATCGCACAAACACAGTCGCCTCAACACCTCTTCACCACAGCCACCACCAGCAACCACATGCAAGCGCATCCCCCGTGCCGACTGCCCTGCAACAAGCCGGGGGCTGGGAACCACCATCACCGACCCGCTTTGTGGGTTTGATTCAATCTTTACATCGCAGTGATAAACCTGGCGAAGGGCGGATTCCGTCAACACGTCAGACGGACTCCCATCCGAAACAAGTCGTCCTTTATCAACAAGAAGCAGTCGATCGCAAAATTCGGATGCCATATTCAGATCATGACTCACCATCAACACCGTAACCCCGCGCTCACGGTTGAGGCGTTCAATCAGTTGCATCACCTCCAGACGGTGATTGATATCCAAATGCGAGGTGGCTTCATCCATTAAAATGATACGAGGCTGTTGCGCAAGCACCATTGCAATAACCACACGTTGACGTTCACCACCACTAAGCTCAGGAAAGGGCCGGTCCCGCATATCCGCAACATCCGTATAGATCATGGACTGCTCGACAATCTTACGATCGGCATCACTAACCGCTCCCCAGCGGGACAACGCATGTGTCAGCCCCATGGTTACGATCTCTTCAACCGAATAGGACATGGGGGTATGCACCTCCTGCGGCACGACGCCAATGGTGGAAGCTCGCTCACGGGCAGGCAGGCTACGGACGGGCTTCCCAAACAAGCGAACCTGTCCTGACACACGATCAAGCAAGCCTGTGGCAGCGCGAAGCAGTGTTGTCTTTCCCGATCCATTCGGACCAATAATGGCGGCCATGGTTCCCTCACGAATCGTAAAGGACATATCCTGAAACACAGGAACACGGCCATAGCCACCCGACACATCTGCAAAGGCAATCGCCCCCGCACGCAGATCTTCAGGTTCCTGAACTGTTACTTCTGTATCCATCATTTCCAAATTCTAAAGTTACGCCCGCATCGAAACAGCATTTTAACTTTCAGCCATTCACGGCTTAATTTCAGCTTTCAGCTTTCCAAATTTCAGCTTTTCTCTCTACCCAATCCACCCTCGCCGACCCCGCCATTTCAGAATAAAGAGGAAAAAAGGCCCACCACAAAGGGCGGTCAAAACACCAACAGGAATTTCAATCGGAAGATCCACAAGCAATGGCAACAGAGAGCGGGCAACAGCATCACACACCGCCAGAAAAGCACCGCCAGACAAAGCCGCAACTGGAATCAAACGGCGATGATCCGGGCCGATCAAACTCCGCACCGTATGAGGAACAATGAGTCCCACAAAACTAATAAGTCCAGCAACGGCAACTGCAGAAGATGTAATCAACGTGGCAAGCACCAACCCCATAAACGTCACAAACTCCGTTTTTACCCCAACATGATGCGCCGTATCCCGTCCCAGCGTTAGTGTATTCAAATCAGGAGCCATCCACCAAATACCAACAATTCCGCCCACAACCACAACAGCACATGTCGCCAGCAGTCCCGGCGAAGTCGGCTGGAGATTTCCCAACATCCACCAAACCACACTGTGCAGACTCTCATGAGATGCGGTTGACACCATGAACATCAAGATACTAGAACCCACTGCGCTCACAATCACACCGCTAAGGATCAGGCTGTATATCGAAGCCCGAACACCCCCAGCCACGAGCAAAACAAGCCCCATCGTGAGTGCCGCACCCAGAAAAGCAGCCGCCGGCAATGTGACCAGCATGAAACCGCCACCTGCGCCCAACAGAATGGCCCCGGCCGCACCCAGTGCCGCACCACTACTGACACCGAGGACATACGGTTCCGCAAGGGGATTGCGCAAAAGCGCCTGAAACAGGCAACCCGCACTTGAAAGCGCAGCGCCCACAACAAGGGCCGTGAACACACGATTCAATCGTAGACCAAAAATGGCACGTCCCATTGGTGTTGATAATTCGGGCACCCCAAAGCCAGATGCACCAAACAAAAGGCATATCAGCGCGACCACCGGAACGGCACCGACCAATACCCACAGCAAAACCTGCTGACGGCCCGATTTATTGCTCTCACGACACGGCATCTTCATTTGGGTTTCCCTGAAAAGCACTGCTTCAACTGGGCCACGCCCTCAAGAACACGAGGTCCCGGACGTAGAAGGATATCATTTGCTAGGCCATCATAGACAGCAGCATTATGAACCGCTTTGATATGCTGCCAGCCGGGACGGCTCTTCAATGCATCTGCCGCCCCCTCTCTCGCTCCCATATACAAGCAGAGGATCACGTCCGGATTGGTGCTGATAACATGCTCTGGAGAGATCTGGTAATAGTCTTTTTCGACACCATCCCCAATACTACGGCCACCAGCGAGTTTAATGAGGTCTGAAAGAAATGTTTTCTTCCCCATCGTCGTCATCGGATCATGCCAGATTTCGGCATACACCTTGGGAGCGTCCGAATTACGGGGAGCGCTCTTAAGCTCACAAAGTTTCTGAGCCAAAGTCGACGCCAGCACCTCAGCATCGTCAGCATGCCCCGTCAAAGCCCCGATCTCTCTCAGCATCGCGGGAATATCGTTTAACGACCGGCACCGAATCCGCTTTCGCGGCACGCCCATCGCGTCCAACTGAGCACCAATAGACTCATCCGCCAGCGCCGTTTCCAGAACAAGCGTCGGCCGCGCCTTAGCAAGCAGCTCAAGCGAAGGAACACCAAAACCACCAATCACCGGAACATCAGCCAATTCCTCTGGCGGATAATTGCAGGCAGACGTACGCCCCACCAACAGATGTCCGGCCCCCACAGCACAAACGGCCTCTGTTATGCTTGGAGCCAGGGATACAATTCGAATCTCAGAAGAAGCCGACACAACGCCCTCATCTGAGCGACGACAGCCCTGAAAAAGGAGCCCCAAAATTAATAACAAACAGATACGTTGCATCCCTGTATCGTACCGCACCACCCCGCCGCGTCAAGCCCCCGCGCATTCGCGCAGCGAGGTTTAAAATGTAAACCGCGGATAACGCGGATGAGCACGGATTGGGAGGATGGATGGTAGCTGTAGAGACTGTATCACTCATGGCTGTGGGACAATCGCGGAGATCGTTGGCGTTTACGGCAAAGGTGACAAAACAGTTAGTGCCGATGGAGTTATCGAGGCCGTTCACGATGTAGGCAACGCTATTCGGGGCAAGGACGCCACAACTCCATTTTTGCAGGGCTTCGCTTAATACAGTACTGGAGGTGGCCCGCCCTCGGGTGCTTGAACCCCGGACTCGATTCGGGGCCGCAGATTGCAGAGAAAGGCATCTGCGCCTTTTAGCTCGGTCTAAGCTAAACGGTAGCCACACACAAATCTTTTACCCTAATCTTTACCCACATCTGCATCCCCAGTCTCAAAATGACTGCTCCGTTGACGCCTAAAGCGTTCCCGTGTATCGTTTCCATTTACGCAAACATCTCGAAAAGGAGACCGCTCTTCATGCGCTTGGCACTGTCCACAATCGTAGCTTTTCTTATCACAGCATCGCTGCAGGCCGATGAGCATTTCCCAAAATCCCTCTGGCAGGATGCCTCCGACCCAATCGCCAGTGTCAACGCCCGTATCGGCGGCTCGATATCAACCTTTGCCGGTCAATACCCCCAAAGTTTCAACTACTATCTTGCCAACAACTCCTTCTGCGCTGAGCTCTTCTCCCTCATGTACGAAACGCTCCTCGACATGGACCCAATGACCATGGAGTACACTCCGTCAATAGCCAAGTCGTGGAGCATTTCCGATGATAAGAAGACCTTTACATTTCACATTGACCCTCGCGCCAAATGGAGCGATGGCAAGCCCATCACAACAGAAGATGTTCGTTGGACATATGATGCCATCATGGATCCGGCCAATACAACCGGCCCTCACAAAGTGTCACTGGGCAGGTTTGCCCCTCCCAAGATCATCGACGACCACACGATTCAGTTCGTCGCCAATGAAGTCCATTGGCAGAATCTTGGAGCTGCGGGTGGATTCCACATTCTCCCAAAACACATCTTTACGGGCTCGGACTTCAACACTATCAACTTTGAGTTTCCGGTCGTCTCAGGTCCCTACAAGATCGCCGAAGTCAAAGAAGGTGTCGCGCTCCATCTGGCGCGACGTCAACAGTGGTGGCAACGCACAGAAAAACGCAATCAGAACAAAGGCAACTTTGAAACCCTGATCTTTCGATTCTATGCCGAGCGTGAAAATGCATTTGATGCCTTCAATAAAGGGTTGATCGACATTTACCCGATGTACACCTCTCGCCTGTGGGTCAAAGAAACACGGGGCGAGAAGTTCATCAATAACTGGATTTCAAAACAACGTATTGAAAACTACCAACCCGTTGGATTCCAAGGCTTCGCGATGAACATGCGGCGACCGCCATTCGATGACATCCGCGTCCGCAAAGCCATGGCACACCTCTTGGATCGCGAGCGCATGAACCGAACGCTAATGTATAACCAGTACTTCCTGCATCGCTCCTATTATGAGGATCTCTATACGCCTGAAAACCCCTGCAAAAACCCGCGCTATGACTACGACCCCAAACGGGCGGAAGCGCTACTGAAGGAAGCAGGATGGATTGCAAACCCCGAGACTGGTATCCTTGAAAAGAATGGCACACCCTTTACATTTACCTTTCTTTCCCGTGATCCCAGTTCCGACAAATTCCTTCAGATCTACAACGAGGATCTCCAAAATGCGGGCATTCAACTCAAGATCGAACGCAAAGACTGGGCCGCATGGGCGAAGGATATGGATGAATTCAATTTCGACATGACCTGGGCTGCATGGGGTGCAGGCCTATTCAAAAACCCCGAATCCATGTGGCATTCTGATGAAGCAACCCGAACTAGTGGAAACAACATCACTGGTTTTAAAAACGAGCAAGTCGACGCGCTCATTGAGAAACAAAAATCCATATTTGACGTGGCCATTCGACATGCCGACTGCCGAAAGATAGACGCCATTATCACCCAATACTGCCCCTATGCCCTACTTTGGAACCTGAACTACTCACGACTACTCTACTGGAGTAAATTTGGAACCCCACCAACAGTCCTCTCAAAATACGGCGATGCAAGCTCTGCACTCTGGTACTGGTGGTATGATGAAGACTCCGCAGCCGATCTTGAAGATGCTATCCAGACCAACAGTCCGCTCCCCCCTGTTAAACCTGTCGTCTCCTTTGACGAGGCATTCAACCCTCTGCCCCAAAACCCATAACCTTACAGTTCGCTATGCAACGCCTGAGCTACTTTTTACGACGACTGCTGTTGATCATCCCGACTTTTCTTGGCATCACGATCGTCTGCTTCGGCTTGATCCAGCTCGTACCCGGCGGCCCTGTCGATCAAGCCATTCTCCAGATGCGAGGTATGCAATCCGGCGAAGCCGCTGCCGGGACAGACGCATCAAACCGCCTTACCGATTCCTACCGCAAACAACTTGAAATCCGTTTCGGCTTTGATCGCCCGTTTCACGAACGCTACATTAAATGGCTTTTCCACGATCGTCTCGGTATGCAGATGCCCTCTTATAAGTTCACCAACAAAACCACATGGCAACTCATCAAAGAACGCTTCCCTGTCTCGCTCACGTTCGGCATTACCGGATTTATTCTCAGCTATCTCATCTGCATCCCACTGGGCATCGGCAAGGCACTTCGCAATGGAACCGCTTTTGATTTCGTATCAAGTGGAATTGTCTTTATCGGATACGCCATCCCTGCGTTTGCCTTCGGCATGGTTCTCAAAATGCTCTTGTGCGGAACCCTTGAGGGCTCTCTCGACCTCTTTCCAATTGGGGGATTCGAATCCGAAGGGTTTGCGGCACTTTCAACACTCGACAAACTGACCGACCGCGTCATGCATATGGCTCTGCCCGTCCTATGCTATGTCATTGGCAACTTCGCCGTGCTAACGATGCTGATGAAGAACTCGCTTCTCGAACAGGTGGGTCAGGACTATGTCCGAACCGTGCTGGCCAAAGGCGGGAGTGCCCGTCGTGCAATATGGGGACATGCGCTACGCAATGCGCTCATTCCGATTGCAACGGGATTCGGCAGCATCATGACGGTCATGTTTGCCGGATCCGTTATCATTGAACGCGTTTTTGAAATCCCCGGCATGGGACGACTCAGCCTAGACGCCATTGTGGGGCGCGACTATGCCGTCTTTATGGGTATTCTTGCGCTTACCTCAATTCTCGGTCTCCTGGGTAATATTTTATCTGACTTCTGCTATATCCTAATCGACCCCCGCATAACCTTTGAGCGATGATGAACCTATTTCAACTCAACCCGGCAACCCGTAAACGCTTGCATCGCTTTCGGCGCTATCGTCGTGCTTACGTCTCGGCCTGGCTGCTGGCCATTATCTTTGTGTTTACGCTCTGCGCTGACTTAATCTGCAACGACAAACCCCTCTTCGTCCGTTTTGAGGGACACTCCTATTTTCCTTTTATCCGCTATTACGCCGAAAGTGAGTTTCTGCCGCAGGGGGACGCAACACGACTGGACTACAAAGCCCTCAATGCCACCCCCCTCTTTCAAGAGCAAGAAGACAACTTCATGGTGTTCGCTCCCATCCCCTTTGGCGCACGTGAAACCATCAGTGAGGCAAGCCTCCAAGCCCAAGGACGAGTCGTCGTCACCTGTCTTCCCATCCCACTGGCAGGAAGTATTAACTTCGACACAACGTTCTCCATCGTGCGATCCCAGGCGGCTTCTCCATTTTTCGAAGACGCGGAAGAACCCGATTTGCATGGTCTATCGCTTTCCAAATACTGGCCAATCAACGATGAATTACGAGAGGCCATTGTGACGCGCTTTCGCAATGAAAAGGCGGCTGCCTTGCGTCAAACATTAACCGCCACGGGGAATTCATCTCTCTCCGCAGAACTCTCTCTCTCCGCATTCTCGCCACGCTCCAAACCACCCACAACCGTGCGCATGATCTTTCGATCCCCTAAAACCGAAACCCAAAAACGGCACACCTTCACACTGAACAAAGCCCCCCTCTCACCCCACTCCATGCCCAAAGCATGGGACACCCTTTCTCCAACAGATCAAGAACGCATACAAGAAGGGGCGGAAACCTGCCGACAAGGGGCCATCGACCCCATCAGGGTCACCATTGCAGGGCGCGCCTACCGAGCCCTGTTTGACAACAGCGTTGCCTGGCCACATCCCCCCGTCCATGGCCACTGGCTGGGAATCGACAGTGCAGGGCGCGACGTGCTTTCTCGTATCGTGCACGGTCTCCGCGTATCCCTGATCTTCAGTGTGCTTCTCGTCATCAGCTCCATGTCGATCGGCATTGTCGTCGGCGCCATACAAGGCTTCTACGGTGGCATTGTTGACATTACAGGACAACGTGTCATCGAAATTTGGAGTGCCATTCCATTCCTGTACGTAATGATCCTGCTTGGATCCATCTACGGTGCCCGATTCTGGCTACTGCTTGTCTGCTACGCCTTCTTTAATTGGATTGGCATCTCCTACTATATGCGAGCCGAGTTTCTTCGCTTGCGAAAGCAACCTTTTGTTGACGCCGCACACGTACTGGGAGTCAGCACGAGAAAAATCATCTTTCGGCATATTCTTCCCAATGCCATAACGCCCATTATCACCTTTCTCCCCTTCTACCTCGTGGGAGCCATTGCCTCCCTGGCCGCTTTGGATTACCTTGGGTTTGGACTCCCGGCACTCACCCCCAGCCTTGGACAGCTCCTGCATCAGGCTCAGGCAAATCGCTCAGCCTGGTGGTTGATTCTCTATCCCACTCTCGCACTTTTCATTGTAATGCTTCTTGGGGTCTTTGTTGGAGAGGGCGTCCGTGAAGCCTACGACCCACGCCCCCGAACCAAAATGGAATAGCATGAAACCGCTTCTGGAAATTCAAAATGTGTCCGTCTCATTTCGCAGCAGCGATGGGGATGTCACTCCTGCCGTAAGCAACGTCTCACTTTCGATACAGAAGGGTGATGTGCTCGGACTCGTGGGTGAATCTGGCTGTGGCAAGTCAGTCACCGCCATGAGCATTCTGCGCCTGCTCCCGACCCCTCCCGGGCAAATTGACGGTGGCTCAATTTTCTACGAGGGGGAGGACCTGCTACAGCTTCCGATTGAAAAGATGCAAAGAATTCGCGGCAACGCAATCAGCATGATTTTTCAAGAACCCATGACGGCACTATCCCCGCTTCAGCGCATTGGAGCTCAGCTCGTAGAAGCCCTTCGAATGCATCCAACCACAAGCAGAACCGTCAACAACCTGCCCCCAAACAAAAGAGGCAATCTGAGTCGCCGCGAGGCATGGAAGACTGCTGAGGGATGGTTAACAAAGGTTGGAATACCCGATGCGTCTGAACGCATGTATGCCTATCCTCACCAACTCTCTGGAGGAATGCGGCAGCGCGTTATGATCGCCATGGCACTCATGCTCTATCCGGCACTTCTCATTGCCGATGAACCCACAACGGCACTGGACGTCACTATTCAAGCCCAAATCTTTGATCTCATTCGCGGTATGCGCAAGAAGGACACCTCCATGCTACTCATCACACATGACATGGGCGTCATCTGGGAGATGTGTAGCCATATCGCCGTCATGTACGCATCCGAGATCGTGGAAACCGGCACCGTGGATAAAGTGTTCAAGGATCCCATCCACCCCTACACCAAAGCCCTCATCGCTGTCATCCCTGGAAAAGTCCTGCCCGGCGAACATCTCCCCGCCATTCCCGGCCAAGTCCCCTCGCCAGGTGACTATCCAAAAGGGTGCCATTTTCAAGATCGTTGCCACTACGCCTTTGACCGCTGCCGACAAGATCACCCCCCTCTCTATTGTCACGGCGACCGCAGTATCCGTTGCTTTCTCGCAGAGGAAAACCCATGAGAGAGAAACTTAGAAATGGCAAATCAGAAATCAGAAATAGAGAATCAGAAACCGTGGGAGAGGATCCACTGCTTGAGATTAAGAATCTCAAGACCTGGTTTCCCATTCGGCGGGGGGTCTTTTCAAGAACGGTGGGACAGATCCGTGCTGTCGATGGCGTCAGCCTCACCATGAATCCCGGCGAAACGCTAGGACTTGTTGGAGAATCCGGTTGTGGCAAAACAACCCTGGCCCGCACCATTCTGCTGCTCGACAAAGCACACTCCGGACACATTCAATTCAAAGATATCGAAATGCTCTCAAGTCCGCGCTCGAAAATCCAACCGCTTCGACGGCAATTGCAGGTCATCTTTCAAGACCCCTTTTCCTCACTCAACCCCCGCATGACGGTACTCGACATCGTATCCGAAGGGATGATTGAGCACGGCATCATTCGCAGGCGAGAAAGACAAGAGGCCGTCAGTGGCCTTCTGGAAGATGTCGGACTCGGACAAGATGCTCTACACCGATATCCCCACGAATTTTCTGGAGGGCAACGCCAGCGTATTAGCATCGCCCGAGCCATCTCCCTACACCCCGAACTCATCATCTGTGATGAAGCCGTCAGCGCTCTTGACGTCTCCATTCAGGCCCAAGTCATGAACCTCCTCATGGACCTGAGAAAAAAGTATGGACTCGCCTATCTCTTTATCTCACACGACCTTAATGTGGTTCGACACATCTCAGATCGGATTGCCGTCATGTACTTGGGCCGCATTGTCGAATCTGGCAGCACACAAGATATCATGGAACATCCGCAACACCCCTACACCCGAGCCCTAATATCGGCAATTCCCAAAGCCGGGCAACCTCACCAGGATCGAATCGTGCTCAGAGGGGATGTGCCATCCCCTGCCTCCCCGCCTTCTGGCTGTCCCTTTCATCCCCGCTGTCCGTATGCCATAGAACAATGCTCTCAAGAACGGCCCTATCTTACCCCCCTCAATATCGAAAACAACAGCAGGCAACTTGTCGCCTGCATCCGAAAGGATGAAATATGAGTAATGTAAGTAAATTGGAAATTCAATATTCGAAATTCGAAATCAAGCATCACCGACCTAAACATCTCGACATTCTTCGACATTTAATACTTCACGGCTCCTTCCTTTTATTAATTTCTGCTTTACTCCTCCTCAGCTCTGGTTGTAGCAAACGCGAAACGCGCGTTCAGCTCGGCAATCGCACACAGGTCCTCCATCTGGGTAATAGTTCGGAACCCAAAGATCTGGATCCACATCTCGTAACAGGCGTCACGGAGAACAACATCATATCGGCACTTCTGGAAGGGCTTGTCTCTGAAGATCCCGAAACACTGGAACCCGTTGCCGGCACCGCAAACCACTGGGAGATCTCACCGGATGGCTGTGTATACACCTTTCATATACGCCCTGAGGCCAACTGGTCAAACGGCGACTCGGTAACGGCCGATGACTTCATCTTCTCCTATAAGCGGATACTGACACCGGCACTTGGCAGTCCCTATGCATACATGCTCTTCTGCCTTGAAAATGCCGAAGCCTATAACCGCGAAACACTATCCGACTTTACGAAGGTCGGCGCCAAGGCGCTTGATCCCAAAACGCTGCAGCTCACCCTGAGAGCCCCAACGCCCTATTTTCTGTCGTTGCTTAACCATTTTTCCTGGTTCCCCGTTCATCCGCCAACCGTTCTAGCTCATGGTGATATCGCCTCAATTGGAAGCCAGTGGACAAAACCGGAAAACTTTGTAGGCAACGGGCCCTTCGTCCTTACCGATTGGCAACCCAACAAACAGATATCGGTAAGCAAAAGCACGACCTACTGGGATCGCCGCACCGTGAAGCTCAACGCCATTCACTTCTACCCCATCGGTGACCACACCATTGAAGAGCATGCATTTCGCTCCGGTCAACTCCATGTAACAGGAACGGTACCCATTGACAGAATTAGCTACTACAAGACGCGCCATCCCGAACGGCTCCGTTTGGATCCCTACTTAGGGTGCTACTATTACCTCTTCAACGTCAACCGACCACCGCTGGATAACCCAAAAGTGCGCCGGGCGCTTTCCTTAGCTATTAACCGCGACCAGATCACCAAATTTGTCACCCGCGCTGATGAAGAACCGGCCTACAACTTCACTCCGCCCAACACCGGCGGATACACGGCCACTGCAAAAATTGGGGGCACGCTTGATGACGCCCGCGCACTCCTTACTGAAGCCGGGTTTCCAAATGGCAAAGGCTTCCCAAAGCTTTCCGTGCTTTACAACACGGCCGACTCTCATGCTAAAATTGCCGAAGTTCTGCAGCAAATGTGGGCAACGGGGCTTGGCATTGATATTGAACTGGTCAACATGGAGTGGAAGGTCTACCTGGCCCAAACCCAATCCGGCAACTACGATATTGCGCGAGCGGGCTGGATTGGAGACTACATGGACCCTAACAGCTTTCTGGATCTGTGGGTAACTGATGGCGGCAACAACCGCACCGGCTGGTCAAATCTGGACTATGACGCACTCATCCGCAAGGCATCCGAAACCCTAGATTCCAAAGCGCGGTTTTCCCTCTTTCAGGAAGCCGAGAAAATCCTTATGGATGAATCGCCCATCATGCCCATCTACTTCTACCGCAGCAAATCGCTGATCCAGCCCTCAGTCAGAGGCTGGCACTCCACCCTGCTGGATCATCACCCCTACAAACACCTTTGGCTGGAAGAACCCGCAGAATGACACTTCACATTCCCAAGATGAACGGCCACACCATTCTGGTCGACGCCGTTCAAACCAAGCTGGGATGGCTGAGTTTTGCACTCACCCACCTCGGGCTGAGGCGTTCAACTTACATGTATGACTCCGAAGCAGAAGCGTTGATCCAACTGCAAAATCAACTTGCATGCTCCCCTCAGGAGAGCTGCAAACAAACGCGACAATGTGAAGCCATACTCAACACTTGGAAGCAACACTTCGTCAACAGGATCTCCGGCGACGCCCCCCCCCGTACAAAGGTTCCCATTGATGATACAGATTGGACTCCATTTGCCAAACGGGTCTACGGCACCTTAATGAAGATCCCATACGGAAAAACCATCACCTATGGTGAAATTGCATCCGCCGTAGGAAGCCCCGGCGCAGCGCGTGCCGTGGGGGCGTTGATGAAGAATAACCCAATCCCTCCCATCGTCCCCTGTCATCGCGTCACCGGTGCAAACGGAAAACTCGGAGGATTCTCAGCAAATGGCGGCCCCCCACTCAAGTCTATCTTGCTTCAACGAGAGGGCCTTGATTCAAATCGTTTCCTGCATTGAATGAAAGGCTATGAAAGCGGGGGACTGGGCAGGTGAAACTTGGCCGTTTTCTACACGTTCACGCTCTCCGTAGTCTCGCGCGCCAGCGCGTAGATTCTCCGCTCTGTGAGGAAAGGGTCATCCACCGGCTGGCGCCGGAGGCTACAAAGACGGTTCCACCTTGAATAATCCGATGGAGGCACGACGCCGGGAGCGGGGCTGACCTGAAACTACGCAAAGCTGGCAACCCCATCAAGGTCAAGAGTTGCAAACAGATCAGCTTCAGTTTCTGCGCGCCGGATTTCAACGACCTCACCATTCGGTCGCAACAACAACTCGGATGAGCGCAGTTTCCCGTTGTAGTTAAACCCCATTGCGTGCCCATGCGCCCCCGCATCATGAATCACAACAATATCATCCGCAGCGATTTCCGGAAGTTCACGTGCAATCGCGAATTTATCATTATTCTCACAAAGTGAGCCCGTCACATCATAAACGTGGTCACAAGGGGCATCTTCCTTGCCCAGTACCGTGATGTGGTGATAGGCCCCATACATGCCGGGGCGCATCAGATTCGTCATACAGGCATCCAATCCAACATAGTCCTTATAGGTATGCTTCATGTGTCGCACCGTCGAAACGAGATACCCATAGGGGCCCGTAATCATTCTGCCACACTCCAAGTAGAGCTTCAGCGGATCGAGACCATTTGCCGTGATGATACTCTCATAACGCTCCTTGATGCCATCACCCACTCGCTTTAAATCCACGGCCGTCTCTTCAGGCCGATACGGAATTCCAATACCGCCACCAATATTTGCGAACTCAAAGCGAATCCCTAACTCACGCGAAATCTCTACAATCAGATCGAATAGAATTTGCGCTGTCTCCAGGAAATACTCACCATTTAATTCGTTCGAAGCCACCATCGTGTGAAGACCAAACCGCTTCACACCACGATCACGGGCCATGCGATATCCCTCAATAAGTTGCTCTCGCGTAAACCCGTATTTTGCATCTTCAGGGTGCCCGATAATGGCATTACCTTCCTTCAGAGCACCGGGATTGTAACGAAAACAAATCAACTCGGGCAATCCGACACAGCGATCTACATAATCAATATGCGTGATATCATCGAGATTCAGGATGGCCCCAAGCGCCTTCGCCTGCTCATATTCATGCCGTGGGGTGTCGTTGGAGGTGAACATGATACTCTCTCCAACCACACCCACGAGCTTTGCGAGCGATAATTCAGGCCCGGAGCTACAATCAGCACCAAACCCTTCTGCAGCTAACAGCTTCATGATGTAGGGGTTGGGGGTTGCCTTAACGGCAAAATACTCGTGAAACCCTGGATTCCATGCAAAAGCAGCTTTCAATTTGCGAGCATTGTCTATAATAGCCTTCTCATCATAGATATGAAACGGCGTGGGATGCGTTTGGATGATGGATTCAATTTCTGCTTTGGTAAATGGCAACGTCTTGCTCGTCATGGTGTCTATCACTCCTAAAAAACAACTAACCCGTCTTCGCGCATGCTGACATATCCCCCATGCCCACTGTCGTCACGCTTCCCAATAATCACATGATCCAAAACCTTAATATCAACAATGCTTCCGGCCGCCACAAGCTGTTTTGTAATCCGAATATCCTCAGCAGATGGCGTTGGATCTCCTGAAGGATGATTATGCGCTAACACAACCGCAGCCGACGCGGAACGAATCGCTTCGCAGAATACCTCTCGCGGATGCACCAAACTTGCATCCAACAGTCCCGCGCTCACATCCACGGGCTGGCACTTCAACTCATTTTTCACGTTCAGCAGCAAGGCCCAGAAAATCTCGCGATCTAATGAGCGCACACGATCAGCCAAAACTTGCAATACATCCGAAGGCGTTCGAATCTTTTGTGACTTTGGCGCCCGTTCTGCATTCAGCCGGCTGCCAATTTCCAAAGCCGCTTTCAGAATCTGCGCCTTTGTGGGGCCAATTCCATGAATCTGGGAAAGCTCCTCAACAGAGGTCGACGCCAGATTGCTCAACGTTCCGTACCGCTTCATCAGGCCACGTGCCAAGTCGACCACATTCAACCCTTTTACACCCATCCGAAGCAGAATTGCCAAAAGCACATCATCTGCAACATTTTCAATGCCAACCCGTTGAACTTCTTCCCGGGGACGGATACGCTCAGGCATATCATGTACGGTCCAGCCGCTTGCCGGAATCACATAAGTCGTGTCGGCAAGAGCCCCCTCAACTCGCTTAGCCTTCATTGATGGATGTTGGTCCATACTTTCTCCACAATGCATCCACTTGCTCCGCAAGCGACGTAACCGTCGACTCCTGCGTAACGTTCACCCACTCTACATGGGCTTGATTGCGAAACCAAGTTCGCTGCCGCTTTGCCAGTTGACGGGTGCGCACAACCGTTCGCTCTATGGCCTGAGCTTGCGTCACATTTCCCGCAATAAGCTCTATGGCCTCAGCATATCCTATCGCCTGAAGCGCTGTTTTCGACGGCGGCTTAGGGTTCACCAGTAGCTGCTCTACCTCAGCGATCAGGCCTTGAGCATACATATCACTGACGCGTTGTTCAATCCGTACATTCAACAGATCCGGTTCCATCCAAAGCCCCACAAGGGGAGAATCCCCTTGCTGATCCTTCCACGTGGTGGAACCCCGAGGGGAATTCAGCGTCTCAAGAACGCGAATCAACCGCCGTGGATTCTGCTTATCCACCAGGGATTCATACGCATCAGGAGCGGCTTCACGCAGTGCACGCTGAAGCGCTTCGATGCGCTCTTCTCGTAACCGAATCTCCCATTTTTCCCGCAATGACGCATTCTCTCCTGAGCGATAAATCAACCCATGCGTCAGGCTTTTGATGTATAATCCCGTGCCGCCGGTAATGATCACACACCCTTCCGGAGGTGCAGAATGGAGTACATCTAGCGCGTGACAACGGAAGTCCCATACGCTAAAGCTAACATCGGGACTCACCATGTCCACACCAAAATAGGTGACACTCCCGCGTTCCTCTGCAGTAGGTTTTGCTGTACCAATATCCATACCGCGATAGACAAGCATGGAGTCGGCTGAGAGAATAGGAACCCCACACTGCTCGGCCAAACACTGCGCCACTGCAGTTTTGCCGACAGCAGTTGGCCCCACGAGAAAATGGGCAGCATGACTCACCCTTGATCCTCCACGGATGTGGCACTCTTTCGCGCAGTGAGAATCTGTGAGATGATATAGAGTCCAACGCCAACACAAATCGCCGAATCCGCGACATTAAAGGCGGGAAAGTGGTGTGACCCACAATAGAAATCAAGAAAATCGACCACATACTGAAGACGCACACGGTCAATCAGATTGCCAACAATACCACCCACAATAAACCCAAGACAGATGCGATCAAGGATGGATTTGGACAAGAAGGATTTTCGAAAGACAACGATCACTCCCAGCATGATTACCGATAGAAGTGCAAGCCAAAGATACCCCCCGGCAAACATGCCCCACGCCGCACCTGTATTGTGAATATGTCGCAGATCAAAAAACCCCGGCACAATCGGCAATGACTCATGCAGAAAGAAATACTGTATGACCAAGCTCTTCGTAAACTGATCTAAAAACGTAATAGCTACAGCTATGCACAGCGACAACATGATTTAGAGAAATCGACGTTGCTGATACCCACCATTCTTCTCCGAAAGCTGCTTGCAAGAAACACAGCGACGTGCAAACGGAAGTGCCTGGAGCCGAGCCTTACTAATGATGCAACCACAATCTTCACAAATGGCATAGTTGCCATTTTTGATCCGCTCAAGGGCTTCATCAATTTCAAAAACTGCATCATTCTCATTTGCAGCAAGTTTCAAGGCCAACTGGCGCTCAAACGCATCCGAGCCATCCTCTGCAGCATTCACCTCATCAGACCGTGTCAGAGACGCGCCCCGTAAATATGCGATTTGACGGCTAAGTTCATCCCGAATTCGCAGCAACGTTGCTTCGTAGGTTTTCGCCTGAGCTTTAGAAATTTTCTTCCGCTTCGCAGTCGACTTCTTGATCAATGTCGGAGCTTTGCGCGTCTCGATCTTGGCTCTTGAAGCGGCCTTACGTGCAGCATTCCCTTTAGCAAGATCAACCATTGAAGGAGCAGACTTTGAAATTGATTTTCGAGTTGCAGCAGACTTCTTAGAAGTCGATTTTTTATTAGGTGCAACCTTCTTGGAAACCGGCGTCTTTGTTACAGCGGGTTTCTTCGTTGCCTTTTTTGGTATAACCTTATCCGCCACAACCTTTTGCTTCACAGAAGATGCTTTTTTAGGAGCTTTTTTGACTACCCGTTTTTTTTTGGAAACAAGCGTCTTCGCAGCCAATTTTTTGACCGTCATCGTTGCAGCCTTTTTACTAGCAACAGGTGCTTTTTTAGCGGCAGACTTCTTGGCTACACGCTTTACCGTCTTAGCCGCCATCTTCTTGGCAGTCGCCTTCTTTGCCGTCTTCTTTGCCGTCTTCGAAGCCTTTGGTGTGGCTTTTTTCTTTGCTGCCATATTGATTACCTCTGATTTAGAAAGGCGGGAAAATTACCACGGGAGAAGGCATGTGTCAACATTGGTAAATCCAGAGGGAATTTACGCATAAAGTGCAACAACGTTTTCTCAACACTTAGGGCGTTTTCGAGGCTTGCTCTGGGGACTGTCCTGTACCAGATGTGGTAGGAGTTCCATCTGGAAAATGGTGGGTCTGATCTTCAAACACGGCCCCATCTCGATGAACCGAAATCACCGATCGTGTGAATCTATGACGTCCCGATTGATGCGCAACAACCATCCGCCCCGATTCGTCAAAGTCCATTGCGGGAGCACCAACTCTAACAAGGGTTCCTAATCGAAATGTACCATAAGACACCTTATGCTGCATGTCCGTCACAACAAGAAAGGCATACTCCGAGCCAGAACGAACACAGTAGCGCAAACTGTACGTTAGGCGAATGTCGGAATATCCCGGCAAATGACGTTGTCGCGAGGCGAGCTCGATACCATGAACCACATCAAACGCTTGTGGACGAGACGCATATACATTCCCATCGTACCGCACCTGAGCCCAGACCTGATAGGATCCCGGCTGTTGCATATTGCTCAGCGACGTCAACTCCACCAATTCTTTAGAACTATCATCTGGCATGACTACAAAATTTCGATCTAAAGTTTTAAAGATGGGCTCACCGGAAACGCGTCCACGGCGAATATTCACCTCAAGCGTTGCATTGTGATAGATTTTGTTGAATACCAAAGGTGTCTCAGAGTCATTTTGAAGCATAATCGTTGCGACCATGGGTTCGCCCTCCATCACCACACGATGCTCAACCTGAAGGCCAACTCGAACCTGCCCTATTGCAGGCAGCGAAAAAAGAAAGAATGCAACCCCCACCCTCATCACATCTCCAAAAAATGAACCAACACGCGTCACGCTGTATTTCAGAAATGCCACCGTTATTCTCCTACTGGAAACGCATGTTCAACTTCATTTAATATGAGATGCAAAAGCACTTGGTGTGCCTCCTGAATCCGCTCGGTTGCCGCTCCCGGCACGACAATCTCAACGTCCGCACATCCAGCAAGAGATCCGCCATCACGACCAAGCAATGCTACGGTCTTCATTCCTCTCGCTTTGGCCGCTTCTAGTGCCAGAGTCAGGTTAACGGCACGTCCACTGGAACTGAAGAGAATGAGGACATCGCCCGGTTGCCCTAAACCTTCAATCTGCCGACTAAAAATAGAATCAAAACCAAAGTCGTTTCCAATGCAGGTGAGAGCTGTACAATCGGCAACCAGCGACACGGCCGGAAGCGATCTGCGATTCCCTCGAAATCGACCAACACATTCCTCTGCCATGTGTAGAGATTCGGCGGCACTACCACCATTGCCCGCCGTCAAAATTTTGTTACCCGCCTGCAACGCATCGACCACCACTTCACAAGCAGATTCAATCGCGGCGGACCGTGCTCGTAAACTCTCAATGGCTTCTATACTCGCATCCAAAGATGTGGAAATCCTTGTCGAAACTGTCATCTCATCTTTTGCCAATGGACCCTCCCCTGCTTAAGAAAACTGGAATACCAGCCACCCCCCCCCATAAACTCACTGTATCGGTAATCCAGCAGAGCCCCCATGAGTTAACCTCATGGGTGAATTAAAAAACAATCTCCACAAAACGGCGTCTGCCCAACCCCTTCACTGCGATAACGTTTACCATCCAACGTATTCTATGTCTACAACGGATCAAAGCTTTGCCGAAAGGCAAGGATGTCGTCGATGGTGGTCGTATCCCTAAACGGTCCGGCGATTGCCTCGTCAACCGCGAACGTGCTGTCGAACGTGCCGCGCCGCCCTCAGTTGTCAGCAGCGCCAGCCCCTGCCCCAGGGGGTCCGCCCATCAAGCAACAGCTGTCCGAACGCCCTTCACCGGACAAGTCGTTGACATGCTCCATCAGGTGGGTGCTTACATACGTGAGGGACTCCCCATTCTGATCTTACTCCGTACTTCATCCGATAGTGAGATTCAATAGCATCGCTAACCCCCTCCCTATCAGCAAATTGCAGATAAGGCTTTTATCCCCACCCACACACTCCTACCATTTTGGACACTATGCGGCCATTCGTTCATCTTCATCTTCACACGGCATACAGTTTGCTCGACGGCGCCTGCCGTATTAGCGAGCTCATCGACAATGTCGCCGAATTAGGAATGCCAGCAGTCGCCATGACTGATCATGGCGTCATGTATGGCACAGTGGAGTTCTACAAAGCAGCCCTCGCAAAAGGAATAAAACCCATTATCGGGTGCGAGTCCTATATCACACTGGGGAGCCACCATGATCGAAATGTCGAGGGCCAACGCCAGAATACGCACCACTTGGTGTTGTTGGCAAAGGATAACGAGGGCTACAAGAACCTCAGTTATCTAATCTCCAAAGCCCATCTGGAAGGGTTCTATTACAAACCCCGGATTGACAAGGAACTCCTTGCAGAACATGCGAAGGGACTCATCGGTCTTTCCGCCTGCCTTAAGGGCGAGGTGACTTCACACCTGGCCAACGATGATGTCCCCGGAGCGATTCAAGCCGCAGGGGAATATTCTGACATCTTCGGAAAAGACAATTTCTTCATTGAAGTCATGGACCACGGCATCCCAGAACAGCGGCGGGCTAACAAGTATATGCTGGAACTCAGCCGTAAGACCAACCTCCCCATTGTGGCAACCAATGACGTCCACTACTTGAAACGCGAGCACGCGGCGGCACACGAAATCATGCTTTGCATGCAAACCGGCACCGTCATAAGTGACCCCAAACGGATGCGCTACAGCACCGACCAGTTCTACCTCAGAACCCGCGCTGAAATGGACAAACTCTTCGGCGAATTTCCAGGTGCCGTGGACATCACTGCCGACATTGCCGATCGCTGTAACGTTGAAATGGAATTTGGAAAGCTGCACTTCCCTACCTACACCGTTTCAAAAGGCATGACCCAAAAAAGCTATCTCATCCAACTCGGACACGAAGGACTCAAAAAGCTATACAACATCCAGAATCCTGAACACCCTCGCGATGCAACCGAAAAAGAGGTGATGGATCGCTTCAACATGGAACTCGGAGTGATCGAGAAAACGGGATTCATCAACTACTTTCTCGTCGTCTGGGACTTCATCCGCTACGCCTTGGATCATAACATCCCGGTGGGACCGGGACGCGGATCTGGGGGGGGCAGTATCATCGCCTACTCCCTTGGTATCATTAGCATTGATCCACTCAAATATAGCCTCATCTTTGAACGTTTCTTGAACCCGGAGCGTGTATCTCCCCCGGACTTCGACATCGACTTCTGCCAAGCCCGGCGCGAAGAGGTGATTCAGTACGTAAAAGAAAAGTATGGCTCAGATCATGTTGCCCAGATCATTACATTTGGTTCCCTTGGTGCGAAAACAGTCGTTCGCGACGTCGGTCGCGTACTCGAGATTCCGTTCAGCAAGTGTAACGAGTTTACCAAGATGATTCCGGATGATCCAAAGATGAAGCTGAAACTTGCACTTGAGATGAGTCCGGATTTCAAGAAGGCCTCAGAGCAAGATGAAGATCTCATGGCTATCATGAAGCACGCCACGGTGCTTGAGGGTCTCTATCGCAACCCGGGAACCCATGCCGCCGGCGTGGTGATTGGCGAGGAGCCATTGATTAACATTATCCCACTAGGAAGAGATAAAAACAAACAGCCCGTCACGCAGTTCGCAAAAGAACCGGTCGAGGAAATTGGACTCCTGAAAATGGACTTTCTTGGACTCAAAACCCTCACTGTTATTCAGGAAACAGTCGATCTGGTGGCCGAAGGGCATGGGATCAAAATTGATCTGGCAACACTTCCCGTTGACGATGTCAAAACTTACGCGCTTTTGAGTCGGGCAGACACCGTTGGCGTCTTCCAATTAGAAAGTGGCGGCATGCGAGATCTCATCCGTCGGATCGGCATCAATAACATTGAGGAAATCATCGCGGTCATTGCCCTCTATCGTCCCGGCCCCATGAATATGCTTCCAGACTATATTGCCCGCAAGTGTGGTGAATCCGAAATCAAGAATGACCATCCCCTTCTTGAACCTATTCTCAGAGACACCTACGGCGTCATGGTCTATCAGGAACAGGTCCAGAAGGCAGCGAATGTGCTGGCAGGCTACTCACTCGGAGAAGCAGACATTCTGCGGCGGGCCATGGGCAAGAAAAAGGCCGAAGTGATGGACCAGCAGCGGGCAAAGTTCATCAAAGGCTGCAAGGACACAAACGCGATCAATGCTGACCTTGCGGGACGTATCTTTGATAATATTGCCAAATTTGCCGGCTACGGATTCAACAAAGCTCACAGCGCTGGCTATGCAATTGTCTGCTATCAGACCGCCTATCTAAAGGCCAACTATCCCGCCGAGTTCATGGCAGCGCTGATCTCATCTGAAATCGGAAATTTCGATAAAATGCCAGTATTTATCCGCGAAGCTGAAGAGATGAGCCTCAAGATCTTGCCACCCGATGTCAATCACAGCGGATGCAGATTCAAACCCGAAGGGGAAGGACTCCGCTATGGACTGGCAGGCATCAAAAACGTGGGAGAAGGGGCCGCAAAGGCAATTATCGCAGAACGAGAAGCAAACGGTCCCTTTACCTCTCTGATGGATTTCTGCTCGCGCGTAGACACCCAGGACGTAAACAAGAAATCCATGGAAAGCCTCGCGCGATGCGGGGCCTTGGATGACGCCAAACAACACCGCGCAAAAATTTTTAATGGTATCGAATTCGCCATGGCCCGTGCGGCAGAAGCACAACGGGATCATGAGTCCGGGCAGGGAAACCTATTTGACCTGATGGCCAGCGACGAAGACGTCAGCGCAGCCACTGAAGGAGATCTTCCAGAATGTGAACCCTGGCATGAGAACGAGCAGTTGGCTGCTGAACGTGAGCTTTTGGGTATCTATATGAGTGGGCACCCACTGACCCAATATGAGTTCATACTTAAGCAGTATTGTTTAACAACAATTGCGGGGATCCCTGACCTTGAAGATCATGCACTCTCCCGCGTCGGTGGGCTTGCATCCATCGTGACGAAGAAGGCAACCAAAAAGAAAGAGATGATGGCGATTGTTCAGTTCGAAGATCTGGAGAACTCAATCGAAGTGCTGGTATGGCCCGACACCTTCCGAAAGTATGCTGCCATTCTGAATAATGACGTCCCCCTTTTAATTGGCGGCGAAGTCTCCAAAAAAGGGGAAGTCCCCAGCTTCATTGCGCACGAAATAGTCCTCCTCGAAGATGCACCAAAGCATTTCTCCGAATGCGTCAGCCTCCACATCTCATGCACGCAACTCGATGCAACGCTTGCAAATGTAAAATGCATTCTTCGCTTGCACCCCGGCTCCATCCCCGTCGTCATCTGCTTGGTATTTCCCTCAGGGGAAAAAGTCATGATCAATACGGATAATGCTTTTAACGTACTTCCGGACATCAGCCTCATACACGACCTGGAACACGAACTTG
>Ga0307929_1000449_pt1 | contig 40107 bp, 38 predicted proteins | sample AceLakmetage1330_FD_203160 | JGI IMG/M metagenome (GOLD analysis project Ga0307929, IMG submission 203160) | Saline water microbial communities from Ace Lake, Antarctica - #1330 | ecosystem: Environmental > Aquatic > Non-marine Saline and Alkaline > Saline | place: Antarctica: Ace Lake... | reverse complement strand
ATATTCTTCACTCGAAATGTCCTTCTTTTTATGTGTTCTTTTTTTCTTACAAATCAATTATACACTGTAATTAAAGGCATTTCGAGCTTTTTTTTCATCCTTTCATTAAAAACACGCTTGTTTTAGGCTTAGTGGAGACAAAAAAGGTCAACATTCAGTCAGAGTGTCAGGAAATTGGAGGATCTTTTTTAAGTTCATCAATGGAGATGCATATCTTGTTGACTATGACGACTATCATTAAAGAAGGATACACAAATGAGAGAAATTAAAAGAAAACCAACCCACCCTGGGAGAATATTAAAAGAAGACTATTTAACATCCCTTTCAATAACTATTACCGAAATGTCTTTAATATTGGGTGTTTCAAGAAAAACTCTTTCTAAAATCATAAATGAAAGAGGAGGCATTACCCCTGATATGGCCTTACGGTTATCTCGTGCACTTGATACAACGCCAGATTTATGGATGAATTTACAAAAAAAATTTGATTTATGGGAAGCATCTTATGCTTCTTTGGAATGGAAATCTGTTAAGCCGTTACCATCCAATCGCATTCATTCACACGCATGATATGATAATAATCCCCAAGTCGCTAACCCATGGGTCAACCCGACGGCAAGGGCCTGCACTTTTTTAAGGCTGAGGCGGCTTTTAAATGATGCGCTTTCTGTTGGTTTTATGGTAGCCCTTGCCGCCGGTTACCCTTGTCGTTAGCCGCTTACCATTTACAATTATCAAAGGATAGTGCAAGCTTTCTTGAGTTACATAGTATCTGCTGAATTTTCCACCTATGGAGAAATTAGCTCGTTATCCATACCTGACTATGCTATGATGTGGATAGCTGGTTAAAGGCATTACATCCATCTCATATAGGCTTAGGAGGTATTTCAATGATCAAAAATACTTTTGAAAGTTCTTTTCCCCCCTGAATGGGTTGAAACTAACATCAAAGATCCAATTAATGAACTGGTAATTATCCGTGACATAATTCCATGGCAAAAAATTATTGACCGTTTGTGTCCTTTTTATGATGATTCTAAAGGAGCTTTTGGAAAATCTCTCAGAACAATGATAGCCCTCTTGATAATATTGCGCTATAGAAGCTTGAGTGATCGAAAAGTCATTGTAGAAGTGCAAGAAAACCGCTATATTCAATACTTTTGCAATGTACCGGATAGTATTTTGAGGACATTCATCCATCACAGTTCCTTATGTGTTTTTAGAAAACGTCTCGGTGAGAAAGGTATAGCAATAATAGAAGATGAAATTTTTGAGTTTCTTCGAAAGGTTGGAGTAATTAAGGGTGACAATGCTTTAATTGACTCAAGCGTATTGCCTAACGATATTATTCATCCCAATGATGTACTTCTAGTTTATAAAGCCTTTAAAAAAATGGCACAATTTGCGAAATTACACGGAATTTCGGTGTGGTGGGATGAAGATTCAATAAAAAAATTATGGCGTGAATATAACTTGACAAAAAAGGCTAATCGTCTGGATTTTTTGGTAAAATTTAACGCTTTTTTTATTCCTGCTTTCGAGATCTTTAAGATGAAAGTCCAAGCTTTGAAAATTCCAGAAACCACTGAAAAAAGAAAAAATAAAGCTGAAGCATTGTGTAGACTTCTTGCGTTATTTCAAGAGCAGACTGCGGAAAAAGTTACGGGTGAAATTCACATAAAAAATCGTATAGTGTCACTTGATGAACCGGAAGCACGGCCTATTAAAAAGGGGAAAGAGCATCCTGACTGTGAATTTGGTTCAAAAGTTCAAATGAGCTTTAACCGGGAAGGTTTTATGATTACCGTTGAAAATTTTATTGGTAATCCCAACGATAAGACTCTATTCCCAGCAACACTCGTTGTTTTTAAAAAACGTATGAAAGAAGATCCGGAAAATGTCATTACTGACCTCGGCTACCGAAGCCGGAATAATTTTAAAATCTCAGAGAATATCCCCAATGTGTTTTTGGGGCGTAGCGATGATGTTTGTGAAGAAAAAAAGGATTTTTGCTGTAAAGCAAGATCCGCAACAGAGGGTTTCATCGCAGTTGCAAAAAATATCAGAGGCTTTGGGCGAAGCCTTTATAACGGTTTTGAGGGAGATAAGGTATGGTCTCTTCTTTGCCAAACCTCTTATAATCTGAGGAAATTCATTTTACTTCTAAAAGACGAGAAAATAAGTGAGAAAAGTTTGATTAAACTTAGCCTGGCATAATTGTCAATCAATATCAGCATAAAGTCAATTTGGTATTACTATATTGGGTGTAGAGTTGCGTTTTTTGTAGATATTTTTGATAAAATAGTGATGAGTTAGCCTCTGGTTCGTTTTTAAATTTTGTTTGATTTTTATTAAAATTTCAAACTAAATTGAATGCAAATAGTGTGCCAAATTCAAAATTCACCGGATACTATGTAGGCAAAGTCCAACTGATTTGTTCGGAATTTAAAAAAAGGCCTAAAGGCCGCAAAAAATACTTGGTTAGTAACAACTTAAAAGCAATACCTCGTCAAATTTTGTTAGCGTATCGAATTCGCTGGGAAATAGAAATTTTTCACAAAATGGTGAAAATGTTTCAAGGATTTGAAGATATTGCGACCAAATCATTCAAATCGGTAATTTCTCATGTAGATTGGGTATACTGTGCTTATATCTTACTTAATTCGAAGCCTCCTGGTATGCCTGCTCACATCAAATCGATAAAAGAAAAACAAAAGTTCGTAGAACAGGCTATAAAAAAAAAGGAATACTCCAAATATCTTCAAATTTTATCAAGGATAAATGGAGCAGAACAGTTAAAGATTGAGCTAAGAACGGTTCTTGAAGGCTCTGCTGGGTTGCAAACCGCCGTCTGACAAGGCTTTGCGGCCCGGTTCAATCAAATTGGGGCAACATTTAAGTTTTTAGATATTAAAACAATCAATAGGGCCATTCGATCCAACATGTTGTTCACCATTTTTTATGCGGTTATCCTTTTGGCGGCAGGATTTATTTACTCTTGGTTTCTGGCGAACTCCATAACCAATTCTATTAAAAGGATTATCAAAGGTTTATCCAAAAGCTCTGAGCATTTAGCGTTCGCTTCAAACCAAATTTCATCTGGTAGCCAGATAGTAGCGGAGGGGACTTCTGAACAGGCAGCTTCAGTTGAAGAAACATCTTCTTCTTTGGAAGAGATGACGGCCTTGACCAATCAGAACGCTGAGAATGCGGGGTATGCCAATGATCTGATGGCGGACGTGAATAAGCTCATTGCGAATAGCAATGAATCAATGTCACAATTAACCAGTTCCATGGCGAATATTTCAAAATCTAGTGAAGAGATGTCTAAAATAATCAAGACCATTGATGAAATATCTTTTCAGACTAATTTATTAGCGTTGAATGCTGCTGTAGAAGCAGCAAGAGCTGGTGAAGCCGGAGCTGGTTTCGCGGTAGTGGCAGACGAAGTTCGCAATCTTGCCATGCGGGCTGCAGAAGCAGCGAAAAACAGATCTGATTTGATCGAAAGTAGCGTGAAAAATATCAAGGATGGGGCGGCTTTGGTCAATACAACAAATGACGACTTTATCGAAGTCGCCCAAAATGCAAATAAAGTAGGTGATTTGGTAACCGCAATTTCAGAAGCATCAAAAAAGCAAGCATTAGGCATTGACCAGGTAAACAAATCTGTCAGCAAGATGGACAAAGTCGTGCAACAAAATTCTGCTACTGCGGAGGAGTCAGCATCTTCATCCGGAGAACTTAATACACAAGCTGAACACCTGAAAGGCTATGTCAGGGAGTTGTTAGTGTTCGTGGGGGCAAACAATATAGCTCCTCATTCTTCAGTCGACAAACGTTTATCATTGCGGAATAAAAATCTTAAACAACAAAAAGGCGAAGTTGTTCCTAATCAAATTATTCCTATGGATGATGATTTTACTAACTTTTGAAGGCATAATTAGGCCCAGTGGTGATGATTTCTGCTATGAAGATTGACTTTCGAATGACTGAAAAGAATCAATATTGCCATGATAAACTTGCACTTTTTGAAAAACAGCACGGAAGGAATAGACAATGAAAATGGGATACCGAAAACGCCACATAACAAAAAAATCCAGTGGACGCAAAAAGCCGCGCGGCTGTTGAGCTTAGCGTTCGGCTTGAGATTACAGTGCATATATGACTGGTATTAAATATTGATATGCGGTCATCAATATGGTATTTTGTCCTCTAATGATATAAAATATTTAGGTGGATGTGAGAAATGAACTATAAAGCCGGAAAATTTTTTTATTTGTCTAAATTGTCATTACGAAAAGACCTGTGGCAATTCCTAAATCGGGAAGACAGTATAATTCGGATGGAAACTGTAAGGGAGTTCATGACAAATAACCTACCCATCTTCACTTAAAATATGCTGTAAATACTGAGCATTAAATTTGAAAGCGGGTAGTTTTATTATGATGAAGACCCTAACTGAATTAAATTAGTGCCCTTTGGGTGGGCTTCTCTCTGGCTTAACATTTTACTTTATCTCATAATTGCATGGTATTTATTTTGTACCAAAAAGTACAAATTTTTATACTGTTAAATTAGAACTGCTGCTAAATCTGTTTCAAGAACATTACTGATGAGTTTGGATATGATGTCAAAGTAAACCGAGTGAAACACTAAGGATGATTGTGTCGACCTGCAAGGTCGAACTCAATCCTTTGTTCAAGAAGCCCGTATTCGGAGCCAGTGCCTAATTTTGCCATAAGGGTTTTGCTTGGAATAGTTCAGGAGGGAAATCCCACCGAAGCGGGAAAACCTCCGGTGGGAAAGAGGAATGTTTTCAACAATTACGTTGCAATCGAATTATTGTAGCCTGATCTTTGATATTTTGTAGGTAAAAAAGCCTAATCTTGGAAGCCTTGGCGCAGACATCCTGTTCCGTTCACACGGGATTTCAAACAAATAGTTTTTAACTCTGTACAGTCCTACATTTTATCCGGGATCTTCAGGAATCATCTGATGCGGCAGTACCGAATAAGAATACTTGAGTTCCCCCCCGCACTCAGGGCAAATAATTGGAGGTATCACCGTTTTCTGTTCAGATATGGATTCTACAGCTTTGATTCCATAAGCCGTTTCCATAAGTTTCCTAATCTGGTCCAATTCAACTGAAGATGAAGGGCTCAAAAATCCATAATATCTCACCTTTATAAAGCCTGTGGGCAAGACGTGTTGAAGAAATCGACGAATAAATTCCATGGCATCAAGCTTCATGGTACGCCAGCGTTCACTACCAGTCTTTTTATACTTGAAAAAGACATCTCGCCCCTCAACTTTGACAATACGATGGTCAGAGATGGCCACCTTGAAAATATAGGGAGCCAGGTATTTGATGCTGTTCTCGCTGTTGCCAATGGCCTGACTGTTAACATTCCAGTCAATTTTCCAGATACTGGCGGGTATCTGGGATAAAAGGCCAGCTTTTTTCATTTCTTCACAGAATTTTGCCCGGAATATCTTTGACATAGCCTTCACGGGCAGGTAAAAATCAATTCTGGAAGGGTGCCAACTGCCATCTTCCTTTAATATTGCTCCGCCAGGAACAATGTAATGGATATGGGGATGGTACTGTAGCTGGCGGCCCCAGGTGTGAAGCACTCCGAAAAAACCGGGTAAATCACCTCCCATAAATCTGGGATCGAGTGCAAGTTTTTTTAGAGTCTGTGAAGATGCCGCGAACATTGCGGTATATGCGACTCGCTGGTTACTGCGGATGAGAGCTCGTAATTGTTCAGGTACTGTGAATGTGATCATGAAATGGTGCCCCGGCAGTTGCCGCTCCATCTGCACTTCCATCCATTGTTTGGTATTATGATTTTGACATGCCGGGCAATGGCGGTTACCGCAGGATCTGAATGATATGTGCTGTATACCGCACTTGGTGCATTCATAAACGACCAGACCACAGGCTTTCGTCCGGCATTGAATAATGGCTTCAATGACCTTTTTATGATTATTGGGCATGGATGTTTCAAAAGATGCCATGTACTCCGGGCCAAAAGTCCGAAAGATTTCATTAATTGAGTACACGGTCAAATCCTCTCATGGTATTGTCTATGATGTTGTAGGCATCTTCGGCCCCTTTGTTGGTGAACTGGAAGTATCCCATGGTAGTTTCAAGCTGACTGTGGCCCATATAGCGTTGAATGAGCCTGGGATTTGTCCCAGCTTCCAATAAATGGGTCGCATAGCTGTGTCGCAAGGTATGGATGGAAACATACCGTTTTGTGATCCCGGCAGTACTCTTTACTTGTCGAAAGGCATTTTGGACGCTTCCCATGGACATGGGTGATTTTGAAACAGCGGCCTTATTTGAACCTCTGCCCAAAGCTGGAAATATAAACTGGGAGTTTCTATGGGTGCGCCAATAACGTCGAAGCAGATCAAGTGTGTTCTGAGAAATAGGGACAAAACGATCCTTAGCCCCTTTTCCTCTGTGAACATGAATCATCATACGATCTTTGTCGATGTCCGACACCTCTATTTTCAATGCTTCAGAAAGCCTGAAGCCGCAGGCATAAACTGTTGAAAAAAAAGTATAGTAGTGAAAAACAGTCACGCAGTTGAGTATGTTATAGACTTCTTGTCTGCTCAAAACACAGGGCAACCGTTTTTCTTTTTTTGAATTCATGTAGGACAGAAGGTGCCAGTCACGCTTGAGCACATTCTGAAAAAAGAACCGGATGCCGCTATGGGCAATACGCAAAGTGGACGCTGACCATTGATCTTCATCTCGTCTATGAAGAAAATAATCTTCCAGCTCAACTTCTGAGATCAGGTCAGGTGTTTTTTCATAAAAATCTACAATTTGACGAACAGAACGGGTGTAACACTCCTGGGTGCTTTGACTCAGACCTGCAAGTTTTAGGGTTCTCATGGATTTTTCATAATAATCTTTCATCACGACACTTCTCCTTAAATTGGGGTTAAAAGAAACAACCCCTAAAGTTTACAGGAAGTGATTGATTTTATGAAATTTTATTAGAAAATAAAACTTCCGGGCAACCTCAGCAGAGCCCCCCCGAGGGGCAATAGGAACCGGCCAATTGGGCCGTCTACGGTTCCGGGCGGCCCATTGCCCGTCGGGGGGGGGGGGGGCGGCATGATATCATTTTCAATATTCGTTGTGTTCGGCAGGACATGCCCGTTATTAGAAATAATGGAGGTCTTTCAAGAAGGTGGTTGAGATGGGAGGCTTCGGGGATCTGCCGCGCAGCGGCTTACTTGAACAAATGATAGGAAATCTGATTCGACAAATTATGGAAAGTCGGGGTATCAAATGGGTATGCAAGATGTTAAAGTTGGGGTTTGACATAGGAGCCACTACACGGGAACCGAATATATGTTATTGCCAATTAATTGTAATTACTGACTTTATTTTTAGGTCAAAAAAATTGCTTCAAGGTGACCCATGTTCCTTAAAGTTAGTATACAGCGATTCTTCACTAAAACTTCAAAGTATGTTGATGGTTCAATGCAAATTGCTAAAATCGGCTACATTAATAGAAACACCAAAAAAAGTTATGGCCACAAATACAGACATGGGAATGACCACGAATTATTGTCGTATAGGTTGAAATATCTCAAATCTAACTATAGATACGGTGAGAATGGAATAAATGTTTTCAACGCAAGAGTTCTAATTGCCAAGGTGGCAAACCATGTCTCTCGTATCAAGCTTAATTTAAACAACATCAGGTGTATAAAATGCCTATTATTGCAAGGTTTTATGGTATCCTAATAAAAATGTATTTCAAAGAGCATGGTGTTCCACATTTTCATGCTATCTATGGCGAGTTCAATGGGGTTTACAATATTGAAACACTGGAGATGATCGAAGGAGATCTTCCCAAAAGAGCTCATCGCTTAATAAAAGAATGGGCAACCATTTATAAGCGCGAATTAAATGATATGTGGGAAACTCAAAATTTCAAAAAAATTCCTGGGTTAGAATAAGGAGGACTTCTTATGACTTACTATCCAAAAATAAAAATGGTAAAGCCAATAATAGATAAACGAATTATTGTAACTTTTGAGAATGATATAAAGAAAATTTACGATTGCTCACCATTATTAAAACAAGAATCTTTTCGTCCTTTAACAAATGATATATTGTTTAATTGTATAAAGGTAGACTTAGGTGGCTATGGAATAAGCTGGAATGAAGAAATGGACTTGAGTGAGTCGGAGCTATGGTTAAACGGCATATCTGCCGAACAAATCACTTAACCTGACCCAGAGAAGTTTGCAGTTTTTTCGGAGGCTGTTGGCTGGGCAGGTTAGCTCGGCGTTAGCGCTTGTCTACCTTGATATCGGCTGTGTTAGATGGAGATTTTTCATAAAGCCTTTAAAACTAAATTTTATAGAAACGAATTTTTAAGTAATTGATCGACTCTTAAATAGCTGTTTTCCAACATTGTTAACAATGACAATTATTCGGGATATTTCCTATGATTTAAAACAAAAAACCACTTGCTCCCAATCTGGTAATTTGATATGCTCTTTTTATGAGAGTAATCGCAAAAAAAATATTGAGGAGTTTCTGGAACCTTCATCCAGACTCAGAGCAATCATTACGGGCATGGTATGCAAAAACAAAATTCGCTAACTGGAGAACACCCAGTGATGTGAAAAATGATTATCGAAATGCCAGTTTTGTTTCAAACAATCGAATCGTTTTTAATATTAAAGGAAATACGTATCGTCTTGTGGTAGCTCTCAATTATGAGTTCAGCATTGTTTATATTCGTTTTATAGGTACTCACAGCGAATATGACAAAACAGACGTCACGACAATATAGGTGGCATTATGGAAATCAAACTTATCAAAACAGATAAAGACTATTCAGATGCTTTACAGGAAGTTGAAAAACTAATGGCTGCTACCCCGGATTCCCCTGAAGGAGATAGACTGGAAATCTTGGTTACGCTGATAGAGTCATACGAGGAAAGGAATTATCCGATTCCTCCTCCAGATCCTGTTGAAGCTATACTCCATCAAATGGAAAGTCAGGGCTTATCTCGTAGAGATTTGGAGCCCCTTCTCGGTTCAAGAGCACGGGTCTCAGAAATACTAAACAAAAAAAGATCATTATCACTGAATATGATAAGAAAATTACAAAAAGGTTTAGGAATTTCTGCGGAAATATTAATTAAACCTTACAAGTTACAAGCCAATTGAACAATTGATTTTATCAAAAAATGATATCGTCCATTTTACTGAACCATTTAAATTGCAAGTATTTTAAAACATAACTAAATTGCTCGCGAAGAGCGCTAACCAGTCAGTGCGCGAGAACGGGAAGCGCTTTTCCGTAAGCTTTTGGCGCGGCTGGTGACTTCACCGTTCGGCGTCTGATCAGCCATCACAAATCCGGGTTGCGAAGTTGCGTATTGTCGGCTATATTTAAATAGAACTAAAACAAAGACGAGGTGGACTATATGACAGCTACAACGGAGAGATTGCTCAATGATGCGCTTGCCCTACCGCCCATCGAGAGGGCTGAGTTGATTCAACGCCTCTTCCAGAGTTTCGATCCCTCTGAGGACAACCATATCGATACTGCTTGGACGGAAGAGATTGAATATAGAATCGAAGCATACGACAAAGGGTTACTCACAGCTTCCCCAGCAGAGGACGTCCTGGCCAGGATCAACCAACGATGAGAATACTCGTCCTCTCATGTGCGGAAGACGAATTTGCTGAAGCCGTTGACTACTACAATGAACAGCGTCCTGGCCTGGGCTTTGAGTTTGCTGTGGAGGTACAGCGTACATTCGAGCGGATCCGACACCATCCAGAAACCTGGCCGATGTTTTCATGCCGAGCCCGAAGATGCCTCACCGACCGATTCCCTTTCGGCGTGCTATACCAAGTTCGTAGTGACTGCATTTTGGTAGGAACCATCATGCATCTCAAGCGTGACCCTATGCGCTGGCAGCAGCGAGTAGGCGAAGCTTTCGGCGAGCCAAACGCTTGAGAGAGACCGGGTTTGTAATGTAGTTTTTTGGAAATATGTGCGAAAACAAAATGAAAACTTTCATCAGAGGTTCCAGGGAAAAGCCGCCCGGCCCCTCCGCTCCACATTCGGCGAGATGACATGAAAAATCCTTGGCTACAAATTCCTGCTTCTGATTACGAGGCTCACATGGCTTTGCCTGAAGTTTTCCAAGCACAGGTTCTTAGCAAACTGTTTGCGTCGGCATTGGCAGAATATATTCCCGAATCTCTTGCAGTTTTTGGTTGCACAACCGGCAACGGTTTCGAGCATATTGATATATCACAAACGAAACGTATTGTGGGCCTTGATATAAACCCCGAGTACCTTGAGATTCTCAAGAATCGTTTTGAAAGCAAGATTCCATGTCTGCAAACGATCGAAGCCGATTTCACTATTTCAGGTTTCCAAATTGAACCTGTTTCAATGGTCTTCGCAGGGCTTTTATTTGAGTATGTCAGCATACGCACCGCATTGGCAAGTATCGAACGTTGCATGCTACCGAGAGCTATGTTGGTGGTTGTTTTTCAATTACCGAGTACAGAGTCAGCCCCGGTAACGCCTACTCAATACAAAAGCCTTGAACTCCTTACACCGTTAATGCGGTTGGTTTCTCTTGAAGAGTTTTCGAATGCCTGTATGAGCATTGGGATTCATGAGGTAAAAAAAGAAACCGTTCCACTAAAGAAGGGGAAAGCATTTCATGTTGGCTATTTTAGAAAGAACGCCGAACCAACGGGTCAACCCGACGGCAAGGGCCTGCACTTTTTTAAGGGTGAAGCGCTTTGAAATGATGCGCTTTCTGTTGGTTTTATGGTAGCCCTTGCCGCCGGTTACCCTTAGCGTTAAGCAAATACTTATAAATCCAAACATCAAAAATATGACAACAGCTTATTTTAAAAATTAGCCCTTAATTTTCTTGACAATGTAGTATCATGTAACGATACTATAGACATTAGGGTTTGAATAGATTAGCTGTTCACATTTTGGAAAATTACAGGATGACATTAAATTCAAAACAGACAAAAACACTCCAAAAAGTATTTGAGCGCCCCGCACATTCCAGTATAGTCTGGGCTGATATTGTAAATCTTTTGAAAGGATGTGGTGCTGAAATCTTACAACGCCAAGGGTCTCGTGTTTGTGTCAAGTTAGGGGATCAACGAGCGGTTTTCCACTCTCCTCATCCTCAAAAAGAGGCGGTCAAAGGTGCTGTAAATGACATCAGAGCATTTTTAAAACGGGCAGGAATTGAATTATGAACAAATCAAATATTCTTACATATAGAGGCTATCTTGGAGAAGTTTCCTTTGACAATGAGGCAAAGATATTCTATGGACATGTTATAAATACCAAAGATACGATAACATTCCAGTCTGATAATGCAAAAAGCCTTGAAAAGGAATTTCAAGTGTCAGTGGACACTTACCTTGATTTTTGTCAGGAATTAGGAGAGTCACCGGAAAAACCATATTCTGGAAAATTTGTGTTACGATTGCCTCCAGAAGGACATCGAGCTATTGCACTTGCTGCTCAAATATCAAACCAGAGCCTCAATACATGGGCTGTAGAGCATTTGGTTAAAAGTGCTGAACAAGAACTTCAACGATCGGTTTAAATAAAAATCTTTTGGACTATTTAGCATAAGATGACGTAATCTATGGTGCTAACCAACGGGTCAACCCGACGGCAAGGGCTTGCACTTTTTTAAGGCTGAGGTGGTTTTTAAGTGATTCCTTTTCGGCTAATTTTATGGTAGCCCTTGCCGCCGGTTACCCTAACCGTTAGGTGCAATGCTTAAGGAAGAAAAGAAGTAGGATACTCAATGGAAGGTAGTTCCGACGTATTCAGACATATAATTCATTACTCGTTTCATCTATTGGTGCCATTTGTATTCGCAAAACTATTTTGGAAGAAAAACTGGTGGAAAGCAGCGCTGATTATGTTGGCAACAATGCTCATTGATTTAGATCATCTCTTGGCCGATCCAATTTTTGATCCCAATCGTTGTAGCATAGGTTTTCACCCTCTCCACGGTTTATGGGCGGGGATATTTTATTGCGGTCTTCTGGCCGTTCCTTCATGGAAGTGGCGTGCAGTATCTGTGGGATGCTTGTGGCATTTATGCACCGATTTCATTGATTGTTTACTTGGCGGATTATGGCCCTAAATATATTCCGCCTTAAAAAGTTTCGAGCTGTGCGGGTACCAATTATTTGTAGCGCATTAATATACAAATGTAATAAATTAGGGCTGTTTGAGCCTTCAAGCTGTATCTATACCTTGTAAATAGCACTGAGATTCTGATCCAAATAGGCTCAGCTATGATCTACCCGCACAGCTCGCAATTTTTAGCAGAAACATTGATGGCCCAGGCTGGACCATTTCCACCCTGGCCTTCTTCTATCTCATTACCCCTTGGCTTCTCAAACGCTACCAAAACCGGTCGGACTCGCACTTGAATCGCTCGATCACTGTTCTGATGGTGTTACAAGCCGTTGTGTTCTTTGGTCTCTATTTTGGCATTTCGAAGGTTGCTGACCCTAACGTGGGTTTTTGGGTGTCGCACGCCTGGCCCATTTCCAGGATACCCGTATTTGAGATGGGGTTGGTGGCAGGATTGTTGGTGCTACGCCAAGGAAGCCGGGATCGCGACACGTCTGTCAAGATGATGGGCGTGTCAATCGTTCAAGGCCACCAGTGGATGCGCAAGGTTGAATGGAGTGCGGGGATTTTCTCACTTTTCATCGTTGTCTTGTCTGTTGTTAATGTGCTGACCAAGATAGATTTGGGCGGAAGTTGCTGGATGCAGGGGGTGTTTCCGTTTACGCTGCTTCAGATTATTGTTGGCCTGTCAATGGCCGAACAGGGAGCGGGGTCTGTTACTTGGCGCTTACTGAATTGGCCACCCATGTTGTTTCTGGGCAAAATTTCCTTGTCGTTGTACCTGGTGCATGAACCCATCATCCAGTATGTGGCCTGGATCGCCCGTCCCGATCAATTCTGGATCAAGGGGTTGCCCACGCCGATGCCAGCCTGGGGAACGGCCGTGGTGATCCCGGTGAGCTTAGTTTTGGCCGTTCTGCTGGAACATTACGTTGAGTCACCCGCTCGTAAGTATCTGGGGAGCAGGCCAGGGTAAATTTTACATCATCAAGGAGAACTATACGAGCGTGAAAACGAATTTGGGCAACCTGTAGCTGTTTGAGCCTTCAATCTGTATCTATGCCTTGTAAATAAGACTGAGATTATGATCCAAATAGGCCCAGCGTGACCTACCCGCACAGCTCTAAAATTTTCTAAAAATATATTTTTTGACGTTTTATTGTCATACAATGGCTTGAATCTGCCCAAGCAAACCCTTTGATGAGATAAAAATGGTTTGCCCGGGAACGGCTGGCGTTTTCATCAGATATTTTTTGCTGTTCATTCTGAAATGTTTCCTCTACAATGCTCATATTATTATCTCCTTTCTCAAATTATTTTGAATGGTGTTTGGAGATAATAATCATTTATTTCAAAATTTTAAAGTAGGTCAACACTTGTAGACTTATTCGTATATTTGGAGATATTGGAAATTTAATGGATAACAACGATATACTGCGGCGGTTTCGCTATGCCATGGATGTGAAAGACAGCACCATGGTGAAAATTTTTCAACTGGGCAAATGTAATGTGAATCTTGCGGGTGTGAAGGCTTTGATGGCAAAAGAAGATGACCCGGAATTCATGGTCTGTGGTGATGATGCCATGGGCTTGTTTCTGGATGGCCTGATTACCTATAACCGGGGGATACGGGAAGAGGGTAGTCAACTTCCGTCTAAGTCATCCCAGGCATTGAATAATAATCTGATAATGAAAAAAATGAAGATTGCTCTGGAATTAAGGCAGGATGATCTCATGGAAATTTTCAGTATGGCGGGGGTGACGGTTTCCAAAGGCGAATTAACTGCCTTATTTAGAAAAGAGGGGCATAAAAATTATCGGCCCTGTCAGGATCAATTTTTGCGTAACTTTTTGAAGGGGCTTGGGCTCCGGAATCGGCGGTGATATCCCCCCTAAGTCCCTTACTCGATAACAATATCCTCCCGGTTCAGCAACAAATTTGTTTTCACAGTGAAAGTAGTTCGGGGATATCTTGTCTGTAATATTTTCATATTATGATTTTTATCCCCCCTGAGCCGGGACTGGGAGGATGGATGCACAATCAAGGTGATCTGCTCCGGTACCGTTACCGTTACCGGATATTTTTTTTGAATTTCACCCAGGGTTTTATCAAGAAACAGCTCAGAAAATACCAGATGCCCAAAGGCCGGATGCCAGGGGCCTGCTAACATGGATTCTGGATCTTGGAGAAGATCCGAGGCCTGGAGGCCCATGCGGATTACCGGGATTTCATGCTCGGTGAAGACCTTATACAGCTCCTTGACCAGGGAGACACTTTCAGCCAGTTCCATGGGGATGTAATCTCCCTTTCGATACCATCGGGTAAGCAGGCTTCCCTCAAGCACAATCAGGGGATAAATGCGCATAAAATCAGGTTTCAAACGGCAGATGGTCATAGCTGTATTCAGGGCGATTTGGGGGGTATCACCGGGAAGGCCCACCATCATCTGCATGCCAGTCTTAATGCCATATGCCTTGAGCAGACGAGCCGCATTCCGGGTATCTTCCTGGGTATGACCCCTGCGGGCCTGTTCTAAAACCCCGTCATCCATGGACTGAACCCCCAGTTCAACGGTGGTTAAGTCATAGTCTTTGGTGATATCAAGAATGGATTCACAGATGGTGTCTGGCCGGGTGGAACATCGAATTTCATTAATTTTATTTTCCCTGACCAGTTGCTGGGCACACGCCAGAAGCGTCACAATGGTTTTTGGAGGAAGCCCCAGAAAATTCCCGCCAAAAAAGGCCAGCTGGACATGGGAACGGTTTCCCTTAAATTTCAGAAAATCATTGACTTCCTTTTGAATGAAGGCTGCATCGGGCAGGGAATGTGTTTCGCTGGTGATGATGGATTGATTGCAAAAGGCACACTGGTGGGGGCAGCCGGAGTGGGGGATAAAAATAGGAATGACCAGAGGCTTTTCAGAGGGCATGGGTCATTCCTGGCAGACCTTATTTAACAGGTCATGATCGTTTACATCATTTTTTCCGTTGGATGGGGGGGGGGCATTTTCTTGGTTTTCCAAGTTTGCTTGATCCAGGATTTTTGCTTTTTTCAGGCGTTTCAGTGCCTTTTCTGCGGAATCCTGCTCTGCGGCTTTTTTGCTTTTCCCCACTCCCGTGGCCTGGATGCTGCAAACCCTTAGATTGATTTCAAATGTTTTGGCATGGTCAGGGCCCTGTTCTCCAGAAACGGTATAGCGGGGTGCCCTTTGGCCCATCTCCTGGACGTACTCCTGCAAAAGACTTTTATAGTCATCCACCACCGTTGTTTTACTGGAAATATAATCCACCTCATCCTGGAACAGCCCTTTGATCAGCTGGGACGTTTTGATAAATCCCAGATCCAGATAGATGGCGGCCATCACCGCCTCAAAGGTATCGGCAAGAATGGAGTTCTTTTTTGTACCGCCAGACAGCCATTCTCCCTTGCCAAGAAAAATGAATCGTCCCAGGTCAATCTTTCTGGCCATGGTTGCAAGGCCGGGTTCACTGACCAGTCCGGCCCTCATCTTAGACAGATCCCCCTCTTTCATATCCGGGGATTGTTCCATGAGGAATTCACCAATCACAAGACCCAGAACGGCATCCCCCATGAATTCCAGCCGCTGATTGTCGGAAAGTTCGGCATCCTGGGATTCGTTCACATAGGAGCTATGGCGAAGGGCCGTGGCCAGCAACGCTTTGTCCTGGAAGGTATGACCCAAGTTTTCCTCAAGGATTTCCAGGGCTGCCGGGGATTTATGAAGATCGGTGATGGCATTGGAAAGGGTTTCAAATAAGTGGCAGGGGACATGGAGATTTCCGGTGCCTTTTCCCATTTGTACTTCAGGTTTCATATCTCCATGAAAATCAGACCCCCCAGTGATCAGTAAACCTCTGTTTTGGGCCATTTTTTCAAAATATCGAATCTGTTCTTCCGAGTGATCGGTGTGGTGGACTTCAATTCCGTCAAGTCCCATGCTCACAAGATCATCAATTAGTTCTCCCATGGGATAGGTCTCGGGGGCTTTGATGAGTCCTGGATGGGCCAGAACGACAACCCCCCCGGCCTTGTGAATGAGTTGGATCGCCTCCTGGCAGGAGAGTCTTGTCTTATCTACATGGGCCAGGCAACCCGTGCCAAGGTAGCGATCAAAGGCTTCATTAAAGGTGGTTACCACTTTTTTCTCTATGAGGGCAAGGGCAATGTGGGGCCGTCCCATCTGACCATTGCCACAGATTTTTTCAACATCTTCAATGGAAATGTCTATGCCTGCCAGCTGGAGTTTTTCTATGATTTTGGGGTTTCGATTCTCCCGGGCCTGTTGGAGGGTTTCCAGGGTTTTGTGCAGGAAATTGTCATAGATACTGAATCCATACCCCAGAATATGAAAACTGCCCCCTCCGTTCATGCGCTCAAGGGGATCGGCACTGATTTCAATGCCGGTCATGAATTCAAGGGAGGGGGGAATGCCAGCATCCATGGCCTGGCACACCCCGTCTATGGTATCGTGATCGGAAATGGCAATGGCCTTAAGTCCTTGCTCCTGGGCCTGTTCCACAATTTCTTCGGGGCTGTAGGTGCCATCCGAGGCACTGGAATGAATATGAAGATCAATCACGGGTTCCTTAAATTCCAAGGGCTTTTTCCATCATTTCTTCCCTGGTTTTGCACTCAATGCACTGGGTGGTCACGGGCCGTGCTTTTAATCGTGCAGAAGAGATATCATCTCCACAGGTTTCACAGATGCCAAAACTATTGTTTTCAATGCGAATCAATGCCTTTTTTACTTTTTTAATAAGCTTGTGTTCCCGGTCTCTGATTCTTAGCTCAAAGTTACGTTCCGATTCGTGGGATGCCCGGTCTGTGGGATCTGCGAAATTCTCCTTGGGAAGAGTCATTCCGTTTACAGTGGTATCAGCATGGGAAAGCAGATCTTTGAGTCTTTCGGTCAACAGTGTTTTAAAAAACTGTATCTCTTTTTCTTCCATGTTTATATATCCTTCGGCTTTGAGTTGCTTCTGATCAGATTAAAATCAACAAATTCAAATTTTCGGGGTTGATGCCGCCATTGAACTCAGAATTTGGGCATCATTTTAAAGTGCTTTTTAAAGAGCCTGTATATTCATGAGTAAACGTAGCCGTATATAGCTGAATAAAGTCAATTTGGACTCTCTTACACCCCTTTAATTCCTGGCTCAGGAGGGGTCATCAACTAAAATCCGAAAAGTTGAATTTAATATTGTAATCTGTTCTAATGGTAAAGTAAAGTTTAAAATTGAAGATAGGGTTGCCTTATCCCCATCCTGGCGGAGGCCGTTTTTTTAAGGAATGAGTTACAGGGAATCTGTGTGATCAAGGTTAAACAGATGACGGGCCGCATTAAGGTACCGGGCGTCATCTCGATGGTTGCCCATGTTTTTTAAAAACCGTATGGGGTCATGCATGATTTTGTCGGCAATGGATCGGGTCATGCGCTCGATGGCCTCGTGATCCTGGGGGGAGAGGTGGGCCATGGCACCCACAGTTTTTTTGATTTCTGCCTGGGCAATGCCATCTATCTTTCTTCGGATGGCCACAATGGTGGGAACCATTTCCAGGCTATCCATCCATTTCTTGAACTTGATCACCGCTTCGTCCACCAGGCGCTCCCCTTTGATGGCTTCTTTGTTCCGTTCATCAATATTGCCATTGACAATGTCCTGGAGGTCATCAATGTCATAGAGAAAGCAATTGCTGATCCGATTGATGTTCGGATCCAGATCCCTTGGCACGGCAATGTCAATGAAGAACAGGGGTCGGTTTTTTCTGGAACGCATGATGCCTTTTATCTGGGAGGCGGTGAGGATAAATTCTGTGGCCCCGGTGGAGCTGATGATGATGTCCACCTCTTTTATAAAGCCTTCCATTTCTTCAAATTTAACGGCTTTCCCATTGAATTTTTTTGCCAGGGTCACGGCATTGCAAAAGGTTCTGTTGGCCACCACAATCTCTTTAACGCCGTTTGATATCAGGTGTTCCACGGCAAGTTCTGCCATTTCCCCTGCCCCCATGAGCATCACGCTCCGGGTGCTGATATCACTGAAAATTTTGTTGGCAAGTTCTGTGGCTGCATAGCTTATGGACACGGCGTTGTCCCCGATGCCGGTCTCTCTTCTTACTTTTTTGGCAATGTTAAAGGCTTTGTGCATCAGGCGGTTCAGAATGACACCGGAGGTGTTTGCAGCCACACTGTTCCGATAGGATTTCTTTACCTGGCCCAGGATTTGGGGTTCCCCCACCATCATGGAATCCAGACTACAGGAGACCCGAAAAAGGTGTTGGATGGCCTCATCTCCTGTATAGGTGTAAAGGGCGTCTTCAAATTTGTCAACGGGAACAGATTTAAATTGGGAAAGGAATGTTTTGACACAATCTTGACCATCCCCCTGGACTGGGATAAACAAAATTTCCATTCTGTTGCAGGTGGAAAATAGTACCAGTTCTCCGATTTCAGGTTTTTGGAAAAGCCTATGCAGGGCAATGTCTGCCTCGTCTCCGGTGAAGGAAAGAATCTCTCTTAGCGCCACGGGGGCTGTTTTATGGTTGATCCCAATGAGTGTTATCTGTGGCATTCCACCTCTATTATTTATACATGGGTTGTCATGGGGGGCAGTGCATGGTTCACAGGACAACGCATGGGATGTGTCTATCTTCATTTTTTATAAAAAACTCCGTCTAAAATACTTCAATGATGAGCGCTTTTTTATATCGCCACGGGCAGCTCTTATTTTGGCCTCGTCCTGCCCACAACAAAGCATGAAAGAATATTTAGGTATATCTACTCTTTCATATAACTGCCACGGGCAGACCGTATTCTGGCCTCGGCCTGTCCACAACGAAGTGTGAAAGAATGTTAGGCGTGTCTACTCTTTCATATAAAATGGGCATGTCCTGTAGGACACAACGAATATTGGATCGTAGACGCGGAGCCAAATGATATCATGCCGCCCCCCCCCGACGGGTAATGGGCCCGGCCCGGAACCGTTAGACGGCCCAATTGGCCGGTTCCTATTACCCATCGGGGGGGGCTCTGCTGAGGGTACTTTGACACTTCATTTTCATATAAACTGCCACGGGCAGACCGTATTCTGGTTTCGGTCTACCCATAACGAAGTATGAAAGAATGTTAGATTCGTCTACTCTTTCATATAAACATACATGGCAGTCACCACTGCCACAACGAAAAATGAAAGTTTTTTAATTCCAGCCTGTTGGGGAGACTTTCTTATAAAAAAAACTCACATGGTAAATACCCGGTGATGGCCACCAATGAGAAAATTGACGCCCAAAAAGGTAAATACAAGCACGGCAAAGCCGATGATGGTCATGATGGCCGAGCGTCGGCCCTGCCATCCAGCGGTGAGTCGGCCGTGTAAAAGGGCGGCATAAACAAGCCATGTCACCGCTGACCAAATTTCTTTGGGATCCCAGTTCCAGAAGCTGCCCCAGATGGCCTTTGCATAGACAAGGCCGGTGATAAGACCGGCGGTGAGCATGGCAAACCCCGTGACCACACAGGTGTAACTGGTGCTGTCCAGTAGATCCAGGGACGGAAGCCGTTTAAAAAAGAAGCCTCTTTTTTTTGCCTTGATGGCATTTTCTTGTAAAATATAAAGGATACCGGCACCGCACGCCAGGGCCAGGGCCGCCTCCCCGGAAAAAATCAGTACAATGTGGGAGACCAGCCAGAACCCTTTTAAAAAAGAAACACCTGCCACCGGGGCCTTGGGCAGTGCCACCATGGCAATCATCATTAAGGTGACCAGGGGAGCTGCAAAAATACCCAATATTTTCAGATTGAACTTTGCCTTGAGCAGCAAAAACATGCCTGACAGGGCCAAAGCTGCAATGGATAAAGTTTCTTTGAGGTTGTGTATGGGCAAGGCTCCCATTTTTATGGTTACCAGCAAGATGGCCATGGCATGGATAATAAATCCTGCAGAAATAAGGGCAAAGGCCACATGTTGCATCTTATCTTTTTGCATGAAAAGGTACAGGGCATAGCCCACGGTGCTTGCCGTGTACAATGCCGCTGCAATAAAAAAAAGTCCGGTACTTATGGTGTCCAGTGTCATGTCGGGTCTCCGGCAATCAGGTTCTCATAGGTAAAATTACTGCCAAGGGTGGAGAACAGCAGATGGTTTATTCGGTCAGGGCTATTTTCCATGACCATGCCAAAGAGGTCTTTACGGATCAGGGTGGAAAATATCTCTCTATGCCTGTTTGGGTCATGTCTCTCTGCCAGCAGCCGGGAGCGAATATTTCCCATGAGGAGCAGAAAACGGGCATACTCCATGCCAAATTGTGCCTCCAGATCCTGACGTAATTTTTTTGCAAAGGCCGGACTGGTTCCCGATGTTGAAACCGTGATGATCAGATCTCCCCGGTGAACAATGGCAGGCAAAACAAAATCCGATGCATCCGGATCATCGGCAATATTGCATAAAATGCCCTTATCCCGGGCACCTGTGGCAATTTTTCGGTTCAGCTCTTTGTGGTCAGTGGCGGCAAAAACAAGGGTGATTCCCCCAAGAAGATCCGGGGTGTATGGAGCTGATATCCATATGAGCTTATCTGCCATTTCCCGGGGGATCTCATGGATGAGTCCAGGGCTGACCAGGTTGACCCGGGCACCGCTTTTTACCAGGGTTCGGGCCTTTCGCATCCCGACCCTTCCGCCCCCCACCACAAGGCAGGTTTTTCCCTTGACGTTGAGATGAACAGGATAGTATGGAATAGAATTCAAAAACAATCTCCTTGTTTGCAAAAGAGGGTCATTATATGTAAAGTGATTTGAATTTTCAATGCTTAACTCAACTTTCCAGGAATTCTAATAGATGGAGATGCTCACATTATGATTATTGATTTTCATACCCATATTTTCCCGGGGGCTATTCGCAATGCTCGGAAAAAATTTTTTGACAATGAACCCGCTTTTGAATTGCTGTATGGGACTCCAAAATCCCAACTGGTGGGCGTTGATGCGTTGATTGACACCATGGATGAACAGGGGGTGGATTTTTCAGCGGTTTTCGGATTTCCATGGATCAACGCTGATACGGCCCGGCTGAACAATGATTATATTCTGGAGGCTGTGGCCCGTTATCCAGACCGTTTAAAGGGGTTTGCCTGTTTTGATATGTCCTGGGACGGAGCAGCAGGGGAGGCGGATCGGTGTATAAAAGCCGGGCTTTCCGGGGTGGGGGAGCTTGCCTTTTATCTTTCCGGCATTGATGAAGAGGCCCTTAACAGGCTTGAGCCTGTCATGGAGATCTGTCGTGCCGCCGGGAATTTGCCGGTGATGATTCACACCAATGAGCCTGTGGGACACATGTATCCAGGTAAAACCCCGGTGACCATTGAACAAATTTATGGCCTGGCCCAGCGGTTCCCTGACAATAAAATTGTGTTGGCCCATTGGGGGGGAGGGGTGTTATTTTATCACCTGCTGAAAAAAAATGCCAAAAAGGTATTGAAAAATATATGGTATGATACCGCCGCTTCTCCTTTTCTTTATGATGCCAATATTTACCGGGCTGCGGCGGCGCTGGGGGTCATTGATAAGGTTCTTTTTGGTACAGATTTTCCCCTGCTGAAACCGGCAAGATATTATAAAGATTTTGAAGCATCGGGGATGTCCGAGGAAGAGCGGGCCATGGTAAGTGGTAAAAATGCAGCCGCATTGCTGTGGCCGGAAGTGGATCCAGGATCTGGAATTTAATCAGGAGGCAGGGATGAGTGAAATAATTGTAGAGGGAAACCGAACCATTGTAAGACCCAATATGGATATTGTCGCTTCCATGGCAGAAGATTTTAAGCAGGAACTGCTTTTGACCATTGAGGCCAACTCCGGTGACCTTGTCATTGATCTTAAGGGGGTGGAGATGGTGGACTCCATTGGCATTGGTGTCATTATCTCCATTCATAACAAGTTAGCCAAGGCTGCCAGGGAACTGAAGGTGATCAATGTATGCCATCAGGTTTTTGGCCTTTTCAGCACCATGCGGTTAAATCGTCGGTTTACGGTTGAAGCGGTGTGAATGCAGCCCCTCCTGAACCACCGATTTATAAAGGGACTTCTCCGGAGGCGGGGACAGATTTAAAAGTCTGTCCCCTAATCGTAAATGAAAAGTTAAAAGAATAAGGATAGTATGAAACACAAGTGTGGAAAAATATGGCTGCTTTTATGTTTGATTATGGGAATTGCCTGGCCTGGATATATCATGGCTGCAGGGGATGGAAAGCCGTTGACCCGGGTGGTGACATCCCAGGTGGTTGAAAAAAATGTTGCCGAAACCACCCAGGTGGTGGGCACTCTTTTTTTTGATCGTATGAGCAACCTTTCTGCCGAGGTCAGTGGTCTGGTGAATGCCGTCCATGTCCGGGAAGGGGATCGGGTAAAAAAAGGTCAGGTGATGTTTGGGTTAAACACCGATTTTGTTGACAATGAAATTGCTTCGGTGCGGGCGGGTATGGAACAGGTCAAGGTTCGTCTTGACAGGGCGGAAAAGAGTCTTAACCGTTACAAAACACTGTTTAAGCAAAAGGCGGTGAGCGAGGCAGAGTATGATGACATTGTGCTCTCCCGGGAGGATCTTGTGCGTCAGACCACCATGCTTGACAAACAGCTTGCTCTGGCCCGCCTTAAAAAACACAAAAGCCTTATCAAGGCGCCCTTTGACGGAGTGGTCATTGAGAAAAAAGCGGAGATCGGAGACTGGGTCTCCCCGGGCTTTCAGCTTTGCATTGTGGGGTCTATTAATGATCTTTTTGTTAAAGTTCCGGTTTCAGAAAGCCTTCTTGCCTTTGCCCGCAAGGGCGAAACCGTTCCGGTGTCCATTGATGCGCTGGGGATTAAAAATACCGGTACCATTGATGGAATTATTCCCGTGGCCGACCCTCAGACCCGGAGCGTTTTTGTAAAGGTGAGGCTACAGGAGATGGATAACCCGGTGCTGAACATGTCTGCCACTGTGTCCATGCCGGTGGGGGAAAAAAAGAACATGCTGTTGATTCCCAGGGACGCCTTGGTGAATTTTAATGATCAGGATATGGTGTATACGGTAAATCAGGGCAAATCTGCTCCCATTCCTGTGACCATTCTCTCCTATGTGGGAGAAAATGTGGCCATTGCCCCGGGAGGCGTAGTCAAGGGAATGTCCCTGGTGGTGGACGGCAATGATCGCTTGCGGCCCGGCCAGGGTGTTGAGGTCATCAACTCTTTGGAAAAATAAAAAGATGCGATTTAAAACAGTGCTTAAAGGACAACACCTTCGCCAAATTTAAAATTGGTTTGAATTCTTACAATTCATGCCCTACATATTGTGTAAAAATAACTTTCAATGCGCTACATATTGATTGATATTTAAACTAAAATAAAATTGGCGAAGATATTATAAAGGATGATTTCATATGAATGTCATTAAAACGGCCATTGCCCGGCCGGTTACCATGGCGGTGATGGTGATACTGATCGTGCTGTTTGGACTCATCGGGCTCACCCGCCTGCCCATTCAGCTGGCACCGGATACAGATTTGCCCGAGATAGAAGTCAGAACCGTTTGGGCTGGGGCCAGTCCCACAGAGATGGAAAGCGAGGTGGTGGAGCGCCAGGAAGATAAGCTTAAAAGTCTCCAGAACCTCCAGAAAATGGAGAGTTCCTCTTACAATGACTATGCCACCATCACCCTTACCTTTGACCTTGAAATTGACATTGATACGGCCCTTTTCCGGGTGTCCAATAAGCTCAACGAGGTGTCTGAATATCCAGATAACGTCCTACAGCCGGTTTTGTCCAATTCCGGGGGATCTTCCCAGCCCATCATCTGGATGCTTTTAAAGATCAAAGACGGGCCGGACACAGAGATCCAAAAATATAAAACTTTTTTTGAAAATGAGATTCGTCAATACCTGGAACGTATAGAGGGGGTATCCTCCCTCCTTGTTTTTGGCGGTACCCAAGAGCAGCTGGAAATTATCATTGATCCCGAAAAAATGACCCGTCGCGGCATCACCATCAATCAGGTTATTTCCCGTCTGGTGGCATCTAACCAGGATATTTCCGCCGGTGTGCTGGGCATTGATCGAAAAAATTACCGCATCAGAACCGTGGCAAAATTTCAAACTATTTCAGATCCCCTGGATGTGGTTATTTATGATGATGGCATTAACCGGGTTTTTTTACGGGATGTGGCCACCACAAAGATCGGTTACGAGCCCCAGTTTGTCTCTGTTATGGAAAACGGCCGGGAGGGCATTGTTGTTGGTGTTAAAAAGCAAAAAGGCGGCAACGTCATTGAGATTGTTCAACGGGTGAGGGCCGAGGTAGATAGACTTAATAAAGAGGTGCTGGCCCCCAAAAATCTTTATATTAGCTGGGCCCATGATGAAGCCCCATACATTCTGACCTCCATTGAGAACATGAAGCAAAATGTCCTTATCGGTGCCATCCTTGCTGTTATTGTGCTGCTGATTTTCCTTGGCAGTCTTCGCTCCACCCTCACCATCAGCCTTGCCATTCCCATCTCCGCCATTGGCACCTTTATTTTTCTGTGGCTCCTGGATAGAAACTTAAATGTGGTGAGCCTTGCCGGTATCTCCTTTGCCGTGGGCATGCTGGTGGATAATGCCATTGTGGTGCTGGAAAACATTGACCGCCACCGTCAGATGGGAAAGAAAATATTTGATGCCGTTTACCAGGGGGCAAGCGAGGTGTTTGGGGCGGTGATTGCATCCACCCTCACCACGGTGGCGGTGTTTTTACCTGTTATTTTCATCCGCCAGGAAGCAGGGCAGTTATTTAAAGACATTGCCATTGCCATCACCTCCTCCATTGCACTGAGCCTTATGGTGTCGGTCACCGTGATTCCCTCCTTTATGCATTTTATCTACAGAAATCGACCGGTTCTCCAGGCCAATGCCAAGAAAAAAGGCCTGGCCGCATATGTGGGGGCTTTTTTCGTAATTCTGATCATGGGCGTCTCTAATTTTTTCCAGAAAAATTTCCTGACCCGTATCGCGTGCATCCTTCTTTTTACTTCGCTGTCCATTACCGCAGCCTGGAATCTCATGCCCAAGGCTGAATACCTGCCCCAGGGAAACCGGAATTTTGTCATGAATATTCTGGTGCCGCCCCCGGGATATTCCGCTGAAAAACGAAGGGAGGTGGGGGAATATCTTTTTACCCAAACCGATAAATACAGGCAGCCTGGTGACCATGATCTGCCCTTGATCAGAAATATGTTTTATTTTTCATCGGATTATCTTTCGGGATTCGGGCTGTCCGCCACAGAGGAATATGAGACCCAAGCCAGCCGGTTTATCCCTACCTTGACTCGGTTGATCAATTCTCTGCCCGGCATGTTCGGCATCAGTATCCAGCCGGGTATTTTTGAGAGTGGCATTGGTAAAGGCCGCACTGTGGATTTGAATATCTCCGGTGAGGATATGAACGCCATCGTCAATGCGGGGCGGACGTTGTTTGGGGCTGTATCCCAGGCTCTCCCCGGCTCCCAGATTCGTCCGGTGCCCTCCCTGGAGATCTCCTATCCAGAAGGCCGTGTGGTGGCAGATAAGATGAAACTTGCCGCCAATGGGCTCACCGAGCGCGAATTGGGTATCTATGTGGATGTGTTGATGAACGGCAGAAAGGTGGATGAGTTTGGCCCCGAAGGCAAGGATCGCATTGATTTGGTGGTACGGGGGGCAGAAGAGCGCTTTAAAACTCCGGAGGATATTCTCAACGCGCCCATTGTCAGTAATATCGGACGTCAGGTCCGGGTGGGAGATGTGGCCAGGATCTCCTATGATTCAGGTATGACACAAATTGACCGGCTGGAAAAAAAGCGAAATATCCGATTGGAAATTACCCCGCCTCTGTCCATTCCCCTGCAGACGGCCATTGAAACCATCAAGGGCCTCAGTGACGATTTGCTTGCATCGGGTAAGGTGCAAAATGTTACCATGGATCTTGGGGGCAATGCGGACAAGCTGGAAGAGACCTTTGATGCCTTGAAGTGGAATTTGCTGCTGGCCCTGATGATCACCTATCTTCTCATGGCAGCCTTGTTTGAGAATTTTCTTTATCCGTTGATTATCATGTTCAGTGTTCCCCTGGCGGCGGCAGGGGGGCTCATGGGACTTCGTCTGGTGAATCTGTTCATTGCGCCTCAACCCCTGGATGTGTTGACCATGCTGGGGTTTATTATCCTTGTGGGAACGGTGGTGAACAACGCCATTCTCATTGTGCATCAGTCCCTGAATAATGTCAGATATGCTAATATGCCGGGAATGGTGGCGATTTCCGAATCGGTGAGAACCCGTATTCGACCGATTTTCATGAGTACCTGCACCAGTATTTTTGCCCTTATGCCGCTGGTAGTTGCCACGGGATCAGGCAGTGAACTGTACCGGGGCATTGGCAGTGTGATTCTTGGGGGGCTGGCTCTGTCAACGGTGTTTACCCTGTTTGTGATCCCCGCGCTGTTGGCATTTTTTATCGGGTTGGAAAAAACTGTGATCCCCCAGGAATCTTTTGGCGTGTCATCCGGAGTTTAAAGCATTAAGCAAGTTATCTTACCCCAAGTTTTTTATAAGAAAGTCTCACCAACACGCTGGAATTAAAAGACTTTCATTTTTCGTTGTGGCTGGTCTTACAGCCATGTATGTTTATAAGAAAGTCCTGGTAAATTTGACGGATTTTCATGCTTCGTTGTGGACAGGCCGAGGCCAGAATACGGTCTGCCCGTGGCAGTTATATGAAAATGAAGTGTCCAAGTAGCCTCAGCAGAGCCCCCGGGGAGGGGTAATGGGACAGACCAATTGGGCTGTCTAACAGTTCCGGGTCGCTTCCATTACCCCTCCCCGGGGGCGGCATACAGCCATTTTCAATATTCGTTGTGTCCAGCAGGACGGGTGTGTCCCACTTTTTGCACAAACTCATTTCCAGGTAAATGCTTGAAAGAAAATATTACCATCATGACTTGGTTATGATATAAAAAATAATAAACAAAAGATCTAAATAAAATTTTATTTAGATTACAGTGTGTTATGATGGCTATTGAACCGAGGGTATGATATGAAGTGTTCTGAATAATTCAGAGTTTTAGGAGGCTGTGGGGATAAAAAGCATGAGAAAAAATATTTGTATACTGTTTTGTACACTGGTGGTGTTGATTTCAGGTGGGCCGTGTTTTGCTGCTGAAACCCTTGGGAGTCTGCAAACAAGTGCCTGTGAAAACCGTGATCTGGTAAAGCGCTATCAGGCGGATCTGGATATCCTTGTGCAGGAGGAGACAAAGGTCCGGGGGGAGTTTCTTCCCTCCCTGGATCTGGGGTACACCCTGAATAGATTGAACCATGACACTGCCATCGGAGAGAATCGGGAAAATGATACCTTTTCCGGGGCTGTTTCCTGGAATGTTTTTGCCGGGTTTAAAGATTATTATACCCTTAAATCGGTGCAAAGCCTGACCCGGGCCGGGGAATTCAGGCTGGATTTAATCCAGCAGGATATCCGCCTTAATGTTGCCATGGATTTTCTTGGGATTTATCGATCCATGGAAAACCTCAAGGTGGCAGAGGCTGCGGTTAAGCTTTACGACGATCGCTTGCGCCAGATTGAGCTCAAGGTCAAGGTGGGTGTGTTAAAAAGGACTGATTTTTTAAAGGTCAAAGTGGAGATGGACAATGCGCTTCAGACCCGGAGACGGGTGGCGGCTGCTGTGGCTGCGGGGATAAACCGGTTGGCCTTTGAAGTCGGTAAACCCATTGATCGCACTGAGCTTGATTTTTCTATTTTTAATGAACTACCGCAAACGGGCCCTGCTGAAGGATATCAACCGCAGCTTCTGGCAAATCGAAGTGATCTTAATGCCTTGAAAATGGCCTTTGCCGCCGCTGAAGCGACGGTTTCCGCATCCAAGGCATCCCTTTATCCCCAAGCAGACCTGTCTCTTGGCTATAGCTCCCATACCCGGGATGCTTTTTTTCCTGAATCCTTTGAGAACTCAGATGATGAAGTGCGTTGTCAAGCGGTGATCTCCATGAACCTTTTTGATGGCATGAAAAAATATGCTGTCACTCGACAGGCAAGGCTTGAGCAGCAAAAAATAAAATTTGATATCAGAGAGCTTGAGGAGACACTGAAAACAGAGCTTGAAAATATTTTGCTTGATATGGAAGTGGCCTTTGATAACCTGGAAGTGGCAAAGACAGGAACCGTTGAAGCAAACGAAAATTTAAGAATCACCGATCTTGCCTTTGCCCAGGGCATTGGCACTTCCACGGACGTTTTGGATGCTATTTTTGGTATTTCCCGGGCCAGGTTCAACCAGGTTAGCGCCTACACCGAGGTGTTTGACTCCCATTTTAGACTCCGACGCCTTTTGGAAGATTTTTGATCAGGCCCCGATCTGTCCAACCAGGAGAGATAATTAGGTGTTTTGTTCAATCAGTTGAAACCGCAAACGCCTGTTTAAAAATCAGGCTTTGAAAAAGTAACAGGATATCAATATGTGGAAAACTAAATTTGTCGCTACCCGGATGTCTGTGATGGTCGTTGGTGTTTTGTTTTTTTTAATGGGGTCAATTTTATTTCCTAAAATTTCTTGTGCCAATGAGGCATCTGGAGAGATTTCAAACAAAATTCCCAAGGTAGCCCTGGTTATGAAAGCACTTTCCAACCCATTTTTTGCACAGATGGAAAAGGGTGCCAAGGTTTATGCTCAGAAAAAAGCGATTCAACTGGAAGTGTTCGGTGTAGAACGAGAGACAGATGTCCAGGAACAAATTACCATTGTCAAGCGCCTCATTCAGCAGAACTATCCGGCCATTGTCATCGCCCCTGCGGATTCAAAACGCCTGGTTCCCGTGGTAAAAGAAGCGCTGGAACACCATATTGTAGTGATTAATATTGACAATGCACTGGACAAAAAAAGTTTGAAAGAAGCCGGTATAACTGTCCCATTTGTCGGTTCTGATAATTTCAGTGGCTCCGGTATGATAGGGGCGTATATTCGAAATAAGTTGCCAAAAGGAGGGAATGTCCTTTATATAGAAGGTATTCGGGGCAATGAAAACGCCGATTTACGGAAAAATGGATTTCTTGCCAGCCTAAAAGGGAGCGGGTTCACCACCGTGGGAAGTATTAGTGCCAACTGGCATGCCGATGAAGCCATGACCCAGGTTGTTGATTTCTTATCGGAACATTCTCAGCCTTTGGATGTAATCGCCTGTGCCAATGACGTGATGGCTCTGGGAGCTCTCCAAGCAATCAATGCCGTTTACGAAGGCGAAAAACGTCCACTGATCACCGGTTACGACAATATTCCGGAAGCTCGCTCGGAACTGTTGAGCGGTGGAATCCAGGCAACCATTGAACAGCATCCTGAAATGATGGGAGCATATGGTCTGAAGCTCGCTGTCCAGGGCTTACAAGGTATTCCCCTTCCGGAATATGAACCCACCCCTCTGGATCTCATCTCTTATGACACCTTTGGCAAAAAAGTTCTCCTTAGTGTCTCTAATCTGGCAAATCCATTTTTTTTAACGATTGTTGATGGAACAAAGAAAGCAGCTGAACTCCATGGACTTGTTCTTGAGATCACAGATGCTAAGAATGACAATGCACGACAGCTGGATGACATTGCCACCTATTTGGATAAGGGCATAAACCTCTTAATTGTCAACCCCACAGACAGTATCACCATCGGTCCTGGCATTGAATTGGCAAACAGTGTGGGTGTTCCCGTGATAACAGTGGATCGTCAATCCATAGATGGAACGGTTGCCGCTCATATTGCATCCGACAACAGTCAAGGGGGACGCATGGCGGCCCAGTACATCAATGACAAATTACCTGAAGGAGGTAAAATCCTTGAAATCCAGGGAATACTTGGAACATCGGCCGCCTATGAACGGGGAACCGGGTTCAATGACTATTTCAAAAACCGGAAAAATATTGTCATAAAACGGGTAACCGCAGATTTTGATGGCGAGAAATCCCAAAAAATCATGGCAGATATCCTCAAGAGTGGCCATCATTACGATGCGGTATTTGCTCATAATGATGAAATGATATTTGGTGCTTTGAAAGCCCTACAGCAATTCCATGGAACTGACCTGCCCGTTGATGGTAAAAAAACGCCATTCCGACTGCCCATACTTGTGGGGTTTGATGCCATTGATAAAGTAGTCGATGCTGTGAACCAAGGATATATTAGCGCAACTATTGCTCAAAAACCCTACTTAATGGGGAGTATGGCCATTGGCGTTGCTACTGAGATACTAAGGAATATGAGAGTTCAACCCGAAACCAAGGTGGATCTTCAACTGATCAAAAAAGGGACTCAGCAGTTTTAAATCCACCCGATATAACTGCCACGGGCAGACCGTATTCTGGCCTCGGTCTACCCACAACGAAGCGTAAAAGAATGTTAGACAGGTCTACTCTTTTGTATAAAACCTACATGGCTGTAACCACCAACCACAACGAATATTGAAAATGGCATTATGCCGCCCCCCCCCCGACGGGCAATGGGCCCGGCCGGAACCGTAGACGGCCCAATTGGCCGGTTCCTATTACCCATCGGGGGGGGCTCTGCTGAAATTGCCCGGAAATTTGTACTTGCCGAGGATTTCTTCAAGGTTACATTATCGGGTATATTTTTTAGTAATTCAATGTTTAAAGTGTTATTTTATCCAACCGTTAGACCTTGAAAGAACACGAGTTATGTGAATGAAAAAAAGTATCAAAAAACAATTTTATATGATTGTGGGATTCACACTGACCATCAGCAGTATATTGATTGTCTACATGCTGGTTCTCAATCATCGTATGAATACCCAGATCAATACTGTCATCCATACAGTAAATCTTGAACGGAAAATTTCAAGTGCTGTAGAAGAGTTCCAGGATGCCCGTTATCTTCAAAGAAAAATTTTATCATCAGGTCTTATCAAAGCCGAAGACGAGATAGCCTATGATAATAAACTGACTGCCATGCAAGAGATTTTAAGCTCAATTCATACGGTTTTTTATGCTAACAGTTCAGATTCACCGGTGATGGAAGTGATGCAAAACATTGATCAGAACAGACAACTTTTCGCTGAACTGGTACAGCTAAAGACAAAAGATCGCATCAATCGAACGAAAATTGATGAAACCTATAAAAATATTGTTTCCAGTGTACTGATGCAATCGGATATGTATCTGATACGGCAACTGTTTAATATTGCACGATTTAAAAATGACTATTTTATTTTTAAAAACGCCTCAAAAGTTAAAGTCATAAAAATTGTGGCCAATGCCTTTAAACGAAAAGTGATTTCTAAGGAAATCGTTCAGGGACGTATCTCCGTACTAATAGATACCTACACGGCATTGATTGATGCTAATTTTGCAAGACACAACAACATCCATAAGCTCGACGTTCGGTTCGAAGCCCTCAGTCAGGGCGTAAAAGAAGATCTGGAACACATCACATTGGCAACCCGGGACATTGCCATTCGCACAAATCAAAAAGCCCAGCTCATGCTTCGTAACATTAAATATTCCATGTTGCTGGTCTCCATCATTTTATTGACTTCACTTCTATTTTTGATGTGGATGATAAATCGACGGGTGATTCGTCCCATCAATGTCCTGTCAAACCTGGCCAGAGCCGTAGATAATGGAGATATGGATGCACGCTGTAACGTGGAGGGAGCAGATGAACTGGCATCTCTTAGTGGATTAATCAATCAAATGTTAGATACCCTCAAGATGCGCAATGAGGAGCTACTCTCCTTTCAACGAAATCTGGAAGAAAAGGTAAATAGCCGTACCCTTGATCTCAATATTGCCATGGAAAAATCCCAGGCGTATGCAAAGCAGGCCGAAGAGGCAAATCAGACAAAAAGCCAGTTTTTAGCCAACATGAGCCATGAGATAAGAACGCCCATGAATGGCGTTATTGGGTTTAACAACCTGCTTGAAAAGACTCAGATGACTCCCCAGCAGATGGATTATGTCCATAAGGCAGGAAGCTCTGCACAAAATTTACTTAGAATCATCAATGATATTCTTGATTTTTCAAAGATTGAGGCCAATGAATTTGAATTGGATAACGTTGAATTCAACCTGAATGAGGTGCTGGAAAAAGTTTCAAATATTGTGGCCATCAAAGCCTTTGAAAAAGGGGTGGAATTTTTATTATCAAAATCAGATGGTACGCCGGTCAACCTGGTAGGCGACCCCTTGAGATTGGAACAGATTTTATTAAATTTCACCAATAATGCGGTGAAGTTTACCGCAAAGGGGGAAATTGTCGTAAGGGTCTCTTTAAAAGAAACCTATGCCCAAAAGGCCCGTATAAATTTTGAAGTCATTGACACAGGAATCGGCCTGACCCGGGAACAAATCCAGAAAATGTTTAAACCATTTACCCAGGCAGATGCATCCACCACCCGAGAATATGGTGGAACAGGCCTTGGGTTGAGCATTTCAAAACACCTGGTGGAAATGATGAATGGCAAGGTTGGTGTGGAAAGTGACTACGGTCGGGGCAGTAATTTTTATTTTAATGCGCTTTTTGACATAAACCCCAATCCCAATAATGACATCCCTGCCCAAATAATCCCGAAGATTCTGAAAAACATAAAAATAATGCTGGTTGATGATCATGAGGCCACCATAGAAGTAATGAATAATTACCTGGAAAGTTACGGCCTTTCATTTAAAATTATCACTGCCGGTTCAGGAAGTCAGGCCATAAATGCCTACAACACATCGATACAGGACGGGGAAACAATAGATCTGATCTTAATGGATTGGAAAATGCCGGGCATGAACGGCATAGAATCCTGGAAAAAGATTAAGGAAATCAATGAACAATCCAAACTGCCTAAAATTATAATCCTTACAACCTACGGTATGGAAAATGGGCTGGACAGGGCAAAGAGTGACGGCATACACGACATCCTTATGAAGCCTGTAAGCCAGTCCTCTTTGTTTGATGCAATCCTCAATGTATTTGCCCATGGCCCCAAGCATGACATCCCGCTGGCGCTCACAGATAAATTTGATGGTCTGGGGGGAGCAAAGATTCTTGTTGTTGAAGACAATAAATTTAACCAGGCACTGCTAAAAGGGATTCTTAAGCAGGGTGATTTTCAAGTCGAGATGGCAGATGACGGCCTCCAGGCCATTGAAAAACTAACTGCAGATCAAAGTTATGATTTGGTGCTTATGGATCTTCAAATGCCGAACCTTGATGGATACAAGGCAACAAAAAGATTAAGAAAAAATCCGGCATTTGCCAACCTTCCCATTATCGCACTTAGTGCTGATGCCATGAAGGGAACCCGGGAGCAGGCTCTACAGGCTGGCATGAATGATTATCTTACAAAACCCATTGACACGAAAAAACTGTTCACTCTCATTGGCAAATGGATTGCAAAAGATGCCTGGAATGGGCGGGGTTGAAGTCTGTCCCTTCAATACTGTTAAATGCAAAGCAGCTTCACCAAAATCAAAAAGGGTTACGACATTTGTCGTAACCCTTTGATTCTAAATGGTCGGGGCGAGAGGATTCGAACCTCCGACATCTTGCTCCCAAAGCAAGCGCGCTACCAGGCTGCGCTACGCCCCGCCAAACACAGACGACAAACTACCACCGTCTTTGAGATTATGCAAGTTTAAAATAACATTTCCCGAAAAAAAACCTTGGCGTAATTGCCTTGACACCACCCCATTTAAAGATTAACTTATTACATTTTATTTGGCGTATGAAGATTCTTTGCATTTTCTGATCTTATTGGGCAGTTCAGCCCATGGAAATGTATTGAAATAACAATAAAAATTTATTTATGAAGCGTTGCAGATGTCTGGCTCAAACCCTGAGCCGCCATTTGACGCTTTAGGGTTACAGAAAGGAAACAAATGCAGGTAAGTATTGAAGATAAAAGCACTGTCAAAAAAGTAATTCATGTTGAGATTTCAGAAAAACAGGTCTCAAAGGAACTCAATGATGCGTACAAAGAGTTGAAAAAAACGGTGGACGTTAAGGGGTTTAGAAAGGGGAAAGTACCCCGTAAGGTTTTGGAGTCCAGGTTTGGCAAAGATGTCCATGCCGATATCACCCCCCGTTTGATTCAAAACGCCTTTGTTGATGTGGTGGAAGAGCACAAGTTTACTCTGGCAAGTGCCCCCAAAATAACCCCCCCGAAACTGGTACCGGGGCAGTCTTACTCCTTTGATGCCGAGGTGGAAGTTTATCCCAAACTTGAAGATGTGGAATTTAAGGGACTTGATCTGAAAAAAACCATGTATGAGGTTTCAGAAGATGAGGTGGACGCACAGATTCAGATGGTTAGAAAGAATCTGGCCACCAAGGAAACCGTCACCGAAGAGCGACCAGTTGCCCCAAATGATTTTGTGCTCATTGATTATCAGGGGTTTGTGGATGACCAGCCCTTTGATAATACCCCCCTGGTGGAAAATTATGTCATGGCCATTGGTGGCACTGTCATGCACGAGGAGTTTTCTGCAAAACTCACCGGCGTTATTCCCGGTCAGAAACTTGAAATTGAGATTGCCTATGCGGATGATGCCCCAGATAAAGAGCTTGCGGGTCACACCATTACATATAAGGTTGAATTAAAAGAAATCCAGGAAGAGGTTTTGCCCCCCGAGGATGATGCGTTGGCTGAGAAACTCGGAGATTTTAAAAGCCTGGAAGCCGTCAAAGAGGTTATTCGTGATAACCTGGACAAAGGATATACCCAGCGCATTAAACATGAGCTTAGCGAACAGGTATTTTCTGCACTTCTGGAAAAAAATGAATTTGAAGTACCCGATGTCCTTGTGGATGCAGAGCTTGAAGGCATTGTGAAAGAAGCAGAGGAAGCCTATGCCCAGAACAATGTAGATATGGAAGCTGTTGGCCTTGGCAAAGATTATCTCAAGACCCAGTACCGACACGTTGCGGAAAAACAGGCCCGAAGACATTTGCTGCTTGCCAAAATTATTGAGCAGGAGAGTCTGGAGCTAACAGAAGAAGATATGGAAAAGGGTTTTGAAGAGATGGCCATCGGCATGAAAGCCACTGTGGATGGGGTTAAAAATTTCTTTGACATGAAAAAAGACCAGCTTGAGTATTTCAAACATCACCAGCTTGAAAAAAAGGCAGTTGATATTATTATAGAAGTTGGAAACCTCACAGAAATATCCCCCGAGGAAGCCCAGGCTGCCCAGGATGCAAGGGATGCAGAAGCTGCCAAAGCAGTGGAGGCCGCAGCAGCAGCCGGGAAAGCAGAGGCTGAAACAATAGCTGGAGAGGATGTTGCACAGGAAACAACACAAGCCGTAACAGACCCCCCGGCAGCGGATACCACGGCATAATTGCTGTTTTTGTGATGGATGTTTCCATGATGCCAATCAGTAAAGATACAAGGAGAGAAAAGTGCCTTTAGTTCCAATGGTAGTTGAGCAGAGTAACAGGGGAGAGCGTGCCTATGATATCTATTCAAGGCTTCTGAAAGACCGGATTATTTTTCTTGGCTCCGCCATTAATGATGAGATTGCAAATCTGATTGTGGCCCAGCTTCTGTTTCTGGAATCAGAAGATCCTGAAAAGGATATCAATTTTTATGTCAATTCCCCCGGGGGCGTTGTCACTGCCGGTATGGCCATATATGATACCATGCAGTATATCAAACCCGACGTGGTAACGGTGTGTATTGGTCAGGCTGCCAGCATGGGGGCTCTTCTCCTTGCTGCCGGAGCCGATGGCAAACGCTATTCTCTTCCCAATTCAAGAATTATGATCCATCAGCCCTTGGGAGGCGCCCAGGGGCAGGCGTCGGATATTCAGATCCAGGCCAATGAGATCCTTCGCATGAAGGATTCTCTTAATGAAATTTTGGCCAGACATACCGGCCAGTCCCTTGAAAAAGTTGCTGTGGATACGGATCGCGATTTTTTCATGTCCGGTGAGGAAGCAAAGACCTATGGTCTTGTGGATCATGTGGTGCTGAACCGCTCGGACGTGGAAAAGGAAGACGCGCCAAAGGAGAAGTAATATGGCCAAAAAAAAAGATGGCGATGATAAACTACATTGTTCGTTCTGTGGGAAACATCAAAAAGAGGTAAAAAAACTCATTGCAGGTCCAGGTGTTTATATTTGTGATGAGTGTGTGGGTCTGTGTGAGGAGATCATTGAGGATGATGGCAGTGACGTTGATGTCCCGGAAAAGAAGATCGTTTCCAAGCGGTTGCCACCCCGGGAAGTCAAGGAGCTTTTGGACACCTATGTGATTGAACAAGACCAGGCCAAAAAGGTGCTTTCCGTGGCGGTGTACAACCATTACAAACGCCTTGATGTCGAAAATAAACGAGATGATGTGGAAATTCAAAAGAGCAATATTTTGCTCATTGGTCCCACAGGATGCGGTAAAACCCTGCTGGCCCAGACCCTGGCTCGTTTTCTGGATGTCCCCTTTGCCCTTGCCGATGCCACGGCCCTCACCGAGGCAGGCTATGTGGGGGAGGACGTGGAAAATATAGTTCTTTCCCTGGTTCAGAATGCGGATTATGACATTGAAAAGGCCCAACGGGGAATTATCTACATTGATGAGGTGGATAAGATTTCCCAGCGGGGAGACAACCCTTCCATCACCCGGGATGTTTCGGGTGAGGGAGTTCAGCAGGCCCTGTTAAAGATCATCGAAGGCACCACGGCAAGTATTCCCCCCAAGGGAGGTCGTAAGCATCCCCAGCAGGATTTTGTAAAGGTGGACACCTCCAATATTTTGTTCATTTGCGGAGGAACCTTTACGGGTCTTGAAAAGGTGATACAACGAAGAATCAGTACAAAATCCATGGGGTTCGGTTCTGAAATAACCCAGACAAAGGAGCGCCCTGTTGGAGAGCTTTTAGAACAACTCAAACCCGAGGATCTCATTAAATTTGGTTTGATTCCTGAGTTCCTTGGAAGACTTCCCATTATTACTTCCCTTGGAGAACTCAATGAGGCTTCGCTGATCAAGATTCTCCAGGAACCTAAAAATGCCCTGGTAAAACAGTACAAGCGCATGCTGGAACTTGACGGGGTTGCCCTTCAGTTCACCGATGAGGCGCTGGTGGCCATGGCAAGGGAAGCTGTGGGTCGTAAGGCCGGTGCCAGGGGGTTGCGGGCCATCATGGAAGAGACCATGCTGGATATCATGTATGAGCTGCCTTCTGTGAAAAACGTAAAGGAGTGTATTGTGGGGGAAGAGGTGGTGATGAGAAATGAAAAACCCATCCTTTTGTTTGAACAGACCCAGAAAAAAGCATAACCACAGGGAATTAAAATAAGAATGATCAATATCACCAAATTGTTTAATTCCGATGGTTCCGAGACCGATCCCAGCGAGTTGCCCATGGTACCTTTAAGGGATCTGGTTCTGTTTCCCCACATGATTTCCCCGGTTTTTGTGGGAAGGGGACCCTCCATTAAGGCCCTTTCAGAAGCCATGGCCAAAGACAAGATGATCTTTCTTGTCACACAGCATAATTCTGAAACCTTGAAACCCAAGATGAACGATATCTATCCGGTGGGAACCCAGGCAAAGATCAATCAGCTTTTGCGGCTTCCCGATGGAACGGTGAAGGTGCTTGTGGAGGGACAATGCCGGGGGAAAATTTCCCGACTGCGTGAAATGGACGGGTATGTGACGGCACAATTTTTACCCTTGACCGATGTACCCATGAACCCTTCTTTGACCAAGGCATCGGTGCGGATTTTGATTGAGGCCTTTGAACATTATGCCCGAATATCAGGAACTATTGGCAAAAGTTTCATTCAAAATCTTTCTGCCCTGGCAGGGGATCCCGGTGCATTGGTGGACACCATGGCTGCCCAGATTCCGCTGAAGGTTGCAGATAAGCAAATGCTTTTGGATACGCCAAAGCTTGAAGAGCGCTTTGTTCTGCTTTTGAAGATGATAGAAGAGGAGAGTGAGGTGGTGGCCATGTCCGAGAAGATCAAGGGCAGGGTCAAGGAGCAGATGGAGGCGCTCCAGAAAAAGCATTATCTCAATGAGCAGATGCGGGCCATCCAAAAGGAAATGGGGGACGAGGGAGAAGCGCCTTCGGAATATCAGGATCTTGAGCGGGATATCAAGAAAAAGCGATTGCCTAAAGAGGCGGCTTCCGTGGTGCGCCGGGAGTTTGAAAAACTCAAGCTGATGGCACCCATGTCCTCTGAGGCAACTGTGGTAAGAAATTATATTGAGTGGATTACCTCCTTGCCATGGTACCGGAAAAGCCGGGTGAAGACCGACATTGTCAAGGCGGAAAATATTCTCAATGAGGATCACTATGGCCTTGAAAAACCCAAGGAACGGATTCTTGAGTTCCTGGCGGTTCAGGTGTTAGTTAAAAAAATCCGGGGACCTATTCTTTGTCTGGTGGGGCCGCCTGGGGTGGGAAAAACCTCCCTTGCTCGCTCCGTGGCCCGGGCCATGGGTCGTTCATTTGCCCGAATTTCGCTTGGCGGGGTACGGGATGAGGCAGAAATCCGGGGCCATCGACGGACTTACATTGGTGCCATGCCCGGTAAGATCATTCAGACATTGAAGAAAACCGGTTACAGCAACCCGGTGTTCTGCCTGGATGAGGTGGATAAGATGAGTACAGACTTTAGGGGCGATCCCTCTTCTGCACTCTTGGAAGTGCTGGATCCGGAACAAAATTCCACATTTAATGATCATTATCTGGATGTGGACTATGACCTGTCCGATATCTTATTCATTACAACAGCCAACACCCTCCATGATATTCCAGCGCCCTTGCAGGATCGCATGGAGGTGATTCGTATTTCTGGATACACCGAGTATGAAAAGGAAAAAATTGCCCATGGATTTCTCCTCCCCAAGCAGTTGGAACTCAACGGCCTGGATGATAAACGGGTGACTTTTTCTCCAAATGCGGTGTTGAGCATCATCAAGGAGTACACCCGGGAAGCTGGGGTCAGAAACCTTGAGCGGGAAATTTCATCAGTGTTGCGAAAGATTGCCAGACACATAGTCCAGACCGGTGATGAAAAGCCCAAAAATATTTCTGCCAAAACCGTTGCCAAACATTTGGGGCAACCTCGTTTCCGCAATGGGGCCCTTGAAAAAAAAGATGGTGTTGGCATTGTGACAGGTCTTGCCTGGACCCAGGCCGGGGGGCAGCTTTTAACCATAGAAACCGTTACCATGCCGGGGAAAGGCAATGTAAAGGTGACCGGAAAGCTCGGGGAAGTGATGCAAGAGTCTGCATCGGCGGCCGTGAGCTATGTCAGATCCCGGAGTAAATCCCTGGATATCCCGGAAGATTTTTATAAAACATTGGATATCCACATCCATGTGCCCGAAGGGGCCATTCCCAAAGATGGCCCATCAGCGGGTATTTCCATTTGTACGGCAGTGGTGTCGGCGCTATCCGGGCGGGCTGTGGATCGACGAACAGCCATGACCGGAGAGATTACCTTGAGAGGCCGGGTTTTGCCTGTGGGCGGTCTTAAAGAGAAGCTTCTTGCGGCCCATGCAAGTGGCATCAAGCGGGTGATTATCTCCCAGGAGAATGAAAAAGATATTTCTGAACTCCCTGCATCCATCAGGAAACAGCTGGACATTGTTCTGGTGGAAGAGATGGATGAGGTGCTTTCCCTGGCCCTGATGGAAAAAAAATAAAAGAGTTGTTTTTTTTGCTTGACACCCAGATGGATTAACTATATATATTGTCTCGTTTTTGAGGGGGCGAATAACTCAGTTGGTAGAGTGCAACCCTTACAAGGTTGAAGTCACAGGTTCGAGCCCTGTTTCGCCCACCACCTCCAAAACGATCACTTAATGCGGGGGCGTAGTTCAGTT
>Ga0307929_1000448_pt1 | contig 40212 bp, 35 predicted proteins | sample AceLakmetage1330_FD_203160 | JGI IMG/M metagenome (GOLD analysis project Ga0307929, IMG submission 203160) | Saline water microbial communities from Ace Lake, Antarctica - #1330 | ecosystem: Environmental > Aquatic > Non-marine Saline and Alkaline > Saline | place: Antarctica: Ace Lake... | reverse complement strand
AATATTTTTCAAATATTTTGCTCAGGCTTGTGGCCGAATAAGGCTTACCCGGTGTTTGCCCTTCTATTAGCCACGTTAGTGGTTTTTCCTTACGATAGTACGTAGTGATAAGTTCTTTTAACTTTTCGATGTCTTTAATTCCGATGTCAGCAATTAATTTATTTGAGTAGAAACGAAAGAAAATGGTCAGGCAGGCAGGATAAACTTTTAGGGTATTTTCGGCATACCGTTTCTGTATCATCCACTTTTTAAATGTTTCTATTTCTGCTCTATGCACATCGCTCAATTCGGCCAAATCTTTAAAGTTGTTTCTTTTTGGTTTTGGTGTTTTGCCGTTCTTACTTTTTACGAATAGATCACTTTTGTATTCAGCTTTCAGGCCACCTTCCAATAGTATCTCTTTTAGCTGCTCGCGGTTTTCATCGGTATCCAACGCCGACCACTGCTTTAGTTCGGGATGCCACCAGGCTCCTTCCAGCTTTTTAAATTTTTCCTTTAATGCAATGGGTAAGGACAAATAAAATGTTTTTTCCCTTTCGTTACACCATACTTCAATGTGCTTATGCTCATTTTTTTTGGTGGATGAACTGGGCTGGTCTTCTTTCTTGATTTTCGTTTCACCCACAGTGGGGGCGGGGTTCTCACTTTCGATGGCTGAAGAATCTAAAAACGCCACATCCTTCAAAGCCTCAAATACTTCATTCAGTTTAAAATCATTTTTAGGAATGTACCAGAACTTCCGGCTTCGGCTCCAGGTGGTACTTTTGATTAGAGATGCACGTCCCCCGATGGGTCGGGGCTGGCTGTGCGTCTTTACTTTCCAAGCAATGGATTCCAGAGGATTTACTTTATCGATGAGTGCGTGATCCTTCTCAAAAATCAGGCTTACAACGGGTTTGTCGCGGTGGGTGTGGTTAGCCAATGTGATTATAGGATTGCTCATTCGCTTTGCGCTCATTATTTTAGGCCGCCAAAGCTAAGCATAATTTTTTTTTCATTGGGCTTTAAAATCAATAAAAATGAAGATTTTTATCTTAATATTAATAAGCTTATAGGAAAGATTGCAGAGCCGTCCAATTTGGGCGGCTTTACCTCCATCCACTTTCGCAAGCGATTGGGTGTACAGACGCGCAACTGGCGCGTCTCTCCCGCTTTCGCAAGCATTCATCTGTACAGACGCGCAACCTGCGCGTCTCTCATACTGGCGCATACCTTCCAGCTACGCTCAACAATGAACGATTAACAAAAAACAAATAGCGATGAACAATTAACAGATAACGATTAACGATTACACGATAGGCTGTAAACTATTGCCAGAATTCCCCTTATTTTCATTTAAAATTAAAACATTACTTTTGCCGCCTGAAACAGTGAAAGTTAGATTGCGATTGAAATATCTTCCCACAGACGTGTGTCAAGCATTTTTCCGGAAGAATGAATCCACAATCCGGATTGACACATCATTTAAAGTAAATCATCAACAATGACATTTGAAGAAATGGGCGTAATGCCCGAAATACAAAAAGCCATACAGGAGCTTGGTTTTGAGAAACCTATGCCTGTACAAGAAAAAATTATTCCTATCCTGCTCGACCGAAACACCGATATTGTTGGGCTGGCGCAAACCGGAACTGGCAAAACGGCTGCCTTTGGAATACCCATCGTGCAGCAGTCCGACATCAGGGTTAAAAAACCCCAGGTAGTTATCCTAAGCCCAACACGCGAGCTTTGTATGCAAATTACCAAAGACCTGAAAAGCTATGCCAAATATGTGGAAGGTCTCGAAATATTAGCCGTTTATGGCGGTGCAAGCATTCAGCCCCAGCTGGCCGCGTTAAAAGAAGGTGTACAAATTATTGTGGCTACCCCCGGGCGTTTGCTCGATCTGGTAAAGCGCAAAGCAGCCAAGCTTTCATCGGTTTACCGTGTAGTTCTGGACGAGGCTGACGAAATGCTCAACATGGGCTTTTTGGATGAAATAAACGAGATTCTTGAAAGCATCCCCGCTGACAGAAACACCCTGCTTTTTTCGGCTACCATGCCCAACGAGATAAAAAAGATTGCTGCAAAATATATGCGTGATCCCGAAGAAGTGGTGATTGGAACGCGCAACGCCAGTGCCGAAAACGTGAAGCACATTGTTTATACCGTTCACGCCAAAGATAAATACCTTGCGTTGAAACGTATCGCCGACTTCTACCCCAAGGTGTATGGCATCGTTTTTTGCCGCACCCGTCGCGAAACGCAGGAGATTGCCGATAAGCTGATACAAGATGGTTATAGTGCTGATTCGCTGCATGGCGACCTGTCGCAACCCATGCGCGATACGGTGATGCAAAAGTTCAGGGTGCGCAATGTGCAGTTGCTCGTGGCTACCGATGTGGCCGCCCGTGGCCTGGACGTTAACGACCTTACCCACGTAATTCATTACAGCCTGCCCGATGACTACGAGGTTTATACCCACCGCAGCGGACGCACAGGAAGAATTGGAAAAGATGGAATATCGATTGCCATTACCCACCTGCGCGAAAAACATTCGATCAACAAAATTGAAGGCAACTTAAAAATCCGTTTCGAAAAGGCTAAAATTCCCACCGGTCGCGAAATCTGCGAAAAGCAGCTTTTTAATCTCGTTGATAAAATGGAGCATGTAGAGATGGATAACAAGAATATCGATACTTACCTGCCGGTGATTTATAAAAAACTGGACTGGTTGAGTAAAGAAGAACTCATCAAGCGATTTGTGTCTTTGGAGTTTAATCGCTTTTTGGATTACTATCGTGATGCCGATGAGCTGAACGAACCCACCGATGACCGTAAGAGCTACCGCGGCGACCGCGAGACCAGCGACTTCGGCGGTGGCCGGGGCAAGGCACGTGGAATGAAAGAGCACGATGGAAAGGCCGAAAAAGGCTATACCCGTATTTTTATGAGTGTGGGCAAAATTGATGGTATGGTGCCTGCCGCCCTCATCGAGCATGTTAACACCAGTATGCCGGGTGTAAAAGTGCCTATTGGCCGCATTGACCTGATGGGAAAATTTTCGTTTTTTGAAGTGAAAAGTGATTTTGCCGACCAGGTGATCAATTCGCTGAAGAAAAGCCGTTTCAGAGGTAATCGCGTAGAAGTTTCGATAGCGCAAGGCAAAGAGGCGATGAAACACAGCAAACCCACAAAAAGCCCAAGAAGCTTCGATCGTAAGCCCGATCGCAAGCCTGATCGCTGGTCGGGGAAACCTAAGAGGCGTAGCTAAGGTTAAAATCTTAAAACTGGCTTAATACGGGCTTCACGATTTTATTTACTTTTGCGCTCGATTTTAATATCATAAGTAAATAAAGAACAATGAAGAGATGTATGATAGTTACCGGCGGCGGCGATTGCCCCGGCTTAAATGCTGTAATAAGGGCGGTTGTAAAACGCGCCGAGTTCGAGAAAAACTGGGAGATCGTCGGAAGCATCGAAGCTTTTAACGGTGTTTTAAACGAACCCACCGAAATAGTTATCCTCGATGACGAAAAAGTAGCGGGCATCCATTATCAGGGAGGCACCATTATACAAACCACCAACAAGGGCGGCCCCTTTGCCTGGCCGGTTAAAAACAAGGACGGCTCGTGGGAAACCGTAGATCGCTCAGCAGAAATGCTGCGCAAGCTCCAATACTTGGGCATTGAGGCGGTGATTAACATTGGTGGCGATGGCTCGCAGCAAATTTCCAAGCGCCTGCACGATATGGGCTTGAATATTATTGGCGTTCCCAAAACCATCGACAACGACCTTACGGCCACCGATTCTACCTTTGGCTACCAAACCGCTGTGCAAATTGCTACCGAGGCGGTGGATAAACTGGTAACTACAGCCGCCAGCCACAACCGGGTTTTGATTCTCGAAGTAATGGGTCGCTATGCCGGCTGGATTGCTTTGAATGCCGCCGTGGCCGGGGGTGCCGAAATTTGCCTGCTGCCCGAATTCCCATACAATATCGATAAAGTGCTCGAAAGTGTAAACCAACGCTTTGAGCGCGATCGTGGTTTTGTAAATATTGTCATTTCGGAAGGTGCACGTGCCGTTGGTACCGACTATGCTACCCTTAGTCAAAAAGAGGTGGGCTACGAAAACCGCCGTTTGGGAGGTGTTGCCAACGTTTTGATGAATCAACTCAAAGAAGCTGGCTGCGAACACAGCATCCGTACCACCGTGCTTGGCCACCTGCAACGTGGAGGCGTGCCCATCGCCTACGATCGCGTACTCGCTACCCAGTTTGGCGTAAAAGCCTTCGAGATGGTGCTAAACCAGGAATACGGCCGCATGGTTTCCTATCGCCATCCGCACATCACCTCGGTATCGCTCGAAGATGCCCTTAAAGAGCCCAACCTGGTGGACAACGACACCGCCCTGATGAAAACAGCCCGGGGCATCGGCATCCACTTTGGCATTTAGTTTAATCCATTTTTTTAGTAAGTAATTCGATTTTGAAAAGTTTTCTTAAACATCCGGTGTTTGATCTGATATCGGCTACGGCTTTCGATATGAATGTGAAGGCTTATGTGGTGGGCGGTTTTGTGCGCGACCTGCTGCTGGGCAATCCATCCAAGGATATCGATGTGGTGGTGGTAGGCAAAGGCATCGAGCTGGCACAGGCAGTGGCCAAAAAAGCCGGTGGCCTAAAGGTAAAGGTCTTTAAGAACTTTGGAACAGCCATGATGCGTTACAAAGATTGGGAAATCGAATTCGTAGGCGCACGTAAAGAAAGCTATCGCTACGACTCGCGAAAACCTGCGGTGGAAGATGGAACTTTGGAGGACGATCAAAACCGCCGCGATTTTACCATCAACGCCATGAGCATTAGCCTCAACCGCGATGACTATGGCAAGCTGATCGATCCCTTTGGCGGCGAGGCCGACCTGGAAAATAAGATTATCCGCACACCGCTCGATCCCGATGTTACCTTTTCGGACGACCCACTGCGAATGATGCGCGCCATACGCTTTGCCACCACGCTCAATTTCAAAATTGACGATGAAAGCTATAAGGCTCTGGGACGCAATGCACAAAGGCTGAAGATTATTTCGCAGGAGCGGATTACCGAAGAACTTGACAAAATATTAATGGCTCCGCAACCATCGGTGGGTTTCAAGTTGTTATTCCACACCGGCCTGCTCGATGTTTTCTTTCCAGAAATGGTGGCCTTGCAGGGTGCTGAATTTAAGGAAGGAAAAGGACACAAGGACAATTTTTTTCATACCCTGATTGTGGTGGATAATGTTGCCGCAAAATCCGACAAGCTCTGGCTGCGCTGGGCTGCCGTGCTTCACGACATCGGCAAGCCACGAACCAAGAAGTGGGTCGAGGGTATTGGATGGACCTTTCATGCTCACGACTATGTGGGTGCCCGCATGCTGCCCGGAATTTTTAAGCGGCTTAAACTACCCGCCGGCGATACGCTAAAATATGTTCAAAAACTGGTAGTCCTGCACCTGCGACCCATTGCGCTGACCGAAGAAGAAGTGAGCGATTCGGCAGTGCGCCGACTGCTTTTTGATGCCGGCGACCAGATTGATGATTTGATGCAGTTGTGCGAGGCAGATATGTCGTCCAAGATTCCGGAAAAAATTGCGCGTTACAAAAAGAACTATGATCTGGTTCGCCAAAAAATGGTGGAGATCGAAGAAAAAGACCGCCTGCGCAACTGGCAGCCCCCGGTGTCGGGCGAGGTGATTATGGAAACCTTTGCGCTGCAACCCTGCAAAACGGTGGGCGAAATAAAAACCGCCATTCGTGAAGCCATACTCGAAGGCATCATTGCCAACGACTTCCAACAGGCTTACCAATTTATGATTGAGACCGGAACTAAAATGGGTTTGCAAGTGGCAAAACAATAAGGTATTAGCTTTGTTTTGAGTCCCTGTAATTTTTGTAATCGCCTTGCAATTTTTTACTACTTTTATTTTTTAATTAATAAAATTAAATAGCACGCCATGGAAATACTTTCATTTAGAATCATGGTTGATGACCAGGATAAATTTATCAGAGAAGTGGAAATAAAAGCGACCCAGACGTTCCGGGTCTTGCACGATTTTATTATTTCCAATCTTAAACTCGATGCCAACGAATTGGCCTCATTCCATATTTCGGATGATGGTTGGAATAAGTTGCTGGAGATTTCGCTGATTGATATGACCGGGGCATCTAAGAAAAAGAAGCCTGCCGATGAAAACCTTCCTAAGTTGCATCTGATGGATAAAACCCGTGTGGGCACTTATTTTCATGCCATTGGCCAAAAGCTGATTTATGAATACGATTTTTTGCAAATGCACACTTTTTTAATCGAGCTTATCGATATAGAAACCGGTGATGAAGAGTTGGCCTATCCTCACCTTACTTTTAGCAATGGAAAGCTGGACTTGCGCGATCGTTTGAAGGTTGAGCAGGATTCAGAAAAGTTAAAACAAGAATTGCTGGCCGAGTTTCAGTCGATGATGAAGGATGATGATGATGATGATGATGCCGATGATGATTTTGGCTCAGATGATGATGATTATTAATAGCGAATGCCTGAAAACAAAAAGCAGAAAACGCTGATTGTGGTGTCCGGCCCAACGGCAAGCGGTAAAACGCAAGTCGCCATCCGCCTTGCGCAACATTTTGAGACCTCCATTATTTCGGCCGATTCGCGCCAGTTTTATCAACGTTTAAAAATAGGAACTGCTGCTCCACGGCCTGACGAGTTGGCTGCCGCAACGCATTACTTGGTGGGCAATCTGTCGATCGAGGATTACTACAACGCCTCCCACTTCGAGCGCGATGCTCTGCAAATATTAGATAAAATTTTTATCAAAAACGAAACGGCTATTCTTGCCGGAGGTTCGGGCATGTATATCGATGCGGTGTGCAAGGGTATCGACGATATGCCCGATGCGGACATGGAGCTTCGGGAAAGTATCCATAGTCAATTTCAGGAAAAGGGTATCGAATTTCTGCAAGAGCAAGTCAAAACCCTCGACCCGGAGTATTATGAAATGGTGGACAAGGCCAACCCCAACCGGCTGAAACGCGCCATCGAAGTTTGTCGGCAAACCGGACGAACGTTTACTTCGTTCAGGCAGGGGCGGAAAGTTGAGCGTAACTTTGCGATTGTAAAAATTGGCCTGAATATGCCCCGCCCCGAATTGTTTGAGCGTATTGCCCAGCGCACCGATGCTATGATAGTGCAAGGATTGGTGGAAGAAGTAAAAAGCCTTCAGGGTTTTAGGCATCTCAACGCCATGAATACGGTGGGTTATAAAGAAATATTTGAATACCTCGATGGAAACATCACCCTGGATCGAGCTATCGAAAATATAAAAACCAATACCCGCCGATACGCCAAGCGGCAGCTTACCTGGTTGAAGCGCGATGAGGAAATCAAATGGTTTCTGCCTTCGCAGATAGAGGAGATTATTCGATATATCGAATCGAAGAAAATAATACAATAAGGTCAGGCTGATTTTGGAGTAATAGATTATTCCGCATCAAAAAACCTTGGGTTTGAAATCTTTTTGGTTGATAATAGATGAGGAGTTGCCGGTGGCTCTGATTACAAAGAAACCCAGCTTTTCGGCCATCCTTTCGTTGGCACCTTCGGCGGTAATAAATGCTACGCCTCCGTATATTTTTTTGTCTTTATAATTGGGTAAGTAACGTTTCGCCTTCCATAGTTTTTCATGAAAATCATTCACATCGTCAACCCTGAGTGTGGTTTTCACTTCAACAATTACCATTTCGCGGCCATTCACAGCAATGATATCATATTCATAATTTTCGCCATCTTTATTACCCCTTACCCGCTGCAGGGTTTGTTCGACTTCAATACCATGTTCATTTAGCAATTTTATCAAATCGCCCTCTACCAGCGATTCAACCAGCTTGCCCCATTGCGATGTAAACAATCTGGACAACTCCTTGATTTTTTTATCGGTTTCCTTAAACTGTTTATCGGTTTCCTGAAACTTCTTGTCCGTTTCTTTAAACTGTTTATCAGTTTCCTGGAACTTTTTGTCCGTTTCTTTAAACTGTCTATCAGTTTCCTGAAATAGCTGCCAGATAATTTCAGGATTCAGGGACTGGCCGTAGACTCCCACAGGTTCGTTTACGCTATCGTTTTCCATCTTTCATTATGAATTGGTTCTTGCAAAGGTATGAAAAACTATTTGGTTTATATGCTTGGGTTTTAATAGAAATTGCTTTGGTAGCGAAATTATTAAAACAATATCCTGAATTGCAATAGATATTTTTGACGATTCTATGTCCTGCGGACGATAGAATGTCGGCGTTTAACTTTCTATACCCGTACCTACGCATAGCCGTCAGGCTAAAAACGGTAAGGGCTTGGCGTAGAGATATATCCGCAGCTCCTCGCGGAGCCTTTTGTATAAAGTCCGTTCCCTCATATATATAAATTTTATGGGCTTCTATCAGCCCGTGAACTTTGATGTAAAAGTACATTAAAAAGCTGACTATTAGCATATTAAAACTTGTTAAATTCTGCATAATTCTTCAATTATTTTCACTGACGATAGCTTGCCCTTTCGTTTTTCCAGCAAACAGTTTACAAAGACGCTTGCGATGAAGCTCTCCAACATCTCTGTCTTTTCCTTCATTGCTTTGTTGCCATGGCTGGTGAGATGCCAACAGAGCCTGCGAAAACTTTTCATCATTTTATTAATGCTAATCGTTTTGTCTGAATCAGAAATGCAGTGGGTTAGTTTCCAATACACTTCCCATCCCAAAAGTGCCCACAGCAGTTTACCGTATAGATAGCATTCAAACCTGTAACGATTCACTTTCTTGATTTTATCAATTTGAGCTACCGACTTAAAAACTTTGAACACCAATTCAATTTGCCACCTTAGGCGATAAAGTGGCCAAACGTTTTTTATGGGGAGGTCTTCATCACTCATGTTGGTTACAAATAGATTCAATCCAATTCGGGATAAGGTATCTTTACCCAAAGTTCTGCCTTCTCGTTGAGATGCTCTTTTGGCTCTTCTAAGTTTTTCTGCAATTACTTTAGCTGGCAAGCATTCGATGATTAGTCTGCACTCTACCCTTTTTTCTTTTCCAAGGTGCACAGTAAACTGCTTTGTAGCTGTTTTAGACTTCCGCATTTGCTTTTCTATCTTACCCAGATTTAATGGCTCAAACAAACCTTTCTTGTTTTTGCTCCAGAGCGAGACATTGCTTTTTATCCTGTTAAGAAAGAAGGCTTGCTTTTCTTGAATAACATTTAGAAAAATCCAGGCCTATGTAGCCCAAATCGCGGATGAGAAAATCGGTGGCTTCGATACTATCTTTTGTCTGATAGCTGTTGGTTAGGTCAGTGGTGGTAAAGCCGCCGATTGATAATTCGGTAACTTTACCCGATTTTAAATCATACTCAAATTGAATTTTCACACAAGCACTTGAGGTCTTACCCCCACTTCCTGGATAAATATCCCTTAGATGCTCTGGTAACTGAAAGGAAGTTGAATCTTTGATCTTTACTCCTTTTTGATTTGGGAATAAGTCCTTAAATCCATCCGAATCAATTTGGCGGGCAAGTACATTTTCCAATAGCAATTTTAGAAAGATTGTGGCTTGTTCGTTAAATCTTTAATGCAGTGATTGCTTCTTGATTTTTATGCCAGTATTGTAGCATAGCTCCTCGCAAGTCTCCCACAAGGCTGTATCGGCTAAAGAGCCTTGAGCAAAAATCATCATCGTGGCAAAATGCTCACCGCCCAACATCGACTTGTGCTGTACAAATTTTGATTGACGTGCCAAAAACTCAATGAAGTGAGATTGCAGCAACACATCAAAGCTGCTTTTTACCTGGCCAGCTAATGCTGGACTTTCTATCTTCCGTTCCCTCCATACGCTATAAAGCCTACAAAAAATCAGGGAAATAATCCTTAGCCTGACGGCTATGCGCACGTGCGGGATTTCGCTGCGCTCAACATTCATTCATTTTCTCCAATATTTTTGTACTTTTGTGAGAATAAATTCAAAAATTATTTGCTATGACAACAGACCTGACATTAAGCGAAAAATATTTGTTGCTGTGCTATCATCCCGAAAAGGGGCGACTGCTTCATACGGCGAATTATTATAACTATGGCCTGGCGGGAGCCTTAATGCTTGAACTGGCCGAGCGTGGCATCTGCAAAATTGAAAACAATAAATTGGTGCTTACCGATAATAAAGCTATCGGCGATAAGGCACTCGATTTGGTGATAGCGCGAATTGCCAGAGCTGATAGACCCAAAAAACCATCGAGTTGGATTAGCACTATTTCGCAAGCAGTACTTGGTGTCAAAATAAAACAAGCAGTTCGCGAAAGCCTGATACAAAAACGAATTCTGAGCACAAGAGAGAAAACGGCACTGCTTATTTTTAAATACAATCGTTACCCGGCACGCAACACAAGGCCACGCCGGCAAATCATCCAGGATATTCAAAATCTGGTTATCAAAAGGCAAATTGGAAATAACGAAACCATGCTGCTAATTGCACTGCTTGGAGCTACTAAAATGACCAAAAGTTTCTTTTTGCCCGAAGACCGCAAAGTAGCTAATAAACGAATAAACGAAATCACGAGAAATAACGCCTTTGCCAAGGTGGTTGATAGCACGGTTACCGCAGTTCAGGCTGCAGTCCTCGGTGCCATTATTGCCACTACCGTTGTTACGGCCTCCACCACCAGCGCAAATTAGTGCTTACCAAGGTAGCCTTTTCTTTTGTAAAGTCTCACCTGCTTATTATCACCTTCAAAAATTTTATAATAATACTGACTTAAAAAGGGATGAGCCTCCATCATGCTAATTTCACTTTCATAGGAGGTTTCATCCAAAAATAAGAACACATAATCGATTTGCTGCTTTTGGTTAGGATTGTGTGATGGTAAAATTTCATGCCTGCTTTTTGGATTGCCCAGATGCAGATGTGGCATTTGTGAACGCTTCCAAACCAAGGGGAAATAATTAAGCGAAGCTTCAATATTATCAGTAATCACCAGGGGTTTATCAATGCCCAGATAATTGGAGATGTGCGTGAAAATCCATTCCTCGCTATGGTAAATTGGGTAAACCGTGCTGTACGGTTCAATTATTTCCGAGGTCTTGGTCACCTGTTCGGCAACATTATTAAGCCTTTGCGCTGCTGTGACATACACATTTATTAATGCAATGTTTACATAATTGATAATTGCAAAGGCAATGATTTTGAGCCAGATTGGTGTACGAAGGGAGGCAAGGAAAACTATTAAAAACAGAAAAAAGAATACCAGCAGGCGGGAACTAACAAAACCAATGCTTCCTTTAATCATATTGGGCATCACCATAAATAATAATAAGGTTACAGCCACAAGGCTACCCCAAACAACGGAATCAACCATCACTACCTTTCGTGGGCGAATTAAAAACTTAGCAAGATGGAAACCCGAAATCAAAGCAAATAAAACAAATATCCATTTGCTAAAGATATCCTCCTTGCCGTAGTCAATTCCTTTGGCGGGCTGCACCTGTTTTATCATCATTAACAACTCATTGATAGATAAATATTGCGAATTGCCGCTACCAGCAGGATGCGTTGCGAAATACACAACCGTTAAAACGATGCCGGGCATAAGTATAAAAATTTGTTGGAGCCAGCTTATTAAAATTCTTTTTTTATCTGCAATAGTAGTACTTAACAAAGGGAGTACTTCCTTTAAGTTGATAATAGCCACAGCAAGCAAAAGGATGGCAAAAACAAATAAATGCGAAAAAAACACAAAGAGGGAAAGGATGCCCAAAATTGCCATTCGGCGAAATGTAAACCCCATACGAAGATAGCGAATCCACAAGGCCAGGCTTAGAAAAAGAAAAACAAGTCCGATATTAAAATTGTAAAATCCATAATAAAACAAAAAAGAGTAAGTGAATGGAAAAACGAAATAGACCAGATATTGTCCTTTTAGCCGGAGCACATCGAAAAGATAACGAAATGTAAGGGGGAAAAAGATAAGATAGCTAAGCAAAAAAATCTTTTCGGCTAAGAGCGCCGGAAAGAACACCATCAACGATCCCAGAATAACATGCCCGATAAGATTGGGATTAAGCTGAGAGTTAAACATTAAAAAAGCGGAAAGCGGGCTGGCAGGATTTGACAACAGATCAACAATAAGACGGGCATTGTAAAGATGTGCAGGGCCGTCCACCGTTGGAAAAGATTGAAATAACAATACCGGCAATGTGTTAGCAAAAAGCAGAAGATAAAAGAAAAACGATTCTGCCTTTTGTGAGCTTACCAAAGCTTTTGTACAAGAAGTCCCAGGCATATTCATGCTAAAACAATGTATTTTAAATGAGGCAGTAAAATTACAAGAATTGGGCTTTCAGGAGATTTTCACTGTAAATTGTTTGTCATTTTGATTAATTGCTATTTTTGCACTCATTTTAAAAAAGAGAATATCTAAATATCAGGTTTTTAATTCATAAAACCAGAACGCGTTATAATTCATACAATTTGAAATGTCAAACATTAAGTAATGGACAACAAAGACCAACTCAATCAAATTCCCGGTGAAGAAAACACCGACATCCGGGATGAGAAGACTTCACAATCAGAAAACCCGAAAGTAGAAGCATCTCCACAGGATGATCAAGCACAGGACAGTCCTGATGACTTAGCCCAAAAAAACGAACCCTTAGCAAGCCCTCCCCCAGAGGCAAGCCTCAAAGCCGAAGACACCGAAGAGGAAAACGAGGCTGTGCAAAGCCCCGCAGAACCAGGTATAGAGGAAGGCGAGCAACAAGCGGAAAGCACGGAGGCGATAACAGCTCCCGAAGCAGGTACCGAAGTTGAACCGGAGAGCGAAACAAATCCCCCGGAGAAAGTGCCCGAGCCACTGCCTGAGCCAGTAATTCAGGAGGAGGAAAAAGTAGAAGAAGAAAAACCTGAAGCACTCTTGGCAAATCCCGAAGAAGAAAAAACTCCTGCTGATGAAACCCTTGTTGACGGAGCATCCGAAAAGGAAATTGCCCTTGAGGAAACCCCTGTAGCCGAATTAAAGGAAACCAAAGAGGAAACCAAAGAGGAAACCAAAGAGGAAACCAAAGAGGAAACCAAAGAGGAAGTTGCTGATGCCAAAGAACCCGAAGAAGCTAAGGAAGAAACCGAAGCTGCCGAGACGGCGGAAGAATCTAAGGAAGAAACTGAAACTACCGAGGCAGTAGTAATAGCTGAGGAAGAACTTGAAGAAGAAGCAGCGGAAGGTGCCGGTAAAAAGTCCAAAGCTGTTGAACACGTTGAGGATTTGGATACGGATGATGATGATGATGACGAAATTGTACACGAGGGCGAAATTATCGACTACGATGCGCTGGGTCGCGATGAACTGGTAGATCGCCTCGAAGAGTTGGTTAACCAAGATGATGTAAATAAAATAAAATCGAATGTTGCCCTTATCAAGGTAGCCTATCTGAAAAAGACCAAGGAGGAGAAAGAGGCATCGATAGATGAAACCCTGGCCAAAGAAAAAGAAGAAGTAGAAAAAGTAGAAAAAGTAGAAAAAGAAGATAAAGAAGATAAAGATGCAGCAGAAGATCCGGAAGTAGCTGAAGATACAATCGAAACCCGCTATCGCGCACTTTTTGATATCTATAAGCAAAAACGAGCCATCTATCTTGAAAACTTCGAGAAGCAAAAACTGGTCAATCTGCAACGCAAGAAAGATATTCTTGAAGAGCTGAAAAACCTGATTGGCTCAGAGGAAACGCTAAAGAAAACCTACGATGATTTCAGGGAATTGCAGGAAGCCTGGAAAACGGTAGGTATGGTGCCCAAGGGCGAAGTTAACAACCTGTGGCAGAATTATCACTTCCTGGTCGAGAAATTCTTTGATAAGGTAAAGATTAACAAAGAGCTCAAGGATCTGGATATGAAAAAGAACATGGAGCAAAAAATCGAGCTTTGCGAAAAAGCCGAAGAATTGCTGCTGGAAAATTCGATTATCAAATCCTTCAAAGAACTGCAAAGCCTGCACGACCAGTGGAAAGAAGTAGGGCCGGTGCCCACCGAAAAAAACGAAGACCTGTGGGAACGCTTTAAATCGACCACCGACAAAATAAACCAGCGTCGGCGCGATCACTATAAAAAACTGCAGGACGAGCACGACAATAATTTTGAGGCCAAAACCGGCCTTTGCGAAAAAGCCGAACAACTGCTTGCCGAAGAGGTAAATTCGATCAGGGAGTGGCAAAACAAAACCCGCCAGTTCAACGAATTATTCAAGGTGTGGAAAACCATTGGCCCTGCCTCCAAAAAGCAAAACGATGAAATCTGGGAAAAGTTTAAAAATATCCTCGATGCCTTCTTTAACGAAAAGAAAGAATATTTTGGTAAGCTAAAAGATCAGCAGATCAATAATTACAATCTGAAACTCGATCTGTGCGTGCGCGCCGAAGCCATCAAGGACAGCGAGGACTGGAAGCAAAGCACCTTCGATTTGATTAAATTCCAGAAAGAATGGAAGGATATCGGCCCGGTACCACGCAAGCATTCCGACAAAATTTGGAAACGCTTCCGCTCGGCCTGCGATAATTTTTTCGAGCGCAAAAACCAACATTTCTCACATATCCGCGAAGATGAAACCGAAAACCTGAAGAAGAAGGAAGTGCTCATCAAGCAGGTTGAAGAAACAGTGTTTGACACCGATCGCAGCGAAAACCTGAATAAACTCAAAGCCTTTCAGCGCGAGTGGACCGAAATTGGCTTCGTGCCTTTCAAGGAGAAAGACCGCCTGCAAAACGAATTCCGTAGTGCCGTTGACAAGCAGTTGGACAAGCTCAACATTAGCAGTTCCGAAATTTCGTTGGATAACTACAAATCCAAAATGGAAGTCATCAAAGGCTCCCACGATGGAAACAAATCGCTCGGACGTGAGCGCAATTTTATCCAGGGCAAAATCAATCAGCTTCGCGATGATGTTAACGTTTGGGAAAACAACATTGGCTTTTTGGCCGACACCAAGCAAGCCAGCTTGTTCAAAACCGAATTTGAAAAGAAGATTGTGAAAGCCAAGAAAGAACTGGAAGTACTCGAAGAAAAAATGCGTTTTCTTAATAAGTAGGACGCAAAATCAGCAATAATTAGCAAAAGCCGAAGGAACTGTTCTTCGGCTTTTTTTTGATGTTAGATGCCTTGTAGTCACACCGTGAATCTGTGCAGCAAACGGGGCAGTCTTATAAAACTATGTCCCAACGCTCGGAAGAATTCACGGTGTGACTTGATGGGATTTGATGTCAGATTTACGATTTTAGATCTTAGATGAGGATGGCAAGGGTTAGCAGCACTGATAAAGGAAATCCTATAAAATAGAAACCTAATCCTAACAAAAAACCTACCTTGAAAAATCCCACAGTTTGCTTTTCAGGGTTGCTATCCTCTGCGAGGCTGCAAACCTAAGTCCTGCAAGGGTTCGCAGCCCCGATAGGGGATTGCAACCCTGGTATTTAAAACCAAATCCTGAAATATAATTTTTTGAATATCGAACCGAAGAATACAGAATATTGAATATCGAAGTTGAAGGTAGGAAGCAACTTTCTATGTCCGAGCATGGAGGATCTGTAAATGTTGAAAAGCAAAAAACCTTCATAGAAAATCCAAGCCCAATGCACCACATCACCTTACCTTATTAAATCCGCTACTGGAATTTAAAAAATAAAGTAGGGTTGATTTTTCTTGTGGGGAACCCTTTTTCTACTAAGGTCGAAATTTTAAAATTAACCTTTTATAACAATTCTACTTTTGTTTTTTCTGTTTATTTGAAACGCTTGTACAATCAAAAAAAATAAGTGAATTATGGCATCTAACAGTTTTGGCGAAATTTTGACATTAACCAGTTTTGGTGAATCGCATGGCGTGGCCGTTGGCGGTGTGCTCGATGGTTTTCCTCCGGGCATTGCAATCGACCATCACTTTATCCAATCAGAGCTTGACCGGCGAAGACCCGGGCAGTCTGTCATAGTTAGCCAGCGCACCGAAAAGGACATCCTCCATATCTTATCCGGCGTTTTCGAGGGTCAATCCACTGGCACTCCCATTGCCTTTTTGGTAGAAAATAACGACCAACGATCGCACGATTACAATAATATCGCAAATGTTTATCGTCCTTCACACGCCGATTACACCTATCATCAAAAATATCAGGTGGTCGATTATCGTGGCGGCGGACGAGCCTCGGCACGCGAGACCCTGGTGCGTGTGGCGGCTGGTGCCTTTGCTAAATTGCTCCTGAAAAAGTTTAACATCCGTATTCACGCTTTTACCCGTAGCATCGGTCTTATCGAGATACCTTTTGATTTTAAGCATATCAATAGCAAAACCATCGAAGCGAATGCCGTGCGTTGCCCTCACAAAGAAAAAGCGCAGGATATGATTGCTATGCTCGAGCTATTGGCCAAAGAGGGCGATTCGATTGGTGGCGTGGTGGAGTGTCGCATCAACGGCGTGCCTGTGGGATTGGGCGAACCCGTTTACGATAAGATCAGTGCCCGCCTGGCCGCAGCCATGATGGGCATCAATGCAACCAAGGGCTTCGAGATTGGCACAGGATTCAGAGGCGTTGGTCTGCCAGCGTCCAAACAAAATGATGCCTTTGTACCGATGGGATCTTCCATTAAAACCGTTACTAACAATTCGGGAGGCATTCAGGGGGGGATAAGCAACGGCGAGGAGATTGTATTTCGCGTGGCTTTTAAGGCTCCGGCATCGATAGCAAAAAGCCAAAAGACTGTGGACAAGCAGGGCAGAGAAGTTGAATTGAGCATAAGCGGTCGCCACGATCCCTGTGTTGTTCCGCGTGCCGTGCCCGTGGTTGAAGCCATGGCCGCGCTGGTAATCGCTGATCAATACCTGCGTAATTCGATTTATCAGGTATTTAAAAATAGAAAATCCCAAAAAAACCCTAAGCGATAAAATGAGTTTAATAAATATTGGGAATATTGGCCGGATAAATACCCTGAGTTATAGTGGTGTACTTGGCTGCCAGTCTGTTAAAAAAAAGCATTTTAAAATATGTGCCTTGCATTTTCTGCCATAATTTACAATCATTTTACTGAATGCACGAAGTCTTGAAAAGTAGTTTATTTTTGCACACGATTTCCCGTAATAAATAGTGTTATTTATTGAGAAACAATGGATTTTAAAAACAAGGTAATCATTATTACCGGGGCTTCTTCGGGCATAGGAAGGGCACTCGTTTACGAATTTGCACGCTTGGGTGGCCAAGTGGTGGCCGCAGCACGCTCCTATGATAAATTGCTGGAGATACAAGCCGACTTAGCTCGTTCCGGCCACGAAATACTGCCACTTAAAATTGATGTAAGCGTTGAGGATCAATGCAAAAATCTAATAGAAACTACCATCAATCGCTATCAAAAAATCGATGTGCTTATCAATAATGCCGGCATTTCGATGCGAGCCTTGTTTAAAGATGTGGAGCTTAAGGTAATTCATGAACTGATGGATGTTAATTTTTGGGGTACAGTTTATTGCTCCAAATTTGCCTTTCCCTATCTGCTGGCTAGTCATGGATCGTTGGTGGGTGTTTCGTCGATTGCCGGATACAAAGGGCTGCCGGGGCGCACCGCTTACTCCTCATCCAAATTTGCTATTCACGGCATCCTGGAAGTTATCCGCACCGAAAACCTAAAAACCGGCCTCCATGTGCTGATTGCCTGCCCGGGTTTTACCTCGTCAAACATACGCAACACGGCTCGCGATGCCAAGGGCTCGCAGCAGGGCGAATCGCCACGCGATGAAAAAAAGATGATGTCGCCCGAGCTGGTTGCCCATAAAATTGCCAAAGCCGTACATAAACGTAAAAAAAGACTTACCCTTACCGCACAGGGAAAACTAACCGTATTTTTAAATAAACTTTTCCCCACGCAGCTCGACAAAATGGTTTACAAACTATTTGCAAAAGAACCCGATTCACCACTAAATTAAAATAGCATATACACAATGAAAGCATTGACATTAGTAATCGAGCCACTGAAGGGATTTGGTGAGCTTAGCTTTGGAATGACCCTTAAACAAGTAAGCGACTTTATGGGTGAGCCTGACGACCAGGATCTGCTCGATGATCTGGGTGAAGAAGAAACCCTGATTTATCATTACGATGATTTTGATATCTCCATTTTCTTTGAAGGTACAGGCGATGACAAAAAACTTGTGAACATCGAAACCGGGAATCCGGAGGTGAAACTTTTTGGCACCGAGATTTTCGACCTCAACGAAGAAGAAATCATCAAGTTGATGAAGAAGAACAAATACACCGAGGTGGATGATGAGATACTGGAAGATGAAGAACACGAAAACGAAAAGCGGGTTTCGTTTGACGAAGCCATGATCGACTTTTTCTTTGAAGATGATGAGTTGACCGCAGTAAGCTGGGGCAACTTCTCGTTTGACGAAGAATAGTCTGTCGTTTCCGAGCAAGCCTCCTGCCTTATTGTCGTTGCAATCGAATAGGGTAGGAGGGGTGTTTTTTGGTTAATAGTTATTCGTTAATTGTTGAGCGAAGCGACATCCTCGCCGCAGGCGGGATTAATTGTGAATCGTTAGTAGTTTGGCATTACTCCAACACTCCAATGATCCATTACTCCAATAATCCAACACTCCAACTATTACAACAGGAGAACGCATAGCCTGCGGGAAACCCGGGCTGATTTTAACCAATTATGTGCGTCGTCTCCTGTTTTTTTTATTGGATGTCGTTCATCATTTCGATTTTATCTACGGGCAGTTCGTTTTCACGTTCCCAAAATATCAGGTTGAAACCAAAACGCACCACAAAAATGTTGGTCTTGGTCAGGACAAATGGTGCAACAATGTTTTCGCTGATCAGATAAAACTGAACCGGGCCTGCGTTGGCGGCAAAGCCCACACCCGGGTTCAGGTATGAGTTTTTGAAGAAGGTGTTGGAAAACATCAGATTGATATTGCGTGCAAATAGGCGGGTATAGGCCAGCGTAACCGAAGTCCAGTTGCCGTTTTTTATAAATTTGGTGCGTGCCAGCAGGCTGAATTCATCGTTTGCTGTCAGGTAATACCGCCCGCCAAAGTTGAGCACCGGAACCAGCTTAGAGCGATAGGACAAGGCTGTTTCGCGAATATCAAATTCATCCAAAATAGAATCAACAATTTCACTGATGCGATCGCTGTCGAATTCGTTATCTTCAAAATATTCGGTGATATCAAAACCATCGTAGGTAAACTCCTTGTTTGGATCACCGGTTTTGAAGTTTTTAAGATTCGTCTTCCACTTTATCGAACCCATATTGAGCAAGCTGGCGAAGGCAGAATATTTTTCATTCACCACATATTTCGCACCCAGGTCAAAGGCAAAACCCTTGTTGTCGGCATTGGGCAAAAATGTAGAAACCTCGATGTCCGATTCATCAATTCCCGGGATGGACATGTTAATCTCGAAATCGGTACGCACGCTCAGGGCAAAATCCTCGGGGTCGGTATAAAGGTGCAAGTCCGATTTGGCGGTGGTAATGTTGGCAATTCCCTGCAAGTATTTCAAATTGGTACCTACGCTTAGCTTGTCGTTAATTTGCCGCGAGTAGCCCAGCGAATATTCGCGATAATAATTCATATTAAATACCTCGCCGCCAATATTCACGGTCTTTCCCAAAAATTCGGAGCTGCCATTGCCATAAAGCATGAAGCGTAAAAAACTCCGATCTACCACCACATTCGATTCCACCATATCGGCTATCCTGAAATGAAAATAATTCTTATCCCATTTAAAACCAAAGGATAAATAGGCTTCCATAACATTGATATTGATATTGGTTTTTTTATCCACATTGTTTAGGATATGGTCGCGATCCAGGATCAATGAATCCCCCTTTCTCAGGAAAATATCCTCGTAGTTGATCGAGTTTTCAAAACCTGTTTTAACCGATGAAAGAAAGGGTACGCCAATGTAGAATTTGTAATCAGGAATATATCCGGGATTGATATTTCGCCCTTGCGGAAGTGCAGGCAAAAAGGTGAGTGAGCGGTCGTATTGAGCTTTCGCATCCATCGATTGCAATATAAATAATGCAGATAACAAAAGACTTAGGATGATGTATTTGTATTTGTTAAGATGATTCATAATTTTCCCCTCCTAATTGTTGGTATCGATGTTAAGGCCGGTAATAGTACCCAGCTTGAGAATTATATTGTAGTCTTCGTAGATTTTTACGAGTTGCTCATCGCTGGTGGATAATCGTACCCTAAACAAAAGATGCTTTGCTGCTACTATATTTTCCAGGCGGGACTTGTCGATCATCACATCGGTAATTTTGCCGGCAGGTTCTATAACGCGATATTCGGGAGCACCGCTAACCGTAGCACCGGGCAGTATGTTTCGGTCGCCGGTAATAAGCGAATCCAAAACTATATAATTTTCATCGGCAAAATACACCTGAGCACTGGCATCCAGTGGGAAGCCATTGTTAAGGTTAATCCTAAAGAGCATATAATCAAGTTCCTCGGGGTTTTCATTAAAATCCAAAGCAATGGTATCTTCGACCACAAAATCTGCTATCGCGCCAAAGAGATTAAAAGCCAGGTCAACATCCAGAGATACTGTGCTTTCGTTAAGCATAAAATTCTGGTCGGTGCTGTCGCCGCCAAAATTGGTTACCGCCATTAAATCGTAGTAGAAAAATTCGGGTGAGATATTGAAGGCTGCAGCAAAATTAGCCTGGGTAAAATCAAGGGTGGTTTCGGCAGTTTCGCCAATCTGCGCGATGGAGGGCGAGTTGATGGTAAATTCGTTGGGGATGCCAGGCCCAAACAAATGGATGTCCACATGAAAGGGTGCCACCGTGGATGATTCTACAAAAAGAGATTCGGCATCAAAGTGAATAGGAGCACCAATCGAATTGTAAAGATCGAAGATAAGGTCAACCGAGCCTTGGCCAATATTAAATCCGCCGGCAATGGCATTGTCGAAAATACCAATCTCAAGCGAATCGCTCAGCTTGAGCTGATACTGGCTAAAATAGCCATAAGCCGCATCAAACTCCAGTGAGGTCAGGCTGCCGTTGATCACAAAATCGTAGGGCGAGAGGTCGGGGTTGTCATCACCTTTTATTAAGATATTAAGGTCGATAGCCATGGTGTTTTGAAGGCTGTCCTGGGGATCGTTTAGTAATATTTTATATTCGGATAGATCATACACGGTATCGAAGTAAGTTAATTGATTTTGGCCGCCGGGATTAGCCAGGTCAGCAAAAATGGTAAGTGCATCCCCGCTGGAAATGTTAACAATATCGGGAACAGTGAGGCTAAGCCAGGCATCATCAAAGTTGAGATTGGTGTGTCCGCCAATGTTAAAAAAGCCATTACGCAAAAAGATACTGTCGATGCGCTGTCCGATAGTATCGGTAAGAAAGGGATAGGTTTCGGTGAAGTGGATGGTATCGAAAACGCCGGGAGGCAGCGATGGCACATCAATGCTGTTAGGGAATTCAAATTCCTGATCGGGGATATTTAGAAAATCTCCGGCGGTGGCCGTAAATATGCGCTCGGAGCTGTAAACAAAACTCAGGCTTTGGTCGGGATTGGTAACGATACTCAGGTTGCTCGAGTCGGGCGTAAAATCGGAAATATAAAGTGTAGAATTTACCAGCGGGACAGCAAACTCAGGATTCCAGGCAGGTTTTATTAGTTTATTAAAATCAAAATTATCCTTGAGCTTATTACATGAACTATAAAAAACAAGCAGGGAGATGAGCATAATTGCAGCGGAAAAGGGCGCGAATTTGTATAAAATTCTACGGTAAAATTTTATTTTCATAGCTAGTTATATTTGGAGATTCAAAAAAAGAATCTTCAAATATAATACGGATATCCGAAATCATCGCTATTTTTTAACATAACTTTATCACCACAGCCATCCAAATCGGTATCGATAAAGTTGCCGTTCATGGTGTCTGTAAGGTTTTGGTGGCTTACTTCGATGTTAATATTACCTTTCTGTATTAGCTTGTGGCAGCGGAGTGCCGCCTCCCACTCACCCTCGATAAGCCCCGAAATATCGGCCTCAGGAATGGCCAGGTTAGTGGGATTGACGTAGGTAGAACCCGATGTTCCTTCGATGGTAAAACTTTGATCTTCTATATCGCTTGGATTTTCAAGGCCTTCGACCCAATACACTATTTTATTACTGTGATATTGAAGGGTGGTATTTTGGTTTATAAAAGTTAAAGCAACATTATACACGAATTTGAGCTTCTCGGAGAACAGTGCTCCCTCAACGCTGTAAGTAGCGATGCCGACAATACTGGTATTATCGATTTTGAAATTGGAAAAAGTTGCGGAAAAGACCGCCCCCGGCTGCGAAATATCTTTATCAAGCAGTGCTTCGATGGTGCCCGATTTAATGGTCAGATCCTGACAAAGGGTTCCTTCGCCGTAATCGAAAAGATAGCTAGTGATTCCCGATATCGCATCGAAGGAGCGGGAAACCTGGGCACTGTCGATGATTGCCGTATCGTTGTTGATGAGTGCAGTATCGTAAATGGCCCGGTGAAAAACTGCAAAATAATAGGTGGCATCCAGGTCGGCAGCCAGGTGAACCGAGGCTACTTCGGCGGCATTTACAAAATCGCGGGTATCCTCTTTTTCGCAGGCCATCATTAGCATCATGGCAAAAACGAGCGGAAGCAAAGCAAACCAGATCTGTTGTTTTTTTATAGCCGGTAGAATCGTCATTAATATCACAAAATTTATTGATGGGGTAAACGTGGAGAATAGGATAAGATTTTAAGGAGGGGAAAAAAAACTAAAATTGACAAAATTATGGGCTAAGTTTGCAGCCCAAATTTTTGATGTGCAAATGAAAAAACAAGATTTAATTTTTGTGCTGGCCATCGTGGCCTTTTTTATTCCCTTTTTCACTATCGACAGGGTTTACGATTTCTACACCACCTTTAATCACGACCATCCATTTATTATCAGTTTTATCAAATTTGCCCTGCTTTCCACGCTGGGCGAAGTTATTGGCCTGCGCATACGCAAGGGCAAATACAGCGAGCCGGGCTTTGGCATTTTGCCCCGCGCCATTGTTTGGGGCATTTTGGGCGTGGGTATTAAAATAGCTTTTATAATTTTTGCCGCCGGAGCACCCAATATCCTGGCGGTTTTAGGGTTGGCGTTTCCAACTGCCAAACCTTCCGACATTTTAAATCAAAACTTTTTCGAGACCTTTTCGGGCTTGCAACTGCTAACGGCATTTACCGTCAGTGTAACCATGAATACCTTTTTCGCCCCGGTTTTTATGACTATCCACAAAATTACCGACACCCACATCCTCGAAAATGGCGGTACACTGCGCGGTTTTTTTAGCCCTATTGCCTTTGGCAGGATTATGCAAAATATGAACTGGAAAGTGCAATGGGATTTTGTTTTCAAAAAAACCATCCCCCTGTTTTGGTATCCGGCGCACACCATTACCTTTCTCCTGCCCTCGGAATATCGTATTTTATTCGCTGCGCTTTTGGGAATTGTCCTCGGCGTATTATTATCGATTGCCAGCATAAAATCGCGGGATGCCTAAAGTAGTCCTTTTTGATTTTTAAGATTTAAAAATCTAAACATCAATTATTTAATCATGCTATTTCTATAAAAAAGAACAAAGCTTGAATACTTGCGTTTTAAAATGTAATTTTACCACTTGATTAATACATTATATCAAATAATACCTATTTATTATGAAAAACATTTTCACACTTTTTCTACTTACGATTTTTGGTTTCACGGCTGCTCATGCGCAAGTTACCACCTACCCTGCCTTGCCTACTGCCGACCAATCCATAACACTTTATCTGGATGCCAGCATCACCGCCCTCGCAGGCTACCCCGGTGAGGTGTATGCTCACACCGGACTTACCATTAATGGAACGCAATGGTCGAATGTAATTGGCGATTGGGGTGATAACAATGCGCAACCACAGTTGACACGAATTAGCACCGATTATTATAAACTGGAAATGACCCCCACGATTCGTGCGTTTTATGGTGCCGGAGCCGGTGATGATATTACCGAGATTTGTATTGTTTTCCGCAGTGCCGGCGATCCTTACCAGCAAACCTCACCCGATATTTTTATTCCGGTATTCGAGCCTGAACTCAACGTTTTGCTCGTTAGTCCGGCAGGTTCACCATATTTTGTTGACGCAGGCGAAAGCATTGACATCAATGCCCAGTCGATTTATTCGGACTCGCTGCATCTTTACATCGATGGAAACCTGGAAGTTTCAACCACCGAAAATCTGATAGAATACGACATGTATGCCGGTGCCACGGCCAACACCAAGCACTGGATAAAAACCGTAGGCTTTGGTGAAGGCGAAACCAGAGCTGACAGCAACTATGTGTATGTGCGTGGTGCCAACGTGGTAGAAGCTTTGCCCGAAGGGGTGATGGACGGGATTAACTACATTGATGATGAAACCGTAACCCTTGTTTTGCATGCTCCATACAAAAGCAGTGTTTATGCCATCGGCGATTTTAATAATTGGCAGGTAGGCCCGGAGTATAGGATGAAATCTACCCTGAGCGATGTTAATGATTTGGAAACCCGCTATTGGCTAACTCTGGAAAACCTGGTGCCCGGACAAGAGTATATTTTTCAATACTTAGTTGACGAAAATCTTAAAATTGGCGACCCCTACGCCGAAAAAGTAAGCGATCCCTGGAACGATGAATACATCAGCGAAACAACCTACGCCGGCATCTTGGCCTATCCCGAAGGCAAAACCCAGGGCATAGCCACAGTGTTGCAAACCCAGCAGCCCGAATACGAGTGGCAGATAGAAGATTTCACCCCGCTGGCTGTTGAAGAAATGGTTGTTTATGAATTGCTGGTTCGCGATTTTACCGATCAGCATACCTTCGAAAGCCTGATTGATACCATGAATTATTTTAAACGTCTGGGTGTAAATGTTATCGAGCTGATGCCTGTAAACGAATTTGAAGGCAACATAAGCTGGGGTTATAATCCCAACTATTATTTTGCTGTGGATAAATATTATGGCCCCAAAAACACACTCAAAGCCTTTATCGACGAATGCCATGCCAACAACATCGCTGTGGTTATTGATATGGTGCTCAACCATTCCTTTGGTACTTCGCCCATGGTGATGCTTTATTGGGATGCCAACAACAATCAGCCCGCTGCCGATAATATTTGGTTTAATCAGGTGGCAAAGCATGATTATAACGTAGGGATGGACTTTAATCACGAAAGCCCCTACACGCGGGCTTTTACCAAGCGCGTGAACGATTTTTGGCTTACAGAATATAATATTGATGGTTTTCGCTTCGACCTTTCTAAAGGCTTTACGCAGACTAACACATTGGGAAACACCAATCAATGGGGGCAGTACGACCAAAGCCGCATTGATATCTGGGATGATTATTCCTCGGCTATCTGGGAAACAAAGGCCGATGCCTGGGTGATTTTGGAGCACTTTGCAAATAACGATGAGGAGAAAGTACTCTCGAACGATGGCATGATGCTGTGGGGAAACCACAATTGCAATTACAATCAGGCCACCATGGGGCATGCAAGCGGACCTTGCAACTGGGATTTTTCAGGAATATCGTACAAACAGCGTTCTTGGAACAATCCTCATTTGATTGGATACATGGAAAGCCATGACGAAGAAAGGCTGCAATACAAAAATATTCTTTACGGCAATAGCGTTGCCGGCTACAATATAAAGGACAGTGCCGTTGGCCTGCAGCGCAACGCTTTGGCCGCCAGTTTCTTTTTTACCATTCCCGGGCCAAAAATGATTTGGCAATTTGGCGAAATGGGTTACGACTACAGCATCGACTTCAACGGACGAACGGGACCTAAGCCCATCCGCTGGGACTATTTAAACGACTGGCGACGCGAATACCTCTTCCACGTATATGCTGCCCTGATTCAACTTAAAACCGAATACGCGGTTTTTAATACCAGCGATTTTACCCTTGATGTAAGCAATGCCCAAAAGTCGATTATCCTTAGAAGCTCAGATATGAATGTGGTGGTGCTTGGTAATTTTGGAATAGAGCAGGCCGATGTGGATTTGATATGGCCTGGCTTAGGCACCTGGTACGAGTTTTTCACGCAAAGTGAGTTGGAAATATTAGCTACCGATCAATCGGTAGAACTGGATCGCGGCGAATACCGTATTTATAGCTCCCAACAAATAGCCAAGCCCATCTGGCTGAATACCGCGATAGGCGAAATTGGTAACATACAAAAGCAAAGTATCGTTTCGGTATATCCTAATCCGGCACGAGACATCATTAACTTTAAAATAAAAACAAAAACCCCCGAAAGTGCTAATATTTCGATCTATACTATAATGGGCGAAAAAGTAGCTACCCTTGAACCCTCGGAATTGCAAGCCGGAATGAATAAAATTTCTTATAACATTCAACAAAAACTTAAAAGCGGGGTTTATTTCGCAACAATAATAATCGGTACAATACAGGAAAGTGTTTTCTTTGTTGTCGAATAATAAAATTTAAACTAAAGAATAATGAAAAATCGTTTCGCATCTTTTTTCTTGCTTGCTGCGATAAGCCTGGTGATGGTTTCGTGCAGCAAGTCAAGTTTTGATTACTTAGGCAAAAGTTATCCGCCTACCGCCAATCCTGAAATATTTATGCGCGATCAGGATGTGCCACAAGATTATGAGGTAATGGGCAAGGTAACTGCCGAAGTTCCTTACAACAAAAAACTAAAGTACATTCAAAACAAGGTGATGAATCTGGCTGCCCAGAATGGTGCCGATGCCGTACTTTTTTCGGATGTAGGAATTCGTTCTACGGGTTATACCAGTGCTTCGGGTGGTGCGTCCACCGGTCGGAAAGTACGTGTTGGCGGAAGGGTTAACAAGGTTAACGATAACGAAGTAAAAACTGTTGATGCCACCCTGCTTAAGTATAAGGATAAATAGCAAGCTTGCAGTATTCAATTGTGTAGTAAAATTATTTCATTAGTCATAGCATGACCCAAAGTCTTGCTATGACTTTTTTTTCTTTATGTTTTTCCGATTATCACCAACATTACCCTGGCTGTAGAAAAATGGCTTAATTTTGCTGGCTATGAAAATCAAAACATTGAAATACCCACCTGGTGGTCACCCTCGATGGCCGGGTACTAACGCACAATCCAAAATCTTTTACCTGATGCGTTTCACGCGAAAACACCTTGCTCTACTGACCTTACTTTTGCTTGTTTTTTGGAACAGCCCGCCCGGCCTGTGTCAAAACAGTGCCCAGGATGTTCCGGTAACTACCACGCGCATACTCTTTGTTTTTGATGCCTCACAAAGTATGTACGGCCGCTGGCAAAGCGATATGAAAATGCACATCGCCCAACGCCTGCTGGGCCGCGTGCTCGACAGCCTGCGCAATGAAGAAAACCTGGAACTGGCATTGCGGGTGTATGGCCACCAAAAGCCCTTTCCGCCGCAGGATTGCGATGATACCCGCCTGGAAGTTCCCTTTGGCAAAGACAATGTCGCCAAAATCAAACACCGCCTTTCGGGTATTAATCCCAAAGGAACAACGCCCATTGCCTTTGCGCTGTCGCAGGCCAAAAATGATTTTACGCCCTGCGACCATTGCCGCAATATTATCATCCTTATTACCGATGGCGTGGAAGAATGTGGCGGCGATCCTTGCGAGGTATCTCGGATGCTGCAAAAGCAAGGCATAACCCTCAAGCCCTTTGTTATAGGTATTGGCTCCGACTTCAGCGAATCCCTCAACTGCGTTGGCACCTATTATCCGGCAAGTAGCGAAGCAGCTTTTACTACGGCTCTTAATGTGGTGATTTCACAAGCTCTGAATTCTACTACCGCGCAGGTTAACCTCCTTGATGCCTCAGGTCGTCCCACCGAAACTAACGTAAATATGACTTTTTACAATCAGGTTTCAGGAAAAGTAATTTATAACTTTGTACATACCATCAACAACAAAGGCCTGCCCGATACCCTCATACTCGATCCGTTGATAAAATATGATATTACCGTGCATACCATCCCGCCCTTGCACCTGGACAGTGTGGAGATAAACCCGGGAAAGCACACCATTATTCCCTTCGATGCCGGTCAGGGAACTCTGGAGCTTGCCATCGGCGGAAACTGGCGAACCCTGAAAAATCTTCAGACCATCATTCGCCGCCATGGTAAGATGGAAACCCTCGAAGTACAAAACTTTGGCACCAGCCAAAACTACCTGAACGGCGTTTATGATATTGAAGTACTCGGCCTGCCACGCATTCGCATCGACAGTGTGATGATTAGCCAGAGCCACACCACTACCATCGAAATCCCCCTGCCGGGTATCGCTGTATTAAAACGCAATACCGATGGATATGGCAGCCTTTACCAGGAAAAGGATGGCCGACTCACCTTGATTTACAAGCTGCCCGAAAAAAAGACAACAACAGAAAGTCTGGTACTTATGCCCGGAAATTACCGCGTAGTGTTTCGCTCTAAATGGGCAGACAAATCGTTATACACGATCGAGGAGTCTTTTGAAATTAAACCGGGGGAAACCATCGAAATAAAACTGAACCGATAAGCTAATCATTCCTTAATGAAAGCATCCTATATTTCCTTTTTTGTAGCCATCTTCCTTTTATTTGCCGCTCTTTCGGCTCAGGCTCAGCGTCCCAAAATTGGCCTAACGCTAAGTGGTGGAGGTGCAAAAGGCCTGGCTCATGTGGGCATTTTGCAGGCCATCGACAGTGCCGGCCTGGAAATCGATTATATCACCGGTACCAGCATGGGAAGTATAATCGGGGCTATGTATGCCACGGGTTATTCGGGTAACCAAATCGATTCGATCGCCAAAAACCTGAATTGGGATGACTTGCTTTTGGGAAAACCTAAATATTCGGATGTGGGTATGGACGAAAAAGACGAGTTTGGAAAGTATTCCTTTGAGATTCCAATGGAAGGTCTGAAACCCAAAATGGGCACCGGGCTTATCGAATCGGAGGAGGTATGGCTTCAGTTTTCCGACATCTTTTTTCATGTTTACGATCAAAAAGATTTTAGTAAATTCGACATTCCTTTCAAATGTATCGCCACAAACTTGTCCAATGGAGAGGCTGTGGTTTTGTCATCGGGTCAACTGGTAAAAGCACTGCGGAGTAGCATGGCGCTGCCAAGTGCTTTTACCGCCGTTGAATATGGCGATACTTATTTGATTGATGGTGGTATTGTACGGAATTTTCCGGTTTCGGATGTCATCGAAATGGGAGCAGATTACGTTATTGGAGTTAACTTGTTCACCGGCCTGGATCACGCCAGCGAATTAAATTCGGCTTTGGATGTGATGTATCAGATTACCAATTACAGAGATGCCAACGACCTGGTGCGTCAAAAAGCGCATTGCAACATCGTGATAGAACCACCACTGGACGGATACAGTGCGGGTAGTTTTTCGGATGCTGATAAAATCCTCAGTATTGGCTATGAAATGAGAGATAAATACTATCCCTATTTTAAAAAACTTGCCGATTCGTTAAATGATATTTCCACAAATAATTACGACCCCTGCCATCGTCTCAAAACCAAAAAAACAGTCATCATCGATGAGTTTGAAATCATTGGTTTGGAAAGGCTTAATAAAGATGCTTTGCTCCAAAAAGCGAATTTATTAAAAGGTAAATCCTTAAGTCCCGAAGATTTGAACGATGCTTTTAGAAAACTATATTCGACCCTGTATTTTAAATATGTGTATTACGAACTGGAACCAAGCGAAGCCGGTCATGCCAAAATGATAGTGCATTTAAAGGAACAAACTCCTGCTCAATTTAAGGTGGGTTTTTCGTTTCTTACCTTTACCACCCCGGCATTAATTTTAAATTATACCACGCGAAATGTACTCTGTAGTAAATCGCGTTCGATGATAAAACTGGCACTGAGCCAGGATTTTAAAGCCTTGCTGGAACACACGCAGTTTTTCGGTTCCGGATCACGAAATTCACTCACTGTCTCGCTAAAGTATATCGAGCAAAGGGTAAATTTGTACAACGAAAATGAACTTGCATACCAATACAAAACCTCCAATACCGGAATGGGGCTGCGGTACAATTACTATTTCTCGCGAGCTTCAACGCTTGCTGTGCATTTTATGTACCGGCGTTCAGGCTTCTCGCCCAATATAGCGTCCACCTTACGCTTTGATGGATTCAATCGCGACCTCATGTCAAAAATTACCTACGAGGTAAATACACTTAACAGACCCTTTCTACCCACCCAGGGTATTGATGCCAAAATGGGAGTGGGTCTTGAGTATGCCCGCAAATTTGATTCGCAGTATTCAGGAAATGGCATTATTACTGATACAAGCCTTACCATCGTAGCAAAGGATCCCTTATTCAGGTTCGATTTTTACGTAAACTGGTACAAAGCCATTGCAGCAAAAACAAACCTGTTAGCCAACATCCAGGGCGGAAAACTCTTTGCTGACGAAAATTTTTACTTAGATAATTTTTTGATTGGGGGAACGCAGAAATTGTATCAAAATCTCTATCCCTTTGTGGGATATCAGGATGGTCAAATTCCCTCCACATCCTTTGCTTCCGCGCTCATCGGAATACAATATAAGATTGTGGGCGAATTGTATGTGCTGGGAAAAGCCAACGCAGGTGTGTACGATTTTATCTCGTCCAAGGGTTGGGCTGACGACATCCGCAGCCGATTTATTTCGGGCTTTAATGCAACGGTGGCTTACAACCTAAGTATGCTGCCCTTTGAGCTATCCCTTAATTATTCGCCCGAAACCAATGCCTTTTATAGTAATGTGCGGATAGGGTTTATTTTTTGAGCGAATTTCCCTGTACAAATTTATATGCCCTGATGCTTCTTTCGCTTTAATTACGAACTTGCATCTCGCGGATCATCCGCTGGATAAGCGTTAAATCTGAACTTTTCATTTTGTCACGAAACAATGAAATTCATTTGCAATTAAAGTTGTTAATAAATTCAAAATCCAAGTGGTTTCATTATTGCGTCTAAATCTCTCCAATTTTTTCCGTAGCTAAATTTAGCGGCATCTCTTGCAGGCATATTCAAAATTAAAACCTGATGCATTTCTAAACGCTTAACTATCTTCTTCAAAATTGCATTTTCCTTATTATCTTCAGCTATCATTTCTGCGTAAATTACTGTAAACCATTGCTCAACTAATATTCTATCTTCCTGTTTATGAGTTATTACAATTTCATCAATCACTGATAGCACGTTTGGGTCTATTGCTTTTGTTCTTCTTTTCTTGTATTATACAATTCTCTTTTTTGGTAGTAATAGCGTTTTTTATTGTCCTCATTGCCTTCTGAAGAGTGAAATTCATTTTGTAGGATTTCAAGAATTGAAATTAATTTAGTTGGTTTTGAAGCAATGGTTCTGTATGTATTTATTACATCTTCATTGATGTCATTTATAACAGCTTTTTCAAGTTTTGGAAAGTTGTTTAACATCCAAAACAAAACTGCACCACTTCCGACAAAAGGTTCAGTGTATGTGAATTTGTCCCTTGAGATGTGCGGGAATTGGAGATTTTAGATTGTGCTGAATATCACCAATATCTTAAATCTAAAATCGTATATTTTTTTAACTGTTACTTTAAATACAAGTACCATTTACAATAGGAAAGCAATTACTACAATAGCACATCTTTACAAGAAAATTAATTTATCAAAGCGGTTTGGGGATATTTCAATTTTTCGGCATTGCTGAGCCAGGCCTTAACCGAGCCTACCAGTATCTGCGCCTCGACCAGCACGGGCACCCGGTTTTTGTCGGCACTCACCCATATCGATGCCCGCTCGCCGACCTTAAAAATGGTGCCGGCAACCAGTTCTACCGTAAAATGATGACATTTAAATATTCGTCCATCGTGCAGCTCAACAATTTCTTTGCCTTGATATTTGCCTGATAAATCATAAACAGCACCATCCACAATTACCTGAAGCGGAATTTCATCTTCGATCTGCATCCCATCAAAATTGAAAGTACGGGCATAATACACCGCCGTTTGCAAGTCGAAAATGCCTTCGCTAAAAACTAAGGTATCAACACTTTTGCCCTGTCGGCTGTTTTGCGTTTTTGAAATAATTACCCCCTCGTTGGAATGGAAACAAAGTTGGTTGTCGGCACTGTATGATCCTTCGAGGGTTTTCCGATGGTACCATGAAGGATCGAAGGTGCGAAAGTCGGCCATGGATTCGAAGCTGTCTCTAACCTTATAAAATATGTCGTAAGCCTTTAGCGACTGACCCGAGCTTTGGAAATGCCAAAGATGCTGGTCATCTTTCCATTGGGTGGCTGCGTTGAACTCAACCTTGCCGGCATCCACCCACAAAAACTCCCAATTATAAGAAACCCTGTACGAAAGTCGCTCCCCATCGGCAAAGGGCAGGTTGTTTTGGCTTTTGCCCTCAGGCAAAGTAGATATTAGTAAGATGAATAGTATTGAAATGTAAAGGGTGCTTGGATATGAGGGTCGGAAGGGCTTGATATTATGAAACAAACTCATCATGGCTACTTGCCGCGCCCTTGCACGATGATAAGTGCTGTGTAGAACATAATTTTGAAATCCAAGGCCAGCGACATATTTTCTACATAAAGGATGTCGTATTTCAGGCGCTGCACCATCTCATCCACGTTGGAGGCATAGCCAAACTTAACCTGCCCCCACGATGTAATGCCAGGCTTTACTTTGAAAAGCAGGCGATAATGAGGTGCGCGTTTCACAATTTGGTCGATGAAAAACTGCCGCTCGGGACGATAGCCCACCAGCGACATATCGCCCTTGATAACCGTGAAAAACTGGGGAAGCTCATCCAGGCGCACCTTGCGCATAAACTTTCCGAAAGAGGTAATGCGGCTGTCGTTGGTGGACGACAATTGGGGCGTACCCTTTTCGGCACCCACCTTCATCGATCTAAACTTAGGAATCATGAAAGGCTTTCCATGCAGGCCAATGCGTTCTTGCAGATAAAATGCAGGCCCCTTGGAAGTAAGCTTTACTCCGACCCACAAAAAAAGATATACCGGCGATAGCACCAGCACGGCGAGGCCTGAGGCAAGCAAATCAATCAATCGTTTTATCGATTCCTGCCACGGGGGCATCATGTAAGGCGAAATTTGAATCAGGGGTTCCGAAAATATGGAGGTGGTTTTTACTGACCCCAGCAGGTAGTCCTGCATACCCGGAATGATTTTGATGATAACATCGGTGTCTTCGATCTGCGTCAGGATTTTTTCGACCAGTTGGGTTTCCGACCGTTCGATGGCTATCACCACTTCTTCCACTTTAAGTTCCTCCACCAGCCTGGGCAAATCTTTGTAGTGCCCCAAATGATTCAGATGTCCGGCAAGCAGATAGGTGTCGAAAATTTTAGCATTTACAAAGCCAACAAACTTGTTGCCCGAAGAGGGAAACTGCTTGTCGAGTTGCTCAAAAAGTGCTACGGCATTGAGATTACTACCAACAATTATGGTGTTGAAACCGATAATTTTGCGATGGATTTTTTTTACCGTTCGGGTGGTGATAATAAGCCTGAGCGTAGCGGTAATAAGGAACTGCAGGCCAAAAAGCACAAGAAAGGACTCGAAATAACTTCGGTAAGAGGGAACCAAATCATCGAGCAAGAGGGTGAAAAAGATGATTACTACGCCAATAAAAACCGTGGAGAAAGATTGGGTGATTTCTTTGATACGCGATTTGCGGTATATCTTGCGGTAAGAGCCGGCAATAACAAAGAGGATAAGCCAAAACAGCGGAATGATTAAGATACCGAGGTAAAGATTGGGATCGTTGAAAACGAGTTCAGGCCTGGAAAAAAGATCGGGATTGACGAGGTATTTACGATAAATAAAAAATAGCATCCACGAAACGGCGGCTGCAAAATAATCGGCAAGAATATAGGTGGCGCGGTGTAGCTTCTTATTCATGGCTCTTCAATTAGCGGTACATCAGCTTAATATTATCCAAATAAATTGTAGCATCATCATCACCCTCGTTGATGTAGGAGCGAAACAAAACCTTGAAGCTGCTGGCCTTGCTGTATCGCAGTTTATCCGTAAGATTAATGTAAACCTTGTTCCAAACTTCGGAGGGATAAAGAAAGATGATGTCAGATTTGAGCACTTGTGAAGTGGTTTCTTCAACAATGCCCACCGAAAAGAAATGATCGTTTTTATAATTTAACTCCAAAATAAAGGATCTGCCTGAGGGTTGTACAGGAAAACCATTAAAGGTAGCCGCTTCAAACTTTGTGTGGGTGCTGTCGAGCTTAATGCGTCCTGAGAAGTTTTGCTCAAAAGCCTCATCGCCCGAAATACGCTGGATGCCAGCTGTACCTCCAAGATTTGCAGTGTCGAGGGATACGGAAGGATCTTCAAAATCTTCGAGCCATTCAAAAGTCGTTGTTTCGCGATAGGTAGTGGCGGGTGTAACAGTAATCACCGAATCGGGGTAAAATACAAAATCGCTTAGGACTACCGGTTCAAAAAAAGGATTGTTGATGCGCGTAGCAGTAATGCCGTTCAATTCGATGCCCGCATCCAAACGCAGCTCGCCCATGCCTTCTTTCAGCACCGGTATTGTGGCCGGCAAAGCGAAAACACCCAGGGTTTTACCATCCATAAAAGCCCATACATCGGTAATTTCCTGACGATCGGTGCCCTGGCTTGCATAGTTGCTTTGGAAGGCGTACTCGTTTACCTTTACAAAAGCCGGCACGCCGGGCTTAAGATTCTCCTCCCTGCACGAACTCCACAGCAAAATGGCCAGAGCCATGATAGAAAACAAACTAAAAAAATGGATTCTTCTCATTCATTTTATATTGATAAAAACAGCAATTTCAAACGGCTGAACACCTGGCTTATTATAACTTTCAACTTTCAATGCCGGGCAAAGCCCGAGTATCCTCGAAAAATTACGAAAATCACAGATTTTCTATTTTTCGGGACTTTAAACTTTTAACTCTAAACTTCTAACTTTTAACTTCTAACTTCTAACTTCTAACTTCTAACTTCTAACTTTTAACTTTTAACTTTTAACTTTTAACTTCTAACTTTTAACTTCTAACTTCTTAATACCTGATTTTATCCAAGATACGGTAAGCTACTTCGAGTGCCTGGTAGCCATCGTTGATGGTAACAGGTGGTGGTACATTATTTTGGATGGCATCGGCAAAGCTGGCAAGCTCGGTCATAATGGCGTTATTGGCTTTAATTTCGGGCTTGTCGATGCTGATTTCTTTTTTACCCTTTCCGGCTCCCAAATCCAATACCATGGCAAAAGGATTATCGGGTTCGTGGTCGATGTCTTTCATCTGCACTATCTCCATTTCTTTGGTAAGGAAATCAACGGAGATGTAGGCATCGCGCTGGAAGAACCGTGATTTGCGCATGTTTTTCAGCGATATCCGGCTGGCGGTAAGGTTGGCCACACAGCCGTTGTCGAACTCAATGCGGGCATTGGCAATGTCGGGGGTGTCGCTAACGATGGGTACGCCGCTGGCACTGATGTTTTTCACGTTCGATTTTACTACGCTCAAAATGATGTCGATGTCATGAATCATCAAATCGAGAATCACCGGCACATCGGTGCCACGCGGGTTGAACTGCGCCAGACGGTGGGTTTCGATAAACATAGGGTTTTTGATGGAATCTTTTGCAGCCAAAAAAGCCGGATTGAAACGCTCAACGTGTCCAACCTGCACTTTAACATTGGCCTCATCGGCAATTTTTATCAAGGCTCTGGCCTCATCGGGTGTGGTAACGATGGGCTTTTCGATAAACACATGCTTCGATTTTTTGAGTGCAGCCGAAGCACAATCGAAGTGCGAAACGGTGGGCGTTACAATATCCACCACGTCCACTGCATCGATGATATCGCTAAGGGAATCAAATTTTTTAATCCCAAATTCTTCTTCCACCATTTTAGCGGTATCTTCGTTGGGATCGTAGAAACCCACTAACTGAAACTGCGCTAATTCGCGGATACATTTTAAATGAATTTTGCCGAGATGACCGGCTCCAAGTACTCCTATTTTAAGCATAAGTGTCAATTTTGATGCAAAAGTAAATTTTTTGACCTCACCACCTAATCGCACCACCATTAATAAAAACTATTTATAATTGTATGATTTGTTTTTTGAACGATTACAAATTAGCCACAGCTTGCATTTTAATCAAAATATTCCTGATTGATTTGCTAATTTTGCAGCTCTCGGGATTTAGCATGATTGAGGAACTCGAAAGTAGGATTAGCGATGTTAAAGAGGTAGAAGAGCTTTTCAAGGCTCGTGAAGTAGGAGACGCGCAAGTTGCGCGTCTTTACCCAATCCTCATTCATATTTAGATTCGTACAGACGCGCAACTTGCGCGTCTCGGTATAATTTATTTCATAATCGAATAACGATTAACTCTTCCGCATGACTGACACTTACCGGCACAAAGGCTTGCGCGCCCAACTTGTAGAATCGCTCCGCGAAAAGGGCATCCACGATGAGCGCGTGCTCGATGCCATCAATACCGTTCCCCGCCATTTTTTTATGGATTCTTCCTTTTTGGAATATGCCTATCAGGACAAGGCCTTTCCCATCGGATCGGGGCAAACCATTTCTCAGCCCTACACCGTGGCCTTTCAATCGCAGTTGCTCGAAGCCGAAAAAAACATGAAGGTACTCGAAATTGGTACCGGCTCGGGCTATCAGGCCTGCGTGCTGTTAGAGATGGGCTTAAAAGTTTTTTCGGTCGAGCGGCAGTTGCACCTATATAAAAAGGTTAAGCGTTTTTTCGAGACTCATCGCTACCGCGTGCGTGTTTTCCACAAAGACGGCTTCGAGGGCTTGCCTTCTTTTGCTCCCTTCGACCGGATTTTGATAACCGCTGCCATCCCCAGTCTTAACGATACCTTGAAATATCAACTAAACGTTGGCGGTGTTTTGGTGGCTCCTGTGGGTGGTGATGGGCAGCAAACCATGACACGCATTGTGCGGGAAAGCGAAGACCGTTTTACTGAAGCGTTTTTTGGTGGTTTTATCTTCGTGCCTATGCTTCCCGGCAAGGCAGAAGATTAAAATTAAAATGGAAAGGCATCCCGTGAATCGTGCCTGGGTAGATATATCTGTTTTTTTAAAATTTGAACTACTTCAAAAAAGAATTCACGGGGTGACTATGAATTTAGGGTCAGTAAAAACTATAAACACCCCTCAGCATGATAGTCCTGGGTTAGTTTTTTGTAAGCCTCGGTATATGCACCGGCTTCATTGCGTATCAAGAGATTATCGATTTTTGGTCTTATTAAATTATCCCTGCTGAATACCGCGATTACTCTGGTGAGGGCTTTGTTTGCTTTTGTGTAAACATTTAAACGATGAATCAAAAAAAAGCCAAATTCCACTGACAATAGTAAAAGATGATCAATACGGTCAGGGGGTAAAATGACGGCCCAGGTACCGGTATCGTCCAGGAGACGAGAAGTATGCGCTACGAAATCATGTGTGCTGAGCGAAACATTGTGCTTGGCAAGTGTGAACTGCGGAGATTGTGGCAGGAGGCTATTCTGAAAAAATGGTGGATTACTAACAATAAGGTCATATTTGGTGTCGCCCGGGGGAGGGTAGTTTTGCAAAGAAGATTGGATGGCCGTAAGTTGATTTCCCCAGGGCGAGTTTGTAAAATTAATCGCGGCTTCCTGTACTGAGGCCTCGTGGATGTCGATGGCTTGTATGGGAGTTGGGCATCGTTGCGCCAGCATCAGGGCAATTACGCCCGAACCGGTGCCTACATCGAGAATGCGTTTGCAGTTGTCGGCCACCGGCAGCCAGGCTCCCAAAATCAGGGCATCAGTACCTACCTTCATGGTGGCATGGTGGTGCGAAAGGCTGAAATGTTTAAACCGGAAAACGGATTCCATCACAATGTTTATTCTCCGAGATACAATTCGATAAGGCCATCGGGCAAGTCCATGAAAAGGATTTTTTTTTCGGTATCTAGTCCCAGGATAAAATCATCAACCAAAGGGATAAGGATTTCCTTTTCGCCTTCGAATATTTGTACCAGGTCTTGCTCTGGCGATTCAAGAATATCGTTGATTACTCCTAATGGCTGGTCGTTTTCGTCCATCACGGTAAAGCCGATAATTTCATCGTAACTTGCGGTTTGTCCTTCATCGGAATCTTTATTTTTTGCCATAGGCAAATAAACCGTACAGCCCACAAACCGCTGTGCAATATCTGGTTCGGAGTAATCGCAAAGCAGCAGCCTTACACCATCAGCAGAGATTGCACTCATTTCATCCACAAAAAAGGGAACCAGTCCGCCGTCTATTTCTATAAAAACCGTTTGCAGTGGTTCGTTTTCTGGCGGGTTTTTCTGAGCAAAAATCACGCTCACTTCCCCGGTCTTGCGGTTTGCCTTGCTGATGGTTCCCCAGCGTAAAAAATTGGATTTTTCCATAATCTAATCTAAAGAAAAAACCGAAGATACTGCCTGAAAATCTTCAGGGCTGCAGCTTCGGTTTGCATATTTATTTTCAGCACCAGGTGCTGTTGTTATCTTGCTACTCTGCTTTCTTTTCTTCGGCAGCTTCTTCTACTTTTGCTTCGGGAGCAGCATCTTTTGCATCGCGTACTTCGGCTTCGGCCACCTGCTTGGCTTCCTCAGCTTGTTTGGCGGCAGCCCGCTTTTCTTCAGCTTCTTTGTCGAGTTCGGCCTGACGACGCTTGGCGATTTCTTCTAAGCGCGCCTCCTTAATTTTGGTCTCAGCCTCGATGCGTTCTTTCTCGCTGGCGCGTTCTTTATTCTCAAGCTCTTTGCCGGCATTTTCAATTTTTGCCTGCTTGGCTTCTATCCATTCCTGGTATTTCAGCTCGGCTTGTTGCTCGGTCATGGCTCCTTTGGCCACACCCTTCAAAAGGTGGTTTTTGTACAAAACACCCTTGTATGAAAGTAGTGAACGAACCGTGTCGGTAGGTTGTGCTCCTGTTTGCACCCAGTAAAGTGCTCTGTCGAAATCCAGTACAACCTCGGCCGGTTTGGCCACCGGATTGTACGTGCCAATTCTCTCGATGTTTCTTCCGTCTCGTGGTGCCCGACCATCCGCAATAATAATGTGGTAAAAGGGTTGCCCTTTTTTACCTTGTCTCTGCAATCTGATTTTTGTTGGCATAATCTGTTAAAATTGTTGTATTAAATATGTTACTAAAACATTTTGGGGTGCAAAAGTCTGATTATTTTTTGAATTAAAAAAGGATTAATTGAATTATCTTTTCACGATGGCTTTATCAGTCAGTGGATTGTAGTCCTGGATGTCCGATAGCCTGTCCCGACCATCAGGGTATGATGTCCGATGTGACATCAAGTCACACCGTGAATAGCGTCTGGCGATAGCACAAAGTTTTACAAGACTGCTCTGCTCGCTGCACAAATTCACGGTGTGACTACAAGGCATCTAAAATCTGAAATCTAAAATCTAACATCCAAATCAAACATCTTACATCGGACATCTGAAATCGGACATCAAAAGAATTTCAGGCTTGCAAGATTAAAATCTATTCGCCAGGGTTGCTATCCCCTTTGTCAGTGAGCCTGCCGATGTCAGTGAGCCTGCCGAACTGCGGGGTTGCGAACCCTTGCCATCCACATCTAAAATCTAAAATCTGAGAAATTCAGATCTGCAATCCCTATTTAAAAGGAGCTGCGTGTTATTTTTTAGAGGGCAGATGCGCTATTTTGGGGGGGCTGAGACGCGCAGATTGCGCGTCTGTACAAGCGTGGTAATGCCTGGCGGAGGAATTGGATTTTGGCGGTTTTGCGTTGAATGGGCGATTGCAGATGGTTTGTTTTTCGGTATTGCGTAAAGACGCGCTACTAGCGCGTCTCAGAGGCACTAATCGGAGATTGCTCACATCAAAAACTCCTGGCTTGCAAGATTAAAATCTATTCGCCAGGGGTTGCTATCCCCTTTGTCAGTGAGCCTGCCGATGTCAGTGAGCCTGCCGATGTCAGTGAGCCTGCCGAACTGCGGGGCTGCGAACCCTTGCCATCCACATCTAAAATCTAAAATCTGAGAAATTCAGATCTGCAATCCCTATTTAAAAGGAGCTGCGTG
>Ga0307929_1000447_pt1 | contig 40252 bp, 31 predicted proteins | sample AceLakmetage1330_FD_203160 | JGI IMG/M metagenome (GOLD analysis project Ga0307929, IMG submission 203160) | Saline water microbial communities from Ace Lake, Antarctica - #1330 | ecosystem: Environmental > Aquatic > Non-marine Saline and Alkaline > Saline | place: Antarctica: Ace Lake... | reverse complement strand
CAGGGTTTAAATTGGGAAGATGAAAAACCCCGCAATTTCGCAACGCCTGCGGCGTTGCGAAATTGCGGGGGCTATTGGCAAGCTCATTTTTCCCCGGGTTAAAACCCGGGGCAATTCAAAACATCGACTTTATGGACAGACGCTATTTAGTGTCTGTTCATAAAGTGAATACATTTCGATTTCCAGGTCTGTCAGTTAACGGACGTGGCTATTCATAATACAATAAACTTACTAAAAAGGCAAGCATTAGATGGTTTTGGAAGTGGAAGATCCAATACACATATTTCTATTGTTTTTATGGGAATTAAAAGAAAATGTTAATTATTTGCTGGGGTAAAATCCAAGCAATCGATCTTGTAATTGCTTTTATGGATAGTTATTGAAGAAAAGTGAAGTTTTATAAAAGCCCGTGGGTTCTCATTGCCTCTGCTAAATCAGCATTTTTGCGTGCAAAATCCCGAAGTACCGAGAGGACACTACTGGATTTTGTATCGGATTGTGCGGCTTTATCCAAGGCTGGTTTCAGGGCTGTCCTTCTATCCCATATCATATAGCCCAACATAAAAATCATAAGCATGGCAATAAAAGTGATAAGCGAGAAAAGGTAATCGATCCTGTTATTTATGGCTTCAAATCTAATATCCATTTGTGTTTCAAGTGCTTCAAATTTGATGTCCATTTTTGATTCCAGGGCATTCATCCGTATTTCCAGAGCTTCCATTTTTGCTTCAACCCTGATAACTCTGTCCCGATCGTCAAGGGTATAAGGAACTTCCTGGATTTGCGCATGGCTTGCCGAAAAAAGTCCAATCAAAAATATTATTAAAACTAACTTTTTCATATTTAATATGATTTGGGGCAAAGATAAATTATTATTTTCAGATATTATTTAATCTTTCCCATGCGTGCTCCAAATACCTGTTTGCTAACGATTAATCAGCGAAACGCTTAAAATTTTGCAAGCCATCTTGAGCAGGGACTTGTGCAAGCCAGGGATTACCAAATGATGATTTCCCAGCGGATGATGCTTGAGTACTTCGGCATCCTGCTCGGCGATGCTCACCTCGATTTGGGTGCGGCAGGCGTGAGGGCTTTTGTGATTGGAAATGATCTTGCCTTCGCTGATAAAAACGCGATCGAGGGTACTGTTGAAACGGAATAAGGTGATGTTTCCGAAGGGGAATTTTCCGGCAACGGCCGTTCCCTTGCCCGTTTCGTAATGGCTATCCACATCCACTTCTTCCAATAGATATGTGGGGGCGGTGCAATGTGCCAGACGCACACAGTCGAGGCTTACTTTGATAAGGTTGGCCATCCACGGGATAGAGCCTGTTATGGCTCGGATAAACATCATACCGGCAGCACTACAAATATCGCCCTCGCATCCTGCGGGCACGCCGAGGTCGTTGAAATGCGACAGTGCTAAGCAAGCGGTTACTCCTTTATTTTGCACCAGCGAAAAACATTCGATAGTCAGGGCATCCAGGTTTTCGCGTTCCACCACCTGCTTTAGTGCTTCGTAAACACGCCCGGCATCTTCGATGGACTTTTGTTGAGTTTCTGAAAATTTTTTCAGAAAGTCAACATCGGGATCAAAACCAGTATAATCGCTCACTTCGGCCCAGCTAATATTTTTAAGATTAATACCCATTTTGCTTTTCAAAAGCGGGGCTTCAATGGTTGAGGTTAAAAGCCAGGGCGACACCTCACCGATCAGTCCCAGTCTTTGCTCTTGCAATTCCTGAATTCCTTCGCAGGCATCAAAAAAACGTTGGATAATCATCCGGTCGTGGGCTTCGTGCAGGTCGGTGAGCATGGCCGGAATGTTTTCATAGTCCAGAAAGGCTTTAAGCTCAGAGGCAGCCGCATACGAGTTGTTTTCCTCGAAGGCTGTGAGCAGGTAAAAATGCTTGCCTCTGATGTAGCGCAGGGCTTCCTTCTCAGAGCCACCGCTCAAAAATACAAGCATGTCAGGTTCGGGCGAGTAGAATTCAAATTGCTGATGGGGAAATAATTGTTTAAACTTTTCCTTTCCCTCTCTGAAGATGCTTTCAGGTGCATTGTGGAAGGCCAATAATTTTACATTTATCATCGCTTTTATTTTTTCAACAAATGTAGTTAATCTTAATGTAGGAAAGATTTATTATTTTTATCAATGGAATGTTTTTGCAGATGTGTTCCTCTCAGGAGATTTCTCCTGCCGCGTTGCGACATCGAAATGACACTATCGGATTGGTTCGAGGGCTAGGGGAAGCGGGCGCGAAGTGCCCGATTCCCCTACCCCCAATCATTTCGTGGACGGTGTCATTTCGACCAAAACACACAGCGAAGTCCCGCACGTGCGGGACTTCACTCCACATTACCTCATTATGCTCAATAAACTTGAGTTGTCTCTCGAATTGACCTTCTTCTAATTAATACAGATTTTGCTTGATGCAAACATTTCGGCGGATGCTTCGTTACTGCTTTCGGCAATGTTGATTTGTTTTATTTTTGCATTATAATTAGCAATTTGAATATTAAAACATTAAGACGGCAATTTATTAATTAATAAAATGAAAATTTATTTTTTTACCCAAACCACCCTGGCACTTTGAAATTTATCCAATACTTATTCGTCCTGTTTTTTGCTTTGCTGCTTCCAAATGCTGGTCTGCGTGCCGAAAATGAAGGAGAAGCCAAGCGGCTTAACATTAGCGGGCACATTGCCGATGGCCAAAGTGGCGAGATGCTGATTGGTGCTACCGTGTATGTGGATGAACTGCAAACCGGCACAGCCACCAATCTTTACGGTTTTTACGCAATCAGTCTTCCACCTGGAAAATATTCTCTGCATTATTCCTACATTGGCTATGAGCGCGTAAGCAAGGTGATAAGCCTGAATAGCGATTTAACGCTCGATGTTGAACTAAGCCCCGCTGACCAAACGCTGGATGAGGTGGTAATTACCGGCGAACGGCAGGACAAAAATGTGTCGGCTGCAGAGATGAGCGTGGTGAAGATCGAATCCAAAACCATCAAAGAAATTCCCGCACTCTTTGGCGAAACCGACCTGATTCGCGCTATACAGCTTTTGCCGGGCGTAAAGCCGCTGGCCGAAGGCTCCACAGGTTTCAGCGTGCGTGGGGGCAGTGCCGATCAAAACCTGATACTCCTCGATGAAGCTCCGGTTTATAATGCAGGCCACCTGCTGGGGTTTTTCTCGGTGTTCAACAACGATGCGGTGAAGGATGTGAAACTCTACAAGGGCGACATTCCTGCTTCGCAGGGCGGACGGCTATCATCACTGCTGGATGTGCGCATGAAAGACGGGAACCTGAAAAATTTTTCGGGTACCGGTGGGGTAGGTTTAATTTCGAGCCGCCTTACCCTGGAAGGTCCGATTATTAAAGATAAAACCTCTTTTATCGTTTCGGGCAGACGTACTTATGCCGACTTGTTTATCCCGCTCTTTGGTAATGAAGACCTGGACGGGAGCAAACTTTATTTTTACGATTTAAATGCCAAGATAAGCCACATCATCAACGAGAACAATCGGATTTTTGCTTCGGCCTATTTTGGCAGCGATGTTTTTAAAAATGAATTCGCAGGTATGAATTTGGGCAATAATACGCTTACGCTGCGGTGGAATCATTTGTTCTCGAAGAAGCTATTTTCCAATTTTACCTTTTTGAGATCGCGTTATGCCTACAGCCTGGGTACGCCCGAAGGTGAGGCCAGCTCGTTTGAGTGGAAGTCGAAGCTGGTGGATTATTCGGCCAAGGCTGATTTTACCTGGTACCTCAACACCGACAACACCATTAAATACGGAGCTTCATTCATCCATCATACTTTTGAGCCTGGCGAAGCCCGTGGCCTGGGTGAGGAAACGTTTTTTAATGCCTTCCAAATTCCACGCAAGTATGCGCTTGAATCGGGCGTGTATATCAGCAATGAACAAAAAGTGGGTGCCTTGCTCACGCTCAAATACGGGCTGCGCCTTTCGATGTTCAACAACATTGGCCCGGACACGCTGTACAATTACGATGAAAATTATCAGATGGCCGACTTCGAAAGTATTGCTGCCGGCAAAGTTTACAATACCTATTTCCACCTGGAACCCCGCGTAGGTTTTACTTATCTGCTTAGCGAAGTCTCATCCATTAAGGGGAGTTATTCGCGTACGGCGCAATATGTGCAACTGGCGCAGAACTCAACGGCTGGCACGCCGCTAGACATCTGGTTTCCGGCAAGTCCTAACGTTAAGCCGCAAATTTCGGATCAGGGTGCCCTGGGTTATTTCAGGAATTTTGATAAAAACACCTACGAGGTTTCGGCGGAGGTCTATTATAAAACCATGCAAAATGCCATCGACTTTAAAGATCACGCCGAACTGCTTTTGAACAAGCAACTTGAAGGAGAGCTAAGATTTGGTACCGCCGTTTCGTATGGCCTGGAGCTGATGGTACGCAAACAGCAGGGTAATTTAACCGGATGGGTGAGCTACACCCTGTCGAAGGCCCAGCGCACGATTGCCGAAATTAACGATGGGAAAAGCTACAACGCGCCCTACGACAAGCCTCACGATATTTCGGTAGTGCTCAACTATAATATTAGCAAAATACTGGTTGCCGGGCTTAACTGGGTTTATTCTACCGGACTGCCCGTTACCTTCCCCACCGGACGCGCCGTGTGGGGCAACAAAATTGTTCCTATTTATTCTGACCGCAACGACTACCGCATGCCCGATTACCACCGCCTGGATGTCTCGCTTACGTTAAAGCCCATCCAAAAGCCCAATCGTAAATGGCATGGCGAATGGAACCTCTCGGTGTATAACGCTTATGCACGCAAAAATGCCTGGGTTATTAACTTTGAACAGGATCCTAACGATCCTTACCAAACCTTTGCCGAAGCAACTTATTTGTTTTCGATCATCCCCAGCATCTCTTACAATTTTAATTTTTAATATCCATGTTAGCTAAAATTAAAAATATCACCAGCCTCATCCTCATCGTCCTTGTCGTGGCTTCGTGTACCGAACGAATCGAGATTGATCTGGACGCGCAAAAGTATGCCCGCCTGGTGGTGGAAGGCGAATTCTCGACCGATACTGCGGCTCATATCGTAAGGCTCACGGTTACCGAAGATTATTTTAGCAACTCTATGCCTGTGGGGGTTTCCAATGCACAGCTAACGATTTCGGGTGCTGGCGAAGAATATCCGCTTAACGAAATCGTAGCCGGATCAGGCATTTATGCCACCGATACGCAGGTGGCCGGGCTTGTGGGAGCAGACTATACTCTGCGGATTGTGCTTGATGAAGCCATCGGAGGCGAACAGGAATATACGGCCAATTCAACAATCTACCCCATCAACCCGCTCGATTCGATCGGGCTCGAATTTCACGAAGATTGGGCTACCGAGGGTGTTTGGGAAGTAAAGTGCTATGTGTGGGATCCGCCCACCGAGGATTATTATATGTTTCATATTTATCGCAATGGCGTGCTTGTCAACGATACCATCGACCAGGTGTTTGTAGTGGACGATGCCTTGTACAACGGAAATTATACTAATGGCATTGGTGTGGGATATTTAAACCAGGCGGACGAGAACGAGCAACTGTTTCCGGGCGACCAGGTAACGCTGCGCGTTTTGCGTATAACCAAAGAATACAGCGAGTTTTTGTGGAGTCTTCAGGAGGAAGTCAGTTATCAGTCTCCGCTTTTTAGTGGCCCGCCAGCCAATGTAAAGGGAAATATCAGTGGCGGTGCCTTTGGAGCTTTTGGTGCTTACAGTGCCAGCTACGCCTCGAAAGTAGTGAAGCCGGAAACTATGGTGGGGTTATAATGAAATCTCTTTAGATGTTAGATGTCAGATGTGCGATGTGCGATGTCCGATGTTTACCCCACATCTAAAATCTAAAAATTGAAATCGGACACGAAAAGAACACCAGGCTTGCAATCCCCTTTGTCAGTGAGCCTGCCGAACTGCAGGGATGCGAACCCTTGCCATCTAACATCCAATTCGACCAAGTCACAACGTGAATACTGCCGAGTGATAGCACCTATTTTTATAAGACTACTCTGCTCGCTTCACAAATTCACGGTGTGACTTCGATCCCTTTTATTAAAGCCTGCGGAAGCATTAAAAGAAAAGGCAAGGACTTTTCGTAATCAAGTTTTTCGTAAAACATTCCCAAGCGTGCCAAATTCTTGTAATAACTCTCGATGTGTGTGTAATAATATTTTTCCGATTGGATATACCAGGTTCGTTCGCCCAGTTTTTCTAACAAAAACCACTTTTCGAGCAAGCGTGTAGCACGACCATTGGCATCGCCAAAAGGATGAAGGTTTACAAACGCCAAATGAATAAAGGTAGCGTAATAAAAAATCTCGTCTATAGTCATCGCTTGCGCTAACAAATTTTCTATCTCGTCCCAAAGTATATCAAACTGCATATTAAGCTGGTGCAGCGGACAAGCCTCGTATTGTATGCGACCGGTTTTGTGTTGCATAACAAGCATTTCGGTGGTTCTCAAAACACCCCTCTGTCTTTCGGGTAGTAGATGAGCTGCAATCAGTTTGTGAGCCTCCAAAAAGCTTTGTTTACTAATTTTGTTATCCCTGGCAAATAAATAGGCATTATACAAGTCGTTTGGCTTTTCGGTGAGCGCAGGCAAATATTCAATATTCAATAATTTATGTTTCACATAGCTATCCAAATCCAATGGTTCGCCCTCTATTTTTGACGAAGACATTACGGATACTGAAGTATAAAAAGTAAAACTTTGGGGTTCTAATTCACGCGCTTGAATAGCCAAAAACCTGGTATCAACATCAATATCCAACATCGATTTCCAAGTTTTAAAATAATCGTGTGTAATAATTTTTCCCATGTTTAAAATCGTATTAAATAAAAGGTCAAATATACTGATTGAAACTTACCACTTCCTCAAAATCTTTTCTTTTCCTCACCGGCTGGTTTTTATAATCGGGATAACCGAGGGTAATCAGCAGGCCGATGGTTTTGTTTTTGGGGATGGCGAGGATTTTTTTAATTGCCGCTTCGTTAAACCAGCCCAACATGCAGGTACCCAGCCCCAGGTCGGTGGCTTGCAGACAAAAGTGGGCAGCAGCGATGCCCATGTCGATGGGCGGATATTCCTTGTTTTTGATTTTGCCGCCTATTTGTGCTATCACCTTGGCCTTTTCTAAAAGTACTACGATGATTATCGGTGCCTGTCCAACAAATTTGTTGAAGGCGATGACCGAATTATAGGTTTCTCTGGCCACCTGGTCAACAAGTGCTGGCTGGTCAACTACTATAAACCGCCAGGGCTGCGAGTTGCAGGCCGAGGGCGAGAGCCGTGCCGCCTCGATGCACTGGTTTATCTTTTCCCTTTCAACGGCTTTGTCCAGATATTTGCGCGCGCTGAAACGCTGCCTTACTAATTCCGAAAATTCCATAGCGGCAAAATTAGATTAAATTGATGGTAGGAAAAGATTTTGAGGATTAAATGCCAGAATCGTAAAAAAAGAAATTGCTCTTTTGGATGAAAATGCGAAATTTGCCACGAACAAATCTATGCTTACCATGAAAGAAAATAAAGGATTTTGGGCTGTGTCGCCCATCGATGGCAGGTACCGCAGCAAAACCGAGCCTTTGCAAAACTATTTTTCGGAGGCTGCTCTCATCAAGTATCGCCTCCAGGTGGAAGTGGAATATTTTATCAGCCTCTGCGCTTATCCGCTCCCTCAGCTCGATGACTTCGACTTTTCGTTGTTTGAAAAACTGCGCGATATTTACGAGCATATCAAAACCAAAGATGTACGCCGGATTAAGGAGATAGAAAGCACCACCAACCATGATGTGAAGGCGGTGGAGTATTTCCTGAAAGAGAAATTTGATGAGATGGGTTTGAGCCATTACAAAGAGTTTATTCATTTTGGGCTTACCTCGCAGGACATCAACAACACGGCTGTTCCGCTTGCGCTAAAAGAAGCCCTGCGAAAAGAGGTGCTGCCGCGCATCGATGAAATACAGGCCAAGCTCTACGAACTTTCGTTTGCATGGAAAGAAGTGCCCATGATTGCCCGAACCCACGGCCAGGCCGCAAGCCCTACCACGGTTGGCAAGGAGCTTTATGTTTTCAACGATCGGCTCGAAACGCAGCTTAGCCTCCTGCGTTCCATCCCTTCGACAGGGAAATTTGGTGGTGCCACCGGCAACTTCAACGCCCATCATGTCGCCTATCCCGATGTTGATTGGCTGGATTTTGCCGATGCCTTCCTGCGCACCAAGCTCGGGCTGGAGCGGCAATTTGTAACTACGCAAATAGAGCAGTACGATAGCATGGCCGCCATCTTCGATGCCCTGAAACGGATCAACACCATTCTTATCGACATGAGCCGCGATATGTGGACGTACATCTCGATGGATTATTTTAAACAAAAAATTGTAAAAGGCGAGGTAGGATCATCGGCGATGCCACACAAGGTAAATCCCATCGACTTCGAGAATGCCGAGGGAAACCTGGGCATGGCCAATGCAATATATGCACACCTGTCGGCCAAGCTGCCCGTGTCGCGCCTGCAACGCGATCTTACCGATTCCACCGTGAGCCGTAATATCGGCGTTCCGCTGGCGCACTCGCTCATCGCTTTTCATTCGCTGACCAAAGGCCTGGATAAACTCATCCTGAATCGCGAAAAAATTGATGCCGACCTCAACGACAACTGGGCTGTGGTGGCCGAAGCCATCCAAACCCTACTGCGGCGCGAAAACTATCCCGACCCCTACGAAGCACTGAAAGAGCTTACACGCACCGGCCAAAAAATTACCCAAGAATCACTGCATCAATTCATCGACAAGCTCAAAATTGAAGATGTATTAAAACAGGAAATGAAAAAGATAAGCCCGTTTAATTATATTGGCATCAGCCCCTTTATTGAGTAAGGATTTTTTTTGCTGCCCCAGGGATTAACCTGACGCATTCATAAATATTAGCTTTTGCAATATTTATGAATAATGCAGGTTAAAAAAAAACATATTTTTGCCCAAAATTTTTATTTATGGAATTAAAAGACATTTTAGCAATATCAGGAAAACCGGGTTTATTCAAAAACATCGGACAGTCGAAAAACGGCGTTATCGTCGAATCGTTAATTGACCAGAAACGCTTTCCAGCCTTCGCACACGAGCGGATAAGCTCGCTGGCCGAAATCAGCGTTTTCACCACCGGCGAGGATGTGGAACTGCAAAAAGTTTTCAAGATCATTTTTGACAAATATGAGGGCAAAGAAGCCATCGACTCCAAGTCGGATGGGGAAGCTCTGAAGTCCTTTATGAAGGAAATCCTGCCCGATTATGATGAAGAGCGCGTTTACACCTCGGATATCAAAAAGCTGGTAAGCTGGTATAATTTACTGGCCGGTGCCGACCTGCTCGAGTTTCCCGAAGAAGAGGCCGAATCTGAAAGTGCAGAAGCCACCGATGAAGCAGAAACCGAACCTGCCGATGAGGAAAAACCGGAAGCTGCTGCGGAAGATTCAAAATCTTAATGTATAAATCAGTCCTTCGTCCCCTTTTATTTCAGTTTTCGCCCGAGCAGATACATCATGTGGTAGTGCATGGGCTAAAGGCAGGCTTTGCTCTTCCCGGCATGGCGGCTATGGCCAAGAGCATGACGGCCATCGAGGATCTGCGTTTGGAGCGTGAGGTATTTGGACTGAAGTTTAAAAATCCTGTGGGCGTCGCGGCAGGCTTCGATAAGCAAGCCGTGATGTACAATCAACTGGCCAGCCTGGGCTTTGGCTTTGTTGAGATTGGAACCATTACACCTAAGCCGCAGCCCGGCAATCCCAAGCCACGTCTCTTTCGCCTGCCCACGGATAGAGCTCTGATCAACCGGATGGGCTTCAACAATATTGGCGTGGCTGCGGCGGTACACAATTTAAAAAACCGCAAAACCGACATCATCATTGGCGGCAATATTGGTAAAAATACGGCTACCCCCAACCACAAGGCTATCAACGATTATGTAACTTGCTTCGAGGAGCTTTTCGATTATGTCGATTATTTTGTGGTAAACGTGAGTTGTCCCAACATCACCGATTTGCGCGAATTGCAGGATCAGGAAAAGCTGACGCAGATTTTGCTCCGCCTACAGGAACTTAACTTTGACCAGCCATTACAAAAACCCGTTTTGCTTAAAGTATCGCCCGACCTTAACGAGCAGCAGCTCGACGAAGTGATCGACATCGTGCGCCAAACCAAAATTGATGGTGTAGTGGCGGTAAATACCACCATTGCGCGAAACGACCTGCTTAGCCCGGCGCACAAAATTGCGGCGATTGGGAATGGCGGATTGAGCGGTCGGCCGCTGTGCGATCGCGCCACCGAAGTGATACGCTATCTCACCGAAAAATCCGGCCATGCTTTCCCGATTATTGGCGTGGGCGGTATTTTTACCCCGCAGGATGCCATCGACAAACTACAAGCCGGTGCCTCCCTGGTGCAGGTTTATACCGGTTTTATTTACGAAGGCCCCTTTATCGCCCGCAAGATTAATAAGGCGTTGCTGGATTATCAAAGCTGAAAATCCTGAGCCATTTGCCTTTGTTGATAGGAGGGAGGGGCTATTTTTTCTTTTGTGTTTTGTTGCGTTTTCCCCCATCCCCTAATTATTTTCAAGATTGTGATTTTTGTTTTTATCGCCATTTTCTTTTATTGTTTCGCTCTGGTATGGAAGTGTAAAATAAAAGGTGCTTCCTTTCCCAACTTCTGATTCAACCCAAATTTTACCGCCGTGTTTTGCTACAAATTCTTTGCAAAGTATTAAGCCTAAACCTGAACCTTTTTCGTTTGCCGTGCCTCTCGTTGTAATATTTGCAGATATATCGAACAACTTTTTACGAGTTTCTTCTTTCATTCCAACTCCATTATCAGAAACTGCAATTTCAATAAAATTGTCGTTCTGTAATGCAGTAATATCTATTTTACCATTTGGATTAGTAAATTTTATGGCGTTTGAAATAAGATTTCTTAAAATTACCATTAACATGTTTTCATCGGCATAAACTTCAATTTCATCCAATGAGGAATAATTTAAGGAGATATTTTTTGATTTTACACTTAAATTTGAGAGTTCAATTATCTCTTGAATAATTGAGGCTAAACCTATTTCTTCTGGTATAAAATCAACTTTCCCGGTTTGCGATCTGGCCCAATTTAATAAATTGTCGAGCAAAACAAGTGTGCTTTTTGCTGATGAATTAATAATGCCTAAGTACTTTTTAATTTCAGCAACTTCAAAATCTTGTGTATTTTCAATTAACAATTCCGAGAACCCTAAAATACTATTAAACGGACTTCGTAAATCGTGTGCTATAATTGAAAAGATTTTGTCTTTTGCAGCATTTGATTCTTTTAATAATTGTTCGGCTTTTTTACGTTTGGTAATATCGAGTACGGTTCCAAGCGAACGTATAGGCTCTCCTTTATCATTAAATTTAGTAATACATTTTTCCTGAACACATTTAACAATTCCCGATTTTAATAATAAGCGATGCTCAGTTTCATAAATTGTTTTGTTTTGTAATGAGTTTGAATAAGCCGCTTTTACCATTTCCCTGTCGTCGGGGTGAACACTCTCTAAAAAAACATCATAACTTATTTTAAATTCTCGCGATTCAAATCCAAATATTTTATATATCTCGTCAGACCAAGTTAGTTCGTTGTTTATTATATCTAACTCCCAGTGCCCCAGATGCGCAATAGCCTGCGCATTTGCGTATTTTTCTTCACTCTCTTTAAGTTCTCGTTCGGCTTTCTTTTGCGCTGTAATATCTTCAAAAGTAGTAACAACCTGATAGGGTTTAGTTTCATTATTTTTGAATTTTGGCAATGAGTTAATGTTTATTATCTTATCTGAATTGCATAAAGGATTATAAACACACATTTTTGCATTTTTAATAGCCTGTCCGGTTTTTAGAGAAATAAATGCAGGGAGTTCTTCGCACGGATAAACTGTTCCGTCTTCACGAATCGCTTTCCAGCGGGGATCGCAAGATTTTAGTCCTTGCATTTCAGTAATAGATACGCCAAGTATTTGTTCGGCAGCTTTGTTTGCATGAACTATTTCTCCTTTTGCATTTAAATAAATAACACCATTTGGAGTGTTTTCAAATAAGAAACGGTGTTCTTCTTCGCTTTTTTTCAGCGTTTCTTCTGCCTGTTTGCGCTCGGTGATGTCTCGTATAGTTCCCAGAGCTGCAAGTTTCCCCTCATGCTGTATTAGTTTTCCGTTAATCTCAACATCCAAAAGATTTCCATCTTTATGATAAACCTGTGTATTGAAATCTATTACCTCTTTGTGCATAAAAACATCAACCAGTTTTTTGAAATATTTAGGCAATTCTTTTTTTGGTACGAAATGGGTAAATGATTTTCCTAAAAACTCGTTTGATTGATAACCAAGGATAGTTGCCATGGTATTATTTGAAAAAATTATTTTCCCTGTTTTATCAAGAATAAATATAATATCAAGCGATGCTTGCGTGATAATGCGGTATTTTTCCTCGGCATTTAATAATTCAACTTCTGCCTGCTTGCGCTCTGTGATGTCGGTTACAAACACTGTTAATCCTACAACTTTATTCGTATCACTGTAAATAGGTGAATAACGATTTTCCCAAGATGTCCTGCGAAATTCATCTGCTCCATACTCTTCGTTGAGAATAGTATGTTCGCCTTTCAATGCCTGGTCGAAGTTGTGTTTTGCTCTTTCCCGGTCACCACCCTTTTGGATTACGTCAAGTATATTCATCCCCATTTTAATATCCGCCCCCCAAATATTTTTCATGATTTCTTTATGCGAAATTGTAAAAGAGGTGTAACGGTACTGTGGATCAAGCGAAAAAATAATCATTCCTTTTGGACTCTCCATAATTGAACGAAGAAGTTCATTGTTTTGCCGTGCCTTCTCTTCACTTTCTTTCAACGCATTTTCTGCTTGCTTGAGCTCTGATATGTCAACATCTAAGCAATACATCTCAGGCTCACGACCAGGTACTTGGAAGTATGAATGACTTGAAAACACATCCAACAAAGAACCATCTTTGCACATAAGTTTAAGCTCGCTGGCTGGAATAGGTGTTTTAGTTGTAAACATTTCCTTAATCGCATCACGAACATGGCCCTTTAATTCATCGGGAATTATTAAGTCGGTAAGATCAACACCTATTGCTTCTTCGGATGAATATCCATAAAAGCTTTCAGAAGTTTTATTCCAGTATATCGTTTTTCCATTTTTATCATATCCCTGAAGAGCCAAATTAGGATTATCCTGAACCAGGGCCTTCCACCTCTCTTCACTTTCTTTCAGCATTTTTTCTGCTGTTTTTCGCTCGGTAATGTCGGCTGCAACACCATCGTAAAAAACAATATTTTCTTTATCATCATAAATAGCCCGGGCATTTTCGGAAACCTGAATACATGTCCCATCTTTTTTTATCCAAGAGGATTCAAAATTAATTACGAGCCCTTTTTTATTTATGATATTGATAAACTCCGAGCGTGTTAAATCATCTACAAAACCAGACTCCTTCAGGTTTCTTTCCTTTAAATGTTCCAATGAATCAAAGCCCAGCATATTTACTAAAGCTGGGTTTGCAAAGAGGATTTCTCCCTCTGGCGATGTTCGCTAAAGGCCAATTGTTGCTTGTTCAAATACGTTTCTAAACTTTTGTTCACTCTCTTTTAATTCAAGTTCTGCTTTATTATGTTCGGTAACATCACGAAAACTCCAAACACGGCCAAGGCTTTTCCCGTCCAATATCTGAGCTTGTGAATAGCGCTCATAAATCCGGCCATCTTTAAAATGTAATAAATCAAAAGACGTATCTTTACTCAAATACAATTCCTTAACTTTAGCCAGAAAACTATCGGGATCTGATAATTGATTCAGCGCGATTGGCATTAACGGTTCTTCATCGATATCATGTTTTGAAATGGCTGAATCCGGAACATGCCAAAGCTCCTTAAATTTATTGTTGTATGATGCGAATTTGCCATTGTGATCAACTACCAGAATGCCATCGGCAGTTGATTCGAGTGTTGCAGTTAATAACGAAACTGATTTTTCAAGTTCGTTTTCTGTTTTTTTACGTTCAGAAATATCAGAATGGGTTCCAATCATTCTTGCTGGTTTATTATCAGCAGTATATGAAATAATTTTCCCTCTATCTAAAATCCATTTGTAAGTATTATTCTTGCACAGTACACGATGTTCATTTTCGTAATAATCGGTAATTCCGTTTAAATGATTATCAACATCTTCGTTAACCTTTTTTACGTCATCAGGGTGAACTCTTTTGCTCCACTCTTCTATATTGTTGGATATTTCATTTGCAGAAAAACCTAACATTTTTTTCCATTGCTCAGAAAAAAACACTTTGTTGGTAATTAAATTCCAGTCCCACAATCCATCAGAATTGCCTTCTATGGCAAATTGCCACCGTAATTCGCTTTCTTTTAATTCATTTTCATTTTTTGTTAATGCTTCGAAATCACGTAATTTGCTAATTGCAAACGAAACCTGAGAGGCAAGGCTTTCAATGGTAAGTATGCATTCCTTGCTCAACTTACCCGATTCGATGGTTGCTTTTGGGATAAAAAGAGATGAACCTCCAAAATAGTTTTTACCAACACAAAAACTGATGGCATAAACTTCAGAAATGCCAAGGATTTTTTCAATCGTTTTACAAATTGTTTTATTAACCTTTCCAATTGCAATTTCATATATCCCTCCAGAAGCATGATAAAGTTTTCTGCTTTCAAACTGTTTTTGTTTTTGTTCTGATAAATTGTCAAAAGGAAAATCCATTTGAAAAGGATCTTTTCCAAGTAGTGCTTTTATGGCTGTAAAATATTTATCGAACCCAAAGCTATGTGTTATCCGAAAGTTCATATCATCGGGCTGAAGCTTGGTAATAATAAAATATGAATTAGGAAGAATCTGCTTTATTCCATCATTTAGTATCTGATAAATCTGGGATTCATTTTCAATATCAGGTAATTTACTGGAAACGCTGTGCAATGTTTCGATAAGGTTATTCATTTTTTATCCAATTTATTGATTGATCAGGAATTCTTCGGTTTTTTATTTGCTTAAAGAATCATAGCCCATAACTAATGCCTTTTGAAATATGTAAATCTTGAGGTATTCTTCCATAATCAAAACACCATTTTTGTAATCCAAAAAGGATTTATTTTACCAAAATCCAATTTGAATATCAAATCAAAAATAGTAAAAGTAAATAATATTGTTGGATTTGTTTGCCAGAATTATGCAAATTTTCACAGGTGGATTTTGAAAATACTACTTTTGAGCTTTAATTTCTCAGACCATTGCTTGACAAAATCAAAATAATACTTTTCAGTTTCTTAATTTTTGGCTTCACTTTACAACTTTTATCTCAAGAGTTTAAAAATACGGATAGCCTGGAAAAAAGGCTTTACCTGACGCAAGGAAATCTTGAGCGCGTGGAGCTTTTGATCCAACTGGCAGATTTGTACATCTACAACAAGCCTGTAAAAGCCCTTCTTTACGCGGATGAAGCCTATCATATTTCCAACAATTTAGGTGATGAGCCCCAAATGCTGCAAACCCTGCTCATCATGGCTAAAGCTTACCGTTTAAAAACTGACCTCGCCAAATCACTCCAATCGGCAAATCGGGCGTTGGAAATTAGCAGCAGGCTTGGTTACCAATCCGAATATGCAATGTCTATTCTTGATATCGGAAAGGCCTACAGAGATTTAGGTGACAATGCACGGAGTTCAGAATCTTGCTTTAAAGCGCTGGAAATTTTCGAAAAGATTGACAATAAAAAAGGCATTGCCGATGCACTCAATTCTATTGGCAATAATTATTTCGATCAAAAAGAAATTCCCAAATCCTATGAATATTATCAACGCTCACTTGCCATTTCGAAAACCATAAACGACAAAATTGGTATTGCACGAGGGCTGAATAATGTTGCGGATTATTATAGCTACACAAATGAAACCGAAAAAGTAATTTACCATTACAAAGAAGCCATACGCATCAACAGCGAAATTGGTCAAATGCAATGGGTGGGGATTAATCTGATGAACATTGGAGAAGTTCTCACAAAAAACAATCATCCGGATTCTGCGGTATTTTATATCAGAAAATCTATAGCAATCTTTGAAAAATTAAATAACATTCCCAATCTTGTGCTGGCCAAGCTTTCGCTATGCGATTTTTGGGTTTCGACAGGAAACCTGGATAAAGCAATTGATTTGGCTCAAGAAACTTATGAGTTGGTAAAAGATGAAAATCTACTCAGATGCACTTACCAGGCTGCACTTAATCTGCATGATTTGTACAAAATAAAAGGAGACCTCAAAAATACCTGTCTTTTTAGCGAAATTCAACATCAACTTAATGATAGCCTTGAAACATCAAAAAGCCTCACCAAAATTTCACAACTTGAATTGCAGGCTGAATTTGATAAAATCAATCAACAAAAAATTATTGAGCAACAGCGTCAAAACTATATTTTCAGCACCATCATTATCATTATCATTTTTGTATTTATTTCGATAATCATTGTCATTTTCGCCCGAAATAGAATTAAAGTAAAACGAATTTTCTTTGAGCAGCAGCGCCTTGAAGCGGACATCGAATACAAAAACAAGGAACTGACTTCTAAAGTGATGACCCTGATGAAAAAAAATGAAATCAATTCCGAATTATCCAACAAACTGCTGCAACTGGAAAAAGAGGCCAAAAGTGAAACGATTAAATCAGGAATTAAAAACATTGTATCCGAACTACACAAATCGAAAGATAAGGATGTTTGGGAGGAATTCAATGTTCGATTCAAGGAAGTACATACAGATTTTTATCTTCGATTAATCAAAAACCATCCGGATATTTCGCCATCTGAACAACGATTGTGCGCCTTTTTAAAACTCAATTTGTCAACAAAAGATATATCGGAGCTTACCGGTCTCCAGTTTCGATCGATCGAAAATGCACGATCGAAGCTCCGAAAAAAGCTGAAAATAACCAACCCTAAAGATAGTTTAGTTTCATTTCTTGCCAGGTATTAGCATTTTAATAAACGCCTTTCGCGCCTTATGAAAATGGTCAATTGTGAGGTTATTATGAGGTGATTTTTCGACGATGTAAGGTATTTGTGGGGTCAAAATATTTAATCAACCCTATCATTTCAGCTACTTTTGTCGGAGTAAATTATATTAATAATGTGCGTTTAATTTTTCCATTTGATGATTGCAATTTTTAGCTCAAAATTTATAATTACTAACTATTTTATTTAATCAAATCTTAACTATGATGAGAAAACTACTATTTGCTATTTTAATGATTGTCGGCTTTTCGTTTATCACGGAAGCTCAAACCCCACTTACCGAAGCAGTCGATTTTACAGTAACGACTGTTGAGGGTGAAGAACTAAACTTATTTGAAATTCTGGATGGCGGCCAACAAGTTGTCATCGATTTCTTTTACACCACTTGCGTACCTTGCCAGGCTGCGGCACCGCACATCAACGGAGCATATCTGTATTTTGGATGTAATTCAGCAGATGTGTTTTTTATTGCCATGGATGACGGCGACACCGATGCACAATGTATAGCTTTTGATGAGCAGTTTGGCGTTGAATATCCAACCGTAAGTGGAATTCAAGGTGGCGGAAATGCTGTTAATTCTGCCTATGGGATTTCAGCCTTTCCAACGGTAATTTTAATTAATCAGGATCACAGTATTACTTATCAGGACATTTGGCCAATTCCTAATCCCCAGGCAGTAATTACCCCTCTGGAGAATGCCGGTTGTGTAGAAACCGCTTGCCCCTCGGGTGGCGAACCAACCATCGTTAGCACAGAAGTAGAGAACAGAAATGTTGTTCTTGAAGAATTTACCGGAATCCATTGTGGGTTTTGCCCCGATGGTCATCGAATTTCACATGAATTAATGCTTGCCAATCCCGAGGACTTCTTCCCGATTAACATTCATCAAGGTAGTTTTGCTTTACCCAGTGCTGGCGAACCGGATTTTAGAACTCCTTTCGGAGATGCCATTGCCGGACAAACAGGTTTAACCGGTTATCCTGCCGGAACGATTGATCGTCACTTATTCCCGGGATGGCAGCAAGGAACAGGTTCTGCCATGAGCCGCGGAACCTGGGGTCAGGCAATGAACCAGGTTTTAGCCGAAGAATCTTATGTTAACCTTGGTGCTGAGGCAAGTGTTGATGTGGCTTCCAGGGAGCTTACAATTCATGTCGAAATATATTATACCGGCGACAGCCCTGAGCTTACAAATTTTGTAAACGTTGCATTACTCGAAAGTAATGTAGAAGGACCACAGTCAGGTGGCGCAACCTACAACCCTGACTTTGTTTTACCTAATGGAAATTATTCGCACCAGCACATGCTCCGTTATTTGCTAACAGGACAATGGGGCGAAGAAATTACTACCACAACAACAGGCAGCTTTATTGATCTGTATTATACTTACACTGTTCCCGGTGAATACAATGAAGTTCTTGTTAACTTAGCTAACCTTGATATTGTAGCTTTTGTTACCGAAACCACACAAGAAATCGAAAGCGGAACACATGCGAAGGTTGTGGTTTCCGGACTGGAAAATGCCTACGACGCTGGTGTTGTTGGTGTGTTAGCACCCGAAGTAGTTTGTGGAAATGAAGTAACACCCTATGTAGTTATTGTAAATAATGGTAACGAAAATCTTACAAGCCTCGATGTTGAATACAGTGTGAATGGTGGTAACACGCAATCTTTTGCCTGGACAGGTGATCTCGCTTCTTTGGCATCCGAAACTGTTGAACTGGAAACCGTAATTTTTACACCTGCCGAAACCAATGAGGTTAATATTACCGTAAGTGCTCCAAATGGTCAGATTGATGAAGATACATCGAACAACTCTGGTTCGACAACTTTTGTTCAGGCTGTTACCACAACACTTTCGATTACACTTGAACTTATGACAGATAATTACGGTAGTGAAACCTCATGGGAACTTCTTGACAATGCCGGAGAAATATTGTATTCAGGAAGTGGATATGGAAACAATACCCTTTACACCGAAGTATTAGATGTCGAGCCTGGCGATTGTTACGCATTTGTAATCTATGATCAATATGGCGATGGAATCTGTTGTACCTATGGCAACGGATATTATACGCTTACTGACTCGGACATGCTTGTTGTATTTGAAGGTGGTGAATTTGGCCTCAGCGAAACCACCGAATTTAATGCACTTGTAACCGCCATTGACGACTATGCTGTTGCCTCATTAAATATTTATCCTAATCCCGCCAAGGAATTAGTAAATGTTGTTTGCGACACGCGTATCCAAACTGTTAGTATAACAAACCTATGCGGTCAGGTATTCCAATCGCAGCAGGTAAACGATAGCTTCGTACAGTTGAATACATCAAACTTAAACTCAGGAATTTATTTTATTCAGATTGAAACAGAAAACGTAATAACAACTCGCAAACTTGTAATTAAATAACTACACTTCTCCTTTACTACGTTAGAAAAGCGCCCTGATAGGGCGCTTTTTTTTGTGCTACGATTTTGGAAAATTTTAAATCAAATCAAGCTAAAAACATTCGCGGATTCCTGCTGTGGACAGCAATGATATTTAGCACTTTTATGGGCTTTAATGGAGCTTTTGCCCAGACAGACCTATCCCATTGTTGACACCCGATAAACTATCCACCTTTCAAGATACCATGGCAACACAAATTCACGATTGGTTAAAGGAAGCCCACGCTGATTTCCCTAATGTTTCTTCCCGAACAGTATATCCCTTTTCTTAAGTTCGGATCTTATTTCAGGGAGCATTTCTTTTGCAGCAAGTACGCCCAGTTTATACATTTTTTCATTGTCTTTGCTACTCATTAATGGAATGCCTTTTAGGTTAGGAGCAATTACAATATTAGCCAGTGAGGGTATTTCTTCGTTAGCCTGATGTGCTGCAACAGCATAAGCTCGCAATATCACATCTTGACGGTTTTTTAATTCGACCGCAGTATCGAATGCCATAATTCTAACCTCAATTATAAATTTTGGATTATACTCTTTAGCAATATTAACAGGGAGATTATCAATAACGCCTCCATCGACAAAAGTGGTACCGTACATCTTTACCGGCTCAAAAATTCCAGGTATAGCACATGATGCATTAACCGCTGGCGATATGGGTCCGGCTTTTAAAGCCACAGACTTTCCCTTCTCAATATCTGTTGTAACAGCAACAAAAGGTATTTGTGTATCCTCGATCTGAGTAACGCGAAGCTGATTATTTAGATAACTCTGCAATTTACCTCCCGAAACAAACCCTTCTCTCGACCGAAATAAAGAAAAATCAAAAACATCTTTCGCTTTTGTTGATTTTATTAATGGTATTAGTGAATCAATATTAGGGTTGTCAGCATATAATGCACCCACCATACTTCCCGCACTTGTCCCAACAATAAGGTCGATAGGAATTCCGGCATCTTCAAGTACTTTTATTACACCTGCATGTGCCATTCCATGAAATGCACCACCTCCAAGAACAAGAGCAACATCAGGTCTGTCGGCAAGCACTCGGGCAGGGGGTTGTAATACCGGAGTATCAATTACCATAAATTTTTTTGAACATGAGTATCCGGCAAATAGCATAAATAAAGAAAGTACAACAAGCTGAAACTGTTTTTTCATAATTTTAGATATTAATACGATTCGCGAACTTAATCTTATTTGGTTTAATACAAACCCTCAGGGTTAGAAATAATAATATTTACATAGCAAACTCCATTTATTACCCACATGGCTCTATCTGGGTAGTTTATTTCAACTAACTTTCAATTGAAAAAACCCTTTTGAAACCGTAGGATTATCTAATTTACGTTGATAGCCTTCTCTTTGAGATTCGAACAGGAGCTGCTTCCTTTGTGTAAAGTATAAGTGCCTTTTACTGTGTAACTTCCTGTGTTGGCATAGGTGTGGTTTATGGTCAACCCTTGCGAAGTTTCGGTAGAGCCATCACCAAAATCCCAATTAATTTCGTTGTCAAGCGCATATTTGCCCGAAGAGTCGTCATTAACAAAAGTAAAATGGAAAAGTTTTGAGTTGGTGGCATCCACGTCTGCGTTGATCTTCAAAAACCAAGAATCAACTGTACAATCAATTACTTCCTCGATGGCATCATCAGTTTTTTTACACCCTGTTTGCGAGAGGAAAAACAATGAGGTAAACATAATGGCAGTGGCAATAAGTAGATTTTTCATGAATGTGTGTTTTTATTATTAAATATTTATTTTATGTGTCAATTACTCGTTAAATGATGATATTGTTCTTCCGTTCAAATCTTGAATAGGACGATAATTATTGTGTAAAATACTTTGAAATTCAGATATTTGAGAAGCTGATGCTGTTATTGTATTTTTCAAAACATACCAATTTACAACTTGAAAAAGCTGATAAAAAAACGATAAAAATCATGAAAGATTTAACTAAACTGTTTTTGTTCATAATAATAAATTTTAAATTAATAATTTTATTGTTAGTTGCTGCAAATGAGGCAAACCCTTATTTATGGATAAATCAGATTTTAAATCATCTACCAGAATATGCTTCTTGTATTTTTACTCGCTTCAATCTCTAATAGCAATACCTGCGATTGTCTTACGCCTGCCAAAAACATGCTTTTAAATAAGGAAATAAATACGATTGCAAAACTACTTGTAATCTCACTACAAGGTCATTAAATTTTCTGCACTTTTTCTGCATATATTTATATACAATTTCTGCACTTAAGCATTATTATTTGCTTTTTGTGGCTTCTTTGGTGGCTTTGTGTTTTTTGTCCGGTGAGTTCAAAAATGTGCTTTGCTTAAAATTGAGATAAAAAGCCAACCAGGTTATCTTCCTGGCTTAGATTGAGTTTTTTGCGCAAACGGTAGCGTGCCACATCAATGCTGCGTGTACTTTGATGGGTTAATGATGAAATGTCTTTGGTGGAAAAGTTAAGCTTCAACAATGCACAAATCCTCATTTCGTTTTGAGTGAGCTTTGGGCAGCGTACATGGAGGCGGTTAAAAAATTTGGCATGCACTTCCTCGAAATATACTCTGAACTCTTCCCAGTTGGTTTCGGAACTATTGATATTTAGTTTCTTTATCAGATTCCCAATATGTCGTTCAATATTTTCATCTTTATTAATATCAAGTATTTGTCCCAATTCCTGTGCAATCGAAATCATTATTTCCTGGGTGTGAATATGGTTAAGGGTATTTGTTGTTAGCTCCTTGTCTTTTAATTCCAGGTTAATGTGCAACAATTCATTTTCCTTTTCAAGTAATTCTGCTTGTTGTTGTTGGATTGTTTTAAACGATTGAATCAGTAGTAACATCGAACGTGTCCGTGCCAAAAATTCAACTTCATCAATAGGCTTGCGAATATAATCCACAGCACCTGCTTCCAGAGCCATCGTCAGGTTTTCTGAGGAAGTCATCAGGCCGGTGCACATGATAATTGGAATCTGCACGGTTTTGGGATTGCTTTTAAGTTTTTCAATCAACTCCAATCCCGACATATAGGGCATTTCCCAATCGGTAATAATTATGCCGGGGAGTTGACTGGTGGCAATATTGTAGGCAGTTTCGCCATTTATAGCAGAGAGGATTTCATAGGATTCCCCGGCCTTTTCCACAATATTGGCCATGGTTTCGATAAAGTTGGGTTCATCGTCAACAATCAATATTTTATACGCTGTCATAATACATAGTTTGCAAATTAATCAATTCTTTGTAGCGATCTTCATTTCCTGAATTAACTGCGCGAAGTAAGAGTTTTCTCCATAGTTTAATATTTTCTGATGGATTATTTTCTAAAGAAGCAATTGTTTTTCTGATTTTGGAAAACTCGTAATAGGCTGTCTGTTGAAGCACTTTAATCCTATGCTGCAACTCTTTTTTTTCATTTTCATTTAAATAAACCTGAACCATATTTTCTTGTTCAGTTCCTACCCTGGTTTCAGTTTCTTGATTTTTCTTTCCCTTTTCAAGGGTAAACCAAAACTCACTACCCTTACCCGATAGTGATTCAACATCTATCAATCCTCCATGCGCTTCAATGGCCATTTTACAAAATGCCAGCCCCAATCCTGTCGATCTGATTTTTCCTGAATTCATGGCATCAACCTGGTAATATTTATCAAAGAGTTTTTCTTTATGACCTTCAGGAATTCCTTCGCCTTGGTCTAAAATACTGAACCTTACATGGCCATTACTCAATACTTTAGCTTTAATATCTATTTTGCCATTAATCGGGCTGTATTTAATGGCATTCGTAAGCAGGTTTTCAAATACCCGTTCAAGGATATCATTGTCGGCACTTACGTAAATGTTGCCTGTTACTTGATTTTGAATGGTAATAAATTTGTTTTCGGCCAATAAGTTAATTCGTTGGATAACATTTTCGACAAGGGTTTTTGCATGCCAATTATTCAATTTTAGAGGCATCGTACTGGTTTCATATTTACTAATGTCCAAAAGGTTTACAACCATGGTCAGCATTTTTTCTCCTGCCTGCTTTATTTGCTTTTGTTCTAATTTACCGGGGTCATCGGAGATACTGGTAATGGTGTTTAAGGGATTTTTTAAGTCATGGGCAAGCATATTGGTCATGGCTTCTTTAAACTTGTCGAGTTTTTCCAGATCATTGGCCTGTGTTGAAATCATCTCGTTTTTTTGCTCCAACAAACGATTGACCTGTTTTTGTTTTATCCTGCTCATGATTATATAAAACATAATGCTTAAAACACCTGCCAATAAAAGTAAGGATATGTAGAGCATATATTTTTGTTTTTGCGCCCTTTCTTTTTCTATAGATGCTTTTTGCCATTCATTTGCCAACTGTTGCTTCTGCTTCGCGATAAGGTGTTCCTTCTTTTTTGTATCATAGGTCAATTGCAAACTAATTACGCTTTCTCTTTTTTCAATTTGCTGAATAGAATCCACCATAGCAATGTATTTTTTTGAATAAAGGTATGCCGAATCGTAGGAGCCCAGTGCATGTAAAATATCGCCTTTAAACTGGTAAAAGTTTAAAGGCGATATTTTACTAGAGGTTAAATTAATGTATGTTGTGGCGCTGTCGAGTAAGCTCATGGCAAGCGATGGGTTACCCAGGTCTAAATAACATTTGGCGAGCAACAACTGTGTAGAAACTACATTTTCATATCCTTCATCAGTTTTTTGTTTTTTGCTGCTTTGCAGATCTTGCAGGAGCATTGGAATGGCAGTATCATATTCCTTTTTCATCATTAATACCGATCCAATATTTCCTATAACCATGTGTAAGAAAAAAGTATCACCTTTTTGTGTATTTGCGAGGATCATTTGCCTCGCTGCATCAAAATAAATTAAAGCACTATCCGGTTCATTCAAATTTTGCCATGCCAGTGCAATATTATTATAATACGTAGCAACATTTGCAGTACTGTCATTTATTAAAATTTCCTTTATTAGCTTTTTGGTTTCACCAATTGCTTCATGGTACAATCCACTTGCATAATACAAATTACCAAGCCTAATGTGTGTTTTTGAGTAAAATGTCCTTTTCGATTCAATATCTAACCGGTCTAACAATTCATCCCTGTCCATAATATTCTTCAGGCATTCTTCGTAAAGCCTGAGCCCTGAGCAACTTATGGCACGTATGTTATAAAGGTTAATACTGTCGGTGAGATTGATTTGAAAATTACCATATAATATTGTATCGGAATATTTTATTGCTTCTTCAAACTTGCGCTTGCCCGTATGCGCATAAAGCAATATAGATAATGAATTTGAAATAAACTGGCTGTTGCCTGATTGGTTAGCAGTTAAAAAGATTTCCCACAACAATGAAGAATAAGAACCCTCATAACCCTCAGCTTTCATGGAATAATACAGGGTGTCAAACTCAGCAACTTTATCAAGAATATTGTTTGTCATGAGCACATCGGCCATGAATTCATCAAGTTTATCCTCTGTTATTTCTGTCTGGGAAATTACAAATAAAGGCAGAAAAAGCACCAGAAAGAACAGTAGTTTGAATTTCGGAAACTTGAGCATAACCATAAATGAGACAATATTATTTGTCCGCAAAATTAGTTTATTCTAAGTATTTTAAAGTAGTTTCAAATTTTAGGGATATCGTCTTATCTTAATTTCAAGCTGTTTTATTTGGGTGTTTCGGGTAAGAATAATATCCCCCCATTCATAGATAAAATCCCCCGATCTGTTGATTTTCTTTTTTATTCGATACTTTCACCATCACTTTTGCCAGATAATTAAATAAACTCAAATACATCTAAAACATGAAGACCAGAAACATTTTACTATTCCTGCTCATTGGCTTGATTAATACTTCTTTTGCACAGGCATTTTACGACATCGAATCCATTAATAACATCGAGATTACTTTCGTAGAATCCAACTGGGATTACCTGCTCGACCAGATGGCTAATGCCGGAAATGAAGAACGCCTCGTGGGAACAGCAAGCATCAACGGACAAGTGTTCGACAGCGTGGGTGTGCGCTACAAGGGCAATAGTTCATACAACCCTAACCAGGTTAAAAACCCGCTAAACATCAAACTGGATTACATCATCAACGATCAGGAAATTGAGGGTTATGGAACATTGAAGTTGGCCAACGGGTTTAAGGATCCCAGTTTTGTACGTGAAACTTTGGGCTACGAAATTGCCCGGAAATATATCCCGGCCAGCGAAGCTAATTATGCCAATGTTTATGTAAACGGAACCCATCTCGGGCTTTACACAAGCGTGCAGGACGTGGATAAGTTTTTTATGCGTAACCATTTAGGCGGTGATGAAGGCGCACGATTAAAGGGTGAAATTAATACGGTTGGCGGCGGCCCTCCTTCGGGCACTGTATGGAAATATTTCGGTAACGATTCCACCGATTATTTCGATTATTACACGCTGGAATCAAATGTTGGCTGGAATGAATTGGTGGAGTTTCTCGACACCCTGAGCAACCATACCGATTATGTTGACCAGGTGTTAAACATCGATCGCCACTTATGGTTTTTGGCCTTCCAAAATTTGCTGGTAAACCTCGATGGCCCCATCAACAACCCGCAGAACTATTATATTTTTCAGGATGGAGTGGGTCGATTTAATCCTATTCCCTGGGATTTGAACGAAAGTTTTGGTGGATACAGAAATCTGCAAAGTGGCGGCAATTTAAACACAAATCAGTTGATACAACTGAGTCCTTTCGTCAACCTTACAGGCAGCGACTATCCCATCATTAGTAAAATTCTGAGCAACGACACGTATAGTAAAATGTACATTGCACACTATAAAACGATGATCGAAGAAAATTTTGCCAACGGCTGGTACGAAGAAAGGGCATTGGAAATTCAGGGCATCATTGATGCCGATGTGCAGGCCGATCCCAATAAGTTTTTTACCTATAATGATTTTCTTAATAATATCAACTCATCCGTGGGCGGTGGCCCTATGGCCGTGATCGGCATAACGCAACTCATGGATGCGCGTGCGAGCTATCTGCTCGGACTGGATGAGTTTGAGGCACAACAACCTGAATTTTTAAACATCAGCTATAGCCCTGAAGAACCCTCTGCTGGAGCTGAAATATGGTTCAACGCAGAAGCTGATTTTGCATCACAGGTGTATTTGTCTTTTCGGCAAAGTTCCACGGCTGCTTTCCAAAACACCCAAATGTTTGACGATGGAAACCATAATGATGGAGCGGCAGGTGATGGTGTTTATGGAATTTCACTCGTAGCCGGAAACACCGGAATCCAATATTATTTCTATTCAGAAAATGATGAGGCTGCCGCGTTTATGCCCGAACATGCCGGGATGGATTATTATTCGATAAGTTGGAACAGCGATTTGGTGATCAACGAATTTATGGCTGATAATGAAACTACGGTAACTGATCAGGATGGGGATTATGATGACTGGATTGAGTTTTACAACAATGGCACCGAAGATATTGCTTTGCAAGGTTTCTACCTGAGTGATGATGCCGGCGACCCCGGTCAGTGGGTTTTCCCGGATACCACCATCGCGGCTGGCGGATATTTAATTGTTTGGACTGATGATGAAGAAGATCAGGAAGGTTTACATGCCAATTTCAAACTCTCCAAATCGGGCGAAAGCATTTTATTTTCGGATGCAACTTTAAATATTGTTGATGAGATTGCTTTCGGCCAGCAATTGACGGATACCACCACCGGAAGGTTTCCTAACGGTATCGGCGATTTTAAATTTATGACCCCTACTTTTGGTGAAGAAAATTTGGATGAAATCACCGCTGTAAACGAAATATCGCAAACAGAATCGGCATCCTTAGCGGCTTATCCAAACCCTTTCGATAATCACTTGCATTTTGTAATTACAATTGAAAGCACATCAAGTGTCAGCCTAAGAGCGCACAATATTTATGGGCAAATAGTAACTTTAAAAAACACGGAAGCATTGCCAGCCGGAACACACGAATTGACCATTAGCACCATTGATTTACCTGCCGGTTTGTGGATTTGCAGTTTGCAAACTGATGCGGAGATAAAGACGATAAAGCTATTGAAAACAGAGTAGGGCAGATGGCCTGTAGCTGGCAGCTCCTAATTCCCGATGCGATAATTTGTATCAACTAACAGAAATTGTGCATTGAGTTTTTATTTAACAAAGGTGCAGCGCACCGATAATCTTTGTAGAAATGATGAACCTCGTGGAAACAAAAGGTGCAGCGCACCGTAATATCCTATAACATTATTAGTATTGCGGTGCGCTGCACCTCACAAGGCCAAACATGGCATGGATTCTACAAAGATTTTGCGGCTCTGCCGCTGAGTACTAAAATAATTATTTTTATACTTGTAACCATGAAAACAAAACAGGGCATACTCAAACATACCGAAACACTGGTGATCCTGGCTCTATGGCTGGTTATCATGGCAATGCCTGTTCTTTTATTCCAGCGCAACGACACCATTAATTGGTCTAATGTTTTTATAGCCTGGCTTGGGGTATTGCCCTTCTTGCTACTGTTTTTGGTAAATCATTTTTTGTTGATTCCGTTTTTGTTTTTCAAGAAAAGTAAGGCCTTGTATTTAATAAGTGCTCTGAGTTTGGTGCTTGGCTTTACATTTACAACCTGGTTTATGGAAAAAGGGAATTCTGACTTTCATCCAAAACCGCTGCCCCGAATGCGGCAACTTCCGCCTCCTCAGTTTGAAAATCAACAACCGCCAGAACGCCCCCCACGCCAAGGACAACAGGGGAGAAATCCAATCCCTTTTCCTCCTTTTGTAAACACCTTTATTGTTGCGATTTTGGTGATTGGATTTGATGCCGGACTGCGGATGATTTTCAGGTGGTCGAAGATGGAACAGGAAAAAACACTATTGGAAAAGGAAAATGTACAAAATCAACTGGCGTTTTTGAGAACACAGGTTAGCCCACATTTTTTTATGAATACCCTCAACAACATCCACGCGCTGATTGACGTGGATACGGAGGAAGCCAAAGACTCAATAATAAAACTTTCGAAGCTGATGCGACATTTGTTGTATGAATCGCAGGGCGAAAAAACCTCATTGAAAAAGGAAGTAGAGTTTATAAAAAGCTATGTGAATTTAATGAAACTGCGTTTTTCGGATAAGGTAAAGATTGGCGTGATAGTTCCTGATATTATCCCCGAAAAGGAAATTCCCCCGCTGCTTTTCACATCCGTTATCGAAAATGCCTTTAAACATGGCATTAGCTATTCCAACGCGTCATTTATCAATATTAAAATAAGCATCCCTGAAAACAAATTTCAGCTTGAGGTTGCCAACAGTAAAGCGGCACTAAATGTTGAAAAAGACGAAAATGGCATCGGGCTTGAAAACACCAAAAAACGACTTGAACTACTCTATCCCGGGAAGTATGATTTTAAGATTATTGATAATATCGAAGATTTTACCGTAATAATATCCATACCGCTATGATTAGATGCATCGCTATCGACGACGAACCCCTGGCCCTGAAACAAATGGCCGCTTACATTGGCAAAACCCCATTTCTGGAAATGGTGGGGCAATTTGAGAGTGCTATGCCTGCCCTTTCATTTTTGCAGGATGAGTCGGTGGATTTGATGTTTGTGGATATTAATATGACCGACCTTAGCGGGATGGATTTCGTGAAGTCGCTCGAAAACCCGCCGGGTATCATCTTCACCACCGCTTATAGCGAATATGCCCTGGAAGGTTTCAAGGTGGATGCCATCGACTACCTGCTCAAACCCATTGGCTATCCTGATTTTTTGAAGTCGGCCAACAAGGCCAAAGCGTTTTTCGGCACACACCTGGCTCCCAACGAAGAAGTGAAAATTAAAAATGATTCGCTCTTTATCAAATCAGAATACAAAATCCTGCGTATTTTCCTTAAAGATATCAGGTACATCGAAGGCATGAGAGAATACCTGCGGATTCACCTTTCCAATGCAAAACCAGTGATGACTTTGCTAAGTATGAAAAAGATGGAAGCGTTTTTGCCCGAAGATAGTTTCATGCGTGTACACCGCTCGTTTATTGTTAACCTCAATCAAATCAACACCATCGAGCGAAGCCGGATTGTTTTTGATGAGGATGTTTACATTCCTGTAAGCGAACAATATAAGCAAAAGTTTCAGGACTGGATCGACAGGGATTTTTTGGTTTAGGTTTTAGATAGTGTTTAACTTGGGCTGCCTACAATCTTACCTAAACAATTTCACATAATTATCAAACACATACATCCTGCTGCGCTGCCCACCAGTTACTTCCTTTAGAATTCCTTTTTTCTCCAATTCAGAGATCAGCTTATAGGATGATGGCAAGGATACAGATGCTATTTCACTTATTTTATCAACGGTAATCATTGGACGTTTGTACAAATAATTAATTACTTTCATAGCTTTCGAGGCTCTACTTCCCAAGGATTGAATATCAGAAGCTGTATGATTTTGTAGTTGCATTATTTTGTCAAAAGTTTCGATTCCATTTTTTGCCGTTTGGATGACTCCAACAAGAAAAAACTTGTACCATTGACTTAAATCATTTTTTTCCCTCACTGCCATCAAATTATCATAGTATAGATTTCTATTTTTCTCAAAAAAATCTGATAAATAAAGAACAGGCTTTTTTAAAATCCCCTTGCTTACCAAATACAATGGAATTAATAATCTCCCTACTCTGCCATTTCCATCAAGAAAGGGGTGAATGGTCTCAAATTGATAATGGACGATCCCGATTTTTAGAAGATCCGGAATCTGTATTTCCTCATTGTGTATGAATTTTTCCATATCACTCATTAATTTGGAAACTGAAGTGTAAACAGGAGGAATAAAAGCTGCATCATTAATGGTTGCACCCCCAATCCAGTTTTGGCTTGTCCTAAACTCACCAGGCTGTTTCGTATTCCCTCTTACTCCTTTTAGTAATACGCGATGGGTTTCTCTTATTAATCTGGATGAAAGTGGCAATTTGTCCAATTGCTCAATTGCCCACTCCAATGCTCGTGTGTAGTTTTGCACTTCATCCCAATCATCTCGTTTTTCGAGTGGTAAATCCTCTTTTTCTAAAAGAGCTTCATCCATATTAGTCTGCGTTCCTTCAATTTTACTGCTTTGTGTTGCTTCTTTAAGAACATGCATGCTAATAAATAAATCGATATTTGGAATGTAATTAGAATACATGTCCAACCTACCCAATTCCCGATCGGCCTGACTCAACAGTTGCAATACTTCCATATCGTCAATTTGCAATTGCCTGTTTATAAATTCCGGTTGGAAACTTTTATAGTAGCCTTGACTGATTTTTTGTCCTGATTTATACTGTTTCATGATGAAATTTTAAACAAAGATAACCCTTATTTAAGTTTTTGGCGAAAAACTTAAATAAGGCCAGGTCTTATTTAAGTTTTTAATAATAAGGTGCATTTCGGTTGCTGTTATCAACCTTTAATAAAAAAAAACGGTCTCATCATTTTAATTAATGATGAGACCGTTGGTAGTAGTTACGATTGTAATCGCTTAGTATCTGTCGTCGTCGTAGGGCCGTCTGTTAGTAAATCTTGGCCTTTGTGGCTTTTCTTCTGATTCTTTAACAACCAGATTCCGGCCTTCAACTTCGGTGTTGTTCAGTGCTTCGATTGCACGAGCAGCTTCGTCGCCATCGGGCATGTCAACAAAGCCAAAGCCTTTGGAACGTCCTGAATGTCTGTCGGTAACTACCCGCGCTGATTCAACGTTTCCGTGAGGTTCAAAGATTTCTTTCAAAGTGTCATCCTGAAGATTAAAATTCAGGTTTGCAACAAAAATTTTCATAATAAAAGAGTAAAAATTAATAAAAAAAAGATGAATTCGCGAGGTTAAGCAGAATGGTAAATATTAAGAGCTTGAAAACCCGGTTTATATGTGCCATTCTATTTAAGCTCCATAAAGTTGGCAAAGGTAAACAAAAGAAGTAGATAGCCTAATTTATTATTTTTTGAATTTAAGATTTCTCCTTTCAAAACTTTGCTTCGCTTCGTTTTACCAGTACTAATGACAATTTTTTGCAAGAAACAGTTTGTGAGGATGAAAGAGTTTACTCTCGCCCAAGCTTGCTACGCTGCGTTTTTCCCATTACTAAAGATAAATCTTTTATTTTTCTTTAGAAAAATTCTTTGCGTTCTTTGTGTTCTTCGCGGTTAATAAAACCACCACCAAGGCCGCAAAGATCGCTAGGAAAAAGGAATTGCTTAATCTTTACTATCATCACACCTTGAGGCCACTTTTTCGGGGGCTTGGAACGCGAAATGACAAATCCCTGGGCTGTGAAAGGGGTAGGTGAAGGTGGGCACTTCGCGCCCACTTTCACCCACCCACATAAAAACCTACGTCTTGTCATTTCGATGCCGCACGTGCGGCAAGAAATCTATTTTCTTAATGATGACTTTATGGACAAACTCTATTTAGTGTCTGTCCATAAAGTCGCAGTTTTTGAATTACCCTGGGTTTTAATCCAGGGAAAAATGAGTGTGAAGATGTCCGCCCCGCGATTACGCCACGCCTGCGGCGTGGCGTAATCGCGGGTTTTTTCCTCTTCCCAATTTAATCCCCGCCCTGAAGGACGGGGCAATTCATAATTCAAATTCCTTACTTTAAAGACAGGCACTATTTAGCCCTTCAGTTTTTAATATTTAATAGTAACGGTAGCTTTTTACCTGGCCAATATGTTTGGCTAAGCGCACTACCTGCGAGGTATAGCCAAATTCGTTGTCGTACCACAGGTAAACAATTACCGTTTTGCCATCGGCCGAAACCTTGGTGGCGGGCTGATCGAAAATACAAGCGCATGAATCGCCAATGCCATCTGATGATACAAATTCGCTTGAATTGCTGTATCGGATTTGCTCGATGAGCTTTCCTTTGAGTGAAGCATCCAAAAAGAACTGATTCACCTCCTCAACGGTAGTAGCTTTGTTTACTTCGAGCGTAAGGATGGCCAGCGAAACGTTGGGCGTAGGAACCCTTACGGCGTTGGATGTTAACTTGCCCTGGAGTGCGGGGATCACTTTGGCGGCTGCCGAGCCAGCACCGGTTTCGGTGATAACCATGTTCAAAGGTGCCGAGCGACCACGACGCGATTTCTTGTGATAGTTGTCCAGCAGGTTTTGGTCGTTGGTGTAGGAGTGGATGGTTTCGATGTGTCCTTTGTTTACGCCAAGTGCTTTTTCCAAAACGATGAGGCCGGGCACGATGGCGTTGGTAGTGCAGGAGGCTGCCGAAAAAATCTGCTCTTTATCCAAATCGAGGGTGTGGTGGTTTGCGCCATAAACTACGTTGGTAATATCGCCCTTGGCCGGTGCGGTTAGCAACACTTTGCTAACGCCCTTGGCCTGCAGGTGGCGCGACAAACTCTCGCGATCGCGCCATACGCCGGTGTTATCTATCACCAGCGCATCGTTGATGCCATAAGCCGTATAGTCGATATCTTCGGGATTATTGGCTGCTATCATGTGTACGATGTTTCCGTTGATGTGGAAGCAGCCATTCTCGATGTCTTCGTTGGCAACGCCAGCAAAGGGACCATGAACGGAGTCCTTGCGAAACAGTGAGATACGCTTGCGGATATCTTCGGGAGTATTGCTGCGCGTAACAATGGCCTTGAGGCGCAGTTGGCTGCCGTTGCCGGTAATTTTTATCATCTCGCGAGCCAGCAGGCGGCCAATACGGCCAAAACCATAAAGCACCACATCCTGAACTTTGGTGCTACGGGGTGCCGCGCTGATAAAGTCCTTGAGCTTGGCCTTAATAAAATCATTGGCATTCACGAAGTTTTTCTTTTCGGCTCTCCACTCAGCATTGAGCCTGCCAATGTCGATGCGCGAAGCAGCCACATCCTCGGCAAGGATGGCTTTTGCCAAAAGCAAAGAGTCGTGAATACGAATGGGCGTTCTTAAAATTGTTTCGGCACGCACATGCTTGTTGAGCACCTTGGCAGGGCCACGGTCGATAAGCTGGCTGCGAAGCAAAATCAGTTCGATGGATTTGTCGAACCAAAGCTTCCCGCTTACATGAATAAACTCTACAGCCGCCTTTTCATCATCGATCCAATTTTTTAATGCACTGTTGTAATCTTCCATTGTCGCAAGTTTTATGAATAAATAAATTTAGAAATTTTATATTTTGAAAGAAATCTTGATTTGCATTAATCTGGTTAATACTGTGTTCTGCAAATGTAGAGAAGTTTTTTTTATATCATAGATATTATGGCCTGCTTTCGTCATTTTTTTTGAAATAAAACGAAATTTAAACGCTTTTTAAATGATGAAGGCTGGATAAAGAAAAAGCATATTTTTGCATTTTATTAACTATTGATACCAATCTAATGGCTTTAATCCATTCTTTCGAAAAAAGCGGAAACTTTCTTTTTAAATACCGGAGTTATTTTCCGCTGCTGCTTTTTGTACTTGCCGTGCCGGTAATCTATTTTACCGCAACGCCAATCATCGATCCTCAGTTGCAGCTTGTGGTCATTGCTTTTGCGATACTCGTTAGTTTTTCGGGTTTCGTGGTACGTGCTATTACCATCGGCACAACGCCCGCTGGCACTTCGGGACGCAACACCAAAGAAGGCCAGGTGGCCGAAGAACTGAATACGCGGGGAATTTACTCCACCATCAGGCATCCCTTGTATTTGGGAAACTATCTGATGTGGATCGGCATTGTAATTTTTACTTTTAATATTTGGTTTGTGATGGTGATTTCGCTGGCCTATTGGCTTTACTACGAACGGATAATGTTTGCCGAGGAACGTTTTCTGGAAAAGAAATTCGGACAGCAGTACATGGATTGGTCGCTGACGGCTCCTGCATTTATCCCATCCTTTAAAAACTATAAAAGCAGCAAAATGATTTTCTCCATAAAATCGGTGCTGAGGCGCGAATACTCCGGCGTTTTGGCTACGGTATTTGCCTTTGCTTTTATCGATAATCTCAGGTTTTACTTTCAAAGTCAGCAATTCGAGCTCTACCGCACCAGCAATATCGTTTTGGCCATCACGCTTATCGTGGTTTTAATTCTGCGCACACTCAAGCACCAAAGCAAAATCCTAAACGAAAAGGGACGTTCGTAAGGAGATATAGTTTATTCCCTTTTTTTGTAGAATCTACTTCACATTCGTCAGCTTCAATCTCACCATTCTAAATTTGCATTTCGCAGTTTTAATTTACATTAACGCCAGATTACTATCTACTTTTGCGCGCAGTTCAAAAAATTGATTTGCTATATTTACAAGCATAAATGCATTTGGTAGCCTAATTTTTTACAAATTTGTTTTTTTATTTATTGAAATAAAAACCGCGACAACACGCATGTTTGAATATTTGTACAAAAATAAGTGGCTTTGGTTATCACTGATTATCTTTCTGGGCTGCTTTTTTCAGTTTTCGCTGGATGTGATTTTCAGTCTTATTTATCGCAACCACGCGCTTTTCGGTAGTTTACAAAACTATTTGTTCTCCATAGCCATTTCGTTTGGTGTGATGTATGGGCTGGTAAAAATGGCCGCATGGATGAACCGAACTTTGAGTTGGGAACAATCGCCGGGCGGGAGGTTTTACCTGCAGATTTTTTCGATTGTCTTTTTTGTGATGATTGCGGTGATGGGGATTCGCAATCTTATCAATATTTTTATTTTTCCCTCGGGCTTTGTTCGCCTGCTGGATGAGATGGTGATCGGGGTCTTCTTTTTCTTTATTACGCTCTTGTTGGTTTTTATCGATATGGGGATTCATCTTTTGGATAAATGGCGGCTTTCGCAGGCCGAGATCGAACGTTTTAAAAAAGAAAATTTAGAGACCCAGTTCGAGATGCTGCGCATGCAGGTCAATCCACATTTTTTGTTCAACAGCCTGAACACGCTCTCGGGTTTGATTTACCAAAACCAGGATACGGCCTCCAACTATGTGCGCGAAATGTCGGCAGTGTATCGCTACATGCTCGAAAAGCGTAAGTCGGAAATCGTGAGCCTGCGCGAGGAGCTGGACTTTACTCGTTCGTACATTTACATGCTCAGCCTGCGTTTTGAAGACAAAATTACTTTTGAATTAAATATCGATGGCCGTTTCGAGGATAAGGTAGTCCCGCCCCTGGTTTTGCAGATTTTGATCGAGAATGCCGTAAAGCATAATGTAGTGTCGGCGAAGAAGCCTTTGAAAATTGAAATTTACACCCAAATCGATAATGTGTTGGTAGTAAAAAACAATCGGCAAGTAAAGGTACAAAACAGCTATTCGGCAGGCATAGGTCTGGATAACATTCGCAGCAGGCTGGCCATACTTAGCGACCGGCCATTAATTGTCGAGCAAACGGATACAGAATTTATTGTAAAACTACCCCTGCTCGATGCCAGGGCTAACAAGCTGAGCGACTGGTAGAAATGTCGTAGCTAACGAATTTGTAATTGTGTATTAATAATTAATGAAACATGAAAATACTTATCATCGAAGATGAACCCTTTGCACAAAAGGAGTTGCAGCGCTTGCTAAAAATGGCCAAGGGAAAGTTTGAAATCCTTGCCATGATTGATACTGTGGAAGATTCGGTGGCCTGGCTTAGCGAAAATGCGCCCCCGGATTTGATCTTCCTCGACATTCAGCTTGCCGATGGCATCAGCTTCGATATTTTTAGAAGGGTGGAGGTGAAGGCTCCCGTAATTTTTACTACAGCCTACGACCAGTATGCCGTGCAGGCTTTTCAACTCAACAGCATCGACTATTTGCTGAAACCCATCAAGATAAACGAGCTGACGCGAGCCATCAGCAAGTACGAAGGCCTGCGCAAGCAATTCGGAAAATCCGACAGCGAAAGTGTGAACATCAGCAAAAATCAGTTGGAGGGTTTGCTAAATCTCGGAAAAACAGAGTACAAGTCGCGCTTTGTGGCCAGGGTTGGCGATCAGATAAAATACGTCCCTATCGAAGAACTGGCCTATTTTTATGCCGAGGACAATGTGGTGTTTTTGATTAATAAAGCCGGAAACCGCTACATTATCGATTATTCGATTGAGGAACTGGATTCGCTGCTCGACCCCAAGTATTTTTTCAGGCTCAATCGCTCGGTGCTTGCCCATATTTGTGCTATCCACAAAGTTTATAAATATTTGAACAGCCGCCTGAAACTGGAGTTGAAACCTGAATTGAAAAAGGAAGTTTTGATAAGCCGGGCTAAGGTTGCCGAATTTATGGGCTGGATGGATCGCTGATGATATCTTTTCATAAAATACAGATTTTTATTTTGCCCCGGGTTTTAATGAATTGCCCCGGGATTGAATGAATTGCCCCGGGTTTTAACCCGGGGAAAAAGGAATACAGACGCAATCCCAACTTTTTACCACGCCTTTGGCGTGACAAAAAGTTGGGGAAAACGTTCTCCTCAACACAAATGAATTTTAATAATTATCTTAATGTTTTTAACCCACAAAATACGCACAATCAGCCGTTTTCGGTTTTTATTTTTCTTGCCTTTGCTACTCATGTTTGCCTGCAAGCGTCCGGTGGTGATGGTTGAGAAAGTGCCCGAAAACACGCCCGCCGGAGCACGGCTTTTTATCGCCGGAAATTTTAACCGTTGGGATCCGGGCGATGTGCGTTACACCTTTGAGATGGGATCTGACAGCAATTATTACTACAGCCTGCCTGGCGGTTTCGGTCATCTCGAATTTAAAATCACCCGTGGCGAGTGGTCGAGTGTGGAAACAGATATTTGTGGCTACGAAATCGAGAACCGAAGTTTCGATTACAGCAGTGGCGATACCATTAAAATAGAAGTATTAAGCTGGAAAGATGCCGAAGCAGTGAATTGCCCCGAGCTTACCATTGTGCTGCAAAACATCCCCGAAAATACCCCCGAAGATGAGCCTATTGCTTTGGCTGGGAATTTTAACGAATGGGATCCCGACAGTACCTCCTTCCTGCACCGCGACAAGGCCAGCGGCAAATTTATGCTAAAAATCCCCCGCAAGGGAATCGACCGTTTGCTGGAATTTAAAGTTACCCGTGGCAATTTGCTCACCGCCGAAGCCGACAAGTATGGTCTGGAAATGGAAAAACGACAAGTTCGCTTTGGAATGACAGACACCCTTTTTATCGATGTCGAAAATTGGGAGGATATGACAGAAAACATCCAGGATCGGCTTACCATTATTTTGGATCGAATCCCCTTAGAAACTCCCGCAGGTGAGTCAATTTTTTTAACCGGAAGTTTCAACGGCTGGTATCCCAAGGACAACAAATACAAATTCAGGAAAAATGCCCAGGGGAAATTCGAATATAACCTGCTGCGCACCGATGATGCTGTTGAGTATAAAATCAGCCGTGGCGACTGGTCCAAAGAGGAAGTGGATGTGCTGGGTTATAAAATGAGTAACCGAAAGTATGCTTTCGGAGGCGAGGATACGGTGCATTTATCCATTGCCGGATGGCTCGATCAAACGCACGTTAAGCAACCCACCTACACAATTCTGGTGGACAAGATGCCCCCGACTACTCCGGAAAGCGATGATTTGTACCTGGCCGGCTCCTTCAACAACTGGAGGGCGGGACAGCGCAAATATCGTTTCAGCAAAAATCAGGAGGGCAAATATTTCCTCACGCTAGACGAGGCCTTGCGCAGCATACAATACAAAGTTACACGCGGCGGCTGGGACACGCAGGAGGCGGATGAGGCCGGCCTGGAAATTGCCAACCGGCAGTTTGAATACCAGGGCAACGATACCGCAAAAATTGAAATTGCCAACTGGATCGACCTGCCACGCATCGACCAGCAGCGTGTGGTGATTGTTCTCGAAAATGTCCCCAAAAATACTGCTTCTAACGATCGTATTTATATCGCAGGTAGCTTCAACAACTGGAATCCGGGCAGTGCAAATTACATCCTTAACAAAAATCTAAAAAACGAATATTACATCACCATCCCACGACGAAGCGATAAAATTGAGTTTAAATTTACACTGGGAAGCTGGGAAAACGAAGAGCTGGATGCGGAAGGAAGGGTGATTCCTAACCGTAGCTATCATTTTGGATACACCGATACGCTAAGACTAAAAGTAGCCCAATGGGAAAACAGGTAAACGGAAGCCCGGATAATTACAAAAAATTCAACAAATTAAAAAAAGGATAAATTATTATTGAGCACGGCATCTGTTGTTTTTAACGCGAACAAGGGCTGGTTTTAAAAGCTCCATTTTAACCTGCCATAAACCAGTTGCCCCATTTCACCGTACTCGGTTTGTTTATCCCCAAAAAATAATTGTCCGATAAGTAATACTCCAATATTATCAGTTAGAGAAATATCAAGGGATGGACCAATAAAAGCTGAACCATCATAAGGATTCATTATCCCGGCAATTGTTCCTCTTATTAAGGGCGTGATTTGATAGGCTGCTTCACCAAATATTTCGGCTCTTGAAGGCGTGAGTGTTTTTACACTTATGTCGCGATCGATTATAATACTATTTCCGGGATAAGCATTTCCTGTAGTTCCATCGCTGTTGTATATGGCACTTGCGTGGATGTACAGGCTGTTCGTAAAAGTGTAGTTAGCACCCGCTGAGGCGACAAAAACGCTATAGTCGTTTCCCCCTTTTGGTACTTCGCCTGGGATAAACCAGGTAGCTTCGCCATTGAAGCCTGCACCTTTTACCTGCCCCGACCATCCTGCCCCCAGCACAATGTCGTTACTCATATAGCCGCCAAGGAATTGAAAGTCGTAGTTCCATTTATTGAATTTGTACATTCCTGCAAGGGTGTGGTTTTTGTCCTTATCGATTTTCCAAGCCAATTCTGCCGATGAAGCCATTCCTGTGTAGTATTGAACTTTTAAGGCATCACAACCCGGGCGCTCCACATAATCGAAATCAAAATAATTGAAGGTGTTAAAAATGTCGTTGGGATTCCACACCAGGTTGGTGCCCCAGTTAATGCGCTGGCGGCCGGCAATTACTTCAAGGTTTTTGTGGGTAAAACTAAGGTTTGCCCTATCGATGGTTGAATTGAAATAATAGGATGAGTCGCTGACCCATTGTTTGCTTAGGTTCATAAACCCATAGTCTTGCCTGGCCTGTTCGGCGAGGTAGGGGTAATAGTCGTAAACCATTTGCCCGTAATTGATGGTATTTCGCAAGCCAATATTTGCTTCAAATGCACCCTTGTACCATTCAAAATCCAGCCGGTTGTTTAATGAACCCATGGTTGCCCATTTTTCGGAGGCGGGCTGAATCCAGACATTTTCGAGGTATTGCAGGTGCCCTTTCAGCGAAAAGTTTCCAAAGTCGGGTTTTTCCTTTTCCTGTCCATAAATTAGATGGGGGAATAGCATTGAAAAACTAATGAAAAAGAATAATTTTCTCATGTTCTTTACGATATTTTAAAAGTAGCCGCATTGTGCTATTTAATTTTCCCCTTAGTGTTTCTTTTTTTTATTACTGGGGCACTGAGTTTCACTAAGGTGAAATTATGCTAATTAGTGTCCGTCTTTAAAGTAACAGTTAGAAAAATATACGATTTCAGATTAATGATTTTAGATTTAAGATGTTGGTGTTATTCAGCACAATCTAAAATCTCCGATCTCAAATCCTCAATCTTAAATCA
>Ga0307929_1000446_pt1 | contig 40258 bp, 68 predicted proteins | sample AceLakmetage1330_FD_203160 | JGI IMG/M metagenome (GOLD analysis project Ga0307929, IMG submission 203160) | Saline water microbial communities from Ace Lake, Antarctica - #1330 | ecosystem: Environmental > Aquatic > Non-marine Saline and Alkaline > Saline | place: Antarctica: Ace Lake... | reverse complement strand
CTTACTATCAAACACCAGAAGTAAAAGCCAAAAAGAAAGCTTACTATCAAACTCCAGAAGCAAAAGCCAAACAGAAAGCTTACAATCAAACACCAGAAGTAAAAGCCAAAAAGAAAGCTTACTATCAGGACAATAAGAAAGATATACTAAATAAATTACAGAAGCGTAGAAATTCGCCTAAGCCTTAATAATGGAATTAAATAACATGGAGGATAAATAAATGGTAACAAGAGGAAATGCTGGTCGTGGAGATAGAGGAGCTTGTGGTGGGGAACGTCAAAGAGACGGTTCTGGTAACGGAAGAGGAAATAGAAATAGTTCAGACCAACCAAAGAAGAGAAGCAAATAAATTATAATATGGAATATATAAAAAAACTTAGCTGTGCGTTTAATGATTAATAATGGGAAGTCAAAAGTTATTACAAGGAGATTGCTTAGAACTGATGAAAGATATTGAGGATAAATCAGTAGATATGATTTTATGCGATTTACCTTATGGCACTACTGCTTGTAAATGGGACACAATAATTCCTTTTAATAAACTATGGGAACAATATAAAAGAATAATAAAAGATAGAGGAATAATAATTTTAAATTCAACTCAACCATTTACAAGTAATTTGATTATGAGTAATATTAAAATGTTTAAATATGTTTTACATTGGAATAAAAAAACTCATTCTAACCCATTATTAGCAAAAAAACAACCATTGAGAATAATGGAAGATATATGTATTTTTTATAAAAAAGCCCCAACTTATAATCCTCAAATGGTAAAGGGATTGCCATATAAAAAAGATTATGGATATAAAAAACACTCAACAGAAGCATTCGGAATAACAAATTTAATAGATAGTGATAATAAAGATGGATTAAGATACCCAACAAACTTAATAGAAATACCAACAAATAAAAATAATAGAAAATATAACCATCCAACACAAAAACCAGTAGAGTTAATGGAATATTTAATCAAGACTTATACAAACGAAGGAGACTTAGTTTTAGATAATTGTATGGGTTCGGGAACTACTGGGGTAGCTTGTAAAAATCTTAATCGTAATTTTATAGGGATGGAACTAGATGAAAAATACTTCGAGATAGCTAAACAAAGGATTGAGGATTCGCCTAATGATTAGTATGGGAAACAAAATATATAATGGTGATAGCATAGAGCTAATGAAAGAGTTAGAAGATAATACCATAGACTTAACTGTAACCTCTCCACCTTATGACAACCTTAGAGATTACAATGGATTTAAGTTCAATTTTGAAGAAGTAGCTAAACAACTATTTAGAGTTACCAAAGATGGGGGGGTTGTGGTTTGGATAGTATCTGATTCTACAATTAAAGGAAGTGAATCTGGAACAAGTTTCAAACAAGCATTATATTTTAAAGAACTTGGATTTAATCTACATGATACGATGATTTATGCAAAAAATAATCCAATACCATTAACACACAAGAGATATGAACAACAATTTGAATATATGTTTATTTTTAGCAAGGGGAAACCGAAAACATTTAATCCGTTAATGATAGAGTGTAAAAACAAAGGTATGGAATACAATATAAAACGACCACAAATTTATGATAAATCTGCAAAAAGGCATAATAGAGATGAAATAATAAAAACTAAATCTAAAAAACAAGCATTTAATATATGGTATTATAGTGTTGGTGTTGATAAGAAAACTAGCACCAAACATCCAGCACCATTCCCAGAGAAACTGGCACAAGACCATATACTTTCTTGGAGCAATGAAGGTGATTTGGTTTTAGACCCAATGTGTGGAAGTGGAACTACTTGCAAGATGGCTAAATTAAATAAAAGAAACTATATTGGGATTGATTGTTCAGTAGAATATTGCAGTATAGCTAGAGAACGGCTATTCGCCTAAGTCTTAGTATGGGAATGATAAAAGTTGATTGGCTAATGGCAAGACACACTCTTTCAATATTAAGAGGAATTGAAAAGAAAGGAATTAGTTTAGGTGGATTAGTTCAGGATTGGGAAGAGGTCTTAGGAGAAGACGCTTTAGAATGAGGAGTCGTAATCACTAAATAATAGTCCGAAAGACTTAAATAGTCCGATAGCGTAATAAAAACATGAAAACAAAAGTTACACAAGATAAAACTCAAACAAGAGCTACAATACCAAAGAAGCTCGTCGTTAAACACAAAGTTACAAAAAAAGATGTTATCGTTTGGGATGATGAAGATGGTAAAATAAAAGGAGAATTAAAAAGATGAAAACGCATGAAGAATTTTTAGAAGAAGTAAAAGAGGCAAATTGTGAACCAACACTAGCAGAGAAAACACACGACACATTATCAGAAAAGGACGAGGTGAAAAATGACTAAATCACTATACAAAAGACCAGAAAATTCCGAGAAGTCTATTAATGCTACACCATTACAAAAGACTCATTCAAAACTAGAAAGAAAAAGAAGGCAGTCGAAGATAGACAAATGTAAAAGTCTAATTGCTACAAGAGTTCATAATATTAGGATAAATCACTATTGCGACCTTTTGAAGATTTTAAAAGAAAATCATCCAAAAATATATAAAAAGATTTTATCAGAAATTCCAAGACTTAAAACAACCAAACAGATGAAGTTAGAACTTTATAAATTACAATATAAAGAAGACGGGACATCCCAAATTAGAGGATGGATTAAAAAACAAATTGAGAAGATTGAGAGAAAACAGTTCGCACTAAATGTCGAAGAGGTAGCGGAATGAAATTTGAAAAGATAACAGAAATTACACCAGCATACGATAAGAGAGATAGCGATAGAGGTAATTTTGGAATAGGCTCAATGCAGATAAAATTCTTATTGAAAGGAAAAAGCGGAGCAGTACAAGCTTTATTTGGAACTTCTATATACTTACCAGAAACAGTAGAAGAATATATGAGGATTGGTAATAAAGGAAAGACTGCACCAAGTGATATAAGAAATGATTTTGACGGAAAGATAAAAGTATTTGATTGTTGGGATGTAGGATTTCATTCAAAGAAAAGACCAGAATATATGAGGACTTCAGATAAGCAAGAATGTTGTTATCTTGGAAAATGTTATTATGATGGAAGTGCCTGTAGAGGTGGACATGATAAATTACATGAGAAGCTATTAAGAGAAGGAGATAAAGCAATATGGGAATACTTAGAGAAATATTATTATGAAGTTTTCCCACACGACGCATTACATGAACAAAACGCCCAAAAGAATAATAATGAAAAAGAAAAAGAAGAAAGGCAATCCTAATAAGATAACGAACCATCATATAATTCCTCGTTCAAGAGATAAAACATTAGTATCAAAATTAGAAAATATTGCAAGAGTTCCAACTAGGGATCATGAATACTATCATGCCTTATTTGAAAACAGAAGACCTTGTGAAATTGTAGAATGTTTAGTTAATGATTATTGGAATGGTGATTGGAGTTATGTTCAAAAGGCTATGGATGTTTATGGAGGATTAAAATGAGGCTTCACTTAGGCTGTGGCAACGACTACAAAGAAGGATATGTTAATTGCGATTGGACTGACAAGGTTAAGGTAGATAGAGTTATTGATTTGGAAAAGCCATTAGATATGTTTGAAACAGATTCAGTTGAAGAAGTAATATGTTATCACGTGTTAGAACACATAAATAATTTCATACCATTAATGCACGAGTTACACCGAGTTTGTAAAAACAATGCAATAATAAAAATCAAAACACCTTTCTATAGTGCGTGGGGTCAATTTAATGATCCAACTCATGTAAGATTTTTTACACCATATACTTTTGATTATTTCAAAGTAAACAATTATTCCCATGAAGTAGGTTGCGAAGAAGATATGTTTAATGTGAATAAGGTAAAGATTAATTTTGGTATAGGTATAAGTTCAAAGTTGAATAGGATAATTAATCCAATAGTAAATTTAAACCATAAAATATATTGTCGGTTCTTCGCTTGGAACTTCCCTTGTTCTGAAATAGAATATGAGTTAATGATAATCAAATAAAAACCTAAATACTTAAATACTACACTACACTATAAATAACAATGAAAAAAGTTTGTCCTTACTGCGGAAAAGTTATTGAATCACTTTACGAATCACAACTAGAATATAATTATGAAAGACACGTTGAAGCTTGTAAGAAGAAGAAGAAATTTAATACTAATGAGAAGGAGGTTAAAAATGAATAAAAAATATATGTTTGGGTTTTTATTCTTTGCACTTGCAACATTTGCAACAGCTGGATTTTTAGTGAACTCTTTTATTTTAACAACTGATGTTTATGAACCATTTGAAGTTCAATATGCAATTTTAGGAGATGCTGGAAATTATGAAGGAGGAAACTGTATTGATGCTACTGAATGGAACAATGGAGTAGATATTGATGTTGGTGGTCTTTATGCTGGAGAATCTAGGAAGATTTGTACTAAGATTATAAATCTTGGTGAAGGAGATGTAGATTATACTTTCTCTGGAGAAGTTACAGCTGGAGGAGATGACTGTCTAGCAGCTTTCGTAGCTACAGAAGTTGAAGGAGTTGCAACAGGATCAGAAACTTCATATAACGGAGCAGTTGTAAACGTGAATGACGGAGCAGCACCAGTAGAGGATTGTAAAATTACTCTATCAGTTATAAGAGGATAATAACAAAAATTATTTTTATTTTTATTAGTTTAAGTCGTGGGGGACTTAAAACCCCAATCATAATCAAAATGGAAAGAGAAACAAAACTAGATATAATAGAACTGGCACGAGGATACTTAGGAGTATTTCTGTTAGCTATTTTAATGTCCACAGGTGTAATATCTGCATATTATCCAGGAGAAGAAACAACTATTCCAAATGATATGGGTATAGATAATTTAGTTTATACTATAATTAATAATTCAACAGTAGTAAATGAATTAGATATTAAAATCAATTCTACAAATATAACAATAGGATTTCCTCAAGATATGTCACCAGATTCATTTACAATAGTATTTTTAGAAAATGTTACTTATGAAGTAATAAAAACAATTAAGTCTGGCGGTGGAAGTTCAAGAACCAAATACGTAGATAGGAATGTGACTATTTATGTTCCAGAATATATTAACGATACGATTGAAGTAGAGGTTGAAAAGATCATAGAAGTACCAGCTGACAATATAATAGTTCCAGAAAAAGAATTTGTATTATGGCATGTTTTACTTGCAATGTTATGTGGTGGTCTTTTTGTTTGGTTTGTTTTTAGAAGTGAGAAGGAATAATATAGATTTAAAGAAATATTCTATAAAATATTAGTATTGCTAATTAAAGTAGGGTTTAAATAGTAGTAATTCTTTTAATTCACATGGTAAAAAAACAAGGACAACGAGGAAAGGCGAAATCTGGCAGATACATCAAATGTCCTAAGTGTGGGTACAAATGGAAAACGAAACAACGAGGCTATATTTGTTGTTCAAGATGTAAGCGATATTTCGGAGGAATTAAGAAGAAATGAAAAAATTAGGTGTCCTGCTGTTGCTAGGATTATTTTTAATTAGTTTCTCTAGTGCAGCAATAACGACAACTTTAAATTCACCAGCAGACGCTTCAATAAGTTCTATCCCTACAATTTCGTTTAAGGCAACAGCTAATGTTACTAGCGGTGTAGGTATAGCAAATATGAGTTTATTTACTAATAGTAGTGGAAGTTGGGCAATTGGAAACACAAGCACATCATTAGTTTTAAACCAAACTTCATATTATAGATTAGATGGATCAACTGGAGATATAATAGATTCATATGGAAGTAATAATGGTACTAACTACGGAACAACAAGGGGAGTGACTGGAATAATATCTGACTCATTTTATTTTAATGGTGGTAGTAGTAATTGGGCAAGTTTAAACACTTCATCTATATCTACTGGTTTAGAAAAGACTATAAATTTTTGGACTAATGCTAGTACTTCACAAGATAGTTATGCACAAATTGTAGGAGATAGAGGTGCAGCAGGAGATTTTACTGCTTTTATAAGAAATGGCCCATTAAGTACTATTAATTTTAATGTTGGTTCAGGTACTGCTGCAACAATAAGTCAAAGCTTAATAATGGATAATGAATGGCACATGGTAACTGGTGTTGTACTTGCAAATGGAACTACTTATTTTTATATTGATGGATTTTTAGAATCAACTGGAAGTGGTGCAACAACAACATCTGGTGATTGGAAACTTGGACATAATCCATCAGACGATGATTATTATACTGGTGGATTAGATGAGATTGGTTTTTTCGATGAAGCACTAAATCAATCAAGCATTAATACTTTATACAGTAGTGGAAATGCAACAAGACCAGGACAACCTAAATCAAAAACACAAACTTGGAGTAGGACAATATCTGGCACAACACTTTGGAATGTACAGGTATGTAATGTAGATGGAGATTGCACATTTTCAACATCTAACTACACAATTAATTTAGAAACAGCTTTACCAACAATATTGGTAGAAACACCAACAAGTATTCTAAATCATAATTATATCAATGGAACTGAAACATTAAATGTAACATTTACAGATACAAATTTAGATTCTTGTTGGTATAATTATAATGGAACAAATATAACTATAGAAGGATGTTTAACTGGAGTAAAGAACTCAACTACGTTTACATTAGAATCAGAAAATACAAATATGACTATTTATGCAAATGATACAGCAGGAAATGAAAATTCTAGTTTTATTGAATGGGATTATAAATTATTAGAACAAGAATTAACTTATGACGAAGATATAACAGAAGGAGAATTGAATGTATTCACTGATAAGGTATTAGTTGCAGACGGTTACCAAATATCAAGTGCAATTTTAAATTATAATGGTGTAAATTATTCAACAAGTATTTCTTATTCTTCTGGAGAATATGTTATATCCTCTTCGCAATATGCACCATTAGTTTCAAGTGATACTAATGTTACCTTTGGATTTTATATAACTATAGACGAGGTTACTTATAATCCTTCTACGAATAATCAAACCATATATGATTTAGTTTTCGCAATATGTGGTGGTGTAACTAATGACACGCTATTAAACATATATTTGAAAAATGAATTAACAAAAGCTGCACTAACAGGAGATATAGAAGTAAGTATTGACATAATTAGTAAGTCTTCTGGGTTAACAGTGGAAACATTAAACAATAATTTTGAAAATACAACAAGTGGTTCTGTTTGTTTTTCTCCTAATTCTTCTTATGATTTATATTATTTAGATGCAGAAATAAGATATGTTTCTGATGGTTATGCACCAGAGTTCTACTTCATTCAAAAAGCTGATATGGGGGATTACCCAGCCAATTTAAGTCTATATGATTTAAACTTAAATTCTTCAACAGAGTTTTTAATAAAATATCAAGACGATAGTTTGATTACAGTTGAAGGTGCAGTCATTCAGTTAATGCGAAAATACATAAGTGAAGATGCTTATGAAGTCGTAGAAGCTCCTCTAACGTCAAATATAGGAACTGCCATTGTACACATAGACTTAGACACAAACTTATACAAAGCAATAGTAGTAAAGGACGGAGTTATTTTAGATGTGTTTGACAATTTAGTTTTTAATTGTGAGAATGAGTTAAGTGGAATATGTACAGAAAATTTATTTGGTGAAATAGATCCACAAAATTCTGTGGATATGGATGTGATTAATGATTTTTCATATTTAATTACAAGTGTTAATAATACAGTAACCACGACTTTTAGTATTCCAAGCGGAACTCCTGCAATAACAAATATAGTATTAAAACAAAAAGATACCTTTGGAAATAACTATTTATGTAATCAAACAATAACTTCAAGTGCAGGTTCTATTGATTGTACTTATAACGACACAATAGGTGATAGCATGTTATACCTATATATTTATAAAAATGGAGAATTACGAGCTTATAGTTCTTATTTTATTACAGAAGCTGGTGCAGTTGATTGGTTAGGTAACAATTTCTTCATAGTATTTATTCTTCTGTTAAGTATTGTAGGAATGGCAATGGCAAGCCCAGAGTGGATGATTATAAACTCTGTAGCAACAATGGTATTATGTGGTGGAATATGGTTATTGGCAGGATTAGATTTTGTTGCAGGATTAGGAACATTAATATGGTTATTGGTAAGTGCAGTTATATTAATATTTAAAATTTCTAAACAGGAGGATAGATAGTGGCGATTGACAATTTAAAGGACTTTAGTATTCAATGGGTATTATTTGGATTGTTATTCTTTTCTCTTTTAGCTTTTGCGACAACATTTATTTATGACAATAATCCAGGCTCTCTTGGAGATGCAGGTGACAATTTAGGAAGGTATCAAAGTGATATAAATAGTAATTTGTATCAAGTTGAAGATGATTCGGATATTTTATTAAACATTACTTCGGAGAATAATCCAGAAGTTAGTGATTTAGGAAGTAAAGATTCAGTTGCAACTTCATTCGGTATAATGGGTAGTGCGAAAACATTTCTAGATTCTTCAAAGTTATTTATGGGTTGGATATTTACAGGCACTGCTGGACAGATGCTAGTAGCTGTTTTCGTAGGTATGTTTGGGTTACTATCACTATATTTCATAACTAAATGGATTAGGAACGGATTATAATATGGAGAAATTTAAGACAATGGCAGATTTTGGAGGAGTAGGTTTTATGTCATTATTTGAAGCAGTAGTTGCGGCAGTGCCTGTTTTCTTTTCGGTAACCTTATTTATGATATTCTTTTTCGGTGCAGGTACTTCCTACTTCACTATACTAAAAACAACAGGTAAGAAGAGGTTTTGGCACAGTTTAACGGCTATGGCATTCGTTACATTCCTACTTTCTCTAATAATAGCCGCAATGAATACAGCTACTACAACTTATTTGAGTGGATATTGGGTTGGATTCTACATCCTAATGACGCTTGGTTCGTGGTTTATGTTAGTTAACTACAAGTAACTACAATGTAGTAAGTAACTACACACTCTTATATAGTATTAATTATTAAATCACTTATGACTTTGAAGGTTCTATTTATATCAACTGAGAAGGAGGTAATTTTGTAATGGTAAGTGCTAGCAATGCAGTGGGAGAAGGTGCAAACCTTGTTTTAGTTATTGTTGTTTATGCTTTGATTATAGGTACTCTTTTAGCAAGTACAGTATTCTCTAGTTTAGCAATAATTAATACTACAGCTATTTCCGCTCAATATGGTGCATTCGTTACAGCTATCCTAGCATTCTTGACAGTAGGTGGTACTATAATCGGTATCATGTGGTTTTTCAAGTATGTTAGACCTCTTTTGTCAAAGAAAGAAGGTATAGCTGGAATGACTGCTTAATTGTAGTTTAAGACTATTGGAGGACAGGTAACCTCTTTAAATCAACCTGCAAGACTTTGGCACACGTCAAAGGGAGGGTGGAAATCCCTCATTATATTAAAACCCAAACTAATGAAAAGGAGGAAAAAAAATAAAACAAGAAAACATTTCAAAAGCTGTAGGATCGGTAGCTTTAGTAATCATATTATGTGTAATTTATGCCCTTGTAATCGAATCAACATTAAGTCAGGATGTATTTGAAAGCATAGATGTAAGTGGAACTATTACTAATGAAACTTTAACTGCTGTAGATAATTTAACTAATTCAACTCTAGCTGCAAAATCTACTTACCCAGGAGCAAGTTGTTCACTAACTAATCTTAATAATGTAACAGATGGAACACTCGTAAATGTAACTAATTACACATTTTATACAACAGATTGTAATTTAATTTTAGTTACTGGTTCTGCATATATTGGTGAAGATTTGAATGCAACCTATGTGTACACCTACACTTCCAACAGCACGTTATCTGGAGTTAATGTAACAGACTTGAAGAGTAGTTTCGGATTATTTATAACAGCAATATTAAGCTTTATAATAATTATGGGAACACTACTAGGAATCTTATGGTTCTTCAAATATGTTAAACCTCTTTTATCGAAGGAAGAAGGTATTAGCAGAATGACTACATAGATTTATTTTTTATTGGGATATTTTCCCATTTTTCTTTTTTCCAAAACACTTATAAAGTTTAATAAATATTAATTATTATATGGTAGAAGAGAAGTGTGATAAGAAAGTTAAGTCGTTTTCTTTAAAGGTTCAAAATGTAGAGAAAATAGAATCCATTGCCTATAACAAAAAGAAAAAACAATCCGAAGTCGTTGACGAAATGGTGGAGGAGTTTGATTAATGGGATTAACTGATTCTGGTATTGGTGATGCACTAGCTCCAGCACAGGATATGATTGGAGGTGGTATTGGTGGTTTTCTAGGTAAGTATGGTTGGTTTTTATTGGCTTTTGTAGTTATAGCTATATTAATTGGTACAGTTTGGATTTGGAAAACAGTAAGAAAGAAAGATACACAATGGACACATAAATTGAAGGTTAGAAGAGTTATGAATGGTCAATTCCTAAGTGAATATACTATAATTAGAATGAGAAGATTCCCAGTAATAAAGAAAGCTGAAGTTTTTGAACTTGAAAAATCGTTGTTAGGTGCTTTCTTAATTCCAGAACTAGAACAGTATAGTGGTGAGAATGAATTTGCGATTATACTAGACAAGAACAATAGAATATATACTGATATGGGTTCTTATTTTAATCCAGACAAAAATACAGTAAATGTTTCTGCAAAACATGCAGAAATTGATATTCAAAGATCTAATCTAAAAGCTAATTTTCAAAATATAAATAAAATAAGCAAGAGAGTGGAATGGGCGACTATAGCGAAATATGCTTTTATGGTTGTTGCAATTATAGCGGTTATGATAGTTTCTATTACTGCAATTCAAAACTGGGGTGATGCACAAAAATTCAAAGCTGAATCTGACAAAGCACAAGCTACAGCTATGCAGAATTTAGCGGAAGCTATGGACACTGTTGCCGCAACTGTTAACACACAAAAACTAGAGATATTACCTATGATGAAAGAAATATATGGAACGAATAATATTCAAGGAATTATAAATACCAGGGTTGATACTAATGAAACTATTTAAGAAAAAAGAAAAACTAACAGAACATCAAAAGAAACTGCTGAAAGATTTTGAAGATGGGAAAATACTTAAAATTGAAAAGGAGTTAAAGAAGAATGGTTAATATTGATGTTCAAAGAAGCCTAGGAACTATTGTCAAGTATCTCTTATATTTCAATTTGATTTATTTCGGTGTGATTATTTTCATTAAATTTAATAGTGATGTTTATTCTTTTGCATTAGTTGGTTCTCTTGTATTGGTAAATTTTTGTTTTTTAGGTATGTATAAGATATTTGTTAAGTATGAATATATGATTGCAAGCGTAATAGGTCTAAATAAAATAGCTAGAAACGTAGATAAATTTGCAGGTAAGATTAATGGGCAAGTTTTTGAATAGATTAAAAGATAAGTCACTAGAGGGTAGTAACCAACTTAAAAAATATAGTAAGAAACCGATTAACAGTTCTCATTCAAATAATCCTAAGTTTAGAAATCCAAACTCTGACAAAATAAGTGAGATTAGTGATACAGAAGATTTTGGTGATGATTTCAAAGATGATTTCAAAGATGATTTCAAAGATGATTTCAATGATAGGTATGACGATGATATAGGTATTCAACCTGCACAAAAACCAGAAAGTTTTCACCATTTTATTTTAGAAAATCAATACAAAGATTTAGAAAGGTCAATTAGGGGATTAAAAGACGTTTGGGATAAGGATAATCAGCAGTGGAAAACCAAAAGAAAAGATGTCCATTGTTTTACGGATGAAGAGGCAGAGGATATTTTAAGAACTGCACAAAGCCATTTAGCAACAGATATAAAGTTAGGTTGGATTAGGAAGGATAGTTTTGGTGATTATATGGATGCAATCTATCAAGATATTGCATTTTTGTTTGAATCAATCGCAGAATATAGGTATGGCAGATACGGAGATTACAATAAACAATATGACATGAAATTACAGAATCAAAAAATCTTTTTAGAACTATGGACTAGAATACAAGCGAATTATTCCCGAAGTATTGAAGGTCAAGAGAATAAAGCCACTCATAATAGCGTGAGAGGGCAGGAGAGCCTACAATCTGGTGAAAGAGATTATACAGATAGAGGTAGAGGTTATTAATGGCAGATTTTAGTGGTGCGGTCAATGTCTATAATCCAGACAAACAAATTAGTGAACAGATCACACTAAAGAATTTAATTATTTTAGACAAGGCTATGCGATTGGCAAGATTTGGTGTACCAGAAGAACCAACAGAAAAACCATTAAATCAAAACGAAAGAATAAGTTTAAGATTTAAAGGACTTAACGAAATAATATATGCACAACAGTCTGTTCTTGCAAGTGTGACTTCTGCAATAGTTGAAACTAATTGTAAGAATGATTGGTATAAGTCAAACAAAACAGACGAGGACAAAAAGAATAATCCTTTTGATAAAGTTGACAATGACTACAATGAACTAGTTGCAATTTTAGATTTCTTAGACGATTGCGAACAGGAAATAATTAAAGCCAGAAAAAGTAAAAAATTAAACGATGATTTTGTTTGGGAGAAACAAGACCATGAAGGTAATAGTGTTTTAGAACTTTCACCAAACTTTTTCAATATGATGAAAGAAGTAGAAACATCTTATAGAATTATTTATTCTATAATGTTGAAACATAAGATAGTTTCTAACGGTGTTAACGAGGACGAAGACCTAGAAGACAAAGAAATTGAAGATGAGGCTATGCGTCGGATTGTGGAATCGTGATTTTGTTTAAATAGTAAGGTTTAAATAGTAGTAGTGAGTTAGTTTTGTATGGTGAAAAGAAAGGCTAGGGCTTTAACAAAAGATACACGACAAACTGGTACTTCTGATAAAGTTAGAGATAAAAAAAGAAAAGCATTAGCACCTGGAAAAAGGATTTCTAAGAAAGGAAATATTTATTATGAAAACAGAAGAAATAGAAGTGATGTAAAAGGTAGAGATACGCCGATTACAAAAAGGAAGAAAGCTGTAAAAAGGTTAAAAGCTAATTCTTCCATTGGAGATAAATCAAAATTAGTTCTAAGAAAAAGAGTTATTATTGGAGTTACACCAAATAAAAAAAGAATGATGATTAAACCAATAACAAAATATAAAACAAAGAATAATGATAGTAAAAAGGTTGCTATGGAAATTTTGAGACAAATAGGTGGAAAAAGATTTATTATGATGACAGGTGCAAATCAGTTTGTTTCTGGATCTAATTGGGCAGCCTTTAAATTACCAAGAGCAAAAGATGGTAATAGGAGAATTAAAATTACATTAAATTCTATGGATACTTATGATATTAAATTTATGTCTTTAGGTGGAAAAACAAATAAGATTGTTAGGGGTATATATAACGATCAACTAAAAGATATAATTTCAAGATATACTGGACTTGCTTTGGAAATGCCTAGAGTGAGGTTTAGATAATGGCAAAAGTAACAAGATACATTATTAGTTACAGGATGAACGCATCTAAACAAAGAAGGATTTTAGCAAAAGAATTTAAAAAAAGGTCTGATGCAGTTAAAGAAATTAAAAGAATTTTAGCACCTGGAATATTCAATGTTCCTGGAGATAAGAGAACACAAAGAACTTCTATAAGAAATACAATGTCATTTGGATTTAATAATCCTAGAATTAAAAAGGTGGTTTTGAATAGGTGATGGCAGTAAGGAAAGTAACAGCAAAACAATTTTATAATTCTATTAAAGATAAGACTAAATATAAATTAATTAATGGATTATTTATTGTGAAATATGAGGGGAATGGAATTTATAGATATTATGGAGAATATAAAAAAAGGGGGAGTGTTGGTGCTACTGAAAAAACTGCCTATGTTAGAATACCAAAATATACAGGGAAACAGCAACCACAATTATTTATTCCTAAACAAAGGAGTATGACAACCTCATTAGGACAATGGACAAAGATGACAATAGGATTTAGAATTAAACCTCTTGCTGCAATACTTTCATAAAAAGGGTTCAGTCTTAATCACAACCTCTCATTAAACTTCTTAGTAATCTCACTATCCTCAATAGATAAATAAATCTGTGTTGTCTTAATGTCTTCATGCATCAACATCTTACTTATCTCTAACAAACTAAAACCCTTCTGTAATAAATTAGTAGCCCTACTACTTCTTATGGAATGAAACTTAATATTTCTATCATTAAATGAAGGCTTTAATTTCCTCAGTTTATACGCCACTCTATCATGCATCTTAGCAATTATTTCGTTCTTAGAAAGCTCCTGTGCGTCTCTTTTCATCAAATATCCATCTCCAATATCCATCATATCGTTAAAATGCTCTTTCTTCCATCTCTCAGTTATTTCATTAAGTTCTGTTTGATTTATGAAGAGATAGGTACTCTCTGATGAATTTTTATATGGGACACCTAAAAACACCTTACCCTTATTATCTGCAAATGAATATAATCTGTTCATGAGGATTGGGTGAACATCTAAATATTTTTCCTTACTTCCTTTCCCAAAGATTAAACACTTCCCAGATTTGGATCGATCCTCATTCCAATCATCCCATCTAAAATGTTCCCACTTGATAAATACAGCTGAAGAAAATCTTATACCTGCACCTATATAATATGCACACTCAACCAACAAACCATAGTCTTCTATTTCTGCTGCTATCTTTAATATCTCTTTCTCACTCCAAATCTGTGGACTCTTCCTGGGTTTCTGTTTCTTTTCTATTGCCTTATAATTGAATGATGGTATATCAAAATGATAACAAGTCTTTTTTATTAAATTAAGCACTGCCTTATATCTACTACCCTTAGAATAAATATTATTATAAACTGTTTGTGTTAATACATCTTTCTTAAACAGACCATCCAACACAAATAGGTATAGTTGATTAGACTTCTCAGATAACCCTCTCCTACTAAGATACTCTTTGCATTTCTCATACAGTTCTGGGGTTAGCTTAATGAACTTGTCGTACTTTTCTTGATTAATTGCCATGTCAAATCAAGCCTTTTAATCTATTTAAATGTTTCTCCTAATAATATAAATTATTAGGACACTATATGAGGGTTGGTGATGATGTCCAATGATAGTATCCCATTAGATATAATTGATAGTAGTCCCGCAGTTAAAGGTTTAAATCCGTTCGCTTAGTAGTGTGCGAACGGATTATAGTTCGCATAATACAACATCTAACAGATTATACGAACTTTATTGGAGTGGTTGTGCGAACTTTTTATATCTCAAACGCATTGAAGTTCTTGAACCCTCTAATCTTCAGGTGTCTATTGATGTGTCGTATCAACAAAGCATCATCAAACTTTGTCAGCTCCTTCAACTTATCCCACAACTCACGCTTACTCTTAATCTCACCACTCTCAACTCCATCGAGGGCTAGTGGTATCTGTTTCTCTAACTCCTTAGCATCGGCAATAGGATTCATCTTTGCCTCTTCCTCTTCGGTAAGTTTACCAGACGCATGATGTTTCTCCACTAATGCTTCATACCTTTTATTCTCAGCCTTGCTAAAAGCACCAAAGAAAACAGATCCAATATACTCTGGATGAATTATTGGTCTGACTGTTTTCTTTCTTGGATTCTCTTTAAAGAACTTCTCTTCCCTGTCTATTATTCTTTGGACTGACAAAGCCTGTCCACCCTTACGAGAACTATTAGATACATAGACTTCACCTATTCCACGCTTCTTGATATATATCCACATTGTAACGTGTTTCAAGAATGACTTATCGACCTCGGTTTCATAGGGCAATAAAATGAATGATACTATTCCTCTCTTCCTGTTCTTGTTTTTCCTAGATACAATTGTCTTGTTTATCTGGCTGTTCCAATTCTTTGAACTAATCCCATCCCTAATATCATCTGCCCAAATTACACTTCCTTTTTCCGTAACCATTTTCATTGCGAACTCTTCTGGATCAATAACAAAACCTTCGTCAGTAAACATCTTGTCGCCCTCTATTTTAACATTATCAAACTCTGAGAAAAAGTTAAAACATAACTTTCCTGCTAACGTAGATTTTCCATTTCCCGTCGTGGCTGAAATTAAAACCGTAGAATCCTTATTGATTTTAATCCTTTCTCTTAACGCCCATGCAAGTTTATTTTGCGGAAGAGTGAAGTGGTGAAACATCTTTGCATCTATGTCGGGATGTATAGTTTTCTTATTCCAATTCTTAAAGTATGCCATCTAAAACAACCAACAATAAACTAAGTAACAAATTAACACAACACCAGCGACGGTAATTAGATTAATTGCAACCTTCTTAATTATATCAAGAAACCAACGAAGCATTTATATTCTCCCAATCAATAGTAACATTATTCTCTATTTTATTTTTAATTACCATGGCTTCACTTTTCTCACAATAACATTTATAGTCTTCATCATCCCAACCACAATTCTCATTAATTTCTTCTTTCAACTTTCTGTCTCCATTAATCATAACCACTGCAAAAACAAGGAAAAGTATAATACTAAGTCCTGTTATTGGTTCACCATATTTATGCCAAAATTCCATGAAATTCATACAAATGATAGTATAGTTATATTTAAATACTTTGTTATTAATTAATAAACAACGATGCGTAACTACAAAACATCGTCGGGTTGTAAGTAGAAAAAGCTTAATCTTCTGCAGAATTTTAAGTCATATAATCCCTGTTCATCACACTTCGATGTCTTGTTAAGCAGAAAACTTTCATACGGGGGGTTTATCCCCCCCAATTATTTTTTTAGTAATATTTAAATAGTAGTAATCATTTAAAAATACATGGTGAGAACATTACAAGCAACCTCTAGGTTAGCAGCTAATAGAATTAGTGCCGCAAGAATTTCTAGAATTTCTCCAACAATGAGAACAGGGATAATACAAAGGGGTAGAATACAAGCTAAAGAACAACAGAAAATCGTCAATGAAGCTGAAGCAAATAGAATAATAAGTTCAATTAATTCTGGAAAAATACAAAATTTAAATCAGATCCCATTAAGATTTAGAAGTATTATTAATATTTCTCAATCTGATTTAAACCAAATTAATAATTATCACGCTGCAAGAAAAGATGCAGATTTATGGTCAGAGGCATTTAGACAAGCTGAATCTGCAGTGAGTAGAAACAGGCCGTTAATAATTGCATTTTCTAGTAACCCTTATGCTAAAACAGCTTATAAACAATTAAGAAGTCAATATTCTGCATACCAAGATAGAAAGAAGGGTATAATTGACATAAAAAGCGGGAAAATAGCTAATGTTAAAATTATAGGAAATAGAATAATTGATTTAGATACTAAAAAACCAATAACACTAGCGAAGGTAACCGCTAAAGATTTTGTACAAACACTTCAAAAAGACTTACCAGTTGGAGAGAAAATAATTTATGATAAAAACTATAATGTAATAGGTTTAGAAAGTTCTGCATTAAAGAAAAGTATTAAATTAGATAAGGAAGGAGTTAATTTTTATAATAAAGCAATACAAAAACAACCTGCAAAATTTGATATTATATCGGCAATGAAACCATTTTCAGCTAAGAAATGGTTCGCTTCTAATACTATAAATAATAATATTAATAAGGCTATATCTATTATTAATCCAAAAAATATATCTGGTAGTGGTTCATTTACAAGACTTATAGATGTTGGTAATAAAATGATGCAAACTTTTACATTTAAATATCTTAATGGAGAAGTAATTTCAATAAAAGAAACTGGTGAAAAAAAGACGCAGACAAAAGAATTTAAAGAAGAAGAATTAGAAAGAAATAAAATTGTACTACCAACTGGAATAAGAGCTAGAACTGTTGCACAGATTAAAAAAGAAAGAGAGAAAATAAATAAAGAAATTTGGAAAGCAAAAATAAACTTATCTACTAATAAAAATCTTAACATAACACAATATTACCAAAACATTGCACAATGGGCTGGTGGAACAATTGCCAAAACAATCATTGATTCAGGATTTGGTATTATTGACTTGTCTGTTGCATTATATAATAATCCAGAAGCTACACTTTCTGCACTTCCAGCCGCATTATTAACAACAATAGAAATGGATTTAAGGAGAGCAACAAGCGGTGATCCATTCAAAATGGGTGATGTTTTCCTAGAATATTATACATTTATAAAAATAGGACAAGTTGCTGGTAAAATTACAAGATTAACAAAGGCAGATAAGTTTTTCTTAGGAATATCTAAAAAACTATCGCCAGAATATCTTAATAAATTAGTATCAAAGAACATAACCCCACCTATTTCGCTTAGAAGAGCTGTAAGAAAAACTTCATTGGGATTAAAAATAGACAAGGCCTTTACAATTGCATTAAAGAATACAGCAACGGTAAAACAATTTAAAAACTATTCATTGAAAGTAAAGAAAGCACAGAATTTAACCAACATAAAATTAAGAATTATAGAGAGAAAAATAAAGACAGTGAAAGGAAAGGTTGAAATTAAAGTAACAAAAATACAAATAAAGAGAGAATATTCCCAAAGTTTGAAGAGAGCTAAGAAAAGTAGAAAAGCTGCATTAAAAAAATGGAAAGAATTATCACTAAATAGTCCAGATTATAAAAACGCATTAAAAGATGTAGAAGCATTAACAGATTTTATTTCTTCAGTTAGTGCTACTGAATTTTTAATAAAATATATGAAAAAAGGTGGTAAAATTACAACTAAACAATCCAAAGAATTTATTGAAGCTGTCAAGAAATATTATAGAAAACAATTAGAAGCTACTCCAGGAAGAAAAAGATTAATTGAACTATCAAAACAAGATAGGTTCTCATCTGTAAAGCTAATTAAGCAAGGTAAAATTGCATCTGCAAAAACACTCTTTAATCAAATTGTAAAAAGATTAAATAAGTTAAAAGTTGTTAGAAAGTTAAATGATTTTTTAAATATAATATTAACTGGGAAGAGGGTTGTTTTTAGAGCTATTAAAACTCCAGGAAGAATAATAAAGAAAGGAATAAAAAAGAAAATTAGAAAGTATAAGAACAAGAAAGAACTACAAGAAATAATAAAGAAAGGAAAAAAATTTAGAGAAAGATATAAAGGAAAGAAATGGAAAACACAAAGATTTGGTAACGATGATTATTTACAACTATTAGAATTTTCTGAAGAATTTACTAAAACAACAGCGACTATAAAAGCTAGAAGTTTTATTCGTGAATGGAAGAAAGGTGGAAAGAAAATTGGATTAGGACAGGAAAAACAATTCATTCAAAATGCAAGAGAAGCAGCGTTAAAACAATTTAAGAAAACCATAGAATATAGAAGATTAAGAGAAGTTGTTAGATTAAATAAACCATATTTTATAGAGCTAAGAAAAATAGGGAAGCTTGAAAGTGCAACAAAAATAGCTAGGAAACTTAGGAGTAAAATTAATAGATTTTCTATACCAAAAAGAATACAAACTCTAATACGAAAAGGTAAAGCTATTAAAAGAAAACTAAGTCCTAAAAGAATTGGTGAAAGGGTTAGAAAGAAAATAGACATAAGAAAACGTAGAATTGAAGGAAGAAAAAGTATAAAATATAGAATGGAAAAAGCTAGACCAATTAGAGAAGTTACTTTTAGACAACTTGAAAAATCTTCAACAATAGGGCAAATGAATAATTTTGTAGATAGACTTTTCATTGAAATATATAAGAAACAAAAGGTTACAATGACACCTTTTAATTATAAAAAAATAAAAGTATTATTGAAAAAGAGATTAAAGAGAGCTATAAAGAATAATGACAAGAAAGAGTTGTTAGAGTTCAAGAAAGCAGTAAGGGTGTTAATACGTAATATGAAAAGACCAAGTAATAAGCCTACTGTAAAAATAAAGCCAATAGTAAAAAGAACTAGAGGTAAACCTAAACCAAAACCGAAAAGAGTCCGAACAATAAAGGATTTTGAAATAGAAACTCCAAGTGGTAGTTATGTTGAAATTAGAGATGGAGATACTATTTTATTACAAGAAGTTAAGTATGCAACTAAAGAGGCACAAGTAAAAGTTGAAGCAAAAGTAGAGGCAGTTGTAAAAGTTGATGCTGATTTAAAACCATTAGCAAAATATATGACATTCTCTTTAGCCGCACAAGCACTTGCTGTCATGGCGAAACCTATGTATAAGACCTTAGATTTAGTTAAGGAAGCTGATTTAATTATGGTATTAGAAAAAGACAAAATGGATTATAGAGTATTAACAGCTTTAGATTCTGCATTAAAATATGATGTTAAAGCAGATATATTAGCTGCAATAAAAGCTAAAACAATACCTGTAAGACCAAGAACAATTACAAAATTAAGACCAAAAGAAAAGAAAAAGAAACCAATAAGGATTAGATTAAAACCAAGAAAGAAAATTACTAAGAAGAAGAAGAAAGCTTTAGGTTATAATGTTTATATAAAAAAGAGAAAGAATTTTGTTAAATATAATACAAAACCATTATCCTTAACTGATGCAAAGGACATTATGTCGTATGTTTTAGACAATACTTTAGCAAGAACTGGTAAGATTGTACCTGTTGGTAGTGTTCCTTCATTAGGAGTTATACCTGCAAAAGCAAGTGGATATTATAGAAAGAACTCTAAGAAGTTTAGAGTATATAAAAAGAAATTAGGTAAGAGAATAATATTACAATTCATGTGGATTGAAAAAATAAAATATTCTTTAGATTCTAAAAGAGAGAAGAAACAAATAAAGAAAATAAGAAGAAAAAAAAGAAAACCAAAATTACTTAAAATAAAGAAAACAAGAAAGAGAAAGGTAAAGAGATGAAGAAACAGTTATATTTAATGTTTGCAATTATTTTGATGTTCTCCTTAGTGGTTGCCGACGACATAGGAACATATAAACTTAACCAAGAAATGCAAATAACTAATTATTGTCAAGTTGGAAGCTGTTCTTATATTAATCTAACAAGTTTAGAATATCCCAATGGTACTATTATTTATCCCAATGTATTAATGACACAAAACGACCAAATTTTTAATTATTCTTTTACTCCAACAATTATAGGTGAATATACTTTTGTAACTTCTGGTGATCCAAGTGATATTATCTATGATAGTGATACTTTTGATGTTACTTACAATGGAGAAAATACCTTTGTTGGCATTAATATTATTCTACTTCTTTTCTTTTCCTCTCTTATTCTAATTGTCTTCTACCTTAACAAAAAAATCAATTACGAGAAATGGTATGCAAGTATTCTTAACAAGTATAAATATAGAAACTTTTTCAAGTTTAGTATGTCAATGGTTGGTTACAACTTAGTAAAAAATACATTCGGAATATATTATTTAATAGGATTTCCAATAATGATTATTCTAACTGATATAGTTTTGACATATAACATTATACCACTATTGGGATTTATGGAAATATCGATGTATATTTACACTTGGGGAGTTCTATTAATAGGTTTGATGTTAGGTGGACAATTGCAGGAATTTATAGTTACTATAGTCGAAGATATTAAGAATTTAAATTGGGGATTTGAAAATGGGGAATAGTACTGCCATAAGATTAGGAGTTGATTACTTTGAATTTGACCATAATTTAAAACTTAATATTGTTAGAAAAGAGGGTGAAGATACAAGTCAAGTAGAAAGAGCTTCATATATTGTTAAGTATTTTAAAACCAAAAATAATATATATCTAGATTTCGTTGATTTTATAACTAAGGAACAAGGTGTTGAAAATGATTGATATGTTAAATGATGTTAGGAAGTATGGAAGTCTAATAACCATAATTGTAAGTTTTATTTTCATTGCATTATCTGGTGTTTTGTTTGGAATTACTTATTACACAATGGATGTTATTCAGACAAGTTTTGAAAGTTCAGATTGTGTTATAGAAAATAATACTTTAGTAGGAAGTTGTCAAGATTTATGGACAATTTCTATATATCCGTTCTTAAATTTAAAAGATCTTTTAATATGGGGTAGTTTCTTTTTTATATTTGCGTTGGTAATAGGTATGCTGTTGTATGGGTATCAAAGTGGTAAGTCACCTGTTCTAATGGGATTGTTAGTTATATTTATTGGAGTAACTACTTATTTAGGCATTGAAATATCTAATATATATAGGACGATGTTAGAAAATGATTTGTTTAGGTCTATGATGACTGATTTCACAGTGTATAATAAAATAGTATTGAATTTCCCTTGGTTCTGTTTCTTTATAGGATTGTTTGCAATAGTGTTAAGTTTAGTTAACTACCAAAAAACAAATGTAAATAAAGATACTGGAGATTTAGATTATTAATATGAATAGTAAAATTATGATTAGTCTGTTAAGTTTGTTTATGATTAGTTTCATATCCGCACAAGGTCTTATAATTCCAGATACTTCAACAGGTGTTGACGTTTCTTTTTACACAGGCAACTTAACCAACCTTTCAGAACTAGCTGATGTAAATATTCCAACACCAAGTGACGATGAAGTTTTAACCTATGATTCTGCAACTTCTAGTTGGATTTCTAGTGGATTGTCATATATAAGTAAATGGATTGTTGATTCTTCTGACGGATTTTTGTCTAATGATTCAGATACGATATACTTTAATTCTGTATTGTTGAACGACACAATAGATGCAAGAGATACCAATACACTTTATACTGCTGGTTCTAACTTAACCTTAACAGGAACTTCTTTTGCAGCAAACATGACTTCCTTAAAAGATTACTTTGACAATTATTATACTAATAGTTCTTTTACAGGTGCTTATTCAAACCTAACAGGAGTACCAACTTTACTTTCAAACTTCACAGACGACTTAGGAGATAGAGGCTATACTTCTTTGTCTAACTTTACTAACGATCCTGGATATTTAACAAGCTTTACAGAAACAGATCCTTTCTGGACTGCAAATCAATCAAGCTACTTCACATCAGCAGATGTTATAACTTACATAAATGCAAACGACACAACAGTAAACAATTCAATGAAAGCTTATGTAGATTCTTTAAACCATGATGGAATAACTTGGGCAATTGTAGTTAATGGAACTATGCTCTCCCAAGAAGATTGGAACACAAACTATACTGCAAATAATAACGCTTGGCTCGATACAACCAATTTAACTTATGCAGCATTTAATTCATCTGGGCTTATCCAAGACTGGAATTCAACTGGGTTTATTATTAATTGGACTCCAGAAATAAATTTAGCAAATACTTCTATTTATGATTGGGTAGTAGCACAAGGATATTCTATGGATGCAATAACTTGGGCTATCGCAACTAACGGAACTTTGGCTTTATCCTCAGATTTAGGAGATTACATTCCATACACCTCATCGAATCAAAATGTAGCCCTAGGAGATTACAATTTTTCGGTGGGAACGTCAGACTTTTTCGTTAATTCAAACGGCAACGTCGGCATCGGGACGACGAATCCAGGGAGTAAGTTAACTGTGAGCGGAGGTGATATTAGCTTAGACGATGACCAATATATAAATTGGGACGGAGGGATGGATAATATTCGTGGTACAGGTGATTATTTGCAATATACATCATTTTGGGGACATATATTTGGTGACCATTTAGGGGAAGCAATGAGAATAAAAGACGGCAACATCGGCATCGGGACGGCGGCACCAAGTGAGAAATTGCATATAAATAATGGTAATTTCAGAATGGATAATACTTTCCCGCAATTGCAAATGTTTGAAAGTGATGCGGCTGCCGATAATAAGCATTGGGAATTTAATGTAAATGGAGAACAACTTAGGGGCAGGGTAGTAAATGATGCATTAAATGCTTCATCTGATTGGCTAAATGTTGATAGAACAGGCACAACAGTAGATTATGTGTCATTCCCAAACGGCAACGTCGGCATCGGGACGACAACCCCACTTTCAACCTTAGATGTATATGGTAATGGAATATTTAGTGGATTAACCAACAACTCTCGTTATCTAAACTTTGGAGATATAGTAGGAGAAACAGGCTATGGTCTTCGTAATAGATTAGGAGTGATAGAAACTAAAGACAACGGTGACACTAATTGGCAAGCAGTAGGAACAATTTGTCCTGCTACCATGGTAGACACTGATGGTAATGTTTACGATGTGGTAAAAATAGGAAACCAATGCTGGATGGCTGAGAACCTTAATGTTGGAACTAGAATAGATGGAGTCGATGAGATGGCAGACACAGGAACAATAGAAAAATACTGTTATGGTGACGACGAAGCCAATTGTACAACTTACGGAGGTCTCTACCAATGGGATGAAATGATGCAATACACAGAAACTGAAGGAACCCAAGGAATTTGTTCCATTGGTTGGCATATCCCTACAGATGCAGAACAAAACACTTTAGACCAATACTTAACTGCCGAAGGATGTACCTGTGATGCTGACCGTTCAGGTGATTGGGATTGTGCCCCAGCAGGAACCGCTTTAAAGGAATTGGGTTCATCTGATTTTGAAGCTCTGTTGTCTGGGTACCGCTATACCAATAGTAATTACGACGGTCGCGGCACGCACACGTACTTGTGGTCTTCTACGGTGGGCACGACGGGGGCATGGGTACGCTACCTGAGTTCCTCTGAGTCTAGTGTCTACCGGTTCGACCACAATAAGGCGAACGGCTTTTCTGTGCGTTGTCTGAAAGATACTGATGATTCGACTCTTTGGCTCTTTGACTCTTTGGCGAATATTGGCGATACCAATGTCATCGCTGACAGTGATAAAGATAGTGATGGTGATATTTTGTTTAGAACTGGAAATGAGGTGAAGATGGTGGTGGAGAATGGCGGCAACGTCGGCATCGGGACGACGGCACCGGGGGCGAAGTTAGAAGTTTCTGGAACTCCTACTGTAATAGATGGAGCTTCGGTTATAACTGCCTTTACACCAAGTAACGGTTTTGCTCGTTTTGCTTGGTGGGACCCTAATAGTCCTAATATGAAAATGATGTTTGGTTCAGGTTTTGCCGATAATACACGTTTTGGTATCAATATAAAATCAAGTGGAAACTTTGGTCTGGCGACTGAAAGGTTTTCAATTACAAGTGACGGCAACGTCGGCATCGGGACGACAGCGCCGGGAAACAAATTGCATGTAGAAGGAGGAGATATAAAAGTATCACCAACTTCAAATATTGCAGATGCAGAATTAGGAAAAATAGGATTTGGTCCAGGAACTACTGCATACGCTTCATATCTACCTGCTTATATTAGTTCCAATTTTGGCAGTACTGTTTGGAATGGAGTTGATTTAAGATTCTTTACACATCCTGGTCCTGACATTACGGTTGGAAGTCCATCGGAAAAAATGAGGATTGATAAAGACGGCAACGTCGGCATCGGGACAACGGCGCCAAACCAAGAACTACAAGTTATAGGAGATGCAAACATAACAGGAACAGTATATTACGGTTCTTTACAAGCTAATTCTCCTATTCTTTATTATACAGATGACAATTTTACTGTTGAAATTAAAAAGGCAACAAATCAAAAATATTATATAGAATATGTAGACGAAAATTTAGAAACTCAAAGAGAATGGGTGAATTGCACAACTGCTACAGAATGGTATCAAATAGAGTCATGCGAAAAATTAGAAACAACAAAATTGAGGCACCAACTGGAGAGCTTGGATGATGACACATATGCAAGTGACAATATTCAAAATATTACTCATTATAAAAATGTAACAAGCGAAGAAGAAATTTGCGAGGAGATATTGATTCTAAATGCGACTAACGAAACTGAAGAAGTATATGAAACACAATGCAGAAACGAAACAAGAATAATGCAAGAACCTTACGAAATAGAGGAGTTAGTAAATACAACTAAAAAATTAAAACCAGCAGACTATATTTTTGATTGGGTGACAAAAACGGCTAAAACAATAATAGAGATGTTTTACGATGAGATGGAGGATTGGCAAAGTGGAGTTAATTATAATATAGGAGATAAATTAAAATATAACAATATAGCATATGAAGTAATACAAGAACATACATCTCAATCTGATTGGACACCAGATAAAACATATGCACTTTATTCAACTAAGTTTTATATTGAAAATCAAAACAGTGGAGAAATAATAGAGGAATGGGTTCAGCCAACAGGGGGTCATGATGCCTACAATATTGGAGATTTAGTTTTATATAACGGGTCTACTTATGAAAGTTTGATTAATGGAAATGTTTGGTCTCCTGTCGCATATCCTTCTGGATGGAAAGTTACAGAATAATTCTAAAAAAGAGAATTAATATTCAACGATATTTAGTGAACAATTAAACATAAGCTGGTTTAAAATAATCATATTCACACTTTGCTCTCTGTGGACAACTACTCAAATAAATAAGAGTGCTTGATAAATCAGAATGTCCGAGTTGTTCTTTAATAGTTAAGATACCAGCACCTCTTTTTAATAAATTTGATGCCAAGGAAGTACGAAACATATGAGGAAAAACACGCCTATTTATTTTAGCACGTTTAGAAACAACCCTAACTAATTTAGATAAGTCACCAGTAGCATACTTATTATTATTAACAAGGGTAGTAAAGGCAAAATCTTCTTCATTTTTATTATACTTTTTAAAATACTTAATTAAAATCTTAGTGCATTCACTAGAAATATTAACAACTCTATCTTTACAATTTTTACCCTTAATAACACGAACAGTGTTATCTCCTAAATCAATATCAGAAACTTTCAAACAACAAAGTTCATTATTTCTAACTCCAGAATAAGCAAGTAGAGAAAGAATGGCTTTCTCTCTAATATTCTTACATGAATTAATAATCAAACTAATTTCAGCTTCGGATAAAAAGTCTTTAATTAATTTTTTTGGCTTTTTCGGTCTTGCAAAAGTAAGTCTTCTACCACAGAATAAAGCATATTTTTCTATGGCAACGATATTGTTGACTATGTGATTATAACTATAATTACTACGTTTTAATTCCAAAACATAATCATTAATCTGTTGCTCATTTGGAAAATAAGTATGAAGTGTTTCACATATTCTTTTTACATTTTGAACGTGAGACATGATAGTTCTTTCTTGCATACTGCTATGTAAAATAAGATCATCCTTAAAATCATCTAGCTCTTGTTTCATAACAAATATAAGATATTATCCTACTTATGAATTTATTTAATCTAAAATATATATCAGAGAATAAGAACATTTATATAAGATATTATCCTACTAATTTTATGAAAAAAAAAGTTTCTATAACACTAGATGAAGAAATAATAAATTGGGCTATAAAAGAATCAAAATCAGAACATATTAATTTATCATCTTTTCTAAATAAACAACTATGGAAGTCAAAAACATAAATTTTTATAAGATGGTTAAAAGGTTGGTTTTATGATTTAGATATTTCTAATGATTTAGATGTTGGAGGAAATTTAGATATAAATGGAAATTTCTCCGCTAAGCGTCCTTATATAATGGTTTCCTCAAATGAAAGTCAATTAGTTGCAATTAGTGACAATGCTTATGTAATGAATTTTAGTCATATAGAAGATGAATTTATGATGGATTTGGAAGGTGGTGAAAATATAACAGTTCAAGATTCAGGGGATTATGTAATTTCTTTATCAGGAATATTTCAAACAGACAGTAACAATAAACATTTTAATATGTGGGTTCAAACAACTCATGCAGACGGAACCACTTTCGCAAACACTCCTCGAAGTAATACTAGAATTGAAATAGAAAATGCAGGAACTGATGGATTAATTTCAGTTACATTTATGTTAGATTTAAATAGTGGGGATAAACTTAGGATTATGTATTCAAGTGATGACGCAGGGAGTACAACTGTTTGGACTGCGGGAAGTGGTTCAGGAGCAAATGCAATTCCTGAAACTCCTTCTATGATAATGACAATTTTTAAACATTCCGAGATTACAGATTAAAATGAATAAAATATTAATGATAACATTAGGATTAATGATGGTAGCTTTAGTTAATGCTACAGCTTTAACAATATCTATTTCAGAACCAGAGAAAGCAATCTTTGATAAAAAGATAATCGTAAAAGATGTTATAGAAATTACAGGACAATTAGTAACTTTTATCAATACTGGAAGCGTTCTTTTTAACTCAACACTAACTGCAAATAAAATAAGTTGGAAAGATTCCGTCGGTATTACTGAAAAATATAATTTAGGAAGTAATTTTAGAGGTCTTATAGGATGAATTTTTCTGGAATACTTGTGATGTTTGCGATGACATTATTTTTAGCAAGTGGATTATGGAGTGTAAGCATTGAAAACTCAACTAATACCTATATGGCAGGAGCTTATTATAATAACACTTTAATCGGGCAACTAAAGCAAGGTATCACTGGAACGTGTTAAATAAATTATTATTTGTAATGTTAATTGGTATTGGAATTTTATCTTTCGTTACACCTTACACTGCACCAGATTACGATTCTATTAACTTCACACTTTGTTCTGGGTATACCGTTCCAAATTATGATTCAATTAACTTTACTTTAAGTTTAAGTGATGCTTGTGTTACGGACACTTGCACTTGTGCAGGATTGAATCAAGATTGGGAAATTAATATGACAGATTATTGTGTTATAGAAGATGATTGTGATTTAGGAACAGGTAAATTAACTTTTGTTGATGCTGGGAATTGCACAGTTAATGCAACTGTTGATACAAGTGATATGGGTATACCTGCAAGTGGTGCAACGTTGTGGATAAGGATCAACGGTATTATTAATGTCAATTGATGTTACCATTTTAAAGTTTTTTTCAAAGAGTATTTAAAGAAAAGATTATTGTTATAATTGTACATCTACTGCTTCGGTAGTCGGATTACGCTAACCCCCGCAAGGGGGTTTATTATCTCCTGGCTGCCCATAACAGCAGGAGAGGAAGGAAAGCAATGCAATGAATGATGATAAAAAAAGAGCAATAAAAAGTAAAGCAAGTTTTTACTGTAAAGAAAAACTTAGGTGTCATATTAAAAAAGTGCCTACTGGTTTTGTTAATGGTATTTTGAAATCTGAATTAGTTAATGATACATTTTATTGGTTTGTTGATTTGAGAAGTCCTGAAGATCAAGTGAGATTATTTATTGATGAGATTTTTGATATTAAAGATTATGAAGAGGTTGTTGATGGTTAGGGTTTTTACTAAGGATGTTGGGGATGTTCGTGATGTTTATCGGAAAGAGTGTGGGTTTAAGTGGCAGTTGGAGGATGGGGTTGAGGAGTGGATTAAGAGGGATATGGGGAGGTTGTGGGTATGAGATGGGCAGAGAAGGATAATAAAAAAATTGAATCTGCACCTAATGAAAAAGCAACGTGTCCATTATGTGGAGAAGAAGTAATATCTAAATGCGGTGATATAAATATTTGGCATTGGGCACATAAAAATAAAAAAGATTGTGATAGTTGGTGGGAACCAGAATCTGAATGGCATAAAGAATGGAAAAACAACTTTCCTATAGAACAGCAGGAATTTATTATGGGTAGACATAGAGCAGATATAAGAACTAAAGATAGATGGATTATAGAATTACAAAATTCTACTATATCTTCAAACGAAATAACAGATAGAGAAGAATATTATAAAAGAATGATATGGTTAATTAATGGTAAGACTTTATGTAAAGGATTAAGAATTAGAGATAAAGACAATAAAATAACATTCAGATGGAAAAGTCCTCCTAAATCATGGTGGGTTGCGAAAATGGATGTGTATGTTGATATGAGTGGTATTGTTGATATTCTTAAAGTCTTATTAAACAATTATATCTTTAATGATAAAAAACATTCTTCTATAGGTCATGAATATGAAAGTTATGAATATTATACAGAATATGGAGAACATATGGTTGTTGATAAAAAGTATCCTACTTCATACAGATATGATACTACAGATATAGAAATTAAAAATATAAAGAAAAAAATAAAACTTTTAGATAATAAAATATTTTTAATAAAAAGAATATATAATAAAATACCATGTGGAGGATATGGAGTTCTTATTTCTAAAGAAGAATTTTTAAATAAATTTATATAATGGCTAAAAAAAATAAGGTGATTATAACAGTAAAGCAGTTAGAAAAAGAAATACGTAAATTAATAGATATTAATCCACTAGAGATTGATGAAGAAATTGATAAACTTGTTAAGATTAGTGGTAAGAAAAAAGTAAGAATAATAGAACAACTTAAAATTTTTAAGAAAGATACAGATAAAAATAAGAATAAACAAAATAAAAATATTCCAGAAGATGTAATAATTGAAAAAGATTTTGATGGATTTTATAATCATATATTAGAATTTATACAACTAGAGGAACACATACTTTTACAAGAGATGGAAAGATCATATGGTAAATATAATCTAATTAAAGGTGATGCTATTAAAATTATTAATTCTGAAAAGAAAAAAATAAGAGAAAAAGAAAGACAAGAAAAGGAAGCCGAATCACAATCAAGCTCAATATTAAAAGAAGCTTTGGTTGATTGTATTGATGAAACTTGGGAAACATGTAACGATGATTTATTTATTAAAATATGTGAGAATGATTGGAGGAAGGGGAAATATTATTTTGTTCTAAGATTATTAAAGGAACATACATACACAATAAATGATAAAGATATTTGTGGGATAAAGACATTCAAAGATAACAAGGAAGTAATAATATATGATAAAAATACTGGCATATACGCACAAGATGGAGATTTATATTTATCACATATTATAGAATCAAGGTTAAAAGAAAAGGCTGAAAATAAACAAGTAAGTGAAATAATAGAATCAATTAAAAGAAAGACATATTATGATAGAGATAATTTGAACAAGCAACCAAAAAATATTAAACCAGTTGGGAATGGATTATTGAATTTAGAGAAACAAGAATTATTAGAATTTACCCCACAATATGTATTTTTAAATAAAATAAATATAAATTATAATAAAGATGCAGAATGCGAAAAGTTTAAAGATTTTTTAAAACAGGTATTACAAACAGATAAAGATTTAGATATTGTACAAGAGTGGTGTGGATATTGTTTATTAAATGACACTAATTATTCAAAAGCTTTATTGTTATTTGGTGATGGTGAGAATGGTAAGTCAGTATTACTTAATGTTATTAAAAGATTTTTAGGTAGTGAAAATGTTACGTCAATATCTTTACAATATTTAGAAAGTTCTCCATTTGCACCAGCAAGACTATTTGGTAAAACTGCTAATATTTTTGCAGATTTACCAAAAAAAGCATTATCACAAACATCTGTTTTTAAAATGACAGTAACTGGTGATGATATATCTGGTGAGAAAAAAGGAAAAGACAGTTTTGAATTTAAACCAACGGCAAAAATGATGTTCTCATGTAATGAAATTCCTAGAACACCAGATAGAACAAGAGGATTCTTTAGAAGATGGATAATATTAAAATTCTTAGAACATTTCCCAGATGGAGATCCTAGGCGAGATGAACATTTATTTGAAAAATTGGTTGATGATGATGGATTAGAAGGGATATTAAACTTTGCAGTTGAAGGACTGAAAAAGTTGGTAGAACAAAAAAGCTTTACACAAAATATGAAAATGCACGAAATACAAGAATTTTGGACAAGAAGTTCAGATTCTATAGCTACATTTACTATTGATGTTATAGAAAAATCTATTGGTAATACTGAAAAGAAAACAGATGTTTATACTAAATATGAGGAATATTGTAAGATTAATGAGTTTCCATTAGAAGAAATTAATAACTTTTGGAAAAGAATGAAGGATATTATGAGTTTTTCAGAGCATCAAGTAACAGAAGGAAATATGAGGTTCCGTGTCGTGCAAGGACTAAAAATAAAGAAAATATGAAATCCTTTATAAAGAACACAGGGTACACACGCAATTGTACACCAACGCTCCTATACGGAAATAAAAAAAAAGATATACATAATAAAAATAATAATACAATTAAAAAAAACATCATGAAAAAAAACGAACCATATCTTTTTTTTTATTTCCCTATACGTGGAGTTTTTAAAATAACCTGTGTACCCTGTGCAGACAACTACACAAATATTACAATTAAAGTAAAGGATTATCCATGGTAATACCAACCCAACTAAAACAAATGAGATTCTTACGTGTAAGATTCAAAGAAAAAAGAGCTTTTGAAATAGGTTGGCAGAAGAATCCGTACAATTATGACCAAATTATTCAATTTTTTCCAAAAGAGAATTATGGTGTGATTTGCGGACAAGAAATAAGGGCTTTAGATGATGATACACCAAAAAAAGGGTTAATAGAATTATACAATAAAAACTTTCCAGAAACAATGCAAGTGAGAGGTCATGTATATTTTAGGTTTGATAATGGATTTGCAGATAAAATAATATTTGAACATAAAGAATTATTATTCCCAGATTCAAAAGGTAAGATGTCACCACACATGGGAGAGCTACAAGGAAATGATACCTATGTAGTAGGACCTGGTTCAACTCACCCAGATGGAACAAAATATGAGATAGTAAAGGATTTGCCTATAGTTACAATATCTTATAAGAAATTTGAAAAAGTGTTTGGAGATTATTTTAAAGAAAGCAAACCAAAGATAATTAGAGAACATAATCCTAGTGAGTGGAAAGGAGACAATATAACAGATATTCCTATTGGCAATATAATTTCATTTGAAGGTATGAGAGATGTAGGCAGAGAATGTTTACAAGGCACTCACCCAAAACATGGTTCTGCTAATGGTATGAATTTTAGAGTCGATATTACAAATAATACTTGGACTTGTTTTAGATGTAATAATAAAGATAGTAGAGGTTGTGGTGGTGCTGCTGAATTAATTGCAGTTATGGAAGGGATAAAAGAATGTAGTGAAGTAGGAGCGAAATGTTTCACACCAGAAGAAGGTTCTAAAGTTATTCAAATTGCTAGAGAAAAATATGGTTTGAATACTCCAGAATACAGATTAGAAGATTTAGGTAAGGTAAGAGGTTGGGCCAATTCTGTTTCAATTATAAAGTTAGCTGAAAAATATAATTTTACTAGTTGTCATATATGTGGAAATCCTTTCAAGTTTCAAGATTCACATGGAATGTTTTATTGTAAAACTTGTAAGTATGGCGGAGGCTTAACAAAATTTGCAAAATTAATATCTAAAAATAAATCAATAAATAAAAATTAATGGCAAAAACAAATACATTTCAAAGATATTGCTTAAAATGTGATGAATTATTCAAACCTAATGGCAAATATCAGAAAATATGCGATATGTGTCAAGACAAAGCCAGAGCAAAATTAACCATAAAACAAAAGGCAGAAAGACTAAAAAACAAAAAAGTAGTTAAACACAAGAATCTACAAAAAATAAATACAGAGGTAGCTTGTCCAAATTGCGGTGAAAAGATAGACTTCGCAGATATTAAACAGGCAATAAAGGATAGAATAGATCAAGAGCTAGACTTTTTATTGGAATCAATATGAAATCCCAACACCCAGAATGCCCTTTCAATTCGCATAAAAAGTTTTGTGACTACAAGAGAATTGGTATGGGCAGAGGAACTAGAACACATTGCCAATATTCTAACCCCTTACAATGTATGTTTTATATGAAATGGTACAATTCTTTACCAGATAAATTAAAAGCTCTTCAGAACCACCCTAAACCCCTTAAAACGCCTAATAAGGTTGGACAGGAGAAGGCTAAATGAAGGAAATAAATAGAATATATAAAAATATTATAAATTATATAGATTTAAAAATATTTGAATATTTTCATAATAATTCTTATCACGATAATAATAAAATAAAATGAAGGAACAATTAAAAAAAAAGTATTTCAAAGCGAAAGAAGAAATAGACATAATCCGAAACAACGAAACTTTAGCAAAATGGAAGGTTCTTTCCAAAGCCTACAAGTTAGGTAAACAAATATGGGGTACAAAATTTACTAGGCAGAGATTGGCTTATGATATGGATTTACCTCTAACTACTACTTACAGATGCCTCTCACTTGACCGAGCCAACAAGAAATCATGGGCTTTAGTTAATAGCGGTAAGTTGTCAGTATTCAAACTTGCAATGATATGTTCTTTGAAATCAATAGTTTATCAAGATGAAATAGTAAAAATGGCAGTTGAAGATAACCTTTCCACATACCAAATAAAAAACATAAGAGTTGACAAGTTGACAGACATAAATAAAGAACGACACAGATTAGCCATTGAAAAAGGTTATTCAAGAAAATCTTCTGCAGCATGGCAATTTCAACATTGGATAGAGCGTGGTAATCTTTTCTTATTAATAAGAGAAAGTGCATTAACCAAAGAAAAACAAAAAGAAATTAAACAACAACTGAAAGAATTAAATAAAAGAATAGATTCTTATGTCAATGGTAATTAAATGTGCAATTTGCAAGAAGCCTTGTTCTGGTAATTACCAGATGAAAACAACAAAGACAACTCCACCCAAGATATTTTGCAAGTTGTGTTTTGAAAAATATAAGAGTGAAGATATAGAAATTATAAGGAGGTTAATAAAAAATGGAATTAACAAATAAATGTGGTTACTATGAAGTAGCAAGAAACCAACGAGATATTCTAGTAGCAAGAAGTTTAGGCAAGAAAGGCATAGAAGGTTTTATTAAAATGGGATGCTATGATAAGTGTGATGGTTACAATACTAAATGCCCTGCTTACTTCTCACCAAAACAATTATACGAAAAAGGATTTGAAGGAGGTGAAGAATGAAAAGAGAAAGAACTAAATGTGCTGTGTGGAGTAGGGTAGTAGGTTATTTAAGACCTACAAGTAGCTGGAACGAGGGTAAAATTTCAGAGATGAAAGACAGAAAAGTGTTTGAAAATTAATAATAGAAACATTTAAATAGTTAACATAATTGATATAATTAAGAAAATGAATTTCAATAAGAAAATGTTAAAACCAAAAAAGAGTGGAAGAAATACACATAGGTTTCTAATTAAAGAAGCATATAAAATTTTTTCTAAAAAAGGATACTCTCTAAAGATAGAATACAGGTTCACAAAAGAAAGGAATTTTATCGCAGATATATATGCAGAGAATGAAAATGAAAAAGTCATAATAGAATGTTTAACAAGGCCAACTTTATCAATATGTGAAGACAAACAAAAATATAAAAAATATTGTGATAGGTTAGTTTTAATACAACCGAATAGTTTTGTAACCACCTTCCCAACAGAAGATTTTTTTGATGAAGTTGTAGAAGTAGAAGTCCCAAATAAAATTTTAGATAAAAAAACACTAGTACAAATCTCTGAAGAGACATGGAATAAACTTGTAGTATTAAAATGTAGACCATCACAAACTTTTGATGATATTATAAATATATTATTTGAGGAGTATAAAGTAAAATGAATAATTTAGAACTAGGATTATCTTCTGAAAAAAGAGCAATTATTATTTTAGAATCATTAGGTTTTGAAATATTAGAACATACTTCTACAATACAAGATATTGCTCCATATGATATAACTGCTAGGAAAGACGGAATAATTTATTTTATAGAAGTTAAGAGTAGAAGTGGTAATTCTATTAAATTTAATATAGGAAGAAAACAATTATTGTCTTATGCTTATATTAAAAATTTATGGGTATTTTTAATTAATGATAAAGATTATAGATTTTTTAAATTAGAAGATAGTAATAATAAAATTCTATTAAATGGATTTAGGTTAAATTTATGTGGTGCAGAATATGAATTAGAAAGATTAAGAAATGATTTAAATGAAGATATAAAAATCCGTTTTTCAACTAATCTTGCTAGTATTAGAAAAATAGGAGAAAGATATGTTATAGTTTTACCAGATACATTAGTAAAATATCATAATTTATATGATGGTTGTTTTGTAAGTATAGCTAATCTTTATAGGTTGGAGGATAAAAAATGAATAACACATATTTCGCAAGTTTGGTTTATGCAGGAGCAAAACCATATAGACCAAAAGTTAATCGTAAAAAACAATTTTTTTTAAGTGGTTTAATGTTAGCAGATATTATTCTGCCAGCAACATTCGGAATAGGGTTTATAATTTCAAAGCAAATAATTAAATTCAAACCATTATTCTTATACCGATGATAATACAAATAAAGAAATATGGAAATTCTAAAGTGATTAAACTTTCACCAGAATTTCTAAAGTATATGGGTTTGGAAGAAGGCGATTGGATTAATATGTCCGATGTCTTTAAGGTGGTAAAGAAATGAAACTAACAAACCATGAGTTACTACTATTTGTTGACGATGACTACAGAGAGAATGTTTTCAAGTCGCAGGCTGGTAGAGAATCCGCACAAAATATTATTGATGATCTAAACATACAGGAGGTAAAGAAAACATGGCAACAATAGGAGAGGCAGCGGATAACTATCAAGCTTCAACAAAAACAATGAACATCGCCGACTTAGACAGAGTTTCTATAGACTTACAAATAGTCGAAGATTCTTTTGAGTTTACTAAGGGCGACGAAACAAAGACTGTTACACAAGAAGTAATTGTTATTGAAGATGTAAAGTATCGTATTCCAGTTACTGTTAAGCAACAGCTTAAAGTTTTAATGGAAGATAACCCAAAATTGAAGTTCTTTAAAGTTAAGAAGTCTGGAACTACAAAAGATGACACACGATATCAAGTTATTCCATTAATGTAATAATTAACCTGGAGAAAAAGAAATTTATTAGTTTGCCCGAATGTTTGTCGGGCTTTATACTCACACCCAGTAGGTAACCCTGTTGGGTTAAGAGGTTGAGTGAAGGGCCATTGGTTTGGCAAAGATTACACCATCTCATCGAAAGTGGGTTCGAATCCCACCACTCAACTTATAATAATATGGAAAAAGAAAACGAAACAGAATACGGAAGAGGAATGGTTTACTGTGAGAAATGTAATTATTGGTATAAATTTGGAGAGCATTGTGATTGTGCTGAATCTATCAAAAAGGAGTCGTCAGAATGATATGTAAAAAATGTAAGGAAAGAGAAACAAGAAAACCTCATTACGAAATCTGCGAAGCTTGTAGAACAAGAGAATGGAGAAAGCGTAATCCTGAAAAAGTAAAATCTTATGCAAAAATGAGACAAATAAGAGATATAGACAAAATAAATGCAAGACAAAAAATAGCTGGAAATGATTATTATTTTGGTGGCAACAGGATTAAGGTTTTAGAAAGAGATAATTACACGTGTCAAGTTTGTGGTAAGAATAAAGAAGACGGTAAAACAATTATAGTTCATCATAAGGACGAAACGGGCTGGGCTAAGAAAAAGCCAGAAAAGAATAATAGCATGGAGAACTTAGTTTCATTATGTGTCCAATGTCACATGGGAATACATAGACCATCTGATAAGATAAATAAAATTAAGAAATATCCAGAATTATTAGAGCAAGATGATTCAGAATACAGATACCCAAAGATTAGAGAACTATTATTTACTAAAAGAAACAGGTTGGGAACATTACAGGAGGCAAAAAAAGAATTAGCAAAAGAAATAGGATTAAGTTTTGATACTATAGATACTTATCATTATGAAAGAAAGGCGACTACTTTTGTCCATAATGCGAAGGGGGATGAGAAATGAGTTTTATCTATTGTCCTGAATGTGGATGGATTTGTCATTCTGATGGATGTGATAATGAAAGTTGTATAAACTATTCACAAACTAACAATGAGGAGTCACAAAATGAAAATTGATATTGAAGCATTTAAAAAAGAAATAAAAAATGCACAATGGATTGATTGGTCATGCGGAAGAAGTACTGATTATGTTGATGAGTTTTGGGAAGAAGGAACTATTGAAAACTTATTAGAAATGATTGATAAATATTGTTCGCATAATCTAAACTTGCCGTCCAAGGAGAAGTTAAAATGAATGGAAGATGTGATAATTGCAAAGAATGGAGAGAAGACAAAGACCTAAAGGTATTTACTGATGGAGATGGAATACTCATCCTATGTCCTATCTGTTCGCCTAATCATGGAAGTGGGGAAGCATGAAATACAATTTAAAACCTTATTTTGAAACATTTGGAAGAGCTGGAGTAGTTCTAACATTAGCAATTACAATGAATAGAACAGAGTGGTATCAAAGTTTACCATTACAAACATTAGCTAACGCAAGTCTTGAAGTTTGGGTATTTTGTTTTGGATTGGTTTTAAGTATGATATGGGCAGGAGTACCATTAATGAGTTCGCGATCTCATGGAATCGCGGAGGACAAGAAATGAAACCAATTATATGGATTAGAGAATTAGACTGTGACCACGAAAGAACAACACACTTATTATTTATGATGAAGAATTATAATAAACCAGAGATTGGTGAAGTTTGTTTTTGTAGAGAATGTAACGAACAATCTAAAGTTGTTAATGTAAAAGAAATGAAGAGAGAAGGAAATGAGGCATATTATAAATGGGCTGAAGAATTTAGAGACAAGTGTTCGCTTTCGTCAAGGAAGGTGTCTAAATGAAAATAACAAGTTGGTTAATGTACATAATGAACATAATTGGACTAAGTTTGGTTCTAATGATTCCAATTTTTAATGTATGGTATCTAGGTCAATTACTAGAAGAAAATATGTTTAAAGAATGTAAAGAATATTGGGAGGATTCTCTTTAGATAGTAATCCCGTCGTAAACAAACAAAAATGATAATACCACAACTGAATACAAACCTAATAATTAACGGAGATTGCTTAGAGTTAATGAAGGAACTTCCAGATAATTCAATAGATATGATTCTATGTGATTTGCCATATAAGGAAACTGGGAACAAATGGGATAACAAATTATTAGATACCAAAAAAGTATTCAATGAATATAAAAGATTAATAAAAGAAGATGGTGCTATAATTCTAACTGCAACCATGAGATTTGCAATAGAACTTATTACTGAAGGTTACGAATTATATAAGTATGATTGGATTTGGGAAAAAGATAATGGAACAAATGCACCAAATACTCCATATCAACCATTTAGAATCCATGAGTTTGTTCTTGTGTTTGGAAAAGGCAGAGTTACTAATGGCAAGAGAATCCCAATGAAATATAATCCACAGAAAACTAAAGGAGAACCATATAGACAAATGAGTGGAAAAGTTAGTGAGAATTGGAAGGGTGGATTAAAGAATGTAGTTACAGATAACAAAGATGGATTAAGACACCCAAAAACAATTCAAAAATTTAACAGAGATAGAGGGCTACACCCAACACAGAAACCAGTATCACTTTTTGAATACTTAATTAGAACATATTCCAATGAGGGAGATTTGATTTTGGATAATTGTGCTGGTTCTGGAACAACTGGAGTAGCATGTATTAATACAAATAGGAATTTTATCCTAATGGAAAGAGAGCAGAAATATATAGATATTATAAATAAAAGGATTGCCGAGACGGGATTCAAACCAAAGACGAAATGAGCTACGAAATAATTACCCCAGATAAGAAGAATTTATATTTAAATATCCATATAGAAGATACTCTGGAAAATAGAAAACTCTGTTGGAATTTTATAAAGAAATTAAAGGATGATTCGCAATCTCTAAATAAGGAGTCGCAAGAATGAAAACATTAAGTGATAAAGAATTTGGTAATGATGAAAGGTACGGAGAACTACTAATGGATAAGACAGCATTTTGGAGAGAAGATATTGTAGAATTTATTATTAATCTGAAATTGAGTTTAAGAGAAATAGTATGGGATATTGCCACAGAAGAAGGTGGAAGTAATTTACATTACAATGATTTGATTAATGATAAAATAGATAAATTAATTGGTTCGGGTTTTGATTACTAAACGCACTATGGAAAACAAAGATGGATTATGTGAAGCAGAAGTAAGGAAGAACTTGGTATTAGCAGAGATAGGAGAACCATTAACATTGCCGTTAGCAACACTTAATAGAAGTTGTAAGTTTAAAGAAGAGTGGAATAGGATTCAAAAAGTGTGGCATAAGAAGAAAGTTATTTGTGAGGTTTGCGGAAAAGAGTTTCCAGTGTCAAAAGGAAGAAGTAAATACTGTTCGATAGAATGTAGTAAGGTTCAGTGGGAAGCCAAAAAGAAAGCTTACAATCAAACACCAGAAGTAAAAGCCAAACAGAAAGCTTACAATCAAACACCAGAAGTAAAAGCCAAAAAGAAAGCTTACTATCAAACTCCAGAAGCAAAAGCCAAACAGAAAGCTTACAATCAAACACCAGAAGTAAAAGCCAAA
>Ga0307929_1000445_pt1 | contig 40338 bp, 31 predicted proteins | sample AceLakmetage1330_FD_203160 | JGI IMG/M metagenome (GOLD analysis project Ga0307929, IMG submission 203160) | Saline water microbial communities from Ace Lake, Antarctica - #1330 | ecosystem: Environmental > Aquatic > Non-marine Saline and Alkaline > Saline | place: Antarctica: Ace Lake... | reverse complement strand
GCAGAAGACCACGCACAGACCACGCAGTGTCATTAGCACTGCTCCAAACGTGAGCATCCGGCAACGGGCGATGGGGTCATATGTGTCAACCGGATAAGCATGGATTTAACTTCCCCACCAGATCGATCATGCTCTGTGGGGTGGGGGCAATCACAACCCCTGTAAAGACGAGCGCCGCAATCAACAAGAGAATGGGTTTATACCCCGGTTTGCTCGCCCAGAATCCTGATTTACGGTTGATTTCAACTGCCGCGTGATGGCCCATATTTGCCTCCTCAACTGTCTGTTTAGGGATACAACCACAAATGACAGACAATAAAGGCAATGATTGTGCCAAAAACCACGTTCTTTGAAAATTAGCTTAACCGGTTGAAAAAAAAGGAATTATCTTTCTGGTAAGATTAGAGGCTGTATTGCGGGAGAAAATAGATGTCGGTATTTTTTACAGGTTGTAAAGTGAATTGGGGTCAACCCTTGACAAGAGCCAATAAAATCTTGACAAGATCTTTTTGGAATGATAATTAGCCTTCCAAAACATTATTTCTGTCTTCTAATGAAAGGCCACACCATTGAAAACAGCACATTGAAAAATGATTCGAACAAACCCCTGACCCCGGCCATAGAGAATTATTTGGAGGCTATCTTTAATTTGGGCAAAGAAAAAAGGGTGGTCCGGGTCAAGGATATTGCCAAGAGACTGGGGGTTAAAATGCCAACGGTGACCCATATGCTCAAGACCCTCAGTGAGAGAAAATTAATCGAATATGAGAAATATGAGTATTTGGAACTTACAAAAAAAGGGTTTGATGTCGGTGAAGAGATTGACAGGAGACATCATGTCCTGCAAAGTTTTCTTACTGATATCTTAGGCATAGACCTCAAAAAGGCCGATGAAGAGGCCTGCAAGATGGAACATGCGGTCGGCACCGCCACAATAGACAGGTTTGTTCTGTTTATGGAATTTATCCAGTCCTGCCCGAGGACCGGGGAAAACTGGCTTGAGCGTTTTGAAGAATTCAGGGTTCATGGTAAAGACGGGGAAAAATGCACGGAGCACATGAAAGAATTTGCCAATGGCTTTGAGGTCAGGATTAAGGATATGGAGACAGAGGAAAAGCATTGAAATGGTGCTCAGCAGGGTTGACCGGGGGGATAAGGAAAAATTTCATGACAGTATGGATAAGATTCAGGCTGGGTTTTCTATTAACGACCTTGGGTGTTTTTGTATTGCCGGGCAATGGGTTTGGATATGAAATCAACGACAAATTCTCAATCGGCGGGGTTATCGCCGGGATAGGTCAATATCAGAGTATCAGCGATGCTCCGGGATTTGAAAATGAGGGGAGAGGGTTCCTCCTTTTTGAGCCCGAGATCAGTTATACCCCCACCGACAAAGACGAGCTCTTTGCCAAGTTCGGATTTGGGGCCGGAAACGGTTTAAATGAAGAAAGCCGATCTCCCTTTATACTGGCCCCGTGGGGAGGCAATGTGCAGGATGACTATAAAAACATCAACGGCCGGAATCGCGATTACCTGCTCACGGCCTGGTACAAGCACACATTCAACTTCAGCGGGGATCACACCCTGGGCATCACGGGTGGTATCATTGACGCAACGGATTACATGGATGAAAACGCCTTTGCCAATGACGAATACACCCAGTTTATGAATGAAGCGCTGGTAAACGGACCCGGCGCGTTCCTGCCGTCCTATGACATCGGCGCCGCCATAGAGTGGGGGATTGGCGGATTTTCCGTGAAAGGCGTTACCATGGCCATGGGGAGCAATGGAGAAGAGGACGAGTTCGACGAACCCTACAACTTTTATGGCATGCAGTTTGCTTACACCGTGGATTTTGGCATGGGAGAAGGGAACTACCGGCTGCTCGTGGACACCACGAGCAGTGATTTCAGTAATGTGGCCGCCACGGTGAAGGAACGGCTGAGTTGCGCTATGATCTCCTTTGACCAGCAATTAGGGGAGATCCTGGGAGGGTGGATCCGGTTCGGATGGCAGGATGAAAAAGCGGCTGTTAATTATAAGAGCGTCTATTCGGGCGGTTTAAACATCAGTGGGAACCTCTGGGGCCGTGAGCGCGACAACATTGGGATCGGGTATGCCTACCTGATTGGGGGCAATCTGGATGTGGACCACACGGACGTGTTCGAGGTCTATGGCCGGTTCGCTCTGAACGACATCTTTGCCGTCACAGGGGATTTGCAGTACATGAAGGATTCAATGGAAGAGGGAGATAGCCCGAAAGGCTGGATTTTTGGTCTGCGGATGACTGCGGAATTTTAGAGTTTATGGGTTCTCCTTTTTTGGCGGAAGCCCCGTGACCGATGTTTCGAATTTGAGGCCGAATTTTTCAATTTTGGAATGAAGGGTGGGTCTTGAAAGGCCCAAAAGTTTGGCCGCGCGTGACCGATTACCGCCTGTCAGGTTGAGTGCCTCTCTGATGAGAATAGCGGCAAACCTGTTCATGCATGAATCAAACAGGTTCGCCGTCTCTTTTGAGGTGAGGGCCTCATATGCCCATTTGGTAACAGCCCCCTCTGTTGTTTCATTATCCGCCCCCGTACCCGCGTCACCACTGATGGCCTGGACGATATCCTCGGGTCGAACGGGAGCACCCCTGTTAAATATCAATGCCTTCTGCAGAGTATTGCCGATCTCCCTCACATTGCCCGGCCATGAATAGTCGTTCAGGGCCGAAACAGCTTCCTCTGTAATCCCGGGGTTTTCCATGCCGAAGTCTGACGCAGACCTGGCCAGGAAGTACTTTATCAGGAGCGGGATATCGTCGGGCCGCTCTCGAAGAGGAGGGAGCGAGATGGTGACGACCTTGAGGCGGTAGTAGAGGTCTTCACGAAAGCGACCTTCGGAAAGGGCTTTTTCCAAATTGCGATTGGTGGCGGCAATAATCCGCACATCCACCGGAATCGTGTCCCTGCCACCCAGGCGCTCGATGCTTTTTTCCTGGAGGAGCCTCAATATCTTGGCCTGTATGCTGGACGGCATGTCGCCGATTTCATCCAGAAATACCGTACCGCCGCCAGCCTGTTCGATCTTTCCCACACGCCGGTGGGATGCACCGGTAAAGGCCCCTTTTTCGTATCCAAAAAGCTCACTTTCCAGCAGGTTTTCAGGAATAGCGACACAGTTAATCACCAGAAACGGCTTGTCTGCCCGAAGGCTGTGCTGATAGATGGCCCTGGCCGCCAGTTCCTTTCCCGTACCCGACTCACCCCGGATCAGCACCGTTGCATCGGTGGGGGATACCCGTCCGATGGCCTTGTAAACATCCTGCATGGGCTTGCTGCGACCGATGATGGCCTCCCGTGATGCGTTGTCGGGGGTGGCGTTCATGTCCACCGGCGAACGCATAAATCGGCCCGCTTCCAGAGCCTGTCCTATGACGCCTAACATTTCGGGAATATCAAAGGGTTTGAGGATGTAGTCAAAGGCGCCCATCTTTGTGGCCTCGATGGCGGTTTCGGTGGTTCCGAAAGCCGTCATGATAATAACGGGAAGTTTGGGCTCCATGGCATGGATGCGCCTAAAGGTTTCGAGGCCGTTCATACCGGGTAATCGCACATCCAGAATCACCAGGTCCGGGGTTTTCGATTTCATCAGATTGAGACCTGTTTCCCCGGATGGGGCGCTGTCAACCCCATAGCCCTCTTCTTTCAGAAGCCTCTGGAAACTGACCCGCAACTGGTCGTCGTCGTCGATAATCAGGATAGTGCTCAAGGTTAAGTCTCCTCCACGGGCAGGGTGATGATAAATGTCGTTCCCTCCCCCCTCTCGGATATCAGCTCCAGGCTGCCGCCATGGCCTTCCATGATCCTGCAGGCAATGCTCAGGCCCAGGCCCGTTCCTTCCTCCCGGGTGGTGAAAAAGGGCTGAAAAACCTTTTCCCGGATGGGCGTTTGAATCCCCGGCCCGGTGTCGGATACCCGGATGACGACAGCAGCCCCATAAGGTTCTCTGAAGCCCTCTTCCTCATGGATAACAATGGCGCCGCCCCCTTCCATTGCCTCGCAGGCATTCTCTAAAAGATTGATCAGCACTTCTTTTAACTGTTCCGGATCCACCTGGATTTCAGGAAGGGTCGCCTGACGACTGACGGTTGCCGCCACATTGTAGGATTCAAGGCGGTGTTGAAGCAGTTGGAGGACCAGGTCTACAATCTCTGACGGACTGATTTTCTGTGTCTTGAGCTTGGGCGGACGGGAAAACTCAAGGAAGTTCTGCACAATTGTATCGATGTGACGGATTTCTTCGGAAATCACCTCAAAATCATCCCTTTGGGTGGGTGAGAGTTTAAGCGCTCTGTTAAGAGAAAAGAGACGCATCTTTACGGATGTAAGGGGGTTGCGAACACTGTGGGCCATTCCTGCCGCCAGTTTCCCGACCGATGCCATCTTTTCCGCCTGCAGGAGGGTTTCCTGACTTTTTTCCAACGCAGCCTGTGTATGGTCTGCGTTTTTGATCAAACCACGCACCCTTTGACTCAGGATATTGACTTCATTTCCGGCACCGACCGGTTTCAAATGCCTGTCCGCCTCTGAGGCCAAACTGCGAATGGGGATCAGGATCTGTTTTGTCAAAACAAAGGCCAGAAGCAGACCCAGGATCAGGACGGTCAATATGGCTGTTCCGGCAACAAGCCTGAGGTTTCGGGCCTGCAGAAGACTCTCATCCCTGGCCTGTTCGATGGCTTCCCTGTGAAGTCCCTTGTACGCTTCGCAAAGATCGAGGATCGTGAAAAAGCGGTTCCGCATCTCTTTATGGAGCTTGACGCCCGTTTCACGATCCCCCTCTATATAATGTAAGATAACCTGGTCTTTAAGAAGGACATAGCGGCCGTATTCTGCTTCAATCCGCACAATAGCCTCCTTTTGACGTTCAGTCTCAGCGAGGGTCTTTCCTTCTTTGAGTCGCTCCTTAAAAATCTGGCGGTATTCTCCCAGCTGCCTGAGCCAGTCCGGATCACCATCCAAAAAATAGTATGAAACAAACCCCTTCTGATTCACAAGGGCAATCTCCAGCCCTTCCGCGGCATAAAAGGTCGCCATGTTCTTGGAGATAATGTGGGTCAGAAGACCTTCCATTCGATAGGTGTACCACACCATTACGAGACCGCCCATTATGGTAACAAGCACCAGAGCGGTCAAGAGCAGATATATTCGTGTACGCAGTCTAATCATATTCATAGTAACCGTTCAGATGCGCAAAGGTCCGGTTGCCTGATGGGAGTTAAAAAGAGCCTGTTTTAGATAGATTGTCAAGGTATTTTTGTACAGTCGGGTTCGGTTATGGCCCCGGGAGAAAGGCCCTGATTCACACCTGATTCAGCATCTCCGATACCGCATTTTTTAGATACTCGATACTGTTTCCCTGTTTTTCCACAAAGACCGCTGTGATTGAGGCTTCCCGATAGTCGACATAATCCCCCTGGAAAGAATGAATCACCACCGGTAGCTGGGGAATCCGGTCATTGATTTGCTTGAACAGCCCCACCTCCTCCGTATCGGGCAGATCCGGGTCCAATATAAGAAGGTCAAGGGGTGCCTGACTGAAGGCCCATTTCAAGACTCCCCGGCTGTCCTTTGCCAGCCGGACCCTGTAGCCTTCAGCCATCATCTCTCGCTTCAGGAACTCTCGCACATTAGGATTCCGGTCCGCTATTAAGATGGTGAACTTATTTCTATTTTCCACTATCCCTCACCTTTATGCCGATGCCGTCACCACTAAAAAAAATATTGGTACCGGCACGTTCCAGCCTTGAGACTCTATCCCTTGATGGGCCACAAGATAGAGATTATTGATTAACATTGACCACCTGAAAAATATCCCGCCTGTTTTCGCGGTGATCCACCACATAAAGGAGTGTAGCCTTTTCCCGGATATCATCTTCCAGTTGCGACAGTTTGCCACGTTCAACACCGTACATCCTGATGAAGACCTTTCTGTACCCTTCGGGCACATTTTCATAGGACGTCAGGATACTCACCATGCGGCCCCCGTAATTTCGGATAATATCACAAACGTCCTTGATGGTTCCGGGAAGGTCTTCCACCTGAAAGGCAAACTGAATCCCTCTCTTCCCCACCCCGGTTAGAGAAATTAAGACCCTGAACAGGTCTCCCTTGGTAATGGTCCCGACAATCTGCCCTTCCTGATCCGTCACCGGCGCTCCGGATATCCTGTTATTCATAAGGACCTCTGCCGCCTCCTCCACGGTGAAATCAAAGGGCACGGTGATGGGATCTTTGGTCATAATATCCTTGACTTTGATCTTCGAGATTAGAAAAAGGAGTTCATGTACCTCCAGAGTGGTGGCGTCTGAGGCAGAGGATCTTTTTAAATCCCTGTCCGTGACAATCCCCACCAATTTCCCCTTTTTCATTACCGGCACCATGCCGATGCCATGCTTTTTCATGAGAGACATGACGTCATTCATTGAATCGTTCACATCACCGGTAATAACCGTCTTGCTCATCCAATTTTTTACCAACATTGTAACACCTCCTGTCTACCCGAATGTGGGTCAGATAATTTTGAATTTTGATCGTCTCTATCAAAGAGGTAGCAACCAACGTGCCAGATATAAGAAATCCGGTATTTGCATTCAATCAGGCAATTTAGGATACTTTAAATTGATTAAACATAAACTGACAAGGAGATTTCTTGAGGGGGATCTGTCGGTTTTTTTTACAGATTGTAAAGCATGGGAATAGACAAGGCCCTGACCCCGAAAGAAGGGCCTCTATACCCGAAGGAGGATTATTTTGATTTTTTGTCTCAGAAAGCGCCGCCGCTTTTTCTGAGAAGGAGCTTGGCTTCAGCCTGTCTGATTCTCTCTTCCTGTTCGTCTTTTCTCTTCCTGGCCCTTTGTAATTTAGCGGTCAGCTCGTCGAATTCCGCCGGCTTCATAAGATAGTCAAAGGCACCCAGTTTCATACCCTTAACAGCAGTTTCGGCGCTGCCGTGACCCGTCAGCATAATGACCTCCACCAGTGGAAAGCGCTTTTTTATCTCGACCAATGTTTCCATGCCATCCATGCCGGGCATCTTGATATCCAGGACAACCACATCGATATCGGTTTTCGCTAAAGCATCGAGACATCCTTCTCCGCTATATGCAGCGGAAACCTTTTCTCCCGCCTCCTGCAATCTCAAAGAAAGCATTTCCACGAAATCTTCTTCATCATCCACTAAAAGCACTCTTGTCGGTATTCTGATCATGCCTCATTCCTCCTCTATTTTCGAGATCACCTTTTGTCCAACACGCTTTGCGCATCCGGATATCTCGGAAGCTTTACACAAAAACGCGCCCCTTGGCCTAACCGGCTCTCCACTTCCATTTCCCCACCCAATTTCTCGATAATACTGCGGGTGACAAACAGTCCAAGGCCTGTCCCTTCACCAGGGGGCTTTGTGCTGAAGAACGGCTCGAAAATCTTTTTCAGGTGTTCCTTGGGAATCCCCTGGCCGGTGTCTTGTATGATGAGTGCCACCCGATCGTCAACCGGTTCGATCGTTGCCGTGACCTTGCCCCCGGACCCTGTTGCATGAACAGCATTGGTTATGAGATTGATCAAGACCTGCCTCAATTTATAGGGATCGGTCCATATGGAATAAATAGCCGGATCAATCTCCTGGATAATTTCAACGCCCTTATTGACAGCCTCTTTATGGAGCAGGCCCACTGTTTCATCCACCAATTCCTTCAAGTCCACCTCTGAAAGGGTAGAATCGGTTTGTTTCACAGTTCCCAAAAGTTGATGGGTAATCCGCCTGGCCCTTTCCACTCCCTTTTCTATTTTACCCAGGGCCATTTCAAAATCGCCCTTGCGCGGCATGTGGGCAAGTTCTTCTTTGTTGAGAATGGATTTCATCCAACCAGCCGATTCCCTGATAATGGCTAAGGGGTTGTTGATTTCATGGGCGACCCCGGCGGCCAGGGTACCCAACGATGCCAATCTTTCGGTGGCGATCATCTGCTGCTCCATTTTGGCTCTGAAGTCTGCCTCTTTCCGCTTTTCCTCCTCCCTGACGCGCTTTTCATGGGCCTGCCCGATCTTACCCAGCAGATGTTCCAACTCTATGGGCTTGCTGAGATAATCAAACGCCCCCGTCTTAATGCCGTCCACGCCGTCCTGGGTGGTTGCATGCCCGGTCAGCATGATCACTTCTGTCTCAGGATGTTTTTTTTTGATATGATGAAGGGTCTCAATACCGTCCATGCCGGGCATCTTTACATCCAGAACCACCACGTCCACAGGATCATTTTTGAGGATCTCTAAACATTCCTCCCCGCTTGCCGCCTGTTTCGTATCTATGCCTCGCTTCATCAGCCGTTTGGCAACGGTCCGCCGGAAGTCGTTTTCATCGTCAACGAGAAGGAGGCGTATGCTTTCCATGTTACACCAATCCCAATATCTTCCACCAGACTGTCGCAACCAAGATTAGAATCCCTAAAAGAATTGGTGTGGCCACCAAGCCGACTTTCGTGAGGTCGGCCGGCTTGAAATACCGGTAGCTGTAAGCAATGGCATTGGGCGGGCAGCCGATGACCAGAAGCATGGCAAAAGAGGTGGCGGTTCCGAGACAGAGCGCGAGCACCCGGGGATCAACCCCTTCCAACTGCGCCATGGGGATCACGATGGGCAATATAAGAGCCGCGGCAGCCACATTGGCCATGGCATTTGTCACAAGGGCCCCGAAAACCCCGACCCCCACGAAGAGGAGCAACCAGCCTCCCCCCTGGACCAGGGGGAAAAAGATATTTGCGAAATAAGTGGCAGCGCCCGAGTAGCCCATGGCGAGGCCCAGCGAGATACCCCCTCCGAATATGAACAGGGCTGTACCCCATTCAAGATTTTCGTGGATATCTTCCCATTTCAGGATTCCGAACAGGACCAGGGCCGCTACTGCCAACATTCCCGTCACGGAATAGTCCATGCCGTGCAATCCCTTCGTCAGCCAGGAAAGAAACGCCAGGCCGATAATAATGAGGGCCTTTTTTTCCATGGAGGTCCAGGGGCCGATTTCTTCGTCAAAATCAGGGAGCTTGAATTTGGGATCGGGCCTGAACACAAAATAGACAATCAGCACCGCAACCGGCACAGTGAGTATGGCGGCCGGCATGGCGTACTTTATCCATTCAAAAAAAGTGATCTCTATGCCCGTAAATTCGTGAAGAAAGGCAGCCGAAACCATACAACGGCCACCGCCTATGAGCGTCCCCATGCCCCCACAGGAGCAGGCAAAGGGGAGGGAGAGCATCATGAATTTTGCCGTATTGGTATGGGGCTCTATGCCGACAGCCCTCATTAGGGGGAGCATGGTAATGATGCCGATGGCGCACGCAGCCGCATCATGCATAAAGGAGGACGAGATACCGAGCCCCATGGAAATAATAAAGGTAAACTTGACCACGCTGTTGCCGGCCTTCTTGACAATAAAATACCCCAGTCTCTTGGTTAACCCCGCCTTATCCAGAGAAATGGCAAAGATCAGACAGCACATGATAAAGATCACCACCGGATGCATATAGGGCGCCCAGGCCCCTTTCACATCCGTTACACCCATCAGGACCAGAAAAACACCGATGCAGATGGCCGTAATCTCAAGGGGTATGGGTTCAACGATAAAAAGAAAGACAAGCACCGCCAATACGGCTAAGAACCTCATGGCCTTGGGTGAAAGGCCGTTGACATAGTTAACCTCAATCCCGGATATGTTAAGCGCTTCAGCCGTTTCTTCCAAAAAGGCCGCAGTAGACGCTTTGGCGCCCGGATTTTTTGCTTCAACAACATATGCCTTGGGTTTATCCGTTTCTTCAGAGACCAGGGTGAAGTGCCGGCTGATCTGCTGAAGAAGTTTCTGATCTGCGTCACCGGTTATCTTGAATCTGGTTCCTTCCGGTCTTGGTAATAACAGGACAATAACACCGAGCGAAAATGCCAAGCAGAGCTGAAATCCCTTTGATTTTAAGAACATTTCTCCTCCATAACCGTTAATGCGGCAATAGATCTAATATGCCTGAATAAAAAATTGGTTCACCTGCATTTTTAGCCGTTTCAGGTCCAGAACAGCCAAGCCTGGACAACGGGAAATAGGAGCACAAATTTATGTACCAAATTTCACAACCCTATACAGGTATTCTTGTTCGCAGTCAATCCATAACCGTGCCGCCATACCGAAAATTTGGACCGCTAAGACGATGGAAGACCCGGGTGCTGTGTTGAGAAATAGACCACCCACCATAAGAATCAGCTATCCCATGGGAAACCCCTGCACGATTCCGCCTTTTTCAACCGCAACCGATACTTTAAAGCAAAAAATGGTCCAAAAAACCGTGAAGCATTCTGGAAAAATATAACACTTTGACAACACTGCTGAATAAAACATACAGGCCGGAAAAACGGCAACGGTGTTGAGATATGGGTGTCGACTTTTTTTACAGAGGGTAAAGAAACCTGACACCCCTGGAGTCGCAATGTCTCGATGGCGCCAGTGCCCTTATCTCCGAATCAGGGCAGTCCAGCAGGAGGTCATGACCTTATTTACATCAGCGGGCCTGGCACTTAGGATTGGACCGAAGAAAGCCAATAAGATGGGTATGGAAAAGGAGCTCTCCGACTCGCGGGGAGGGGGCAGTGGTTTCAGCTTTGTCAATATAGCTGAAATCACAGATCCAGAAAAATCCAATGCACGTTGGAGATCTGCAAAATCTGACAATTGCGGATAACCAGCAGGCAAAAGGTTATTATTTCCGATCTTCCAGCCATTGTTTGACTACGGGTCGTACTTCAGGGCTGACAACCACACCCATGTGCGACAAGTCCGGCAAAAGTTTTACCTGAGCCACTGTGTACTGAGAAAACACTGGTTCAAATTGTGCAGCGACAAAGGCTTCGTCAGCGGTGCCTGCGACAACCAATATTGGTTGTGTCATGGCTGTGAGATCCTTTGTGTAATCGCGGGGGGCGTAGGCCGTGTTGAGTCGATGGGAATATACCAGGGTTTCGGTCCCGTCACGAAATTCCTCAGGCATATTGAATGCAATCGCCGGGAGATAATCAAACCGGTGAATACCTACATTATTGAGCATTGTCAGCCCGATGATACGACGAGTATAAGCCTGTGCCCACCCTCCCGAGTTTACACGCATCGTCGGTGCATTATATTTCAGGAACGGAGCAAACAGCATATACGCATGTACTTGTTTCCCGTATTGACTTCCTGCAAAGCGTATAGCCAACCCGCCACCAGATGAATGACCACCAACAATCAGACGTGCGTTGGGATAAGTTTGTTGAATCATCGCAATGAAATCTGCCAAGTCATCCTCTAATTGGTCGATGTAGTCGATATCACCTCTTCTGACAGGTGTACGTCCATGCCCCCGCAAATCCGGTGTGTATACCCGGGCTAAGCCATTAGAACTCATAAACCTGGCTAAAGGAAGGAAGTAATGACTATGCCAACCTGAACCATGTAACAGGATCACCACCAGATCTGATTGAGATGTATAGTGCCGATACGATAGTTTTTCCCCATCTCTTGCCTGAAATTGTTCAATTTCCGGGAGACCTGAGTAATCGAAACGCAGTTCCTTGAAGGTGAGAGTTTTCTTGCTGGCATTGCGCTCTTTGGGATTACCAAAGAAAATGAGCACAATAGATATACCGAAATATATTGCTATAGAAATTAGAAAAAAAATGAATATCTTTGAAAACATATGCAGGATTTTCTTATTGCACTTTTTCTATGGATTTAATGCGTTGGCGCTTCCAACTTGCGGCATGCATCTGTAATGTTATCCGTCGAAATATGCGACCTCGAATCGCACCACAAGTATATTGAGAACATACCACAAAAATGGTTCTTTTGAAACCCCGGCATGTTCAAATTGTGATTTATAGGAACCTTCTCTGTTCAGACACTACATAGCATCGATCCGGGGGGCACAAATTCTGTCTCTTTTTATGCCGGCGGAGCAATTTATAAAATGCATTTCGTTTTGGAGTGCGCGTTTCAGGGCGACGTCAATATCACCATGGCCGCATTCAGAGTTGCAAGCCGTGTGATCTGGCAGCTCAGTTTGCAGGCCAGTTTGCCGGCCTTAGAGTCAGCGGAATCTGTATCTTTGATGTCATTACAGGAACAGGAATATGTTCCGTATGCAACTGCATCGGCATTCGCTTTCAGGAAAGCCAGATATTCATTGCTGCGGATATGGTCTTTCAAATCCTTGTTGTTTTTGTAAGCATAAACCAGGTAGCGCATAAAGATACCCGGTCCGGCAATGTAATTTGTCGTGGGATCCAGAGCCACTTTCGGGGGTTCCGACGGGCATGGGGGGTCTTTTTCCCACTGATCACACGCGCATACCTTTTCGTATTCCGGGTCTCCGGGTCGAGGATAATCCGGATCGCCGAAACCAAAGCCGCCGGGAGAAGCAAAAGTGGGATCTTCACCATCATCGGGACCCCAGCCGTCAAACAAGGTCCAGGGCCGGAGAACTTCCGGGGCCAAATTGTCATGGGTGCTGCCGCTCATACCTCTGGTCATATGATCCTTAACACCGTCAATAATTCCCTTGGCTTTTTCGAGAAGCCATTGGTTATCTTCGGTCAAGCTGCTGTTAAGGATGTCAACCAGACCGCCCAGCACAATACCCTGGTCACCTGCCCATGACAGATCCTGTTCGTACCATTTTACACCGGTGAAACAGGATAGGGGTTGGGGTTGCGTCTTGTCTTTTGTTTTGGCATAGGTGCCCACTCTTTCTCTGACGAGGCCTGTTTCCGAATTCAGGAGCGATTGCTTTACTTTATTTTCAGAACACAGAGATACCTCTTTGTCCTCAAGGTCCATCCAGTTTTTGAACCATCCGTAAATTGCCAGGGTCAGCTTCTTGCGCTTTTCCTGTTTCTCCGAAGTCTGCTGGTAGTATCTTGTGTTGAGTACCAGGTAGAGTCCGTTCGTCACGGTATTCTGTCGAGGTGTGAGGATTGAGCAGTCATCTTCCGGTGTACCCACGGGGATCTTCTTCGAATAGGGTGGTGGACCTTTTTTGTTGGGGTTGCAGGAATCCTGTTTGCCTGGCGTCTGGGCTGCAAAGGCTGTATTCCAGACGCCCCCGGTGAAACGCGGTTCGAAACGGTACCAGTTCGCGAGGGGGGTGTTAAGGCAGGGAATACAGGGCGGTTCATTGGCCATAGCCCATACCTGGGTCGCCGTGTCCATGTGATCCTGCAGACAACCAGCAGCATATTGATTATATTGTGTTGCATCTGACTGCCCGAGTATCTTGTAATTTCGGGCGGCGTTTAAAAATGCGATTCCCCACCAGCCGAAATCATCCCACCAATATCCTTTGCCTTTTGCCACCCCCCAAAGGGTTGGAATTTTCCCACCCAAGTCACGTCCTTTTTTGACGTCCTGTGTGATAGAGACATAATCGATCAGTGTATCCAGCGCATTTCCCTGATACCACATGAGCTTACCTTCAGCTCCCGTGTAAGACCATGCATCAAGAAGTTTTTCATATTCTCCTTCAGCGGCCTTGCGGTAGTCGGCAGGGCCGGTGGAATCAATCAGCAGCGTTGCCGTATTCATGAACTCTGTGCTGTCTACATCACCGGACAACACTGTTGCTTCATAAGTAAAGGTATTGTCTTCTGAATCATATGAAGGGTTTTCAATGGTCAGCAGAACAAGATTCAGTTTACCCGTATCCGTGTAAGCGCTCAAAGAGGCATTGGGCGGTATGCCCTGAAAAATTTTATCCCAATAGGTTCCCATGGAGATGGTCGACATGATTTCGGAACCATCTCCGGGTGCATGCTGAAGGTGATACAACTCACGATAGATATCGTTCATCTTCAACAGATATTTGCCTTCCTTGTTTGAGGGAACAAAGCTTACCGAAGGCGATACCTGTGCCCATGACCAGCAGGTTTGCCCTGGATTGATACAGTTCGGCAGAAGGGTCAGTTTGACATTGTCAAAGGAGAGGGGACTTACCGGTTTTTCATCCATGGTCCAGTTGTGAAGGGTGACGGCAAATGTAAGGCGGTCGTTTTCAGGATCGTACACCGGGTTTCCGAGGGTCAAATACATGCCGTCTTCAAGACTTTGGCCGCTTACCCGGCAATCCAGGAGAGCGTTTGGATTGATGGCGCCGAACCGGACCGGCCACACACTGTTGATAAACTCGGAGGTTGTTTTCCGTCCAGTGGCGCGGTCCGGCCTATTGGCAAACCAGGTGACGGATTCCGATAGATTTTCCATGATCAGCGTGTAACCACTTGTTTCCTCCGATGATGAGGCGGATGACGTCTGTGACGCCCCGGTCGGTATCAACGAGCCATTACCCGAAAGGATTATAAAGTACTCTTCCTTTTCCAAAGGGTTGGACCCACCGTTGTTATCACTGCATGCTGCAATCATTACCGCAATCACTGCAAACACCGAGGCAGCAAAAAAAAGCCTTTTTATTTTGAGCATCTGCCATCCTCCTAATATAAGGGGTTAAAACGAAAATTTGTTGATCCGCTTGATGGGTTACGGGCCCTTAAATTCATGCTCCGCAGGCGGGCTCTCAAAAGGATGGGTAAGTCTGCCGCTGACTCTTACAAATTTTATATCCGGTTTTAAGCAAAACCAGGTGAACCAGGAATGTTTATACGATAATAGAACAGGCACTTAAATTGCCTATGGCTATCTTGACCTGTCCTGAACAATCAGCGCCGGCAAAGTGTAATGCGTCTTTTTTGCATAAGCTCCTCAGCAAATCAAGAAGCTTTTAATTAAAACTTTTTTAATAATATCAACCGAAAACGGCTTCCCATGGGCCGGATAAACTCTCTTAGCTCCTTTCTCCAGAAGGCGTTTCCAACTCTCGCGGACTTCTTTCATATCTTCTGCAAGGATTGGCATTCCCGGCGTAAACCGCAGTGGAAACCGGTTCATGGCCAGGTCCCCCACTAAGACATCACCGGTCTTCAATAGCACGCTGACCGATCCCCTGGAATGCCCCGGCGTAGAAATGATGCTGCCCTGAATTCCATAATCGGCGAGAGAGCGTTCTTCATCGCCGAGTACGATATCCACCGTGCTTGGGGGAATATGAATCAAGGGCAAAAATAATGCCATAATCCTGACAAACAGTTTGCCCCAAATGGTTGCGCCCGGAGGCAGCGGCATAAGGGATTTTTCCAGGCAGTCCCTTTCATCCCGGTGCATGGCGATTTGAGCGCCGGTGATTTCCTTTATCTCCCCGGCGGATCCGATGTGGTCCCAGTGTCCGTGGGTGAGTACGATCAATCCGAAATCTTCGGGCTTCAGTGAGAGTTTTTTGCAGGCCTCAACAAAACGCCCGGCTTTCTTCGGAGCACCCCCGTCAATCAGTATGGTTCCGTCACCGTGTATGATGTAGGCGTTATCAAAGCCCAACGGAATCGTGTGAATGCTGACCGTCATTTTGGCCCTCCTCTCTCCTAAAAAGATTCGCGCACTATTAGATTTTTAGATCGGGCTTCCTCCAGACCCTGCCTCAATGGCTTTATCGAGCATTCCAAGATCCCTGATCTCTTCGTACCGAAAGCAATCTGTTCATTTTTCTCACCTGCGCAACGGCGGGCTTCAGTGGGCACATGGTCCTCCCACATCACTGAAACCCCTAATCGGGGTTCACCTATTTCATTTCCGGCTGGTCTTGCGGAGACGGCGGGCTTCAATCCCGGCGATCTCGCTCATGAGCACATAGCCCAGTCGAGGCTGCCTCTCCATAAGCCCGGTCAGCGCGGCATTGTTCAACTCGATGAGGTCGGTGTCTTCAAGAAGAACAACGTCGGCTGTGGCCGGCAGCCTGTCGAGAAACTCAATCTCACCCACAAGGGCTTGCACCGAAAGGGTAGCCACAAGTCTTCCGTTTATCCGAACCTCGGCCTGACTTTGGAGAATGATAAACATCCTGCCCGAGGACTTACCCTGCTCGATAATACGCTCGCCTTCCTTGCCGTGGCGCAAAGTAGCCGCCGATTCCAGCGCAACCCGCTCCGCCTCATTTAACCCTGAAAACAGTTTCGCCCGACGTAGCGCCTTTGAGAGTGCGGATACCTTATCTTCAGCAGACGAAATACCCACAAAACCTCCGAATCCAACAGCCACAATTGCCACTGCCAACACCAAAACTGCCATCGCTTTTCTAACCATAGGGTCATCTCCTTTCAGTGCCATTCCACACATGGACTCTTTTTTACCAGTTGCCTTGCTCCGATCCAATTCTATGTAGCTCGATATCTCATTCTGACTACGGAGGGCTTATTTCACACCTTCACTATTTTTATTATAAAGCCGTATATCTCACAAGTTCCTGTGTGTATCGCTTCTTTTTGGGATCCACACAACCCCGCGCCCATAGGCGACCAGCTCGTTGTTCACAAGGCACTCTCCATCCAGATATAACCTTTGTTTTTCAGGGTCTATTTCCGCAACGGTGATCCTGGCCGTAACCGTTTCTCCCACATGTACAGGCTTGATGAACGGTGTCCTTTCGGCAAGCATGCATGGAAATGCCGGATAGCGGGATTAAAATGGGCTATTGAATACCTTTTAGGAGGATAGCCCATGGCGAACAAAAAATCAAAGGAGAAGCAACGTCTCCAAACAGTACAGGCCCAGTTTGCCGACTGGCGTAAAAACCGCAAAGAGCATAAATAGGGAACAGACCCCGTTTATTTTCATTTGAAGAGGAACACCGGATACTATTATTCGGGAGCGTCTTGGAATGTTGCGAATGATAACACGAAAAACACTGGAAAAACGGGGTCTGTGCCCTATTTTTTGGGACTGAGACCAGTCGTTTCCGCAACACCGCCTGCCGGTGATATCACACGTTTTTCTCGGTTGGCATAATATCAGAAACCACAGCTTTTCGGTCATGCTGAATGTTTGAGATATCCTGATGGTACTTCTGGGGTAAAAGAAGCTTCGCCAGCCTTGTCACCACTCCCCCTACCGCTCATCATAGCCATAAAAAGACAATCAATCTGGATTCAATCAAAGAATTTACAAAATTCTTAAAAAAAACTCTTGGGTTGTGACCGTATGTGTCAAACCAATCTGGCATCCTACGATCGTGTCACGGCGCAGTCACTGGGTCGGCAATGGTTAAAGTAACCAGTTTCCATTGACTTTTTGAGGAGTTAAAGATAAACAACAGTCAGCAGTTTCTCTGAATCAATCTCCTTCTTTCAACCCACTGGGAAATGAGGATTTGAAATGTTCGAGCGTCGTCCAAAAACCCCGTTACTCCGGATAGATAGAAAGCGGGGTTCTGTATTTTGAGGTTCTTGGAGGAATTGAAGCCAGAATATAGGGGAAGCCAAGACCTTATCTCAGGCATTAACAATAGGTCAACATATGTGATGGAGGAGAGATGGTATGAAAACCGTTCGCGACGTCTGTCAACTCCAACCGAATGCACTATCGATCAAACTCAGCGACCAGATCGAACAGCTCGATGAGCTGATCTCCGCTGAAGAAAATGGTGCGGCCTTTTTCGAAAAAACCCACATCACACAAGGCATGCAGGACCTGATCAGTGAAGGCATCGCCCGGCTGGCAGGAGCCTCTTCCCAGGCCGTCTTTCACCTCAAGCAAGCCATGGGTGGTGGTAAAACCCATCTGCTGGTCGGATTTGGCTTGCTCGCCAAGCATCCCGAACTGCGCAAAACGCACTGCGCGGGACTGCCTAAGGCATCTGATTTCAAAAGTGCCACTATCGGGGCCTTCAACGGTCGCAATAATCCGGATAGCTTCTTCTGGGGAGAGATCGCCAACCAACTCGGCAAGGGGGACCAATTCAAAGCATTCTGGACGAGCGGTCCCAAGGCCCCGGACGAAAAAGATTGGATCAAACTCTTCGAAGGGGACCACCCCGTTCTCATCCTGCTTGATGAGATGCCACCGTACTTCCACTACCTTGATACCCAGAAAGTGGGTAACGGCACGGTCGCCGACATCGCCACCCGCGCATTCGCGAACCTGCTGACGGCCGCCGGCAAAAAGAACAACGTATGTGTTGTTATCTCCGACCTCTCTGCGGCCTATGACACAGGAGGAAGGCTCATCAATCGAGCCCTCCAGGACGCGCGCGCTGAACTCGGCCGCCAGGAACGCAACATCACGCCGGTCGACCTCGCCGCCAATGAAATTTACGATATTTTACGCAAGCGTCTTTTCAAATCTCTTCCCGACGAGGCCGAAATCGGGGACATTGCTGAAGCCTTCGGGCGAAAGCTGGAAGAGGCCGCAAAGTCCAAGACGGCTAACCGCGGCGCTGAAGCGATTTCTGATGAGATCTCCGCAACCTATCCCTTCCACCCGCGGCTCAAAAATATCATTGCGCTGTTCAAGGAGAATGAACAGTTCAAGCAGACGCGCGGCCTGATCGAACTCATTTCACGCCTTCTCAGGTCGGTGTGGGACCGCCAAGCCAACGACATCTTTCTTATCGGCCCCCAGCACTTCGACCTCTCTATCCAGGAGGTTCGAGACAAGCTGACCGAATTCTCCGGTATGCGTGATGTCATAGCAAAAGATCTTTGGGATGCACAGCAATCCGCGCACGCCCAAATAATAGATCTCCAGACCGGCAAGGAAGCGGCTACCCAGATCGGCGCCCTGCTCCTCAGCGCCAGCCTCTCTACTGCCGTCAATGCAGTCAAAGGCCTTACCCGTGAGGAGATGGTCGAATGTCTTGTTTCACCGTTGCGGGAGCCATCCGAGTTTCTGGCAGCCTTCGAAGAGCTGGAGAAGGTCGCCTGGTATGTGCATCATACGCCCGAAGGCCGCTATTACTTCGATCGGCAGGAAAACCTTACCAAACTTCTTCAAAGCCTTGCCCACGATGCACCTGAGAATCAGATCGATGAACTCATCCGGCACCGTTTGAAGGAGATGTTCAAACCGACACGCAAGACATGTTACGAAGACGTGCTGCCGCTGCCGAAGTTGGAAGATGTTGCAGACAGGGTCCGCAAAGGGCGTGTCTTGCTGGTGGTCAGTCCCGACTCGAAGATTCCCCCGGAAGAAGTTCAGAAGTTTTTCGAAGGACTCAGCCAGAAGAATAACCTATGTGTCCTTACTGGAGAAAAAACAGCCATGGGCAGCGTCGAAAAAGCCGCACGCCGGCTTTTCGCCGCACAAAAGGCCGACGGCCGCATTCCCCAAGGTCACCCTCAGAGGGAAGACCTTGAGCGGAAGCAGCAAACGTATGAACAGGATTTTAACTCCACCATTCTTGGCCTGTTCGACAAGGTCCTCTTCCCGATCCAGCGTGCGCGTAGACAGGCCCAGCTTGCAGACAAAGCCCTGGACATGACCCGTGACGCCACCAAGCCCTTCAATGGTGAGGAGCAGATCGAAAAGACGTTGACATCCAACCCACTCAAGCTCTATCTCGATGTTGAAAAGGAGTTTGATGCCATCAGAGACAAGGCCCAGGACCTCCTCTGGCCGGAGAATCAGGATGACACCCGCTGGACCGATGCGGCTGACCGATACTTTGAACAGGCGGGCATGTCGTGGCTGCCACCCAAGGGCTTGGACACCCTCAAGTCCGTTGCCTGCAACCGCGGGCTGTGGGAAGACCTCGGCAACGGTTATGTCACTAAAAAGCCGAAGATGAAGCGAACCTCGGTTCAGGTTGTTGCCGAGTCCGAGCCCAATGACGAGGGCAAAGTCCATCTGCGCGTCAATCCGCAGAACGCCGGGCCGGCGCCCAAAATTTACTATGCCGAAGACGCCCCGGTCAGCGAGTCCAGCCCGCAGCTCAAGGACCAGGCTTACACCACGGCCGCGTTGAGGGTAAACTTCCTGGTATGTGATCCATCGGGCCAGTACGAGACCGGTGATCCGGTTCCCTGGTCCAACAAGCTGGTTCTGCGCAATAAACTCACCGAGAAGGACGGCCAGCGAAATATCGAATTGTTCGTGGCGCCCAAGGGGATGATCCAGTACACCCTTGACGGCAGCGAACCCCGTGAGAGCATGGACTACGAAGGTCCCATCCCCATCGGTGACGGGGACGTGCTGATGCGCGCCTTTGCCGAGGCGGAAGGGATCGAAACTAAGGCCGAGTTCCGCTTCCCGGCCAAAGGGAAAAAGGGCGTACAGATCGACGAGGTAAAGCCCGGTCGCCTCATATCCCGAACCGGCCGCAAACTCGATTCGCGCGCCAAGACCTTTGAAGGGTTGAAGCAAGCAGCAGAAAAGTCTGCCACACTTGAGGGCATCGTGCTCACCGTAGGTCAGGGCAGCCATATGATTGCCATCAACGTGGGTGAAATCGAAGTGGATGCAGCGTTCATCGAGGCCCTGCTTAACACAGTGCTGGAGAAGTTCACGCCGGAAACGCCGGTAACATTAACCTTTCGCAAAGCCCACTTCGCCTCCGGACACGACCTCAAGGATTTTGCCGCCAAACTCGGCATTGAACTAAAGGCAGGTGATGTAGCGCAATGACCGAAAAACTAAAAACCGTCGACTTCGGTGCGCCTGACAAGTTTGGTGCACATCTCTTCCGAATCGAGATCCCGGCGGCAAGGAAAGAGGCTGTCGTTATTGTTGAGGACTACGGGTACCGAGGCCAGGAGGCCGGTATGCCGCGCCATGAGGAGCGGGTGGTCCTCACGCGCCAGGTCTGGTCCACAATCGCCGACATTGCCCGTCGCGAGTTCAACACCCGTCTTAAGGTAGCCAAGGTCCGTGTGGGCCGCTGGCATACCGGCACAAATTTGGTGGACAGACTTCTCGGCAAGGAGTTGTGTGTGCTCGCATGGGCGGCGGAAACCGCTAACCCCGAGCAGATTCGTGTCATTTGCAGCAAATGGGCGGCCCTGCGTCCCGAGGAGCGTTGGTGGCTCTTTGCCATGACCGTGGCCGAGGCAGGTCTGCCGGAAGATAGTCAGCGTGGTTGGCGGCGTGCTTTGTTTCACGCCCTTTCAGATGGTGAAAAACCGGCGTCCGGAAGAAAACGCAGGCCCCGGCAGGAAAATTTGTTTGAGTCGCCTTTATTTAAGGATTTGAAATGAGTGACGCTGTAATTCCATTGTCTTTGAAAGATGCTCCGGCCCTGATTGAACGGCTGTTGCCGGTGCAGAAGCTTTCGGCCGAGGTGTTTAAGGAAAGAAAAGCAGGGGCAGGACAGACACTTGTTTCTCTTGGGGCCTACTGGAAGGGACGCAAACCACTCATTTTGAACAAGGCCTGTATTCTTGGGTGCCTGCTGCCAGCCACCGATGACCCGGTACGCGACCTTGCCATCTTTGAAAAATTGATGGCGATGGATGCCGAATCCTTTGCCGTTCGTGCAAAGCGTCGTCCCAAACCAAATGAAATTCTAAATACACTGTCTATTTCTCGAATATCTGATTACTTTACCACTATACCCGCGAATGTGTTACCCGAATCAGCGCCTATAGACTGGTCAAACCCCGAATATGCTGATGTGAAAGTTGTATGGCGGGAAGACTTGCCAGAACTGGAGCGACGCCGGTTGGAAACCCAGATGCTGCCCATGGCCCAATACCGCGAGCGTGTGAATCAGAGCAAGCGCTCTGAAGAGTTCATAGATACCGTCCACGACCATATCTGGGATGCGGTCAATTCTCATTTGGGCACGTCAGCACAATCCTTTCCTGAATTGACTGAGCAACTGGGTGTCATGCGTTTTGGACATCGACCGAGAGTGGCCGATACTTTCTGTGGTTCAGGCCAGATTCCCTTTGAGGCAGGTCGGCTCGGCTGCGATGTCTTTGCCTCAGACCTCAATCCAGTAGGTTGCATGCTCACCTGGGCTGCATTCCACATTGTAGGAAGTTCACCTGAACAACGAGAAATTCGGGAGAATGAACAGAATCAAATTGTGGAAAAAGTGCTGGCAGAAATTGACAGGCTGGGCGTTGAAACCGACGGCAGCGGTTGGAGGGCAAAAGCCTTCCTTTATTGTGTGGAAGTCCGCTGCCCCGAAACCAAGTGGATGGTGCCCCTCATCCCTTCAAGGGTTCTAAGCTATGGTAAACAAGCAATTGTCGAGTTAATTCCAGTACCGTCAGAGAAACGATATGATGTCAAAGTAAGGTCTGGAGTTTCTTCCGAAGAACTGGCTGCGGCCTCAAAAGGGACACTCCGTTCAGATGGCCGGGGTCAAGACTCTTATCTTTTTCATACAGTTGACGGTCGGGATTACCGCACGAAGATTTCCACACTACGGGGGGACTATCGCGGTGAAGACGGTAACACTGGAAACGCTCTTCGGCTGTGGGAAAAATTTGATTATAAACCGAGATCCGAAGATATTTTCCAGGAACGCCTCTATGCCATTCATTGGATGAAACCCAAAAAGACAGGTAAAAAATACGACTACAAATTCACAGAAGTCTCTGAGGAGGACTTACAACGTGAACGTATTGTCGAGGAGTTAGTGGCCAAACACTTTTCTGAGTGGCAGGCCAAGGGCTGGATTCCGGACATGCACATCGAACCCGGTTACAATACCGACCAGCCCATCCGTGAACGCGGTTGGACACACTGGCACCATCTTTTCCCAATACGCCATTTAATGCTCCTTGCTTTAATCTGTAAGGAGGTCGCGAGCGGCGAAACACTATTGCGTTTGGCAAAAATACTTGATTATACGAGCAAACTCTGCCGATGGACGACATCGAAGGCTGGTTCCAGCATACCGGGAGGAGGTGGCCGTACCGGCGGCGCGAGTGACAATCCCACCAATGTGTTTTATAATCAAGCACTAAATACTTTTTATAACTATGGATGTAGGGCGAGTGTTCCACTCCTTCAATTATTTTCTTCCAAGCTCCCTTCGTCGCCCATAAACGGGGCAACCATAGTTGCATGTCAAAGCGTTACCGAACTGACTGAGATCTCTGATGTTTTTTTGACCGACCCCCCTTACGGCGACGCGGTAAAATATGAAGAAATCCTCGAGTTCTTCATCGCCTGGCTGCGCAAAAACCCTCCCCCCGAGTTCGCCAATTGGGTCTGGGACAGCCGACGTTCGCTGGCCATCAAAGGGGAGGGGGAGGATTTCCGCCGGGACATGGTGGCGGCCTACAAGCGGATGACCGAGTGCATGCCGGACAACGGCATCCAGGTGATCATGTTTACGCATCAGTCCGGCGCCATTTGGGCGGATATGGCCAACATTGTCTGGGCCTCAGGCCTGCAGGTCACCGCCGCCTGGTATGTGGTCACTGAGACCGACAGTGCGCTACGCGAAGGCAGCTACGTCAAGGGCACGGTACTCCTCGTCTGCCGCAAACGCCTGGGCACGCACAAGACCACCCGCGACGATCTCGCCTGGGAGATACAGGAAGAGGTCGAAGCACAGGTGGATGCACTCACCGGGCTTAATCAGGAGGCAAAAGGCTTTTACCGCGACGAAAACGTCTTCGAGGACGCCGACATCCAGATGGCGGGCTACGCAGCTGCCCTGCGGGTGCTGACTCGCTATGCCATCATCGACGGCCGAGACATGACCACCGAGGCGATCCGGCCACGTGTCAAGGGTGAGACCACTTTTGTGGACGGCCTCATCGGTTTTGCCGTGGACACCGCCAACCAGTGTCTGGTACCCCAGGGCATCCCCAAAGGCCATTGGGACAAACTGAGCGGAGCGGAACGCTTCTACCTCAAAATGCTTGACCTGGAAGCCCGGGGCGCCAAGACCCTGGACAATTATCAGAACTTTGCGAAGGCCTTCAAGGTGCGCGACTTTCAAGCCTTCATGGCCAGCCGAAAAGCAAACAAAGCCCGGCTAAAGAGCGCGAAGGAGTTCGACCGGTCCGAGATGGGCGAAAGCTCGGAGCTGTACCATTCGGTACTGCGGGCCGCGCTCTATGCGATCATGGAACTTGTCAAAGACACGGACGGCAATGAAGTACAGGCCCATCTGACCCTTAACATCCCCAACTACTACGGCGATATGACCCAGCGTGACCTGGCCGTGGAACTGGCAGACTACCTGGCCAAACATCTCGAAGATCTGCGGCCGGAAGAGGCCGGCGCCGCAAGGGTGCTCAGGGAACTGGTCAGAAACCAGCGACTGGGATAAGTGAGGATCGCATGACAACACCACCGGCCCATCCGAAAGTCTACCATATCACTCATGTTGACAATCTCGCCTCCATCCTGGCTGCGGATTGTATTGAATCGGATGGGCGGCGACTCAGGAAGGGGGGTGACCAGACTTCCATCGGCATGACCGAAATTAAACGTAGGCGGTTGTTTGAGATTGACGTGCAGTGTCATCCAGACACTATGGTTGGCGACTATGTGCCGTTCTATTTCTGCCCCCGTTCTATTATGCTCTTCATCATTTATAGAAATAATCACATTGATATGCTCTATCATGGGGGGCAACGCCCTATCCTTCACCTCCAAGTCGATATGGAGTCTGCCATTCAATGGGCCGATGAACATAATATTCATTGGGCTTTTTCCGCTCAGAATGCGGGTACTCGCTATACCGATTTCTACAAGAATCGGAATGATCTGGAAATGATAGACTGGGATGCCGTCAATGAAACTGACTTTCGCAATCCGCAGGTCAAAGAAGGAAAACAAGCTGAGTTTTTGATCCATAACTCCTGCCCTTGGCATTTGGTGGAAAAAATCGGAGTATTGAATGATAACATACGCAATCAAGTCAACGGCATCCTCCGGAATGTCCGGCATAAACCAGTCGTGAAGATTGAAAGAACATGGTATTATTACTAAACATATAAGGAGGCACTCATGATTGATTTGACACAAGGCGACATACTGCAGGCTGATGCCGAAGCACTGGTGAACACCGTGAACTGTGTCGGGGTCATGGGCCTCGGAATTGCCCTCCAGTTCAAGAAGAAATTTCCTGATAATTTCAAGCATTACAAGGCGGTATGCGACAAAAAGGAACTGCAGCCGGGCAAGATGTTCATCTATGATCTCAACCGACTCTACAACCCCCGTTATGTGGTCAACTTTCCCACCAAACGCCACTGGAAAGGCAAAAGCCGGATGGAGGATATAGAGGCCGGTCTGCAGGCCCTTGTGGAAGATGTGCACAAATATGACATCCATTCCATTGCCATTCCCCCACTCGGCTGCGGTCTTGGAGGCTTGCCCTGGGCGGATGTCCGGGCCAGAATTGAGGATGCCTTCAAAGGTCTGACTGGTGTGCAGGTTCTACTATATGAACCTAAAGGAGCGCCTCCTGCCGAAAAAATGGTTCATTCTAAGAAAGTCCCCAATCTGACTGTCGGGCGGGCCGCGCTGCTCGTTTTGATGCGTCGTTATCTTGCAGCGGTTATGGACCCTTTTGTGACACTTCTGGAGATTCATAAATTGATGTATTTTATGCAGGAGGCGGGAGAGGGTTTGAAGCTTCAGTACAACAAGGCACTTTATGGTCCTTACGCACAGAACCTGCGCCATGTGCTGTCCATTATGGAAGGACACTTCATAACCGGGTACGGTGACGCAGAGGACAATCCGGAGAAGCAGATCAACCTGCTTCCCGAGGCCCTTCCTCAGGCAGAAGGTTTTCTTGAAAATCATCCTTCCACCCAGGAACATTTTCAAAAGGTAGTCGATCTCATTTCCGGCTTTGAAACACCATTTGGCATGGAACTCCTGTCTACTGTCGACTGGGTCGCAAACCGCGAAGGCGCTACAACAGCAGACCAGGCGGTCAGCAAAACCTATAGTTGGAATGACCGCAAACGAATGTTTCGTGAAAAGCATATCAGGCTTGCCTGGGACATCCTAGAACGAAAAGGATGGCTACAACACACACAGACACAGACGGTATGACCATTATCAACCGCTTCTCATCACGCCGCCAGAGGCTCGACCATGCCTTTCTCGCTGATCGGCTTCGGGGGGCAAAGTCCTATAATCGCATCGCAGGCTATTTCCGTAGCTCAATCTTCGAGCTGGTAGGCGAAGAGATCGCCTCTATCCCCAAGGTACGAATTGTCTGTAACAGCGAGCTTGACGCAGCTGATGTGGCCGTGTCGAAGCATGTCCGCGAAACAGCGCTCAAGGAACGTTGGAACGAGGCCCCTTCCGAGGTTGAGGCCCTATTGCACCGCGAGCGCTACCGCCGACTCTATGAGTTGCTGACCAGCGGCCGCGTGGAGATCCGGGTCGTGCCCAAAGACCGGGTCTTTATTCACGGCAAGGCCGGGGTTATCGAAGCATCCGACGGCAGTAAAACCTGTTTCATTGGCTCCATCAATGAAACCAAGAGGGCCTTTGCTCAGAACTACGAAATTCTGTGGGAAGATCCGTCGCCGGAAGGGGTTGCCTGGGTCGAGGAGGAGTTCGCTGCCCTCTGGCAGGACGGCTATCCGCTGCCCGATGCCATTGTCGAAGAGATCAAGCGCGTCGCCGACCGTGTGGAAATCCGCTTCGAGGAGGCAAAGCCTGACGAACTGGCTGCAGCAGCCCTCGCCGAAAGTCCCATCTATCGCGGCGGCGAAAAACTGCAGCCGTGGCAACGCTCATTTGTAACCATGTTTTTGCAGCACCGGGAGACCTACGGCAAAGCGCGTCTGCTGCTGGCCGATGAGGTGGGCGTAGGCAAAACATTGGCACTTGCCGCAAGCGCCATGCTCTCCGCGCTCCTGGAAGATGGTCCCGTGCTGATCCTTTGCCCCTCAACCCTCACGTTGCAATGGCAAGTGGAGTTGACGGATAAACTTGGTATACCGAGTGCGGTTTGGTTGTCGGCAAAGAAAGTGTGGGTCGATCCCAAGGGACATATCATAAATACGCGCGGGTCCGAGGACATCGCACGTTGCCCTTTTCGCATCGCCATCGTATCGACAGGACTGATCGTCCATGGCTCGGACGAACGTCAACATCTGCTTGAACGCAAGTACGGCACAGTCGTCCTTGATGAGGCTCACAAGGCACGCCGTCGCGGTGGGCTGGGACAGAAAAAGAATAATCCGAACAATCTGCTCGACTTTATGCTGCAGATCGGCCCTCGCACCAGAAATCTTCTACTCGGAACAGCCACACCCATTCAAACAGAGGTCCATGAGCTCTGGGACCTACTGCATATTCTTAATGCGGGTGCAGATGTCGTGCTTGGCCGCGAACCTTTCGGACATTGGTTGGACTGGGAAAAAGCACTCCCTGTAGTAAAAGGCACTGAGATCCCCGCAGATGACAGGGAAGCATGGGAATGGCTGCAAAACCCGCTTCCACCGGCCAGCGAAGACGCACTGTTTGCAACTCTGCGACTGCAACTGGGTCTATCTGATCATACTTTTTTTACGGATCGAGGCTTTGGGTCGTTGGGCTTTCTGGAACAGCAGGCGGTTGGGCAAGCCCTCTCTCCCGGTTTTCTGCGCGAACACAACCCCATCGTTCGCCATACCGTGCTTCGTCGTCGCCAGACATTGGAAGAGGCTGGGCTGCTGGAGAAGGTTGGAGTGGATATCCACCCGGACCCGGATGCGGCACCTACAGCATATAGTGGAGTAGGATTTAGTGGCCTCGGTCTGTTGACAAATCTTCCTTTTGATCTTGCCTACAAAGCAGCCGAAGCCTTTACTGCCGCGCTTAAAAAAAGAACTAAGGCGTCCGGATTCATGAAAGCTCTGCTTCTGCAACGGATCTGTTCGAGCTTCGCCTCAGGGCGCTCCACGGCGGAAAAAATGTTGGGCCGTGAAACTTTTGAGGATGAAGAACAGATGAATCTGGTGGAGGACGCTTTGAGTGCACTCACAGCTGAAGAGGCGATGCACCTTCGCACAATTGTGGATGAACTCTCCCGCCCCGAAGCCCGTGATCCTAAGCTCACTGCAGTTCGCTACTTTCTCACAGAACATCGCACCGACGGAAAGACCTGGCTGGAGCATGGCTGTATTGTCTTCAGCCAGTACTACGACACGGTGTACTCTATGGGCGAGAATCTGGCAAAATCCCTGCCTGGAGAGCCTGTGGGAGTCTACGCCGGCGCGGGGAAGAGCGGAATATTTCGCGGAAACGATTTTGCATCCGTTGATCGCGAGGAAATTAAAAGCGCAGTAAAGAAACGGGCCATTCGCCTGGTCGTAGCGACCGATGCCGCCTGCGAAGGGCTAAACCTTCAAACCCTCGGCACTCTCATAAACGTTGATTTACCCTGGAATCCGTCGCGGCTTGAACAACGCCTGGGGCGCATTAAACGATTTGGACAGGCACGGCGCACCGTGGACATGCTCAATCTTGTTTATCATGAGACCCAGGATGAGAAGGTCTACCAGGTTCTTTCACGACGCATGAAAGACAGATATGATATTTTTGGCGGCCTGCCTGACACCATCGAAGACGACTGGATCGAAAGCATTGAGAAGCTGGAGGAGATGATGGACGAATACATCCATCTCCGCAAGCAAGCACGCAATGTATTCGAGGTGCGGTATCAGGAAACCATCGATCCTGACAAAGATCGCTGGGAGTTGTGTTCACGGGTATTGGCGCGGAGGGGTGTTGTGGACCGACTTTCGGTTCCCTGGTAAGGTGCCACTGCCTGAGATGTTTCAGCCTGGATAACAAGTAAGTGGGCGATGAAAAAAAACCATGGATACTGGTGAAGGCAGCTGAATTTGGTCTGGGTATACCCAGATGGTATCTCAAAATCCCGCTCTACTGACATACCTTGACTCTTATCAGCAATTCAAAAAGCCTGTGATATACTCAAATCGAGGAAATCGAGCAACCCTTGAATATTGATGCGGTAATCAACGCCCTGAATCAGAATGGATAGGAGGTCATAAGACAGAAAGGGGGTCACCTCCGCTTTCAGTGGATATGCGGCATGAGCGTCCACTTGATCACCCAGCCGCCTTTGTCCCCATATTGATCCAGGCAGACAACCCCCCCGTTCTGGAACTGAAAAACCGGTCGTTTTTCGTCCCGGGTGATCAAAAAGGCCGTCAGTTTTTCCATAAAAGGTAAATGACCCACAAACATGCGGTTGTCTTGAGGAAACAGGTTTCTTGAAAAAACCTGCACATCGTCCATGGGACTGAGACCGGTCGTTTCCGCAACACCGCCTTCCGGGTTCAGGGCCGAAGCAAAAATTTCAGCAGTCTGGCGTGCCCGCTTTTTACCACTGTGGAAAATGGATGCCACCGGCACTTCGTAGCCCTTTGCCACCGCCGCAATGCGCCCCACATCCACAATGCCCGCTTCCGATAAACCGCGCTCGGGATCCTCATCTTTCCGCAGACTCAGACCGTGCTGCACCAGATAAACAGCCATCATAAGACTCCTGTTTGGACGGTTAGAAATAAGGTTTGAGCAGATCCTTGGTTTTCACCACGTTCATATTGAGCCCAAGGGCCTTTCGATCAAAGCCCATGGCCATGCCCAGAATCTGGGTCAAATACAAAACGGGGATTTTGTATTCGGTTTCATACTCGCTCTCGATACTTTTCTGATTCCCGTCATACATGACGGAGCAAAACGGGCATACCAGGCAGAGGGCGTCTGCGCCGACCGCTTTCAGATTATCCAGCTTTCCCTTGGTGACACTCATGGCTGATTTTTCATCCACCGGAAGCACCGGTCCTCCACAGCAGGTCTTTTTTCCCGGGTAATCGATAATGGTTGCGCCGGTCAATGCCACAAGCGTTTCCAAGGAGGTGGGGTTTTCCGGGTCATCAAAGCCATCATGGATTTCGGACGGTTTCAAATAGTGGCAACCGTAATGGGTTGCGATGTTCAGTCCGCTCAAATCCTTTTCAAAATGCTTTTGAATTTCTTCAGCCCCCACCTCTTCAAACAGTACCCGCGCAAAATGCCGGATTTTCGGCGAACCCTCATACTGCAATCCCACGGCGGACAATCGTTCATTCACCTTCGCAAGATCTTCCTCATTTTCCGATAAGTGATGGGCGGCCTCAGACAAAGCCGACGTACAGGAACTACACAGGGCGCATACATCCAGATGCTGCTTCCGGGCCAGGGCCAGATTATAGGCGGCCATCAACAGGGATGCATCCATGTCCCCGGCCTTGGTGGGGAAACCGCAACAGATAAAATCTTCCAGATCCACCAGCTCGACCCCCGTTTTTTCCGCCACCCGTCTTGCGGAAAGCTCATAGTTCCTTGCCCTTGCGGGGATGGTACAACCTAAAAAGAGTGCATATTTCATGGAGTGTTCCTAAAGCGGCAAGCCGCGGTTTTGGGTTAAACTATACCTGATCCGGAAACAGTTCCCTGATCACATCACACGATGTGGGGAGTGGGGGCAATCCCGCCTTTTTACGCTTTTTATTATCAAAACCGTCCAGCGGATAAATCCTGCCCTGCCCCTTTGTCAACTTCAACTGTGCTTTCACACCGGCCGGTTCATGACCTTCCTTGACAGCCATGTTTTTTAGTAGCGTCATGAAATCCGTAATCCGAACCCCCTGCGGGCATCGCTCCTGGCAGGTATAGCAGCTGGAACAGAGCCAGATGAAGGAACTTTTAAGGATCTCTTCTTTCATACCGTAAAGGGCCATGCGAATAATCCGCGCCGGGTTAAAGGTATCGTTTACGGCCGACATGGGGCATCCGGCAACACAGGTGCGGCAACCAAAACAGGCGGAAATTTTCTCGGCTTCGGGCTGCTGTAGCAATTCATTTACAAAATCAGGATCGCATTGATCCAGATCAACCGCTCCCATACTTATGTCCTCCGACTTATATTTCATTGATCATGGCCATAATCTGATTCTCCCCAAATCCCTTCAGATTCAGTGCCCCCGATCGGCACGATGCCACACACAATCCGCATCCCTTACACAATGCCGGGTTAATTTCAATCTTACCGGCAAAGGGTCCTTTCTCCAGGACGGCGGGCGCGGAATATGGACAGATGGCCAGACATACCCCGCAACTGCTGCACATCCCTGGATCGGTCTGGGCCACCGTACCACTCATGCGAACGGTCCCGCGGGCCAGCAGGGTCACGGCCCGGGACGCGGCGGCCAGGGCCTGGGCGATGGATTCATCTATGGGCTTCGGATAGTGGTTCATGCCGCACAGGAAGACGCCATCCGTGGCAAATTCCGACGGCCCCAGCTTGGCGTGTGCTTCCACAAAGAAACCATCCTCGTTCATGGGGACCTTGAACATCTGGGCCAGTGTTTCATCCCGGTAAGGAACAATGGCCGATGCCAGGCAGAGCAGATCGGCTGTCAGCGCCACGTCTCTCCCCAGCAACGGGTCCATCACCTGAATTTTGAGAGATCCCTCATGCAAAAAAACCTGCGGTTTCCGGTCCACGGTATAGGGGATAAACAAAACACCTGCCATGCGGGCATCCCGGTAAAGGTATTCCCGTTCCCCATAGGTGCGAATATCCCGGTAAAGGACCACCACCCGCATTTCAGGGTTCAATTCTTTCAGGTGCAGAGCACTTTCCATGGCATGGGTGCAACAGACCCGTGAACAGTAGGGGCGATCGGGCTCACGAGACCCCACACATTGAATAAACACGGCGGATTTCATCTCTTTCAGGGCAGGGTCGTTTCTGATGAACCGTTGATCCAGTTCAAGATGTGTGAGCACCCGATCATCTTCACCGTACAGGTACTCATGCGGCTTGCCTTCGAACGCCCCCGTGGCAATCACCGCCACACCATGTTCCACCTGTTCTTCATGGCCCTCCCTGGAAAGGGTCGTTTTGAAGTTCCCCACAAATCCTTCCACACCCGCCAGCTCGGTATTCAGGCGCAGGTCGATATTCGGGTCAGATTGGACCTTATCAATCATTTGGGAGAGGTTCATTTGTACGTCTTCGCCCTTCCAGGTCCTGAACAGCAGACTCCCCTGCCCGCCCGGAAACGGTTCCCGCTCCACCAGGCAAACCTCATAACCCTGATCCGAAAGACTCATGGCGGATGCCATACCGGATATGCCGGCCCCCACCACCAGTGCCCTCTGGTTGATTTCAAGCTCTGTTTCCACCAGGGGTTCCATGAGTGCCACCTTGGCCACCGCCATGCGCACCAGGTCCCTGGCCTTTTCCGTGGCCATTTGGGGATCATTTTTGTGCACCCAGGAATCCTGATTCCGGATGTTGGTCATCTCAAAGAGGTATTTGTTAAGCCCCGCAGCCACCAGGGTCTCCTGGAACAACGGCTCATGGGTCTTGGGAGTGCAGGCGGCCACCACAATGCGGTTGAGGTTATTTTCTGAAATGACCTTACTAATGACCTCCTGGGTGTCTTGGGAGCAGGTATACAGATTGTCGGTCACATATTCCACATAAGGAAGCGACGCCGCATAATCCCTTACCTGCGGCACATCCACCACACCACCGATGTTGATGCCGCACTGGCACACGAAAACGCCGATCCTGGGCCGTTCACCGGCAATAACCCGTTCCTCCGGGAAGGTTTCCTGTTTCGTCAAGGTGTTTCGGGCCTCTTTCAGAAGGGCCCCGGCTTCGGCCGCTGCTGAACTGGCTTCCACAACAGACTGGGGGATATCCTTGGGTCCTGCGAAGGCGCCACATACGAAAACCCCTTCCCGGGATGTGGCCACGGGATGAAATGAAGGACTGTCGCAGAAATGGCCCGCGGTCAGGTCAATATCCAGTCGGTTCGCCAGTTCCGTCAGCGCTTCGGGGGTTTCCATTCCCACGGACAGAACCACCAGGTCAAAAGATTCCGTTGTGGGCGTCATCCGTTCGTTTACATAGGTGATGGACAGTTCATCCCGGCCTCTGACGGTCTCAACGGCAGGGACACGGGACCGTATGAATCGGACCCCATGCTTATTTCGGGCATCGTCATAAAAGCGCTCGAAATCCTTGCCGTGGGTCCGAATATCCATGAAAAATATGGTACAATCAAGATCTGCACCCGCATGTTCCTTGGCGATAACCGCCTCCTTGATGGCGTACATACAGCAGACGGATGAACAATAGGCGTGGTCGCAGTGGTGTTCTTCACGGGATCCCACACATTGGATCCAGGCTATTTTGCCGGGTTCCCGGCCGTCAGAAGGCCTCGTAAGATGCCCCAGGGTGGGCCCCGAAGCCGACAGAATGCGCTCAAACTCCATGGCCGTCATCACATTGGGATGCCGGCCGTACCCATAGTGGGTCAATTTGGAGGGGTCGAAAGGCTGAAATCCCGGCGCCAGGATGATGGATCCCACTTCCAGTTCGATGGTCTCGTCCTGTTGCAGGTGATCAATAGCGTCCACCCCGCAGAATTCCGTACACACCTGGCAGCCGCCCGTCTTGAAATGCATGCACACATCCCGGTCAATGGCCGGCGTATTGGGAATGGCCTGGGCATAGGGGACATAAATGGGTTTTCGACCCGTAAGCCCCATGTCATATTCCGAGGGGATAGGCTTCACCTGATGAACGGCGATGTCTTCCAGTTTGATATGGCCCGTGGGGCAGACGGAAGCGCACGATCCACACCCCATACAGAATTCGGTCTGCACATGAAAGGGGGTGTCCACCTTCATCTCAACACCGCGCCCCGTGAAACTGATGGCGTTATTGCCCATCTTTTCGCAGATACGAACGCAGAGACCGCAGAGAATACAGTCATCCCCCTCCGGCGCAAACCGGGGTTCTTGGATGCCGTATTTGAGGCCTAGGTCTTTGAGCAACGGTACATCGGGGCAGCGGGCCAACAGAAGTTCCACGATGAGTTTTCGTCCCTCTGTCACGCTTTCGGTATCCGTAAACACCTCCATCCCTTCCCAGATGGGGTAGTTGCAGGCGGTCACAAATTTGGTTTTTCGCCCGTCAAACAACTCAACAGTGCAGAGTCGGCACATTCCCGCGGGCTCCAGGGCCTCATGATGGCAGAGGGTGGGGATTTCGATGCCGGACTTTTTGGCCACATCAAGGATATACTGACCTTCCTCTCCCTGAACTTCCTTGCCGTTGATTGTAAATGTTATCATGGGTGATCCCTTTAGATAGCTATTAGCGCTTAGCCATTAGCTGTTAGACAATTAGGATGGCGTTGAATTTACAGACCTCGTAACAGATGCCGCACTTGATGCATTTTTCCTGGTCGAGCTCGTGAGGGTTTTTCTTCTCTCCGGTGATGGCCTCCTGTGGGCATTTGCGAGCGCAGAGCGTGCAGCCGGTGCAAGCATCCCCGTCGATTTCGTAATGAAAGAGGGGCTTGCAGACCCCGGCCGGACACTTTTTGTCCCGAATGTGGGCCTCGTACTCATCCCTGAAATATCGGATGGTGGTGAGCACGGGGTTGGGGGCGGAGGTGCCCAACCCGCAAAGTGAAAAGTTCCGGACCATGCCGCCAAGCTCCTGAAGCAATTCAATGTCCCCTTCCCTGCCGTCCCCTTCACAGATGCGGTTCAACACCTCCAGCATCCGTTTAATCCCTTCCCGACAGGGATTACACTGACCGCACGATTCCTCTTTGAGAAAGTCCAGGAAATATCTTGCCACGTCCACCATACAGGTGTCCTGGTCCATGACGATCATACCGCCGGAACCCATGATGGAACCCACCTTGCCCAGTTCGTTGTAATCAACTCCCAGGTCCAGAAATTCATCCGGTATGCAGCCCCCCGAAGGGCCGCCGGTCTGCACGGCTTTAAAGGCTTTCTTTTTGGGAATGCCGCCACCGATATCATAGATGATGCTTCGCAGGCTGGTGCCCATGGGCACTTCCACCAGACCCGTATTTTTGATTTTGCCCACCAGGCTGAACACCTTGGTCCCCTTGCTGTGGTCCGTTCCCAACTGGGAAAACCATTGGGACCCTTTCAGCAAAATGGCCGGCACATTGGCATAGGTCTCCACATTGTTCAGGTTGGAAGGGCTTTGGCGGAACCCCTTTTCCACGGTGTGGATGTATTTGGCCCTGGGACGTCCCACCTCCCCTTCAAGGGAGGCCATCAGCGCCGTTGATTCCCCACAGACAAAGGCGCCGGCGCCGGTTGAGATCTTCATTTCAAAGGAAAAATCAGAACCCGCAACATGTTGACCCAACAGGCCGTAATCCGTGGCCTGCTTTATGGCTACGACCAGACGTTTCACGGCCAGGGGATATTCATTACGCACATAGATGAACCCTTTATTTGAGCCGACGGCCAGCCCCGCAATGAGCATCCCCTCGATGATGGCGTGGGGATCCCCTTCCAGAATACTACGGTCCATGTAAGCCCCCGGGTCCCCCTCATCGGCGTTACAGATGATAAACCGCTCTCCCTCGTGGGCCGCGCAACTTTCCCATTTGACACCCGTTGGAAACCCGCCGCCCCCACGGCCCCTCAGACCGGAATCTTTGATGGCGGTGATGATGCCCTCCGGTTGATCGGCTTCAAGGGCTGAGAGAAACGCCTTGTAACCGCCCCTGGCCATGTATTCTTCAATCTTTTCAGGATCGATGTAACCGCAGTTGCGTAAGGCGATCTTGATTTGCTGACCATAAAAAGGGATCTCCTCCAGGATGGGGATATCCGGAACAGGGTCTAACCCTTCAAGGGGATTAGGGAAGTCTTCTTCCAGCAGCGACCGGGGGTCGCGCATCTGCCCCAAAGCCATTTTTTTGTCAAATTGGCCCTCCATATACCCGTTGATGATATCCGCGATTTTGTCTTCCGTGGCATTCTTATAAACGATCCGGGGGCCGTCTTTTTTGTAGATTTCCACCAGGGGCTCCAGTTCACAAAACCCCAGGCACCCGGTTTTTCGAATTTGAATATGTTCGTCTTCACCGAATTCGGCCACGGCCCGTGCAAAGGTTTTGCCGGCACCTGCCGCAATCCCGCAGGACGCCATCCCCGTATTGATGGTGACCCGTTCGGGAGTATAAAGGGTCTCCCTTTGTTTTCGGCCTATTTCATCCATATCCGATATTTGCTGAATCTTCATTATTATCCGCCCTGTTCTATTTTGGATTCCCCGTAATGATCCAGAATTTGCGTCAGGTCCTCTGAACCGATTCGCCCGTACACATCTTCGTTGATTTTTACCACCGGCCCCAGACTGCAACAACCGATGCACCGCACCGATTCCAGAGTGAACTGGCCATCGTCGGTGGTTTCGCCGTTTTCAACGTGCAGGGTGTCTTCGATGCGGTCCAGCACCTTGCCGGCTCCCCTTACATGACAGGCCGTACCCAGACAGATGCTGATGATGTTTTTTCCACGCGGTTCAAGGCTGAAGGTGCTGTAAAAAGTCGCCACGCCGTAGATGCGGCTCAGGGGGATTTCTATTTTCTCGGAGAGATAGCTGAGCGCCGGGCGGGGGAGATAATTGTATTGGGCCTGAATGGCCTGGAGGATCATGATCAGGTTTTCTTTGTCGTTGTTAAACCGATCTTCCACCAGCCGGTCCAGCGCCGGATAATCGATGGCTGGAGTAGAATCCTTCGCCACGGGGTTGGTCTCATTCATTTTAGGAAAGACTCCATAAAGGGTTTTGGGAAATAAACCGTCATGCCTGACCGGGAAGAACCCCCTGATGGGTGACCGGACAGTTTTCGACACAACTGCCGCACCCGGTGCAGCGGTCCATATCAATGCTTCGAGCGCGCTTCCTGATTTTCACTTTAAAATTCCCGGCGGACCCTTCCACCGATTCCAGATCCGCATAGGTGATCAGTTCAATGTTCAAATGCCGGCCGACCTCGACCAGTTTGGGAGAAATGATTCACATGGCGCAATCGTTGGTGGGAAAGGTCTTGTCCAGCTGGGCCATGGCGCCCCCGATGGATGGGCTCTTTTCCAAAAGGTATACGTAATAGCCTGAGTTGGCCAGATCCAGCGCCGATTGCATACCGGAAATGCCACCGCCCACCACCAGAACGGAACCCATTATTTTTTCAGTCATTGATTGTCTCCTTCCTTGGTTTCGGTAAGGGCCTCACAAAAAAGACCCAACTTCATTGCGACTGGGTTCAGGGCCTTTCCTTAGAAATAGCTATATTGTAACTATGCACGCAATTTATTGCAAGTCCAAAAATACCGTTATGGTGTTCAAAACCATCGCGTTGAATACCATTTTTTAATTCCAACCCGTTTACCTTGATGAAATTTATTGAAATTCTCATAGAATCCTGACATGATGGGGCCGCTCTTCAGCGAGGTCTTTCATAATGCAAGGCAACAGTCTGCTCAAAATCGGTTTGTGGCGCCGACTGCTTGAGGATTTCAAGCTTCTGGGCGCATTGATAAAAGATTACTGGAAAGGGGATTATCGCGATGTTTCTCTCGGATCCATTGCTGTCTTTGTTCTGGCCATCGCCTATGTCCTCAGCCCCATTGATATCCTTTCCGATTTCATCCCGTTTCTGGGACAAATTGACGACGCCTTTATCCTTTTGTTGTGCATCTATCTTCTGGAAAAAGACCTTCAGAAATACCATAACTGGAAAAGTAACCGTTCCTGAGGACCAGGGCTCAGCGACAGCTTTGCATGCTGCTTTGCCATAGACCCTTCTGATATCATAACCCCAAGGAGACCAAAATGGATATAGAAGCAAAAATCAGTGAACTTAAGAGAAGAAACCGTGAGGCGGACCTGGGTGGAGGCCAGAAAAGAATCGATTCACAGCATGCCAAAGGAAAAATGACCGCCAGGGAGCGCATCGAATACCTTCTTGACGAGGGCAGCTTTGAGGAAATCGACAAGTTCGTGGTCCATCGCTGCCAGGATTTCGGCATGGAGAAGCAGAAGATTCCCGGCGACGGCGTTGTCACGGGATATGGCACCATCAACGGTCGCTCCGTCTTCATCTTTTCTCAGGATTTTACGGTCTTTGGCGGTTCCTTGAGTGGCCCATTCGGCGAGAAAGTGTGTAAAATCATGGACCTGGCGCTCAAAAACGGCGCGCCGGTTATCGGGCTCAACGATTCGGGGGGTGCCAGGATTCAGGAGGGGGTCGTCAGTCTCGGCAGCTACGGTGAAATCTTCAAACGGAATGTGTGGTCCTCGGGCGTCATCCCCCAGATATCGGTGATCATGGGACCCTGTGCCGGCGGGGCCGTCTATTCACCGGCCATCACGGATTTTACGGTGATGGTAAAGAAAACCAGCAACATGTTTGTCACCGGTCCTCAGGTCATCAAGACCGTTACCAGCGAGGAAGTCACCGCCGAAGCCTTAGGCGGCGCCATGGCCCACAACACCAAGAGCGGCGTGGCCCATTTCGCCGAGGATTCCGACCAGGATGCCCTTGACCGGGTCAAAAAAATTCTGGGCTTTATGCCGCAAAGCTATCGTGAGATGCCTCCCGCAATCCCCTGCACCGACGACCCGAATCGTACCGACATCAAATTAAACAGTGTGGTACCCACCAATCCCAGGATTCCCTACGACATCAGGGACATTATCGAATCGGTTCTGGACCATAACGAATTCATGGAAATCCAGCGCCACTATGCGCAGAACATGGTCATCGGGTTCGGTCGTTTAAACGGCATGCCCGTAGGGATTGTGGCGAACCAGCCAAAGTACATGGCAGGATGCCTGAACATCGACGCCTCCATGAAATGTGCGCGGTTTGTGCGAACCTGTGATGCCTTCAACATTCCGCTGATCACCTTCGTGGATGTACCGGGATTTCTGCCGGGCGTCGGCCAGGAACACGGCGGTATCATCAAGCACGGGGCCAAAATCATTTATGCCTATTGCGAGGCCACCGTACCGAAAATTACGGTGGTGACCCGGAAGGCCTACGGTGGCGCCTATGACGTCATGAGCAGCAAACATCACGGGGGCGACATCAACTATGCCTACCCCACAGCTGAAATCGCCGTCATGGGGCCTGAAGGCGCCGTCAATATCGTCTTCAGAAAGGAACTTGCCGAAGCTGACGATCCGGAAGCCAGGAGAAAGGAGTTGGTTGATGATTATCGAAGCAACTTCGCCAGCCCTTTCAAGGCCGCAGAACTGGGTTACATCGATCAAATCATTTTTCCGGAAAACACCCGGCCCCGATTGATCAAAGCGCTCAACATGCTCAAGAACAAACGGGAAACCATTCCCGAAAGGCGTCACGGGAATTGTCCGTTGTAAAGAAGGTTCCACCTGGTTCCCATGCTCCAGCGTGGGAACCCCCATGGTATGCATTCCCGCGCGGGAGCGTGGGAATGAGAGGAAAGGACAATCGATGAAAATTCATGAATATCAGGCAAAAGACATTCTCAGGCAGTCCGGCGTTCCGGTACCGGATGGTCAGGTGGTAACATCTCCTGATGAAGCTGCAAAGGCTTCCCGGATCATCGGTGGAAATTTATGGGTCGTCAAAGCCCAGGTGCATGCCGGGGGGCGCGGGAAAGGGGGCGGCGTCAAAGTGGTTCATGACCCCGGTGAAGTGGTCTCCGTTACGGAATCGCTGCTCAAAACCTCATTGGTGACCCCACAGACGGGACCGGACGGTGTCAAGGTCCACAAAATTCTCGTGGAACAGGGGGTGAACATCGAAAAAGAGCTTTACCTGGGCATGGTCATTGATCGCAAAACGGAAAGACCCGCCATGATTTTCAGCCAGGCCGGCGGCATGGAAATCGAAGAGGTGGCCAAAAATACGCCGGAACTGATCTGGAAGGAATATGTGGACCCGGCCACAGGCTGGCTCCCTTACCAGTCACGAAACCTGATTTACCGACTCGATCCCGTACCAACGCCTGCGGTTGTCAAACAGTTGATGTCGGTCATGGCCAAGATCTACAATGTATTCATCACCCTGGACTGTTCCCTGGTTGAAATAAACCCCCTGGTCATTGCAGCGGAGAACAAGGTTTTTGCCGTTGATGCCAAGATGAATCTGGACGACAACGCCCTCTTCCGGCATAAGGACCTGCTGGCTCTGGATGACCCCAGCGAAGAAGACCCCCTGGATTTGATGGCGAAGCAATATAACCTCAACTATATCCGTTTAGACGGCAACATCGGAGCCATGGTGAACGGCGCGGGTCTTGCCATGGCCACCCTTGATTTAATCAAAGCGGCCGGCGCGGAACCGGCCAATTTTCTGGATGCGGGGGGCGGTGCCAATGAAGAGATGATTGCCAAAGGGTTTGAAATCATATTGAAAGATCCACGGGTCAAAGCGATACTGGTCAACATTTTCGGCGGCATTCTGCGCTGCGACATTCTGGCCAGGGGCGTGGTGGCTGCAGCTCAAAAAAACCAAATAGAGGTGCCGTTAATCGTAAGACTCGAAGGTACCAATGTGGAAGAAGGCCGAAAGATTCTGGAAAATTCGGATTTATCATTCCTGCTGGCAAAAGATCTGGCTGAAG
>Ga0307929_1000443_pt1 | contig 40756 bp, 34 predicted proteins | sample AceLakmetage1330_FD_203160 | JGI IMG/M metagenome (GOLD analysis project Ga0307929, IMG submission 203160) | Saline water microbial communities from Ace Lake, Antarctica - #1330 | ecosystem: Environmental > Aquatic > Non-marine Saline and Alkaline > Saline | place: Antarctica: Ace Lake... | reverse complement strand
CACAACTTCCTGCAGACGGTTGAGCTTGATCTCGCCGGTTGTCGGATCGATCTCAGCACGGATTTCATTCTCGGCGCCATAGCGAGAGCGGGCCGCCTTTTGAATGGCGTCTTCCAGCGCTTCAATGACAATTGCTTTGTCGATTGATTTTTCGCGGGCAACCGCATCTGCGATCTGCAAAAGCTCGAGCCGATTGGCGCTAACAGCCTGTGCCATGTGACATCTACTCCGTTATGTCTTCTTCGAGTGTTTCAAGTTCGGTAGGCGCTGGTCCATCGGGGACCGGGGTGGCGCCACCATTTTTCTGAGCCTGTTTGATGAGTGCGTCTGTCAGCACCAGCCTTGCGTCATGCAGATCAGCAAAGGGCAGGCCGACAACCTGCGGCTCACTAAAGCCTTCAATCTCAACCGCGATGCGAATTTCGCCGTTCTCAAATCCGTCAAGGATGCCGCGAAAGCGTTTGCGGCCATCAATGGGAATCTGCAATTCCACCTTGGCGAGTTGTCCCACCCAGGTTTCGAAATCTTTTTCGCGGGTCAGCGTGCGGTCGATGCCGGGGGATGATACTTCCAGCGTGTATTTGCCGGAGATCGGGTCTTCCACATCCATGGTTGCCGAAACGGCGCGCGACACTTCCTCGCAGCCTTCTATCGGCATGGTCCCGTCGGCGCGTTCCGCCATGATCTGCAAAACCGGCGTGCCGGACCCAATGATCCGAATACGGACGATCTCATAGCCGAGGCTTTCCACGACCGGCGATATCAGCGCCTCGATCTTTTCTTCCGCAGGTGTTTTGGCCTTTAGGCTCAAACCGCTCTCCAAGCAAAAAGCATAAAAAAAGGGCCCCGCGAGGGCCCCGAAATCTACCGTCGCAGCCATTTTGCAAAGTGGGCGCAAAACAACCGGGGTCTCAACTTGCGGCGGACCATAGTCCTTTCGCATCGGTTTGGAAAGGGGGCTGGTTTGCGGCCCGATTTTGGCGTTATCGCCTATGCGTTGCGCTCAAATTCCAGATAGGCCGGTGTGCGGCCTTCGCGAATGGCTTTGGCTTCGTAGCGGGTGCCGGGCCAGCCTTCAGGGGGTATCGCGCGGGATGCAGCGTCCGGCGTCAAACAGGTGAACTGGGCGTTGCCGGCAATTTCCGCATCAGTCCATTTGATGTAATCGGGAATATCGCTCGCGATGCGCAGAATACCGCCGGGGCGGATCACGCGGGCGAGGAGCGTCAGCGTGTCTGGCCCAATAAAGCGCCGCTTGTTGTGACGCGTCTTCGGCCATGGGTCGGGATACAGAATATAGACCAAGTCCAGTGACGCACTTTTGAGTACATCCAGCACGTCGCGCGCATCGCCGTGATGCAGCCGGATATTGTCCAACGGACCTTCTTCAATGCCCGTCAGCGCTTTTGCGACGCCATTTATGAACGGTTCACAACCAATGAAGCCGGTTTCCGGCGCGGCAGCCGCGCGGGCGGCCAGATGCTCGCCGCCGCCGAAGCCTACTTCCAGATGTATTTTTAAAACGCGTCCAAAGAGCGACTGGGGGTCGAGTGAGCCCGCCGCGACGCCTTCAACCGGGACTGCCACGCGCGGCAGCAGGTCCGCGAACAGGCTTTGCTGTCGGGGAGACAAGGCTTTGCCCTTGGCGCGGCCATAAATAAGGGGCCGCCGCGTGAACGGCTGCCCCTCATCATGTTTTTTGTCGGCCATCAAAATTGGCTTTATGTCCGGGGCTAGCTCAGCGCGGATTTGAGCGCTTCCACCAGGTCGGTCTTCTCCCAGGAGAAGCCGCCATCAGCATCCGGCTCACGACCAAAGTGGCCATAGGCTGCCGTGCGCTCATAGATCGCTTTGTTGAGGTTCAGATGCTCGCGGATGCCGCGCGGGCTCAGATTCATAGCTTCCTGAATAGCAGCTTCGAGCTTGGCTTCATCCACATTGCCGGTGCCGTGCAGGTCCACATAGACGGACAGGGGCTTGGACACGCCGATGGCGTATGCCAGCTGCAGGGTGCACTTGTCGGCAAAGCCGGCTGCGACCACGTTCTTGGCAACATAGCGTGCTGCGTAAGCCGCCGAGCGGTCCACCTTTGTGGGATCCTTGCCGGAGAACGCGCCGCCGCCATGCGGGGCTGCACCACCATAGGTGTCGACGATGATCTTGCGGCCGGTGAGGCCTGCGTCGCCATCGGGGCCGCCGATCACAAAATTGCCCGTGGGGTTCACGTAGAATTCGTCTTCCGGGCACATCCAGCCATCAGGCAACACGTCGAGCACATGCGGACGCACGATCTCGCGAACCTGTTCGGTGGTGAGGCCTTCGTCATGCTGGGTGGAGACCACAACAGAGGTGGCGCCAACCGGCTTGCCGTTTTCATAGCGCAGGGTGACCTGGCTCTTGCTGTCGGGGCCAAGGCCGGACTTCGCATCCTTGTGGCGGATGTCAGCCAGCGATTTCAGAATGCGGTGTGAGAATACGATGGGTGCCGGCATCAGCACGTCAGTTTCGCGGCAGGCATAGCCAAACATGATGCCCTGGTCGCCGGCGCCTTCGTCCTTGTTGCCCGAGGCATCAACGCCCTGCGCAATGTCAGCGGACTGACCGTGCAGCAGCACCTCCACGTCGGCGTTCTTCCAGTGGAAGCCCTCCTGCTCGTAGCCGATGCTCTTGATAGCCTCGCGGGCAACCTTCTCGAACGGCGCGGGCTTCACCCGGTCGCCATCGCCCAGCAGGCTTTCAGGCGCACGCACTTCACCGGCGATCACCACCTTGTTGGTGGTGGTCAGGGTTTCCGCTGCCACGCGCACCTGGGAGGCATCCATGCCTTCCTTGGCCGCAGTGTTGAAGATGAGATCGACGATTGCATCCGACACACGGTCACAGACCTTGTCGGGATGGCCTTCAGAGACGGATTCACTGGTGAACAGATAGCTCGAACGTGCCACGGCGGGTGATCTCCCCAAGCGGAATGGGCGCATGTGGCGACGGGGTTGCCGCCTGCCCGGACAAAACGGTTACAGCCCTGCAGCCGGACACCCAGCTATTGCCGGCGCCATACTACCCCAAGGTCTGCGATGACCACCCAAAACACGCACGTCACATGCGGCATTTGAGTGTTTGAAGAACGCAGCGGTTCTTGCCGGGTTTGCCGCTACCCGTCAAGGCTCATGGCCCGGGGACCGGAATGCTTCGCATCGCCGGTATCAGGATGCGGTCGCGTCGGCCTTAGCCAGATGCTTGATCAGGTCGATGATTGAGCGGCGGACATCGTGGTTTTTGATCTCGAAGAAAGCACGATTGAGTTGCAGTCCCTCGGAGCTGGAGACAAAGTCCATCACGAACGGGGCGCCGTCGGTCTCGGCAGGTGCCGCGTCCTGATCCTGGCCACGGGTTTCGGCAAGATCCTCATAGAAATACTGAACCGGGACGCCCAGGATGCGCGAAACCTCGAACAGACGGCTGGCGCCGATCCTGTTGGTGCCCTTTTCGTATTTTTGAACCTGCTGAAAGGTGAGTCCCAGCTGCTCGCCGAGTTTTTCCTGACTCATGCCGACCAAAAGCCGCCGCAGACGCACGCGGCTGCCGACATGGACGTCAATAGGATTGGGTTCTTTTCTGGCCAAACAACGGTCCTCTAAAGCGTGGACCATCGCTAGCGTCTCTGGTCCCCGCACAATGCATATACAAATACCTATGAGTGCAATGGGATCGTTGTGCATCCGTATTGATAACTTGTCAAAAGCAATCGGCACAACCTGCCACACCTATTACTTGCAATTTGTTAGGTCTAAATGTTAGCCACTCTGCCTTGAAGCCGCCAAAGAATAGTTGCCGCTAGAACTATCCACATAGACCAGAACACTAAATCTCCACCCTTCGAGTATATGGTCGGGGGCAGAGACCCGGGTAGGTTCTCGTTCAATACACCGGTTTTATTTATGCCCAACTTGGCGCGCATCAAACCACGGGGGCCGATTACGGCGGATATACCGGTGTTCGCGGCGCGGATGACCGGCAATCCTTCCTCCACGGCCCGCATACGCGCCTGAAACAAGTGCTGGCGAGGGCCGATCGAGTCGCCGAACCAGGCGTCATTGGTGGCATTAAGCAGCCAGCCGGGCCTCGTCTTTCCCACAACCTCGCCGGGAAAAATGACCTCGTAGCAGACAAGCGGACCCATATCCGGCGCTCCGGGCACACGCAGCGTGCGCGGGCCGGGACCGGAATCATAGCCGCCACGCTGGCGCGTCAACTGCTGCAGGCCAATCGCTTCAAGCAGCCCTTGCGCAGGAAGATATTCGCCAAACGGCACCAGATGCGCCTTGTCGTAAATTGCGCTGATGCGCGCGTTACCGTCGAGCACCATCACGGAATTGAAGAAGCGCGCCCAACGTCCATCGGCGCGCACTTCCCGCAGGGCTTCAACCCGAACGCCGCCGGTAATCAGATGGACACCGTCCGGCAATGTATGGGCGATCAGCGCGCGGGCATCTGCATTGTCTGCGAGCACGAAGGGGGGTGCGCTTTCAGGCCAGATGACATGGGTCACGCCCGCCAGACCGTCATCACCCCGGCTGAGTTGCAGCAAGCGTGCGAAGTTGGCAGCGCGCAGCTCCGGGCGCCATTTGTCTTTCTGGGCAATGTTTGGCTGGATGATGCGCAGGGCAACACCGGGAACATCCGCAGGGCCAGGTGCGGCCAGACGCACCATGCCGAAAACCAGCAGGCACAGCGGCACGCCAAACGCGAGAAGTGAGGTGGTGATGACACTGCGGCGCTCAATGCGGCATCCCGGCCCCGCCAACATTGCCAGCGCCAGGGCCACAAGCGCTGCCAGGAGCGTGTGGCCGTAAAGCCCCCAGACCGACACTGCCTGTACCAATGTGTCGGATACGGATAACCCGTATCCAAGTGCGTTCCACGGAAATCCGGTCAACACATGGCCGCGCAGCCATTCCGCCAGCACCAGCGCTGCGGCAAAAGTCAGCACTCGCGTTGCACCGCTGCGGGATACGGCGCGCGCGGCAATGGCAGCGCCCGCAAAGAAGAGCCCCAACCCGCCCGGCATCAACATCACCACGAACGGGATCATCCACGCGAACGCATCCGCTTCGACCAGAAAGGCTGAGCTGATCCAATAGAGACCGGCGAGAAAGAAGCCGAAGCCGAATGCCCAGGCGGTACCACCTGCAGCAAGCCAGCCGGAAAAGCGCCCCTTATCATCCGGCCGCACGCCGTCCAGCAGCCAGATCAGAACGGGATAGGTAACCCACAAAACCGGCCAATAGCCGAACGGTGGCATGGCGAGCACAGTGAGCGCGCCTGCAATTGCAGCAATGGCCATGCGCTGCCACTGGCGGCGGGCGGCGAGCCAAACTGCGACCGTGGTTAGAGCCGTGCCGAACGACCGCATCAGTCGTCGGTCTTTGCGTCAGTGAATCGATTTTCAAGATCGGCAGGCGGGTGCACCACCAGCCGCTTGATCCGGCGCGGGTCCGCATCGGCAATTTCGAATTCGACACCTGTGGGATGCACCACGATCTCACCGCGCTGGGGCACACGGCCCAGCATATCGAAGACAAGCCCGCCCAACGTATCCAGCTCGTCCTCACGTTCTTCAGACAAAAGCGTGACGCCGAGCATTTCTTCAAGGTCTTCGATTTCAGCACGGGCAGCCGCATCTATCCGCCCGTCGGGCCGGCGCACCAGATCGGGTAGCTCTGCCTCGTCATGCTCGTCTTCAATCTCGCCGACGATTTCCTCGACCAGATTTTCGATGGTCACCAGACCATCTGTCCCGCCATATTCGTCGATTACCAGCGCCATGTGGACGCGGCTTGCCTGCATCTTCAACAGCAGGTCGATCGCCGACATCGACGGCGGCACGTAAATCAGGTCCCGCTGGATTGATGCGAGCGAGAAAGTGCCCTTGGAGCCGGATGCCTCTTCAGCGCTGCCTGGCGCCTGTTTGGTATCGGCCATCCAGCCCAAAAGGTCCTTGATGTGAACCATACCGCGCGGGTCATCCAGCGTCTCGCGATAAACAGGCAACCGGGAATGGTTGGCTTCGCGGAAAGCCTTCACCAGATCCTCCAGCGAAATACCCTCCTCGACCGCCACAATGTCGGACCGCGGTACCATCACGTCTTCAATGCGCAGTTCGTTGAAGCCCAGAAGATTGACGAACATGTCCCGTTCGGCAGGCGATAGATCCGGGCCGCCTTCACGGTCATCGCCGAACACAGCGTCCAGCGACGCCCCGAGCGAGCCGGGCTCAATGCCGCCGATTACATAGCGCCAGGCGCGTGCAAGACGCTGGGTCAGCGGCTGGCCGGGCGCTGAATTTATCGCCTTGTCGCCAGTCTGATCCTTGTGGGACCGTTCGTCAGCCAAGGCCATCAGTTGAGGCTCCTGTATGCGGTGGGGCAGGCATCGTTGCAGGTCATTATATCTGATCCGTTAAGCCGCATAGGGGTCGGGTACGCCAAGGCCGGCCAGAATACGCGTTTCGAGCGCTTCCATTTCGTCGGCTTCTTCTGCCGTTTCATGGTCCATGCCCTGCAGGTGCAGCATGCCGTGCACCACCAGATGTTGCAGGTGGTGCTCGACAGTCTTCTTCTCAGCTGCCGCTTCTGCCATCAGCGTTTCAAAGCCCAGTGCGATGTCGCCCAGATGGTGGACTGCTGCGGGACCTGGTGCTTCGGGCGCAGGAAAAGACAGCACATTTGTCGGCTTGTCCTTGTCGCGCCACTGTTTGTTCAGGGCGCGCATTGCGTCGTCGTTTTGCAGTAGAACGCAGACCTCCACCGCCTGACCTGACAACGGCGGGGCAATGGCGGCAATAACCGCCCTGCGCACAAATTCATCCGTACCGGGAATATCGTCCCATGCTGCATGCGCGTGCAGGATATCGAGGTCCAGCATGTCCGCGCCGGGAGACAGCGAGGCTGTGTCGGGAAATTGTGTGCTAGCTGTCATCATTGCTGCCGGTACCGCCGGCCGCTCTTTTTGCCTCAAGCAGGCTGCGCTCGCTTCTTGAATACGCCTCCACGATACGGGTTACCAGCGGGTGGCGAACCACATCCACATTTGCAAATTCCGTCACGGCCACGCCGGGCACGCCGTTGAGCACGTCGCGGGCTTCGCGCAGACCGGACTTGGCGCCAAGCGGCAGATCAATCTGTGTCGGATCACCCGTGATCGCCATGCGGGAGTTTTCGCCCAGCCGGGTCAAAAACATTTTCATCTGCACCGACGTACAGTTCTGCGCTTCGTCCAGAATGATATAGGCGTTGGACAATGTGCGGCCGCGCATGAAGGCAAGCGGGGCGACTTCGATTTCGCCGGACTCGAGACTACGCGCCACCTGCTCGGCAGGCAGCGTGTCATACAGCGCGTCATAGAGCGGCCTGAGATACGGGTCGATCTTTTCGCGCAGGTCGCCGGGCAGGAAGCCCAGCCGTTCGCCCGCCTCAACAGCAGGGCGCGACAGGATGATGCGATCCACCTGACCCTGAATGAACAGCGATACCGCAGCCGCCACAGCCAGATAGGTCTTGCCGGTGCCGGCAGGCCCCAAGCCAAATACAAGCTCGCTTGTTTGCAGCGCCTTCATGTAAATCGCCTGATTGGCGGATCGCGGCTCAATGATGCGGCGCTTGGTGACAAGCTGCACGCTCCCGGAGCCACGTTTGCCTTCGGGCATGGCGCTTGATGCCATGCGCACTGCGCCATCGACATCTGCCATGCCAACGTCCTGGCCCCGCTTCAGCTTGCCATAGAGATCACCCAATGCCCGTGCAGCTTCGCCGCGCGCGTCCTCGGGACCGCGAATGGCCACCCGGTTGCCGCGCGGTGTAACCGTGACACTCAAAAGCTGCTCGATGCGCGCAAGATTGCAATCGGCAACACCTGCCAGCGCACTCATTAGATGGTTGTCATCGAAATCAAGCACCACCACATCGGGCCGCGCACCGCCCTGAGCGCGTACGCCACCGGATTGCGCTGCGGGACTAGCTGCATCTGCAAATTGCGGCGAGTGCGGTGCTTCGGTTTCAACGGTCAAGCAGCATCTCCTTTTTCAAGAACAGAAGTCTGGAACGCATCGTGGTCTTTACCGGCAAGCCGGCCGGACAGGCTGTTGGCGTGGGCGCCTTCAATCACAACCTCGACAATCTGTCCGCGCATGTCTTCCGTGGCCTCCAGATGTACGGCCTGCAGATAGGGTGAGCGCCCACCGAGCTGGCCGTCATGTTTGCCCTTGCGGTCGAGCAGCACCGGCATGGTGCGGCCGACCATCGACGCGTTGAAGGCGCGCGACTGCGCATTCAGCAATTCCTGCAAGCGCGCCAGCCGGTCCGCCTTGACGCCTTCATCAACCTGCTCGGCATTGATTGCGGCGGGCGTGCCGGGGCGCTGCGAATATTTGAATGAATAGGCCTGCGCATAGCCAACTTCAGTCACGAGCTTGAGCGTTGCGTCGAAATCTTCTTCGGTCTCGCCAGGAAATCCGGTGATGAAATCTCCCGACAGGGCAATGTCGGGCCGCACCTTGCGCAGCTTGTCCACCAGCCTGAGATAGTCTTCAGCCGTGTGCTGACGATTCATCGCCTTGAGGATGCGATCGGACCCTGCCTGCACCGGCAGGTGCAGATAGGGCATGACCTTTTCAAGGTCGCGATGCGCTGCAAGTAGTTCATCATGCATGTCGCGGGGGTGCGACGTGGTGTAGCGCAACCGTTCCAGCCCGTCGATTTCAGCCAGCGCAAACAGCAATGCGCCCAGATTGGATGCTGACCCTGATTTGTCTTCCCCGTGCCAGGCATTGACGTTCTGGCCCAGCAGCGTGACTTCCTTGACGCCCGCCTCAACCAGCCCGCGCGCTTCCGCCAGCAATTGCGCCATCGGGCGCGAGACTTCCGAGCCGCGCGTATAAGGCACGACGCAGAACGTGCAGAATTTGTCGCAGCCTTCCTGCACCGTCAGGAATGCGGCAGGGCCGCGCCCCAGCGTTACCTTCCTGGTGGCCTGCGGCAGATGCTCGAACTTGTCCTCGGTGGGAAAATCGGTTTCCACCACGCGCTCACCGTCCTTGGCGCGCTCAATGAGCTGCGGCAACCGGTGATAGGCCTGCGGGCCGACGACAAAATCCACCACACCGGCGCGCGCCAGCATTTCCTCACCTTCCGCCTGCGCCACGCAGCCGGCGACGCCGATGGTGAGCGGCTTGCCGGATTTGAGGCGCTCTTCCTTGAGCAAACGCAGGCGGCCAAGTTCTGAATAGACCTTGGCGGCAGCGTTCTCGCGGATGTGGCAGGTATTGAGAATGACGAGATCCGCGCCCTGCGGGGCCAATGTGGTCTCGTAACCTTTGGGGGCCAGGGCGTCGGACATACGCTCTGAATCATAGACATTCATCTGGCAGCCATAGGTCTTGATATAGAGCTTGGGGCTGTTTTCGCGGTGTGGCAAAGCGGGTGTAACGCTCCTCTTGGGTGGCCTTTCAGGGGTGGATCGCAGGCGTTCTGAGCTTCCTATATGCGCCCGTTTCGGCCTGCGCTCAACTCACAGCGTTAACCCGGCTGCACGGCGTTTGCCGCCGATGCCGAATCGTCACAGGGGCAAGCATGGTCACAGCCACATGGCAGCGGGAAGACGGAGGCGTGCCGGGGGCCATCAAGAGGGGTACCTAGGCAGCCTCGCTGCCGGAAATCGCCCGCGCGACGCCATCTGACACCCGTTCCTCGCAATAGGTTGCCAGCGCCTTTCGGGTCCCTGCCTGGGTGATCGAGACAGGCTCGTGAAACTCCATCACCACGTCAAACGGGCCGGTCTTGAAGACCTCCCAAAGATGCGGCACCAGATCCATGTCGCCATACCAGGCAAAATAGGGCCGGTAATGACGGCCCATGGGGATGCCGTGCAGGCGCGTATAGGCGACTGATACGGGCTGCACCATCACCATGTCGTCAAGTGCACCGTGCTCACCCACCACGCTCATCTGCGCAACTGACATCAGCGCACTCTTGAACGGCAGCACCTGGTTGCCGTTGCTCGACGTGCCTTCGGGAAACAGGATCAGCGTATCGCCCGCTTCGATGCGGCCGTGAATTTCATTGCGGTGTTCGCGGGTCTTGGTGCGCCGTTCGCGCTCGACAAAGACGGTGCGCTGGAGCTTCGCCATCTGCCCGAAAAATGGCCACGACGCGACTTCGCTCTTGGCGATGAACGAGACCGGCACCACCGTACTCATCACCGGAATATCCAGATAGGACGTGTGATTTGCGCAGATCAGCACCGGCCGGTCGGTCACCGGCGCACCCTTGATGGTCACCTTGATGCCGATAACCCGGCACAGCAGCCGGTGATACCACATGGGCAGGCTGCGCGACCCCGGCAGGCCGGTTTTGACCAGCACATATTGCACCGGCATCAGCGTCAGCGTCATGCCGACGAACATGATTACCCGCGTGACCGCGCGCCAGGTGCCCATCTATGTCTTTTCCCCGAATACCCGCCCGGCTTTGCTTAGCCGGTTGCGGTGGACTTCTTTTCGATCGGCACGCCGTAAAGCTCAAGCCGGTGATCCACGAGTTTGTAGCCCAGCTCGCGCGCAACTATTTCCTGCAGACGCTCGATTTCCTCGTTGTTGAATTCAACAACCTCGCCGGTCTGCACATTGATCAGGTGATCGTGGTGGTTGTCGGTGGCGGGCTCGTAGCGGGAACGGCCATCACGGAAATCATGCCGCTCCAGAATGCCCGCTTCCTCGAACAACCGCACGGTCCGGTAAACAGTGGCAATCGAGATGTTTTCATCTACCGCAGAGGCGCGCCGGTACAATTCTTCGACATCGGGGTGATCCTCGGCGGCCGACAGCACGCGCGCGATAACGCGGCGCTGCTCCGTCATGCGCATGCCTTTTTCGATGCAAAGGTTCTCAAGCCTGTCCATTAGCCTGTCCATTGTTCTCATGTCCCGGGTCGAGGTCCCGGGCTGGGGTTTAGGGTGTCCGGCCATGGCGGCAGGGCCTTCATTGTTAATCTAGTCCAAATTGGCTGTGTGCGTAACCGTTTGCGACAATAACCCTATGATTTGTCAGGGCTTTGCGGCGCCCAGCGCAGAATACGCGCATCAACAGGGCTGCCTCCGGGGCGTGCGTAATAGGCTTTGCGTTCGCCCGCAGGCTCAAAATCAAGACTGCGGTAGAGCGCGGCGGCGGCGTCATTGTCGGCAGCCACTTCCAAAAACACCGTTTCACACCCGGCTGCCAGCGCCGTTGCAAGCCCGCCCAGCACCAGTGCGCGGGCGATGCCGCGACGTCGGTTGCCCGGGTCCACGGCCAAAGTGAGGATTTCAGCCTCTCCGGCCACAGCCCGCATCATGATGAAGCCAGCCGGATTTTCCGTGTCGGACACCAGCGCGAAGGTGGCCGGTGTTTCCAGCAATTTGCGGATCGATACTGCGTTCCATGCCGCGCCAGCGTCGAAGGCTGCGGCATGAATGTCAGCCATTGCCGCTACATCGTCCGCCGTTGCGGCGCGGATGGCGGGGGTGTTGATTGTTGCAGCAGTACGCATGGAACTTCACTCGGCCGAAATCGGGGAAATGGGAAAGATGGTCGCCGCAGTGTGGCACAGCGCCGAAGGTCTAGGCATGTGGCAGGGCGCCACCATTGTCTGGCGCGACGGCATCCGGCGGGCGCAGATAGAGCGGCGATGGCGGGCCGACACGATCATCAGGTGCCACCAATGCAAGCCGGGCAACCCATTCAGCTTTCGGCGCCCAAAGGTCGCGCGGCACCAGCGCCACATCATCTCCACGCCCCTGCTCACCCAGCAGCGCGGCAAGCTTGGGGGCGCCGCTGCCCGTAAGGTTGACCAGCCCCTCGGGGACAGCTTCTACCGCCGTTGCCAGATCAATCACCGAGGGGGCAACGACCAACGTGCCAAGCGGATCAACAATCTGCAGATAGACTTCGTCATTGCGCGCGTCAAAGGCGATGACGCCGGCGCGCAGCATCTGGTCGGCTGCAGGCTCGGGCAATGTCACCGCCACAGCTTCAAGGGTTGAAACGCCGACAAGGGGAATGTCGTGCGACAGGCCAAAGCTGCGGGCCGCCGACAGTCCGACGCGCAAACCGGCAAACGTCCCCGGGCCAACCGTCACACCAATGCGGGTCAGATCTTCAAGGGTGAGATCCGCTGAATCCAGCACGGCGGCAATCATCGGGATCAGCGCTTCGGCATGGCCGCGCTTCATCTCTTCATGCGCGCTGGCCACGACCGCACCGGAGCGCGACACGATGGCGACCTGACAGGCATCCATTGCCGTGTCGAAGCCCATTACAAAAACGTCAGATGCGGAGGTCACAAATTAATCCGTACTCAGACGATCTTACAAGCGTCATTGAACGCCAGTCGCGGCGACCGCGGATCAAGCTTTGACGCATCGCCGTAACCGATATTGCACAGGAAGTTGGATTTGACGGTGGTGCCCGCGAAGAACGCTTCATCGACGCCCGCCTGGTCAAAGCCCGACATCGGCCCGCAATCAAGCCCCAGCGCGCGCGCTGCGATCATGAAATAGGCGCCCTGCAGCGAGCCATTTCGGAATGCAGTCTGCTCGGCAAATTCAGGCGACCCGTTGAACCAGTTTTTCGCGTCCGGGTTATGCGGGAACAGTTCGGGGATTTTTTCGTAAAACTCAAGGTCATGGCCGATGATGGCGCAGACCGGCGCGGCCATGGTCTTTTCCTGATTGCCTTCCATCAGCAGCGGCTTGAGCTTCTGCTTGGCTTCATCACTTTGTACAAACACGATGCGGGCGGGCGAGCAGTTGGCTGACGTCGGCCCCATGCGCATCATCGCGTAGAGCTTTTGAATGGTCTCTTCGCTCACCGGCCTGTCGAGCCAGAAATTATGCGTGCGCGCATCCATGAAAATCTGGTCGATGGCAGCTTGGGTAATGGTGTCGGCCATGGATGCAATCCTGATGTCTGGCGGCGGCAATTAGGTAAGCGTCCCCGTCCGCATAGACCGTATGCGGGGCGCGGTGCAAGGCCCGTCATATGTTGCGGGGCGGCAGTGTCGAAAGCGAGCTTAGACGGCGCGGACTTCGGTCACTTCCGGTACGAAATGCTTGAGCAGGTTTTCAACACCATTTTTCAGCGTGGCTGTGGAGGCCGGGCAGCCAGCGCACGCACCGATCATGTTGAGATAGACGATGCCGTCCTCAAACCCATGAAACACGATGTCGCCACCGTCCTGCGCCACGGCGGGCCGCACGCGGGTATCGAGGATGTCCTTGATCTGGGTGATCAGCGGGCCGTCGTCGCCCTCATGTGCCTTATGTCCGGAGTCGTTTTCCGCGCCTTCCGCCATCAGCGGTGCGCCGGATGTGAAGTGATCCATGATCGCACCCAACACCGACGGACGGATGTGGGTCCAGTCGATGTTGTCCGACTTGGTCACGGTGACGAAATCACCGCCGAAGAACACGCCTTCAATATCGCCGAGCGCAAACAGCCGCTCTGCCAGGGGCGACGCCTTGGCTGCCTCGGCACTGGTGAAGTCAGCTGTGCCTGACGGCATCACGTCCTGCCCGGGCAGGAACTTCATGGTGGCGGGGTTCGGCGTGGATTCGGTCTGGATAAACATGTGGGTTGCTCCCGGTCAGGCGTAATACCCGACTTGATGAGTAGGTTATGGATTAGATGGCCCAATCGGGGCCCATCTTCAACCATTTGAAATTTGTGGAATTAGGCGAGGAGGTCGATCTGATCGTCCGACAGGTCGCCGGGCACAATCGTGACTGGGATGCCGAAACCACCTGCCGCATCGCTGGCAATGGAGGAAACCAGCGGGCCAGGCCCTTCTTTGCTGGTCCCTGCGCCGAGCACCAATACGGCGATATCCGGGTCCTCGGAGATCAGCTGCGCCATCTGGTCGCGGATCGTGCCTTCGCGGATCACCAGTTCGGGCCGCACGCCGCAGCGGTCATAGGCCTGGGCGGCGAGCTTGTGGAGCACACGCTCAGCTTCCTCCAGCGCTTCTTCGCGCATGAGGTTTTCCACCCCCAGCCAATGCTGGAAGTGGGCTGGGCCGATCACCGCCAGCAGGGTTACAGCCCCTTGGGTGTGTGCGGCGCGCAGGCTCGCAAACTGCAACGCCTTGGTGGCCTCGGGCGACCCGTCGGCGATCACCAGAAACTTGCGCTTGCGCAGGGCCGGCGCCTTGGGTGCCGGGTTATCAGGCAAAGGCTCGGTCCATTCAGTTTGCGACTTTTCATTCATGGTTGAAGGCTGCCCGACGCGGGGGTCTTTCTGCAAGCGGCAAGTTGCAGCGGCTTATTTTTGCAGAATGTTGGTTATTTCGCGTAGCTGGGTGCGGGCGCGCAGCAGATAGAAGCCCTGCGATGCCAAATGACTTGGTGCAAACTGCGCATCCGGCGCGCCGTCGATAATCACCCACGGGTTGAGATCAACGGTTGCCACCATGGACGCCATCAACTCGTCCCACGCATCGCTCAATTCACGCTCGACAATCAGCGCGTCAAAGTCGGTACGCAGTTCACGCAGGATCAGGTAATAGCCATAGACCTGCCCCTTGGTGAAATAGAAGAGATCGTCTGCTTCCGTATCAATGGGGAAGCCGGACCTCTCAATGATGTGCCGGTCGAGCACGGCGGAGGTCGAGCCGAGATCAAGCGCCATACGGTCGAGGGTCGACTGCAGATTGTCGGCGCGTTTCTGGAAGGTGGCATCGCCCGCCGCCAGCCGTGAATTGTAATTGCGCAGGGCCCGCATGGCGCGCCTGTATTGCGCTTCGGAGGTCGCGGTTGGCGCCAGCGATACGGTCGGATCCCACACCCACACATCACCGGGATATTGCAGCAGGCCGGCGGCGGATTGCAGGTCGCTGTCCGCCTCGCTCGACCCTCGGGTCCGGCCCAGCTGGTCCGTCAGCTCAAAGGAGAACCGCGCCAGTGCCGCGATCACGCCCTTTTGGAAGTTCGGCATGTTGTCGAGCATATAGGCGGGCATGAAGAACGGGTTGTTGGCGACCCAGCCGTTTTCATTGACCTCGCGGTCGATCAGGTCTGCGGCGATTGCGACAGCACGGCTCTGGCCGGGCAGCACCTCGCCCTTGATTTCGACATCAAGGTTGTCATCCACCTTGTGGGTCCACCATGCGCCCAGCGGATAATAGAGCAGCAAAAACGCGAGGAATATGATCACGCCGCGCCGCAGCCATACGCCTTCGATATGAGGGATCCAGCCCCGTGACCGTGCCGCGCGCGGCCGCCCGGCATCGGTGCCGGTATCGCGATAGGTCCAGCGATTGCGAAGGGATTGTGCGCCGTCGCGGACTTTGTCGAGCATGCCCATGAAGTGAATGCGCCTTTGTTGTGGCCCCGGTCAGCCTGAATGTGGCTGGTCCTTTTACATAAGAACGCCGGGGAATGGATCAAGCAAGCGGATCAGGCGGAGCCGACAAACCCGACAATCGCCTTGGTGTCATGGATGATCGGGTCCGCCAGCGCTGCCGCGCGTTCAGACCCCGCCTTGAGCACCTGCTCCAGATGACCCGGATCAGCCTTCAATCGCCGCAGTTCATTGGAGACAGGGGCCAGCGTCGTCACCGCAAGCTCGGTCAGATCCTTCTTGAACTCGGAGAATTGCGCACCGGCAAACCGGTCCACCACGGCAAGCTTTGGCTCCTGCGCCAGTGCTGCATAGATGCCCACCAGGTTTAGCGCCTCGGGACGGCCTTCAAAGCCCTCTTCCTCACCGGGCAACGGCTCGGGATCGGTCTTCGCCTTGCGGATTTTCTGCGCAATCGTGTCCGCGTCGTCATCCATGTTGATGCGGCTATTGTCCGATGGGTCCGACTTCGACATTTTCTTGGTGCCGTCGCGCAGGCTCATCACCCGCATGGCGGGGCCGTCAATCAAAGGTTCGGGCTGCGGGAAGAACTCTTCCGCGTTTGTCCGTGTGCGGATCGCGTCGGCAAAATCATGGTTGAACTTCTGCGCGATGTCGCGGGCAAGCTCCAGATGCTGCTTTTGATCGTCACCCACCGGCACTTGAGTTGCCTTGTAAACCAGAATGTCCGCGGCCATCAGGCTTGGATACACATACAGGCCCGCCGACGCGTTCTCGCGGTTCTTGCCGGCCTTTTCCTTGAACTGGGTCATCCGGTTCAACCAGCCGATGCGGGTCACGCAGTTGAAGATCCACGCCATCTCGGCATGCGCTGCAACCTGGCTCTGGTTGAAGATGATGTTCTTGGCGGGGTCCAGACCCGCGGCCAGATAGGCCGCCGTCACGCCCAGCGTATTGGCATGCAGTTCCTTGGGGTCCTGCCACATGGTGATCGCGTGCATATCCACCACGCAATACAGGCACTCATATTTGTCCTGATAATCAGCAAAGCGGCGAATGGCGCCAAGATAGTTGCCAAGGGTAAGGGAGCCTGTGGGCTGCACACCTGAGAACACGCGTTCGGGAAAAGACATTTTGAAACTGCTCCTCAAACCCCGGATGTGGACACCGGAGCGGGTCAATAGGAAGGAAGGCCGCGTCTTATCGCGCGCCGGGCGGTCGCCCGCAAGCGCTAGCGGCGCATGGCCTGTTTGATGTCCGACAGCCGCGCTGCGCCGGTCACCTGACACAGCAGGGCATAAACAAGTCCGCCGCCTGCAACCAGTGCGCCCAGCGCAATGATGCCAAGCGCTTCCGCCGTCCATCCCATAGGCATGAGCGACATGGCCAGCGGCCCCGCATAGGTGGTCATGGCCCACAGGAACGCCCCCATGAGCGCTGATGCCAGCACGATCAGCGGCAGCCTCTTGGCCAGCCGTTCGTCCGCCGCGTAATGGCCCTTGGCCCGAAGCCGCCACCATAAAAGCCCCGCGTTCACCCACGCGGAGACAGATGTTGCGATGGCGATGCCGACAAAGCCGATCTGATAAAATAGCACCAGCGAGCCGACGATGTTGACCGCGATGCCCGCCGCTGCAAACCGCATCGGCGTCATGGTGTCCTCGCGGGCAAAGAAGCCGGGCGAAAACACTTTTATCAGCACGAAGGCGGGCAGGCCGAAGGCGAAGGCACATAACGCCATCTGGGTCTGCAACGTGTCGGCAGCATCAAACGCGCCACGCTCAAACAGCGTCTCAATGATCGGCCCGGGAATGGCGATGAGAGCGGCCGCTGCGGGCAATGTCAGCAGCATGGAAAATTCCATCGCCCGGTTCTGGGTCCACATGGCCCCACCTTCATCCGCCGCGCGCAACCGCCGCGCCAGATCAGGCAGCAGCACAATGCCAATCGCAATGCCGATGACGCCCAGCGGCAATTGATAGACCCGGTCCGCATAATAGAGCCAGGAGACCGCGCCATCCTGCAGCGACGCAATGATGGTGCCGATCAGCAGGCTTATCTGCGCGATGCCGCCGGCAATGACACCGGGAATGCCCAGCTTCACCAGCCGCCGGACGCCCGGCGTCAGCTTTGGCCGCCGCAAGCGCGGCGCGAAGCCCGCGCGGTGCGCTGCATAAACAAGCATCGCGAACTGTGCCAGCCCCGCCAGCGACACGCCCCACACCAGCGCCAGCCCCGCATTGTCAAAATACGGTGCCGCAAGGGTCAGCGTTGCAATGAGAATAATGTTGAGCAGCACCGGCGCGAAAGCTGCCGCTGCAAACTTGCCCAATGAATTGAGCACACCCGACAACAGCGCCACCAGCGACATGAACAACAGATAGGGAAACGCGATCTGGGTGAAGACGACGGACATTTCAAACTTGTCCGGCGTGTCCGCAAAGCCCGGCGCAATCACATACATCAATACCGGCATCGCCAGTTGCGCAAGGCCGGTAAAGATCAACAGTACCGTCAGCAGCACCGCGAAGGCTTCTTCCGCAAACTGCCGCGCCGACTTTGCCCCCTCACCTTCCAACCGCTTGGCGAACAACGGCACAAAGGCCGCGTTGAACGCCCCTTCCGCAAACAGCCGCCGGAACAGGTTGGGAAACTTGAACGCCACAAAAAAAGCGTCCGCCACCGGCCCGGTCCCCAGCACCGCCGCGATCAATATATCGCGCACAAAGCCAAGCACCCGGCTCATCATGGTCATGCCACCGACAGTGGCGAAGGATTTGAGGAGGTTCATGGGGCTAAGGGATGATCCTGTTTAGGCAGGGGCGCACGCGCGCTACTCCGCCGCGCCCTTGAGCCGCTTGGTCCGAGCCGCGCGCACCTTCTTGCCGGTTTCGCTGGCGGCTTTGCGGCGTTCCTCGCGCTTCTGGACGCGGTCCTTGACGTCTTCGGGTTGCGGGCTCAGGCCTGAATTGATGGCCGACAACAACCCCTTCTGCACGGCCTGCTTCTTGCCGTCCTGCACGATCTGGCCGCCGGCGACATCCTTCACGTAGAAAACGTCAACGATGCGCTCGCCATAGGTGGCGATGTGGGCGGAGTTGATGGTGAGGCCCAGATGGAACAAGGCGCGGGTCAGGTCATAGAGCAGGCCGGGCCGGTCGAGGGCGTTGACCTCGATCAGGGTCACACGGTCTGACATTCTGTTGTCGAGCAGGATCTGTGGTTCTATTTCGAAAGCCTGCTGGCGGCGGGTGCGTTTGCGGTCGCGGGCGATCGACTCCTTGGGCATCATCTGGCCGCGCAGGGTTTTGTCAATCAGCTCACGCAGCCGTTCAACACGGTGCGTTTCATCCACGGCTTCGGACTGCTCAGACTGCACCCAGAATGTGTCCAGTGCCATGCCGTCGGTGGTGGTGAAGATCTTGGCATCGACGATGTTGGCGCCGGTTATCGCCACCGCACCGGCGATACGCGAGAAGAGGCCTGGATGGTCCGGCGTGAAGACGGTGATTTCGGTGGCATCATCATTGACCAGCGGGGTGACCCCGATCGCAAGAATATTGCTGCCATCATTGCCGTCTGCTTCCGCGTCCGCCATCAGCCGCGCGTGGCGCACCTGGGTGTCGGTATCAAGTGAGAGCCAGTAATAGTCCGGCATGCGGGCGGCGATCTGTTCGACCTTTTCCGTACCCAGATCAGCGGCCTGTTCGCGGAATGCGTCGCGGGCAGCCGCCACCCGATGGGCGCGGGTCGGGGCTTCGTGGCCGCCGGTGAGCAGCGGCAGGGTTTCATCGTAAAGCTGCTGGATGAGCTGCGCCTTCCAGCCGTTCCACACGCCGGGGCCAACGGCCTTGATGTCTGCCGTGGTGAGGATGGTCAACAGTTTCAGCCGCTCCGGGCTTTGCACTTTATCCGCAAACGCCTTGACGGTGCGCGGGTCAGAGATGTCGCGGGTCTGCGCCACGTCGGACATGATGAGATGTTCAAGCACCAGCCACGCCACCGTATCGGTTTCAGCGGATGTCAGACCGAGGCGCGGCCCCAGCTTGCGGGCAATCTTTGCACCGGCGACCGAGTGATCCTCCGGGCGGCCCTTGGCGATGTCATGCAAAAACATTGCAAGATACATCACCTTGCGTGACTGGATGCCGCGCATCAGATCATTGGCCAGCTTGTGCTGGTCGTTGTCGTGACCCTTTTCAATGCCGGAGAGAATGTGGATCGCGTGGATCAGGTGCTCGTCTGCGGTGTAGTGGTGATACATGTTGAACTGCATCAGCGCGACGATGCGGCCGAAGTCGAGAATAAACCGCCCCAGCACGCCTGCCTCATTCATGCGGCGCAGGGCAATGTCCGGCGTATTTTCAGACGTGAGGATCTCGCTGAACAGGCGATTGGCTTCATCATCCGCGCGCAGATCCGCATTCACCAGCTTCAATGAGCGGCGCAACAGGCGCAGGGCGTCGGGGTGAATGTCCGTACCCGTCATTTCGGCGGTGTGGAACATGCGGATGATGTTGACCGGGTCGCGCTTGAAGAGCTCATCATTGGCGACGTTCAACCGTCCGCCGTCCAGCTCAAAGCCTTTGGGCAAAGGCGATGAACCACCCTTGCTCTGGGTGCCGAAACCCACGGCTGCAATCAATGGTTCAAGACGACTGCGCAACCGGCCGGCGGCACCCGCCGCTGGCGCGTTCTTGCGCTGCTGGTTTTCAAGGGTCGCGCAGAAGATGCGGGTCAGATCGCCGACATCCTTGGCGACCAGGAAGTAGTGCTTCATGAAGCGCTCGACGTCCTTCATGCCGCCGTGGCTGACATAGCCAAGCCGCCGCGCCACTTCGATCTGCACGTCAAAGCTCAGCCGGTCTTCGGCGCGGCCGGTGAGGAAATGCAGGTGGCAGCGCACCGCCCACAAAAATTCATCCGCCTTCATGAAGGTGCGCATTTCGCTGGCGCTGAAGACGCCTTTCTTCACAAGCTCCTGCGGGTCCTGCACGCCGTACAAATATTTGCCGATCCAGAATAGGGTCTGCAGATCGCGCAAGCCGCCTTTGCTTTCCTTGATGTTGGGTTCGACGAGATAACGCGACTGGCCGGCGCGGGCGTGGCGCTGGTCGCGCTCTTCAAGTTTCAGGCGCACGAATTCGCGGCCGGTACCCGGCACAAGTTTATTCCAGAACGCATCCATGAGATCGGTGAAGAGCTGCTCATGCCCCCACAGATAGCGCGCCTCGAGAATGGTGGTGCGAATGGTGATGTCTTCGCGCGCCAGCCGGATGCAGTCATTGATCGAGCGCGTGGCGTGGCCGACCTTGAGGCCCAGATCCCACAGCATATAGAGCATGTATTCGACGACGCTCTCGCCCCACGGCGTCTGCTTGTGGGGCAGCACGAACAAGAGGTCGATGTCGGACGAAGGTGCCAGTGTGCCGCGCCCATACCCGCCGACGGCAACAATGCATATCTTTTCGGCATCCGATTGGTCAGTGGTGGGGAATGTGTGGATCTTGCAATAATCGTACAGCGCCTGAATGAGCACGTCCTGCAAGTGGCAAAGCGCCCGCGCCGTCTCCAGGCCCTTCAGGCCAGCTTCGAGGCTGGTGCGAATGAGCGCACGGCCTTCGGCCATGGTGGTCTTGAAGATTTCCAGCGCCGCCGCGCGCTGCGCCATTTCATCGCCCGCATGGTCGAGAAAGGATTGCGTCAGCGCTGTCCGCAGGGCGTCGCCATCGACAATTTCTCCCGGCGTCAGGCTTATGGTGGTCGATGTCATCTTGCGCGGGGCCGTATCTGTTGAGCTCATGCACCCATATATAGCGCGTTTGCACCTATTTGCGTGGGGTCGGGCTAGTCTTTCTCGTCAATCTTGCGCCTGAGCCGGTAAACAAGGTCCAAGGCTTCGCGCGGGGTCATTTCGTCGGGGGCAGCTGCGGCCAGCGCTTCGCGGACCGGATCGGGACCGCCGGAGACGTGACCGGCGGATTTCGGGCGCGGGGCTGACGCAAAAAGCGGCAGATCGGCTGTCAGATCCTGCTTGCCGCGCCCGCCTGTGTCGCCTTGTTCCAGCGCGCTCAGCACTTCTTCGGCCCGGGCAATGGCTGCGTCAGGCAATCCCGCAAGCCGCGCCACGTGGATGCCGTAGGACCTGTCGGCGGCGCCCGGCGCCACTTCATGCAGAAACACCACGTCCTGCCCGTGTTCGGCGACCCGCATAGTGGCGTTGGCCAGCCGGTCCAGGGTCCCCGTGAGGGCGGTCAGTTCATGATAGTGGGTGGCAAACAGCGTGCGGGCGCGGTTTACCTCATGCAGGTGTTCCAGCGTCGCCCAGGCAATCGACAAGCCGTCATAGGTGGCGGTGCCGCGGCCGATTTCGTCGAGAATGACAAGTGATCTGTCGGTGGCGCGATTGAGAATGGCGGCGGTTTCCACCATCTCGACCATGAAGGTCGACCGCCCGCGCGCCAGATCATCCGACGCCCCGACGCGGGAGAACAGCTGATCAATGACGCCAATATGCGCAGTGGTGGCAGGCACATAGCTGCCGGCCTGCGCCATCACCGCAATCAGCGCGTTTTGCCGCAAAAATGTCGACTTACCCGCCATGTTCGGGCCCGTCAGCAGCCAGATCGGGCGGGCATTTTCAGCCCCCTCACCCTCTGCCCCCAGCACGCAATCATTGGGGATGAAAGCACCGCTGCCCGACGATTTGATGGCCGACTCAACCACCGGGTGGCGGCCGCCCTTAATTTCAAAGGCAAGCGAATTGTCAATCTTGGGTTTTGCCCATGCGCTGGCGACGGCAATGTCTGCCAAGGCTGATGCCACATCAAGCGCTGCCAGAGCCGTGGCGATGTCCGCCAGGTCCTCAATGCCGGCAACGTCAGCCACCAGCGCATCGAACAGTTCTTTCTCACGCCCCAGCGCGCTCTCACCGGCACGCGCCACCTTGGCGTCCAGCTCCGCCAGCTCGACGGTGGAAAACCGCATGGCGCTCGCAAGTGTCTGGCGGTGACGGAATGTATCTTTCAAGTCGCCAGTCATCATCCGGTCGGACTGGGTGGCGGATACCTCAATGAAATAGCCCAGCACGTTGTTGTGGCGGATTTTAAGGGTCTTGATGCCGGTCTCGTCGCGGTAGCGCGCCTCAAGACCGGCAATCACCTTGCGGCTGCCATCGCGCAGCTCAATCAGGTCATCAAGCTGCGCATCATAGCCGCGCGCGATAAAGCCGCCGTCACGGGCCAAATGCGGGGGTTCGTCCACCAACGCGCGCGACAACAAGGTTGCCAGTGCAGACGCGGCACCGGAGCGGGCCGCCTCCAGGGTTTGCGCGGCGCGGGCGATTTCGTCGGGTAGAGGCGGAAAGTCAGGTGCCGTCCCGGCTTTGGGGTCGAGCAGCGCGCCGGCTGCCGCCGCGCCCTTTGTGGCGGCGGCTACTGCCGCCAGATCACGCGGCCCGCCGCGCCCCAGCGCCAACCGCGACAATGCCCGTTCAAGATCCGGCACCGTGCGCAGGCAATCGCGCATGTCATGGCGCAGGCGGCCATGTTCGGCAAAAAGCGTCACGGCTTCCAGCCGCTGGTTGATTGGTGCGGGGTCGGCCAGAGGTGCTGAGAGCCGGGCTTTTAATTCGCGCGCGCCGGGGGCGGTCACCGTCATATCCATGATCGCCAGCAGGCTGGCGTCGCGGCTGCCGTCAGCTCCACGGGTCAATTCGAGGCTGGCGCGGGTCGCAGCATCAATCGCCATAAGCCCGCGATCACTGGTGCCGCGCGGCGGGTTCAGCGCCGGAGCGCGGCCTGCCTGGGTCAAGGTCACATAATCCACCAGTGCGCCGGCGGCCGCGATTTGCGCGCGGGTGAAATCACCAAAACCTTCAAGGGCACGCACGCCGAACAAGGTTTCAAGCCGGGTGCGGGCGGCGTCACTGTCAAAGGCGGAAGCCCGCAGCGGCGTCAGCGGCGTTCCCGCATTGCTGATTGCGTCGGCAACAACTTCGTCGGCCAACAGCGCCTCATGCAGCACCAGTTCACTGGGTGCGAGCCGTGCCAAGGCAGCACCAAGCCCTGATGCATCAAGGCTTTCAACGTGGAACGCGCCGGTCGACACATCCGCATAGGCCAGACCCAGCGCATGGTCGCCGTCAGCGCGCACCCGCGCCAATGCCGCCAGCAGATTGGTGTCGCGGGCATCCAGCAAAGCGTCCTCAGTCAAGGTGCCGGGTGTGACGATGCGCACGACGGCGCGTGCGACGACCGATTTGGAACCGCGCTTCTTGGCCTCTGCCGGGTCTTCTGTCTGTTCGCAGACCGCAACCCTGAACCCTTTGCGGATCAGGCGGGACAGATAAGCATCATGCGCATGCACCGGCACGCCGCACATGGGAATGTCCTCGCCCAGATGCTTGCCGCGCTTGGTCAGCGCAATGTCGAGCGCGGCGGACGCTTTTACGGCGTCATCGAAGAACAGCTCATAGAAATCCCCCATCCGGTAAAACAGCACGCAATCTTCATGCGCCTGTTTGATCTCCAGATATTGCGCCATCATCGGCGTGGGGGCGGCTTGCGCTGCCTCAATGGGTTTTGTTGGGGACTGGTTCATTTGGCGGGCACATTAGCAAGTGTGCCCGCCCTCTGCGAGCGGTCAGAGCATCTGCACGGATTGTCAGGCATTTCGGCGTATTACAGAGCTTCGTGACTGATTGTGACGCGTGGCGGGCTTGCCTATCGCTTCACCCCTCGGCTAAACCACGCCACCGGCGGATTTGCAGCCAGATGGCTAAAGCGTCCCTGCGTCAATACCGCCTGCACCCCATATGCCCGCGCGGCCTCCGCGCCAACCGATAAGGCCCCTTGCGACCATGACCGAAGGCTCAGGCGGACGCCGCCGTTACACAGACGAAGAAGCCCTGCTGTTTCATGCGGAAGGCCGGCCCGGAAAACTCGAAATTACCCCCACCAAGCCGATGGCGAGCCAGCGCGACCTGTCGCTGGCCTATTCGCCGGGCGTGGCCGCGCCCGTGCGCGCCATCGCCGAGAACCCGTCCTGCGCCTATGACTACACAGCCAAGGGCAACATGGTTGCGGTGATTTCCAACGGCACGGCCATTCTGGGGCTCGGCAATCTGGGCGCACTGGCCTCAAAGCCGGTGATGGAGGGTAAGTCGGTCCTGTTCAAGCGGTTCGCGGATGTGGATGCGATCGACCTTGAAGTGGATACGGAAGACGCGGACGAATTCATCAATGCGGTGCGGTATCTCGGCCCGTCATTCGGCGGCATCAACCTTGAAGACATCAAGGCGCCTGAATGCTTCATCGTGGAAGAGCGCCTGCGCGAGCTGATGGACATTCCGGTGTTCCATGACGACCAGCACGGCACCGCCATCATTGCGGCGGCCGGGCTCATCAATGCGTGCCATCTGACCGGACGCAAATTCGAAGACATGAAACTTGTGGTCAACGGTGCCGGCTCCGCGGGCATCGCCTGCCTTGAGCTTGTGAAAGCGATGGGTGTCAGAACCGAAAACGCGCTTTTGTGCGACACCAAGGGTGTCATCTACCAGGGCCGTCAGGAAGGCATGAACCAGTGGAAGTCGGCACATGCAGCCCCCACTGACAGGCGCACGCTGGCAGAAGCAATGGATGGTGCCGACGCATTCTTCGGCGTGTCTGCCAAAGGCGCGCTGACGCCTGAAATGGTTGCCACCATGGCTCCCAATCCGATCATCTTCGCAATGGCCAATCCGGATCCGGAGATTACGCCGGAAGAAGCTCACGAAGTGCGCGACGACGTCATCATGGCGACGGGTCGGTCGGACTACCCCAACCAGGTCAACAATGTGCTTGGCTTCCCTTACATCTTCCGCGGTGCGCTGGATGTGCGGGCGACGACCATCAACGAAGCCATGAAGATTGCCGCCGCTGAAGCGCTTGCGTCTCTTGCGCGCGAAGACGTGCCCGACGAAGTGGCCGCCGCCTATCACGGCATGCGTCCGCGCTATGGCAAAGAATACATCATTCCAGCGCCGTTTGATCCGCGCCTGATCACCACGGTGCCGACGGCTGTTGCCAAAGCGGCGATGGAATCCGGTGTTGCGCAGCGACCGATCATCGACATGGAAGGCTACCATCAGGAGCTGACCGCCCGCCTTGATCCGACGGCCGCATCGCTTGGCTTCATCGTTGCCCGCGTGCGCCGCGAGCCCAAGCGCGTTGTGTTTGCCGAAGGTGAAGAAGAAAAAGTCGTGCGCGCGGCCGTCGCGTTCCGCGATCAGGGGCTTGGCACGCCCATCCTGCTTGGCCGCGAGGAGATCATCCTCGACCAGATGAAGCAGATGGGGATTGAAGACGCGCAAGGCATCGAGATCATCAACCAGCGCCAGTCCGATGCTGCGCCTGATTATGCGGACGCACTTTACAGCAAGCTGCAGCGGCGTGGTTATCTTGCCCGCGACTGCACGCGCATGGTGTTCAATGACCGCAATGTCTACGCCGCATCGATGGTCGATGTAGGCGATGCCGACGCCATGATCACCGGCGTCACACGTGCCTATTCAGTGTCGCTTGATGGCATACGCCGGGTTATCAGCGACGCGCCGGGCAAACGCGCCATGGGCATTTCAATGATTGTTTCGCGCGGGCGAACGGTGCTTGTTGCCGATACAAACGTGCACGACATGCCGACCTCGCGCGAGCTTGCCGACATCGCCATTCAAAGCGCCGACGTCGCGCGGCGGCTTGGGTATGAGCCGCGCGTTGCCATGCTGGCTTATTCAACCTTCGGGCACCCGATGGGCGAACGCTCCGAGCGGGTGCGTGAGGCGGTTGAAATTCTCGATCAGCAGCAGCGCGATTTTGAATATGATGGCGACATCGCAGCCGATGTTGCGCTGAACCGCGACGCAATGGCGATATATCCGTTCTGCCGGTTGTCGGAGCCTGCCAATGTGCTGGTGATGCCGGCCATTCACTCCGCCTCCATCTCAACCAAGATGGTACAGGAGCTTGGTGGTGCGTCGATCATCGGGCCGATGCTGGTGGGTCTGGAAAAATCCGTGCAGATCGCACCGATGGGCGCAACCGTGTCCGACCTGGTCAACCTCGCAGCCATCGCAGCTTACGGGCTTGATACCTAGGCGGACGTGTCGTCAGCCTGCGTGGGCTTGTCGTCCTTCATGTTGCCCTTGCCGAACTTGCCGCGATAGCGGTCACTCAGCTGGCTGGCCGGGAAGACGATGAGTACATCGGTTGTGCCGAACTGCTCATCCACCACCGCACCGTCACCGATCTTGGCACCGGCGCGCAGGTAACCTTTGATGAGCGGCGGCAGGGCGCGCAGGCCCTTCCTGGCGTCGACTTCTTCTTCCGGCAGCCGGTTCATGTCGACGAACAGTTCCTTGCGCGCCTTCACTGTCGGGATGCCGTCGGCGTCCTCGCTGCGGCAGAAATGATGCAGGAAAGACAGAGGCAGTGCCAGCTTGTCCGGGTCAGTGCCTTCAAGGCTGGCGCAGCCGAACATCACATCAAGGTCGTAATGCACCAGATAGCTGACGATGGCGTGCCACATCAGTTCAAGCGTCGGGCGTGACCGGTGATCGATATGGACGCAGGAGCGGCCAAGTTCCAGGAACCGCGTGCCGGGGCCTGCGGCTTTCACCCACGGCTCAATGTCGAATTCGCTGGCGGTGTAAAACCCACCGCGCGCCTCCGCCACTTCCTGACGCATCAACCGGTAGGTGCCGACCACGGCATATTCGGGCACGTCGCGCCCTGCATAATCATCGGGGATGCGGGAGTGATCGATCACCAGCAGATGATCGGCAAACGCATCAAAATCATCAAAGTCGCGGCGCTCGGCGGCCATGCGCGGTGACGCCTGTGCCGACATCTCTTCATAGAAAACTTCATAGCGCAGGCGCTGCGCGGCGCGGATTTCCGCTTCGGTTTCAGCGACACGGACTTCAAGCGACTTGCGGCGGGCGAGCGGGCGTGGCGGCGGGCCGTATTTTCCCGAGAACCGCGCTGCGCGATTGATGCGCTTGCCGCCAAGCTTGGACCGGTTTGGAATATGCGACGTAGATTTGCTCATGCGCCTTGGCTCAAATCCCCAGAAAACACGGCGCGCCTTGCTGGCATGCGCCGTGCGCACGAGACCGTGGGCCACACTGCGCCGCTGCAGCCGGGCATGACGCCGGGCCAGTGCGCGGCGCGAAAATGCTTTCACAGCCACGAAGCCTCGGCGCAGCCCTTTGACTGCGAGTTGCTTGAGCAAACGGTCTCTCCTCATTGTGCCCGGCGGACCCCGCACGGGCATCACCGCACGCATTTTTAGGGGCGCGCACGGCTGCTTTGCAATCGGCTTGTCGTCAGAATATCAGCTCTTGTCCGGTTTAATGAACCAGACCCCCAGCATGGCCCGGCTGTGTTCAAATGTACATGCAGCAAGCATCATCCACCGCCGCGCGCCAAGGCGGGCCGGGCAGGCCTAGTAGATTGTTGTTATTGGGAATTTGGCGGCGGCAGGGATCTGTGTAGCGTGGGACGCGACAGTTTTATTCCGCGGCACCGAGGATCTGCGAGCCGGGCTCGGGCGTAACATCCGGTGAGAGTGCCGCGCCCTCTGACCTCGATTGCGATGATTTGTGTGCGCCGGATGGTGCCAGATCAGACAGAATGCGCCGCAACGCATCCGGCTCGACCGGCTTCGACAGATAGTCGTTCATGCCCGCGTCGAGGCAGCGCTGGCGGTCTTCGGAATAGGCGTTGGCAGTGAGCGCCACCACATGCACGTCATGGCCGCCCCGGCGCAGAGCCTGCGTCGCCTCGATGCCGTCCATTTCCGGCATGTGCATGTCCATCAGCACAATGTCGAAGCGGGCCTGGCTTTCCAATGCCTCGACCACTTCGCGGCCATTGACCACACGGATCACTTCATGGCCGTCGCGTTCAAGCACGCTAACAGTCAACAGCGCGTTGACGTCGTTATCCTCGGCCAGCAGCACACGCTTACCCGGTGGGGCACCGGCGTTGACCGTTTCGCTCCGGGTTGCTGCCGTCATCTGGTCGGACAGCGGCGGGTTGATTTGTGCGGCTGCGTTCGCGTCGGCCAGCGCTGTAACGTCGCCAGTGATAGCGGCCACAAGTGTTTTGCGGCGTACTGGCAACAGAAGATATGCGTCTGCCGGGTTGTCAGTGCGCGTGACGGCGCCCAGGGCGGCAGGACGGTCGCTTGCGAGCGCCGATGCGATCAAACGCAGGTGCGGCGCGCGGCGGCGTATCTGCGCCACAGTTTCCGGCGTCAGATCATCGGCATAGGCAATGAGATTGCCGGCGGTCTTGAAGCTTGAGCTGGCGATGGCGGTCGCCGGTTTGTCTGGCACCCATGCATCACCCGCATGGCGCGCAATGGCATCCGCCAATGCCGGACCGCCCGGCGCACCGATGGCAATAACGGTATAGGTATCCGCAAGTGCACGGCTGTCACCAAGTGTATCCGTTGCCTCGAAGGGAAGCGGCACGGAGACGCTGAACGTGGTGCCTTCGCCGGTCGCGCTTTTAAGGTCGATGGTGCCGCCCATGGTGGCGACAAGCTTGCGGGAGATCGCAAGGCCAAGGCCGGTGCCGCCCCGGCGTTGCGCCGCCGCTGCGGTTGCCTGGCGGAACTCTTCAAACACAATGCGTTGATCTTCGTCGCTCATGCCAATGCCGGTATCGACTACACTGGCCAGCAACGTGAATGTGTCCGGCGCATCCTCCGGGGCGGGCCCTCGGGTCAGATGCAGCGTGACGCCACCCGTATCGGTGAACTTGATGGCATTGCCAACAAGGTTGGCGAAGACCTGATGCAGCCGGCCCTGATCGCCGATGACTTTGTGCGGCAGCGTCGGGTCAATCACCGTGGAGAGGCTGATGCCGCGCTGCTGCGCGCGCGGGGACAACAGCTCGGCCAAACCTTCTGCCATGTCTTCAAGACAAAACGGCTTTTGCTCGAGCTCCAGATGGCCTGCTTCGATTTTGGAGAAGTCGAGAATGTCATCGATCAGCCGCAACAGCGCGTGGCCGGAGCGGCGCACGGCCTGCACGTAATTTGCCTGTTCGGGCGACAATGCGGTTTCGCTCAGCAGTGCAGAGATGCCGATAATGCCGTTCATCGGGGTACGGATTTCATGGCTGATGGTGGCCAGAAAAGCCGATTTCGCATGGTTGGCCTGTTCGGCTTCGTCACGGGCGCGCGCAAGAGCGCGCTCGGTCTCCTTGCGGTCGGTAATGTCGCGGCCGGCACACTGGATTTCCACCAGCTGGCCATGCCCATCGCGGATCGGCAGTTCCTCCCACCCGATCCAGCGCCAACCGGACACCGTTTGAACGCGCTGGTCGGTCCGGATGCGGAACTTCTGGTCGGGACGCGTATGCTGCTGCTGCGGGGTCACGCCGGGTGCCATGCCGTGCACGGGTGGCGCGCCCACAAGGCCCTCGCCGGTGCTTACATCCACCTGCGGGGTGAATGGGCGGCCAAGCGCCTGCTCGCGGGTGACGCCAAATGTGGCACAGAAGACGTCGTTAACGAAGGTGAGCAGGCCCTGCGTGTTGCGGCGGAAGATGATATCGGCCTGACCGCCGAGCAGGCCGCGCAACAGGCGGACTTCCTCGCGCAGAGCCGCCATTTCCATGTGCTGCTCATCGCCACCGCCGGTCAGATCCTGCACGGCACGCGACACAGACCGGCCGATCGCCTGGCCGGCAGTACCGGCCAGATCAATAAGCTTTATCGGCAGCTTTGGTGGCTGCTTGCCTGATGTCATAGGGCAGGGCTCCGGCAACGCAATTCGCGGTGACAGTCGTCAGTAATCCGCGAAAGTGTGGGCCGGACCGGTTGAAGATCGTGTTAACTGGCGTTCAGAAAAGCGCGAAAAGGCGCAGTTTTCCTCACATTAGTGAAGGCACTGATGCAATATGTCTGCCGCGTTGCTCAGGCGGCGGCGGTGGCATTCACAGGTGCTCGGCGGAAGCTCAGCGCCTCCGCCAGATGGGCGCGCGTGACCGCCGCGCCGCCTTCAAGGTCGGCCAAGGTGCGCGCGACACGCAGGATACGCACATAGCCGCGCGCCGACAGGCGCATACTGGTTGCCGCCTTGTCCATCAGATCCAGGCCTGCGGTGTCCAGTTGCACGGCTTTTTCCAGCAAAGCCCCGTCCGCCTGTGCGTTGCTGGTGACGTTCGGGCCATCTTCGCCGCCGAGGGCTGCATAGCGCTCAACCTGAATGTCGCGGGCAGCGCGGACGCGCGCGGCAATGGCGGCTGATGTTTCGCCCGTGGCGCCGCCGGCCACATTGCGGCGCATGTCGGCGGCGGAGACCGGCGGTACGTCAAGCTGGATGTCAATGCGGTCCATCAGGGGGCCGGAGACGCGGGTCTGATAGTCCTGCGCGCAGCGCGGCAGCCGTCCGCAGGCCATGCCCGGTTCGCTGGCATAGCCGCAGCGGCACGGGTTCATGGCGGCGACAAGCTGCACGCGGGCGGGATATGTGACGTGGTGGTTGGCGCGGGCGATGACTGCGGTGCCGGTTTCCAGCGGCTGGCGCAGGGCGTCGAGCACCGGCCGTGAAAATTCAGCCAGCTCGTCGAGAAAAAGTACGCCGTTATGGGCCAGCGACACCTCGCCGGGCTTGGCCTTGATGCCGCCGCCGACCAGCGCTGCCATTGAGGCCGAGTGATGCGGCGCCCGGAACGGCCGGGCCGGGCTCAAGGCGCCGCCTTCCAACACGCCGGCCAGTGACGCGACCATAGCAACGTCCAGCATTTCTCGTGGGTTCATCGGTGGCAGAATGCCGGGCAACCTGCTTGCCAACATGGATTTGCCAGCACCCGGCGGCCCGACAAACAACAAATTATGGCCGCCCGCGGCAGCGACTTCCAATGCCCGCCTGGCAGTTTCCTGGCCTCTGATATCGGCCATGTCCGGCAGCGCGCCATGGCGTTGCGGCTGCCCGGGCCGCGGGCGGGTCAGGATCTGCACACCCTTTATGTGATTGACGAATTCCAACAGGGTGGCGGGCGCGACGATGTCCATGTCGCCCGCCCATGCAGCCTCCGGTCCGCAGGCCGCCGGACACACAAGGCCGCGATCCGCCGCATTGGCGGCAATCGCTGCAGGTAGCGCGCCGGTGACGGGCGCAATTGATCCATCAAGGCCCAATTCGCCTAGCACCGTGAATGCATCCATGGCGTCCTGCGGCACTACGCCCAGCGCTGTCATCAATGCCAGCGCAATGGGCAAATCATAGTGGCTGCCTTCCTTGGGCAGATCGGCGGGTGCAAGATTGACGGTAATGCGTTTGGGCGGCAATGCCAGGCCGATGGCGGTTAGCGCCGCGCGCACCCGCTCCCGGCTTTCGGCAACTGCCTTGTCACCCAAACCGACGACGGCGAAGGCGGGTATGCCGGGTGAAATCTGCACCTGCACGCCGACTTCGCGTGCCTCGACACCCTCGAAAGCGACCGTATTGACCCGTGCGACCATGCCCTACCCCGTGCGCCTGAGTTTCAGGGGGACTGCGGTGATATATTGAAGCGTCCTGCATATGTTCCGCAAGCGCCGGTCAATTTGACAACTCACAGCAATTATCCCCAATTCAAACCGGTGAATTGGATCATAGCAGGAACATTAGAAGAACGCACGTTCCCTTTTGTGGTTTTTTGTTAAACGGAATGAATGCGGGCTAACGGTTCAGGGTCAGCGTCCGGCGCGTTTGGCCTCGATGGCGTCCCAGATCATAGCGGCGATATTGGTGCCGTCGAAGCGTTCAATCTCGCGCAGGCCGGTGGGTGAGGTGACGTTGATTTCGGTCATGAAGTCGCCGATCACGTCGATGCCGACAAAGATCAGACCACGCCGTTTGAGCTCCGGGCCGATGATGGCGCAGATCTCGCGCTCGCGATCTGTCAACTTGGTTGCTTCCGGGCGGCCACCCACATGCATGTTGGAGCGGCTTTCGCCTTCCGCCGGGATGCGGTTGATGGCCCCGGCGATCTCACCGTCGACCAGGATGATGCGTTTGTCGCCGGCACGCACGGCAGGCAGGTAGGCCTGCGCGATCAATGGCTCGCGATACATCTGGGTGAACATCTCCAGCAGGGACGCCAGGTTTTCATCCCCAGGCTTCACCCGGAACACACCCGCGCCGCCATTGCCGTAAAGCGGCTTGAGGATGATGTCCTTGTGCTGGTCGCGGAAGGCGCGGATGTCGTCTTCATTGGACGAGATGAGGGTAGGCGGCATGACGCCGTCAAACTCGGTGACGAACAGCTTTTCAGGTGCGTTGCGCACATGGGCCGGGTCATTCACCATCAGGGTATGCGGGTGGATATGGTCGAGGATGTGGGTTGCCGTGATGTAGCTCATGTCAAACGGCGGATCCTGGCGCATCAGCACCACATCCACGTCGCGCAGGTTTGTGACAACCGGGTTGCCTGCGGTGAAATGGTCGCCGGCCGCGTCGCGTACTTCGAGTGACCGCGTGCGGGCCAGCACCTTGCCATCATGCAGCGCCAGATCGCGCGGCAGGTAATAGCTCAGCGCATGGCCGCGCTGTTGCGCCTCAAGGGCCAGACGGAAGGTTGAATCGCCTTTGATGTCGATGGCCTCAACCGGGTCCATCTGAATTGCCACTTTAAGCGCCATATGCCGCCACCCCACCGTTTGTCTTTATTTTCAGGTCGAGCGGAATGTCGGGTTGCCGGTCGCCAAGGTCAATGGAAGATCGTGCAGCGATGCAACGACACCTAGTTGAGGCTCATGCGCAACCGGTCTGCGCGGGCCTTGGCTTCGCGGGCAATCTGGCCCCGGCCTTCTGCCAAAGCCAGCTCCGCGGCGCGGGCATAGGCTGTGCGGGCGGACATGAGATTGCCGCTGTCGCCGTCCAGCTGACCGCGCTCAAGCCATAAGGTTGGGTCGCGCGGCGCAATCGCCGTCATGCGGGCCAAAATAGCGCTGGCCCGTGCCGTATCGCGGGCCTGCATGGCGCGTGAGAAGATATTGTTCTGCAGCCGTAACAAGACCGCGCGCGCCGAAACAGGCGCCATCGCCTGGTTGATGTCCGCCTGGGTCGGCGCATCATCATGCTCGTCATCCAGCCCCTGCATGCGGGCCAGCAGCGCTGTCACCGCATCTTCGTCCAGCACCCGTCCCCCGGCGAAGGGATCAATCATCACTGGCGGCGGTCCGCCCTGCACAACGCCGTTGAGGCGCACGAGGAAATGACCGGGGAAGTTGACGCCGGACACAGCCCAGCCGTTGACGCGCCCCGCATGGATATAGATCAGCCCCAGCGCCACTGGCAGGCCGCGCTTGCGGTCGATGACCCGCACCAGATTTGCATTGGCCATGTCGTCATAGGTGACCCGGTCGCCGTCATAGCCGAAATCGCCCGCTATCACGTCCGCCAATGCTTGCGCGCGGGCGCGGGTCAACGCGGCTTCGCGCTGGACAGGGTCGCCGCCGGCATGTGCCTTGTGGGGTTCGTCCAGTGCCAGCGCTCGGGCGCCGACATCAGCGGCGATGCGGGCGAGATGTCTGCGATAGGTATCAAGCACCAGATCGGGCATGTCTGCAGCACCCAGCGCCAAGGCTGTTTCCGCCAGTTCAATGGCGTCGTCGGCTGCGTCGCCCGCGGCCCGCAATATCCGGTCGAGATCAGGGGTCATGGCAAGATGTCCCGCGGTTGAACGGCTGAGCCTGGTTTCGGCGTCGCCGCGGCGGGTGAATGATAGCGCTCTCATCGGATCGGCGCTAAGTCCCTGCTCTCGATTGTGCCGGATGACTGCGGCGCAATTTGCCGCGGACCTGCCAGAGCAGGGGCATTTTCGTAGGCCGGTTCGTAGGCCGGCTGCGTGCTGGCCGTCTCGATGGCAGGCGCATTATCGTATTCCGACAGATCCTCGCGCAGCGGCGGCTGGCCGGTGAGCAGATCCGGATTGGCGTTGTTTTCCGCCAGCACATGGCCCTGCCTGTCGCCGGATGGTTCACGCTTGAAAGGCTGGGCCGCCGGTGCGTCGGCCGGGCGTGCAGCCATGCGGCGGGTGTCATCCACGGTGATCGCATGCATCACGACCCGGCGGACGCCTGAAATATCGCGCGCGTGGGCCGCCACCCGGTCAATTTCCGCTTCGTCCTGGCCGATGCCCAGCACATAGACGGAGCCGTTGACCACTTCGGTGGCGTAGTTGACATCGGCAATGCTGAAATCGGTCATCATGCGGGCGGTGAGTTTCGTGCTGATCCATGCGTCACCCGGCAGGGCTTCGAATGTTGACCGGTCACCGACCTCAATTTCATTGATGACCCGGCGCACGCCCGGCACGCTCCAGGCAATCTGCGTCGCTTCGGCGCGCTGGCTCTCACGCTTCACGATTCCGGTCAGCATCACCCGCCCCTCCATGACCTCGGAGGAGACGTCTGAAAAGAGGCTGCCTTTGCGCTTGAACATCCGGTCGGCCAGGCCGAGTTCGATCTCGGTGTCATCCCAGGCTTCACCCATTGGGCGCTCCTGGAAGGCGGCAACCCCGACCGTTGCGCCTGCCCCCACCGCCATGCCGATCGGCGTACACCCGGCAATCGCGCAGGCGGTTACCAGAACCGCTGCGAGCGGCGTGGGGTTATAGAGCTTGAGGGCTGACAGCCGGAAGATATCTGGCATCGGACAGATCACCTGAAACAGGCGCGCCCCTGAGGAGGAGACACGCGACCAAGAACAAACACCGCGCGCATTACTGGCGCGCGGCAATGGTCCCGCACCGCGCGCATGCGCAGGTACGGGTGACGTTTGCCCGTGTTGACTTGTCCCTGTCGTGATGGCCTTCGTGGCCGATACCCCTGCCTGGGTATGCCGCGCCCTTCTGGGCGGTGTTGTTGCGTCCGGCGTGTCACGTCTTGTTTGAACGACGTGTGTTCCACCAGCATGTTCATGCAAGTGATTCGCCAAGCAACTCTCATTGTTTAGCACATCGCAGCGGCCACCGCGACGTCACTGCGCAGAGCCCGGCTCAAATTGGCGGGAGAGGCTACGCCGCCATCCATGCGTTGGGGATGTGCCGGGGCCAGCGGCGCGGGGCAATGGCCACCAGATCGAAACGGATATCGAGCCCGGCCAGTTTTGGTCGCCAATTGGGCAACCAGGCCGCGGCGGCGGCCAGCCGCTGTTGCTGGCGTGGCGTCAGGCTCTCTTGGGCTTCATCAAGCGTGGCGCGCGCCTTGACCTCAACGATGACAATCAAGTTGCCGCGCCGTGCCAACAGGTCGATTTCGCCCGACGGCGTGCGCAGGCGGCGGGCGAGAATGCGGTAGCCCTTGAGCCGCAGCATCACCGCGGCGAGGGTCTCGGCCCGCCGCCCGCGGATTTCGGCGGCGCGCTTTCCGGCCGGTGCGCGCGGCATCAAGAGGTGCCGTCTTCAGCGGCCAGTTCGAGGGCGCGGGCGTAGGCGCGCTTGCGCGGCAGGTCCAATTCCTTTGCGACCTGCGCCGCGGCACGACTGGCGGACTGGGTCTGCATGGCAGCACGCAGGGCCGTATCCAGCGTCGTATCGTCGGTTTCCACCTCACCGGGCGGCGCGACAACGACGACGATTTCTCCGCGTGGCGGACCTTCGGCGGCGTAATGGGCGGCAAGGGCAACGAGAGAGCCGCGCCGCGCTTCCTCAAACCGCTTGGTGAGTTCGCGGGTGACTGCCGCCTCGCGGTCGCCAAGCCCCTCAGCCAATGCGGCAAGTGTTACGTCAAGCCGCTTGGCGGTTTCGAGGATCACCAGCGTCGCGGGCACGGGCGCCAATTCGGCAATCGTCTTGCCGCGGGCGCCCGCTTTGACCGGCAAGAAGCCCTGAAAGAAGAAGCGGTCGGTCGGCAGACCCGCCACGCATAGGGCGGCGAGCACCGAGGATGGTCCGGGCAATGCTGTCACCGCATGACCCGCCGCGATCACATCACGCACCAGCTTGTAGCCGGGGTCGGAGACAAGCGGCGTGCCTGCGTCGCTTACCAGCAGAATCGCCGCACCGTCCTCGAGCTTGGCCAGAATGCGCGGCCGCATGCGCTCAGCATTATGTTCGTGATAGCTCTCAAGCCGCGCGCTGATGCCGTGAATAGCCAACAGCTTGGAGGTTTCGCGGGTGTCTTCGCACAGCACAATGTCCGCACCTTCAAGCGCTGCCAGCAGCCGCAGGGTCACGTCGCCCGCATTGCCGATGGGGGTGGCGGCGATATGCAGCCCCGGGTCCAGCGCGCGGATTGACCCCATCGCCCTAATGCTGCCCGATACCGGCGGGGTGCTCTCGCCGGATATTTCTTTGCCCGATGCCATGCTGCCCAATAGGCTACGCGGGAATCGGTTGCAAGAAAGCTGTTATCAGCGGCGGGGGCGATATATAGCTTCGGCGGTACAAACCTATTCGCGTAATGCGGCGAGTAAAAACGGACGAGGCTGGCGTGGCAAAAAGTTTGATGCGGAATTTGGGGGCGTCGGTTGTAGTCGGCCTGCTGCTCGTGGCCTGCACAAGTGGCGGCAAGGAAACCCCACAGCCGCAGCGCCCGCTGCCACCGCAGGTGATTGTCACACCGCCACCGCAGACGGGCCCTGCACGCGATTCCGCAGGCTTTCTGCGCCCGCGCCATCTGGATGTGCCTGAACCTGTGCGCGTGGCGTTGCTGGTGCCGCTTTCAGGCCAGGCGGCAGGCGTTGGCCAGGCCATGCTCAATGCAGCCCAGTTGGCGCTGTTTGAGTTCGACGACCCCAATATCCTGCTGATCCCCAAGGACACGGCCGGTAATCCGGTGCGGGCCGTCGATGCCACCCGCGAGGCAATCAGCGAAGGGGCGGACATCATTCTTGGACCGCTGTTTGCGTCTTCCGTCTCTGCTGTCGGCAATGTCGCGCGCACCAGCGGCGTGCCGGTGATTGCATTTTCGACCGACCGCAATGTGGCGGGCGGTGGCGTCTATCTGCTCAGCTTCCTGCCGGAAGAGGATATTGAACGCATCGTTGATTTTGCCGTGCTGGAAGGCCATACGCGCTTTGGCGCACTGCTGCCGCAAAGCGAATATGGCGAGCGGGTGCGCATGCAGTATGGCCGCGCCATTACCGCACGCGGCGCCCAGCTGACGGCCAGCGAAACCTACACGCCGACCACAGACGGCATGCTCGCCCCGGCAGAGCGGCTGGCGAAACAGAAAGAAAATTACGACGTGGTGCTGCTGCCCGCAGGCGGCACCGAGTTGCAGGGGCTGGCGCCATTGCTGCCTTATTATGATGTGGACCCGAGAGCTGTGAAGTTCATCGGTACCGGCCTTTGGGATGACCCATCGGTGCTGCGTGAGCCGGCACTTGTCGGCGGCTGGTTCGCCGCGCCGCCACCCGATGCACGCAATGCTTTTCAGGGCCGCTACGAGCGGGTCTATGGCAGCAAGCCACACCGCATCGCGAGCCTTTCCTATGATGCCATGAGCTTGGCAATTGCCTTGTCGAGTGGTGCGCCGGGCCAGCGCTACACCGAAGCTGAGCTGACCGCCGAGGATGGCTTTGCCGGCATTGACGGCGTCTTCCGGTTCCTGCCGGACGGGCTTAATGAGCGTGGGTTGGCGGTGATGGAAGTGCGGCCGGGCGGCTTTGTGGTGGTGAGCCCCGCCCCGCAATCGCTCACCGGCGGGCCGGTTTTCTAGCCAACGCCTAAATCAGGATGTCACGCAGGATCGCGTTCAGCACCGGACGGCCCGACGCTGTGACCGACAGGTTATCCCCAGCGCGCGCCAACAGCCGATCCTGAGCAAGATTTTTGACAGCTTCATTGTCAACAAGTGCGGAAAACGGCGCAGGAAGCCGCGAAACCGGGATGCCTTCCGACAGGCGCAGACCCATCAGCAACATTTCCACCGCCCGGGCATGGTTATCCACATGCTCGTCCACAGCCAGACCGTGTCCCTGCGCCTCCACCTGCGCAAGCCAGCGCGCCGGGTCATCATGGGTCTGGGTTGCCTGCCATCTGCCATCGACAAGTAATCTGCCATGTGCGCCGGGGCCTGATGCTGCATAGGGCTGGCCGCGCCAATAGACAAGATTATGGCGGCTCTCGTCGCCGGGGCGGGCGTGGTTTGAGACTTCATACGCATGAAGGCCGCGCGCTTCGCAAAGCTCCTGCGTCACCTCGTACATGGCAGCCCCGATGTCATCGTCGGGAACCTGAAGACGTCCTGCTGCATGCAGGGCTGCAAAAGGCGTCCCCGCCTCAATTGTCAATTGATAGAGCGACATGTGCCCGGCCTGGAACTCCTGCGCCCGGGTGAGTTCCTCGCGCCACTGCGCAATTGTCTGATGTGGGCGGGCATAGATGAGGTCGAACGACATGCGGTCGAAATTGTCGCGCGCCAGCGCCACCGCATCCAGCGCCTCGCGTGCCGTGTGCAACCGGCCAAGCGATTTGAGGCTTTTGTCATCCAGCGCCTGCACGCCCAGCGATACCCGATTGACGCCGGCAGCACGGTAGCCGCGAAAGCGGCCCGCTTCGACACTTGTCGGGTTTGCCTCAAGGGTAATTTCCGCATCCGGCGCGACGGACCAAAGCCCTGCAATGGCATCGAGAATTGTTTCGACGCTTGCAACCTCCATCAGCGACGGCGTGCCGCCGCCGAAGAAAATGCTGGTGACGTGGGCGTCCGGCATCCGGGTTGCCATTTCACTCAGCTCGCGCACCAGCGCCTTTGCATAGCGCTGCTGGTCAACGCCGCCGGGGCGGACATGGCTGTTGAAATCGCAATAGGGGCATTTGGCCTGGCAGAACGGCCAGTGCACATAAACGCCGAACGCGTCAGGGTTTGTGGTGATCGGCAAAGCAGGCGTCGATGAGTTGCTCGAAGGCGTGCGCGCGGTGGGAGATTGCATGTTTGGCCGCAGGCTCCATCTCGCCGAATGTGACTTTGTGCCCATCGGGCAGGAAAACCGGATCATAGCCGAAACCGCGCGACCCGCGCCCCGGCCATACAAGCGTACCTGCAACGGTGCCTTCAAAGGTCTCCACATGCCCGTCCGCCCAGGCGAGGGTCAACGCGCAGGCAAATTGCGCGCGGCGGTCGCCACCGGGACCACCATTGGTGGCGCACATTTCCTTTTCCACCCGGGTCATAGCCGTGTGGAAATCGCGGCCATCGGGTGTCTGCGCCCAGCGAGCCGAATAAATGCCCGGCTCGCCATTGAGAATATCGACGGCCAGCCCTGAATCGTCAGCAAGGGCGGGCATGTCCGCAGCCTTTGCTGCGGCCAGCGCTTTCAGCTCGGCATTGGCCTTGAAGGTTTTGCCGGTCTCTTCGGGTTCTGCGAGGCCAAGCTCTGCGGCCGAAACGGTTTCAATGCCGTAGGGCACCAGCAGGTCCCGGATTTCGCGGACCTTGCCTTCATTATGGCTGGCGACAACAAGCCGGGCACCGGAAAAGCGCCGGTGGCCGGAATGTGCCTTCGAACTCACGCCACCGCCTGCTTCTGCATTGTCACCAGATCGCGGATCGATGCCTTGGCAAGGCCCATCAGCTTGGAGAACTCGTCCTCGCTGAACGGATCGCCTTCCGCGGTGCCCTGAATTTCGACGATGCCGCCGGAGCCGGTCATCACGAAATTGGCGTCGGTGCCGGCGGTTGAATCTTCGGCATAATCAAGGTCGGACACCGGAATGCCGTTGTAGATGCCGCAGGAAATGGCTGCGACATGATCCTTCAAGGGGATGTCCTTGATCATCTCGCGTTCCTGCATCCATGTGAAACACTGGTGCAGGGCTACCCAGGCGCCGGTGATTGACGCTGTACGGGTGCCGCCATCCGCCTGGATGACATCGCAATCAACCGAGATCTGGCGTTCGCCCATGGCGCCGAGGTCCACGACAGCGCGCAGGGAGCGGCCGATGAGGCGCTGGATTTCCTGGGTGCGGCCCGACTGTTTGCCGGCTGACGCCTCGCGGCGCATCCGGTCACCCGTGGCGCGCGGCAGCATGCCGTATTCAGCCGTGACCCAGCCACGCCCGCTATTGCGCAGGAAGGGCGGCACGCGTTCTTCGAGGCTGGCGGTCACCAGCACATGGGTATCGCCAAAGCGCACGAGGCAGGAGCCTTCGGCATGCTTGGAAAAGCCCTTTTCAAAGGACACAGAACGCATTTGGTCGGGGCGGCGGCCGGACGGGCGCATGGGCACTCCAGTAGGTTATGTCATGAAAGAGCGGGTTGGTACGGGGATATGGCCCGACCGAAGGGAACTACCTATCGCCCACCCGGCCCCGCCGCAAGCGGTCAAATTGACGTTGAGCCGGTGCCTACCTAGATTCACTTACCCTGATGCAAGGGTCCAAC